>ERZ773050.1564-NODE-1564-length-12599-cov-2.844467_pt1 | contig 12599 bp, 11 predicted proteins | sample MGYA00580632_ERZ773050 | MGnify/ENA primary metagenome ERZ773050 (study PRJEB29015, sample SAMEA2738123) | human oral metagenome | biome: human oral; feature: human-associated habitat; material: saliva | place: China | collected 2166 ... | reverse complement strand
CGAAGCGGCCCGCCTGCGCAACGAGCTCCAGCGTCTCGAGGAGAAGATCCGCCTCCTGCAGTAGCCCTTCTTATTCTACAAAAGTAAGAGGAACCCAAAACATCCAACGGATAACTCCCCTGGGTGTTTTTGGGTTTCCTTTAATGTGTGATATTTGACCGGTTAAGGCCTATTTGTACTATATGGTTATATACCTTCTTCCTTTTCGCTAGCAGTGTCTGTCTTCTTCTTTGAAATATCACCACTTAGAAAGAAGTGCCCTCTTAGTACGATTAAACCAAGCCCAATAATATTAGCTGTTGTCGTAGTTAGAATAGCAATCATCACATTATCCTCTATCCCTAACTTCAGAGCCCCCATTAGATAACAGGTGCTACCATTGTATGTTAGGATTATAATGAGCAAAACACAGAGTAGATATAATGAAATCACTCGTAGTGACCACTTTTCTAAGCGACGACGTGCTCGAGTGTTCTCTAATACGCGATGTAGACGTATGAGCTCTCGAACAAATTCCATATTCTCTCTCTTCTCGATGAATTTCCCTTCGACAAGAGTCCTAACATTATCAAGCAGATCTAACTCTCGTCTTAATTCCCGCTTGTACTCTGGCTCTCGAAAAAAATCATAAATTCCTTTTCGGATATGATAGCCCAAGTGTTTTAGGTGGAGTTCGTTGGGCGAAAGATTGGGATCGAAGGGGTCTTGTCGTTTACACTTGTTTTCTGTGTCGGTAGTAGAGGTTTCCATCGCAATTACAGGGATGTATTTGACTCTTTACTAAAGTAGTCTGATATCAAATTAAAATCAATGACAGTATTCCAGTCTTGCTGAATAATTTCACCTGTAGAAGGAGATGTCTTATATATCGTCTCATACCAAGGGGATCCTACTCGATGAGACCAGTCTGTAAGAGCCTTCGCACTTTTAGTGTGAAGCATAGCGACTGCATCTAATACCATGTTGAATGCAGTCTCATTTTCTTTGTAGCGGGCCTGCATCTCTGGATCAAAGAGAGGAACATTCTCATACGGATCAATTCTCTTGTAGACTATTGGAAAGACTGGACCATAGGGCCAAGCCTTGGGTGCTTCAGAAAATAGCCGTTCTCCTACTTTCGCAGCATATTTTCCATAGACATAAAAAAGAATTTTATTGATCTGAGTCTTGTTCAACTTGACTTGGTATAGCCGTTGGGCCACAAACTGAATCAATCGAGCATAGTCATAACTAGACAGCTCCGTGGTCACAGGATTATCCTGCTGCTTATCTTGATTTGGGCTCATAATGTGACTCGATTTCGAGAATAGGATTATCCATTCTCATTCTCACTAAGTTAGAACGAGGTGTTCTCTTGGGTTGCCATAGGCACTTAGAACATGCTTACGTTGCAAAGATACGCATTTCAAAATATCCCCAGCATCCTAGCCCTAACAGCCATGGATGCTGGAGATATAAGAGCGAGAACGCAAAGAAATCCTAAGGACAAAAGCGTAAGGATTTTATGCCGGGGGGGCAGAGGCGAGGTGCTAGCGGTTGATGCGGTAGCTGACGCCGAGGTTGAGGAAGACGTGACGGAGCGAGTAGGGCATTACCTCGAAGTCCTTGTCGAAGATCTTAGGGAGACCGACATTCATCCGTGCGGTGAGCCCCCAGTGAGGATCGATCTGATAGTCCGCTCCGAAGCGTACTCCCACGTCATTGCGCACGAGGAAGTCCCCCAGAGAGAAGCTCAGGATCGAGCCCTCCTGATAGGTGCGTCCGTCCATGAGTCCATCGCCGTCGAGCTTGGCGGTGAACTTACGCTTGAGCGCATAGGCATAGTAGCCCCCAGCCATGAGGCGGAAGGAGCTGTGGGGGAGGATATAGCTCACCCCGACAGGAAGCACCAGGTAGCGGGTGTCCATCTCTACCCGCTGATAGCCCGAGAAGTGCTGCTCTTTGTGGTCTTCACTCTGGTAGCGGATGGGCATGTTCTCCGCAAGCACCGTGGAGCTGAAGCTACGGATGTCGTACTCCACACCCATCAGGAGAGAGAAGGGACTTGTAGGGGTGAGGCGGTAGGAGAAGTCCAGCCCGACGTTGGGCGTACCCCCAGGCTTGAAGGCCGTGACCTTCTTGACGGGTCCGGGGACGGTGGGGGGAAGGGCTCCGCCGATATTGAAGCCAAGGTGCACCCCGACTCCAAGGCGGGAGGGGGTATCTTCGCCTGTCTCGCCGGCGAGGGCAGGCAGGGTAAGTAGGCCTAGCGAAAGGCTTAGGAGAAGGGATCTAACCGATATCATCATTTGCTCGAAGTCTAGTGGTGGGGCTTGATGCGATCCTGGAGCGTCACCTGCCTTAGGCGCAGCTCGCTACCTACGGCACCTATGTATTCGGCGCCTCGATAGCTGGAGGAGAAGACGAGGGCGAGGCGGTACTTCTTCGTGGTGAAGTCCACGGCGTCGTAGCGGGCCTGATCTACGGGGGTAAGGCGCAGGGAGTAGGTCTGCCAAGTGCCCTCAGGTGTCGTAGGCTCGAGCTCGACATAGCCCTTGGCTACGATACGAGCATCCGTCTGTAGGGTGAGGCCATTGAGGTAGCTCTCGTCCTCGGTGATCTCGTAGAAGACGGCCGAGACCGAAGCGCGGTCTTGGCTGGGGAGCTCTACGCTCTTGCCCTGTCCGTGGATGACCTTCTCGCCTGCCTTGTACTGGTAGGTGAACTTCACCACCTCAGGGATACCGCTCGAATAGGGCTGTCCGAAGAGGGTCGACTGTAGGGGCTTGCTGACGAGCGAACTAGCGTCCACCTGCCCCGAATACAGCGCACCTGCGATAACGTTCGTACCGAAGCCGAAGAAGTAAAAGCCCTTGATCGAGCGGATGATCGCTCCCCGAGGAGCGCCGTCTTCCTCTAGAGGGATGACGGGGAAGTCCGTGGGCTTGGAGGAGAGCATGGTATAGCCCTGATTGCTGGCGGAGGACCAGTAGGTGTTCTTCGCATCTTCGTCGGGGCTGATCGAGGGCAGTCGGTAGGCGCCCTTGCTCACCTCGATCCATCGGGTGAAGTCGAAGGTCTGGCTCGTAGTGAGCACACCCTCCTTGAGGCGTCGCTCCTGTAGGCTACGTTCCTTCACAGCGATAGGATCATCGCAGGAGCCGAGCGCTAGGGCGGAGAGGAGGAGGGCTAGAGAGATAAATGGTCTATTCATCGATAGGGGATCAATAAATGTGTGGATACTCACCCTAGGAGTCTGCTGGGTGAGCAAACATCAGCCCCACCACCGAGCGTGTCGGCGATGGGGCTGTATGCTTGGATAGAAGGCTTGGGCTCATCCTTCGTCCTAGGACAGAAGGTGTGCCCGAAGGTCTTCCTACTTGTCAGCGACGAAGCGACGCTCCTTGATACGAGCCTTCTTACCGGTGAGAGCACGGAGGTAGTAGAGCTTAGCGCGACGTACCTTACCGTACTTTTCGACGGTGATCTTCTCGATGAAGGGGCTTTCGATGGAGAAGATACGCTCTACACCTACACCTTCAGAGATCTTGCGTACGGTGAAGCGCTTCTTGTCGCCGTGACCGCTGATGCGGATGACGACACCACGGTAGCGCTGGATACGTTCCTTGCCACCTTCGCTGATGCGGTAGTCAACGGTGATCGTGTCACCACTGCGGAAAGAAGGGTGCTCCTTGCCGGTAGCGAACGCTTCGTTGACGATCTTAATAAAGTCCATATTGTCCTTTAGCTTATTTGATTAGTACTACACTAAACGCAATGTAACAGGCCACACTCAATTAGATACTTCCTGACAGAGATTACGCAAAGCGTCGCAAAGGTACAAAATATTTATCATCTAGGGAGATAGCGAGGAAGATCCCCGTCCTTCGGGATGGAATTTATTCGCTCCAAAAACCGCCCTCCTTCCCTCCGTCGTTTCCCCCTCCCTTAGACCCCCTCAAAAGGGATCCACGGTAGGTCGCCTTTGCGACCCACAGTAGGTTTTAATGACGACCTACGGTAGGTCGTTTTTTGACCCTCCGCAAGTACGCTGGTGGAGCGGGCTCTCGTGAGGGGGCGGGATGAGGGTGGGAGAGGCCCTGTGCTTTGCCCCTAGATTCGGCGCTTTTGTGTATCTTTGATGAAAGGAGGAGTCCCAAGAGAGGCCCTCCGTCTCTACTAACGAAAGCATAGAAACGAATAAACAATGGCAGAACAGGAATCTCCACAGTTCAACATCGAGCTCCCCGAAGAAGTGGGACAAGGTCAGTACGCTAACCTCGCAGTCGTCCTACACTCGCAGAGCGAATTCATCCTCGACTTCGTCCGCCTGCTCCCTGGGCAGCAGTCGGCCCGTGTCCACAGCCGTCAGATCTTGACTCCCGACAATGCCAAGCGTCTGATACGTCTGCTCGAGCAGCACCTACAGGGCTTTGAGCACGAATACGGCAAGATCGATCTCCCCGAAGACGGCGTCACTGAGGTCGGAGCCAACTAATATAAGTACTCACCCCCAGGCTCATCCCGAGCTCGGGGGACGAAGCCTCTATCCTGACCGCCCGCTTTGTGAAGCTGGACAGTGGTCGGGATAGCTTCGTTAATACCTAGACAAGAACCCATGCGAAAGCCACTCTTCGTCGTAGATGCGTCGCTCCCTTACCTCGAGGGGCTCGTGGAGCAGGTGGCCCAGGTCCAGCGCCTCCCCAGCCGTGACTTCACCCCCGAGCGAGTGCGTGAGGCTGATGCCCTCCTGATACGAAGTGTCGTCCAGGCTGACCGTGCCCTCCTCGAGGGAAGCCGTGTGCGTGTGGTCGCCACCGCTACGGCAGGCTACGATCATATCGACGCTGACTACTGCGCCTCCCATGGGGTGGCTTGGTACAGCGCTCCGGGGTGCAATGCCGGGGGTGTCGTGCAGTACGTCCTCTCGGCACTGGCTAGTTGGTCGCTCGAGCGAGGTGTCTCCCTAGAGGGGAAGACCATCGGGATCGTTGGCGTGGGACACGTGGGCGGTAAGCTCGCCGAGCGGGTCTCTGCTCTTGGCCTTCGCCCACTGCTCTGCGACCCGCCTCGTGCTGAGCGAGAGGGGAGCGAAGGCTTTGTCTCCCTCGAGGAGATCCAGCGCTCGAGCGACATCATCACCCTGCACGTCCCCCTGACGATGACGGGTGCCTACCCGACGGCAGGGATGGTGGATGAAGCCTTCCTCGAGGCGTGTGTACGCCGGCCCTTACTCATCAATGCCTGCCGAGGTCCAGTGTCGCCCAGTGCCCCTCTCCTTCGTGCCCTCGAGCGGGGACAGATCGCTGATCTCATCCTCGACTGCTGGGAGGGCGAACCAGAGATTCATCCCGACCTCCCCAAGCGCACCTTCATCGCTACGCCCCACGTAGCAGGGTGGACAGCCGACGGGAAGTGGCGGGGCTCCCAGATGGCTCTCGAGGCTGTGTGCCGAGAGCTACAGCTACCGCTCCCCGAGGGTCTCTGGGATGAGTCCGTCCTCTACACCCCCGATCATCCGCTCATCGACCTATCGGCCTTCCCAGATGGGGAGCGCCTGCTGAGAGCTCAGCTCCATACCTGTAGCCTCACGGAGACGACCCGTAGGCTTCAGGCCGAACCCTCTGCCTTCGATGCCCTGCGTCGTGCCTATCGCTTCCCTCGTGAGGCTTCGGCCTTCACCGTCCGAGGTGCCCGTGCCGAGGAGCGAAAGCTACTTGAGCAACTGGGCTTCGTTTCCTTTAGTTAGTCCCTCCCTCCGACTCGCTCCGTCTATGTCGCCACTACGCTCCCTCCATACCCTTTGCCTCCTCATCGTGGGCGGTCTACTACTGTCCTTCCCCCTCCAGATGAAGGCTCAGTACCGCCTCCCGCTCACCCCACGCTCCGAGGAAGCTCCCCTGCGCCCTGCCGACCGCTCCCAGGGGGCGAGACTCGCCGTATCTGCCGTCTCCTCCCCCCTCTCAGTAGTACCACCTACGGACGAAGAGCTTCGTGTGGCCGAGCTCTCTACTCGGGGACTTCGTGCCTATACCTTCGCTGTGGAGCGCCCCGTGACTAGGGTGACGGAGACCCTCGGCGAACTGCTACAAGACCCGTCGGGCGACTATGTCTGGCGGGCTGAGATCAGGGCGCCTCGGGCGAAGAACATAGGCCTTCGACTGGGGAAGTATGCCCTGCCCGAGGGAGGAGCGCTCTTCGTCAAAGCCAAGGGATCTACAGCATGTGGAGCCCTGACGAGTCAGAACAACAGCCCCGACAGCCTCCTGCAGATCGCCCCCATAGATGCCGAGGCTCTGGTCCTCGAGTACGAGTATCCCCAAGGGACTAGCTCCGAGACTCTCGCCCTTCCCTTCCGTATAGAAGCGGTCTTCTATGGCTTCCGTGACTTCCGTAATGCTAGAGAGGCTGACTTCGCCCAACCAGGAGAGCCCTTCTACAATCATCCCCGAGCCTCCCTGGCTTCCCTGGCCTGTGCTCCCAATGTACTTGCTTACCCAGAGGCTTGGCGACAGAGCCGTAGTACCCTCCTCCTTGTCGTCGGGGGTACGACCGCCAGCACAGGAGCCTTGATCAACAACGCTACCTCTGATGGTACGCCCTATGTACTGACCTCAGCACACTGCGTCAACAACCTCTTCCGCCTCATCGGTAACTATCCTGCCATCCGACGCAATGTAGCGACGACGGTCTTCTTCTTTGGTTTTCAGAGCCCCCTACAGCGAGGCAATATCCGAGCGACCGAAGAGCAGAGCCTGAGCGGAGCTACGCTCACGGCCTACAACGAGTCTACAGAGATGGCCCTGCTGCGTATCCAAGGGCTTCCCAAGCAGAAGAACGGGCAACCCGGGCCGATCCCAGCGTCCTACCAGCCCTACTTCGCTGGGTGGAATGCCGAGGCTTCACCCGTAGGGCCCTTCGTAGGGATCCATCACCCAGGGGGATCGACCAAGCGGTATAACCAGACGGAGGATGCCCAGCTCAAGATCCACGACTACGAGCTCTCCTACCTCGATAACCAAGGTAGCACGCAGTTCATCTCCTGGAGGGATAAGCACTGGTTTGTCCCTCGCTGGGCCATCGGAGTCACCGCTCCTGGTTCGTCGGGATCACCGCTCTTCGACAAGGATGGCCTTATTATCGGAGCTCTGACGGGAGGCGCTTCTTCGTGCTCCACTCCCGAGAGTGATAGCTACTGGTCGGTCAATAGGGCTTGGTCGGTAGGAGGCGGTAATACGTCTTCCCTCAAGCCCTGGCTCGACCCTCGTAATAGCGGTAAGAAGATCTGCCCAGGATACGATCCGCTTAGCCCGAAGCAGGTCGTGCGCTGGAGTGCGATCTACCCTGATCCCAATGCTTCGTCTATAGAGCCGGTCTATCCCAATCAGCACCACCAGCCACAGGGAGGCATCGATGGTCTAGCGAACCAGCTTCACCTACCGAAGCTCAGCGGGGTGAAGGTGCTCGGCGCCTATGTCGTCTTTAAGTCCACTAGCAAGCTCTCAGCGGAGAAGCTCCCCCAGCTACGGGTCTCCCTACGTCCCTTCACCGAGGAGAAGATCTTCGGAGCGAAGGTGATGGAGTTCGAATCCACCTCTTTAGGCTCCTTCGCTCGCTACGATGAAGCAGGGAAGCTCACGACAGGGACACGAACGCTCCGGAGCGATACCATCGAGCTCTTCTTCCCTGCGCCTGACGGCTTACTGCTGAGCCTAGAGCGAGGAGAGTACTTCCTCTCTTGCTCGACGAAGGATGGCGTAGAGATGCAGCTCCCTCTGCTGGCCTACGACGGCCCTTCGAATAGGCTTCGTGGCTGGTCGGCATGGATACATCATCCCACCAGTGGCTGGATGCGAAGCACCCAAGTCCCCGGTGGTGCCTATTGGATCGACCTGCTGGTAGAGACGGACCGAGATATACGCCCCTTGACTCCCGACGGCAGTGCTTCTCCCAAGCTAAATGCCTATTATTATGCGGACTACATCAACGTAGAGGGGGAAGACCTCCGCTATAAGACGTGCCTCCTAGAGATCTTTGATCTGACGGGACGGCTTCATCTACGACAGACCATTGCCCCTGGTGGGGGAAGGGCCTCCATTCCCGTGGCGCTTCTGCCCGAAGGGCTCTATATCGCCTCCATTCGTCCCGAGGGTTCTTCCCTGAGACAAGGCTTCTCGCTGTACTTCTCACGGCGGTAGCTACACCCCTTTATCCCTATTATCTTCACAAGACTCAGATCATGCTTACTCCCTATAAGGATAGCGCAGAACCGAAGGTGGATCAGATCCGCCGCATGTTCAATCGCATCGCTCCTAAGTACGACCAGCTAAACAAGATCATCTCCCTGGGGCTCGACCGCTCCTGGCGTAGAACCGCCCTGCATATGCTCGCCCCTTATGCACCGAAGAAGGTGCTGGACGTAGCTACCGGCACGGGGGACTTAGCCCTAGAGATGATGAGGACGATCCCCTCGGTAGAGCAGATCGTCGGTATTGATATCTCCGAGGAGATGATGCGGGTCGGAGCGGAGAAGGTACGTCTGGCGGGACTCGACCAGCGCATTCGCTTCGAGCGCCAAGACTCTACGGCTACGACCTTCGCCGATGGCTCGTTTGATGCAGCGACCATTGCCTTTGGGATCCGCAACTTCTCTGATATCCCTGCTGCCGCACGAGAGCTACATCGTATCCTGCGTCCCTCGGGGGTCTTGGTCATCGCCGAGCTTACCGAGCCGACCAATAAGCTACTGCGCTTGGCCTACAAGCTCTACGCCGGTCACATCCTCCCACGTATCGGTAGTATCATCGCCAAGGACAAGGAAGCCTACACCTATCTCCCCGAGTCGATCGCTGTGATGCCCCAGCGGGAGAAGATGGTGGCGATATTGCAGGAAGCAGGCTTCACCGATGCCTTCTACCACAGCATCTTCCCTGGTACCTGTACGATCTATGTAGGGATCAATGCCGAGCCTATGCCTGAGCTCCCCAAGGAGAGCACCGAGGCTTAGCCGATCACCCTACACCTAACATAAGACGGGCCCTTACCTCGGCTGAGGTAAGGGCCCGTCGTGTATACTTGCTCTTCGGCGCTGTGCTGTGAGTTTGCTGGAACTTGTATTACTAGGCTAGAGGCGCTACTGCTACTAGGATGGAGGCACTATTGCTGCTAGGCAGGAGGCGCTAGTACTGCCACCTAGAGGGGAAGATAGACGACCTTCTTGGTCTTGAAGAACTCCTCGCTGAAGGTCGGGTATAGCTCGTGCACCTCGACGATACGCTTGTAGGGGCGGATCTCCGCCTGGAGCTCCCCTCCCTTGAGGCAGATGAGTCCGTTGGGCATACCATTGCGGTGCTCGTGGTGGACGAGCTTGCGCGTGAAGCCTACGAGTTCGTCTAAGCGCATGACGGCACGACTGACGACGAAGTCGAAGCGCTCCTGTATCTCCTCGCCACGAGCATGGAGTGTACGCACGTTATCCAAGCCTAGAGCCTCAGCGATGGCGCCTGCTACCTTGACCTTCTTGCCGATGCTGTCGACCAGGAGGAACTGGCATTCGGGGAAGAGGATCGCCAGCGGAATGCCTGGGAAGCCCCCACCGGTACCGAAGTCCAGGAGGCTCGTCCCCGGCTTGAAGCGAATCATCTGTGCGATCCCCAGGGAGTGAAGGATATGGTGCTCATAGAGCGAGTCTATGTCCTTGCGGGAGATGACGTTGATCTGAGCGTTCCAGTACGGGTACAGCTCTCCCAGCTTAGTGAAGCGATCCAGCTGCTCCTGAGTGAGACTGGGGAAGTACTTCGATAGTAGGTCTACGGAGTCCATAGGGCTTACTGAGGTATGTAGTGATGGAGGATGGAGCCTGGGCGAAGTAGCTCCGTCAGGGCTTCGTACGGGATGAATATCTGGATGATCCCCATGGCGTAGGGAGCGATCTCATAGGGGTTATAGCAGTAGGTGAGCCCTTTGGGTCCGATGGCGAAGTTATCGTTGGGCGTCAGGTCGCTGAGGTAGATCCCCTCACTCTCCTCTAGCTCTTGGGCAGTCTGCTTACCGTAGGTCTTGAGGAGTTGGCTCTGGATGATCTTGGTGAGCTCGGGTACGTATCCGTCGACGAAGATATCCCCTTCGCTTAGTATTTCCTTGCCCTGTAGCCCGATATTGTAGTAGCCTATCCCTTGCAGTCCGTGGATAGCACCAGCGGAATGGGTGTAGAGTTTCTTTTCGATGGCTAGTACAAGGCTATCGCTGTAGTGGATCTTATTCTCTAGGGATAGTGCACTCTTCATCTCCGCCAGCTCGCCAGACGTGAAGCCGAGGGAGTCCCCTCCGAAGAGATACTCTGACTTGACCTCCTCTAGGTAGCGCTTTATAGCCTCGCTAGGTAGAAGGCGGGCATAGTCTTCGCCGAAGAAAGTCTTGCAGAAGAGTTGCTGGAGGGTAGTATCGGTCTTAGGATAGAGGAAATGAATGGTGATATCTACGGAGGACCCTGTCTTCGTCTGAGGGAAATCAAAGTATGTCTCAGAGATGTCAATAGAGTCCCATTGGGCGGGGTTACTCCAGAGCGTCTGGAGGCTTGTCGAGTCAGCCGTCCCCTTCCCTCCAGTGGAGGTACAGCCGTAGCTCCCGAGGCAAAGGAAGAGGCCAAGGAATAGAAGGAGCGAGGCTAGAGAATAGATTTTCTTCATCACGTTTGCTTGAGGCAACCTAGACCCCGAACGTACCTCTACGGGGGAGGCAGTGCTGGGGTGACTAGTCCTGCAAAGATACATTTACTTAGCGTGATTCGGAGGATGTACGAGTAAATCCCCCCTTGTCCCAGCCTCGTGGGAAGCCTCCTTCTTCTCTCGTAGAAGGCCTGCTTCTTCCTCCGTGTAAGGCCTCTTGCTCCCTCCGTGTGAGGCTTGCTTCTTCCTCCAGGTAAGGTCGCTTGCTCCCGCTGTGGTAGCCTTCCTCCTTCCGAGCCCCTTCCCCTAGCGGAGGGCTACAAAAGACACTCCCCCGAGGCAGGTCTGTCTAGCAGTCCTGGCCTCGGGGGAGTACCCATCTAACAACTTAACTAACAACAATCAACTTCGCACGTCGTGCTTAGCGGAAGATGAGCTTCCCATCCGCTACGTCGATGGTGATGACACTGGAGCGATCGACGGCTCCCGAGAGGATACTCTTGGAGAGTTCATTCAGTACCGTGTGCTGGATGACACGGCGGACAGGACGGGCGCCGAACTCGGGATCGTAGCCTGCTTCGCCTATCCACTCGACAGCCTTAGGCGTGTAGCTCAGTTCGATGCCATTCGTGGCAAGGAGTCGGGCAGTAGTATCGAGCTGCATGCGTACGATCTGGTCGATCTCTTCTCTCCTCAGGGGTGTGAAGACGATGGTCTCATCGATACGATTGAGGAACTCTGGTCGGATCGTCCGCTTGAGCAGATCTAGTACCACTTCACGAGTCTCATCGACAGCACGCTGCTCTTCCCCAGAGGGAATCGAGGAGAGACGCTCGCGTATCAGGTCGGAGCCCATATTGCTCGTCATGATGATGATGGTGTTCTTGAAGTTCACCACTCGCCCTTTATTGTCGGTCAGACGACCATCGTCGAGTACCTGGAGGAGCACGTTGAAGACGTCCGGATGTGCCTTCTCTATCTCGTCGAAGAGAACGACGGAGTAAGGCTTGCGGCGTATAGCCTCCGTCAGCTGTCCACCTTCGTCATATCCTACGTATCCAGGAGGGGCGCCGATAAGACGTGTAGCGGAGAACTTCTCCTGATACTCACTCATATCTATACGGGTGAGCATAGTCTCGTCGTCGAAGAGGACCTCCGCCAGCGCCTTCGCCAGCTCCGTCTTCCCCACCCCGGTAGTACCGAGGAAGATGAAGGAGCCGATAGGTCGCTTCGGGTCTTGTAGCCCTGCTCGGCTTCGGCGCACGGCATCAGCGACGGCACGGATGGCTTGCTCCTGTCCGATGACTCGCTTATGTAGTTCTTCCTCGAGGTGAAGAAGCTTGTCGCGCTCACTCTGGAGCATCTTGCCCACGGGGATACCCGTCCAGCGTGATACGATGTCGGCGATATCTTCGGCACCTACCTCTTCACGGATGAGCGCACTATCACCCTGTGCTTCATTCAGCTCGGTCTGGATGGTAGCGATCTCAGCCTCCTTCTCCTTGAGCCGGCCATAGCGGATCTCTGCTACTCGGCCGTAGTCACCAGCGTGCTCGGCTTGCTCGGCCTCGAACTTCAGCTGTTCGACTTCTATCTTGCACTGCTGGATACGATTGATGAGCTCCTGCTCGCGCATCCACTTAGCCTTGTCTCCTGCTTCCTCTTCCTTGAGGGTGGCGATCTCACGGTTAAGCTCCTCGAGTTTGGCTTCGTCGTTCTCCCGACGTATCGCTTCACGCTCGATCTCGAGCTGAGTGATCCGTCGTCCTATTTCATCTAGATCTTCGGGGAGGGAATCGATCTGCATCCTCAGTCGAGCTGCTGCTTCGTCCATCAGGTCAATAGCCTTGTCGGGGAGGAAGCGGTCGGTGATATAGCGGTCCGAGAGGCGAACGGCTGCGATGATCGCATCGTCCTTGATACGCACCTTGTGGTGGTTCTCATACTTCTCCT
>ERZ773050.1552-NODE-1552-length-12654-cov-10.124534_pt1 | contig 12654 bp, 10 predicted proteins | sample MGYA00580632_ERZ773050 | MGnify/ENA primary metagenome ERZ773050 (study PRJEB29015, sample SAMEA2738123) | human oral metagenome | biome: human oral; feature: human-associated habitat; material: saliva | place: China | collected 2166 ... | reverse complement strand
TCTTATCTAGAGTTTCTTCATCAGTCACTGGAACATCAGCTTTTATTAATACTTTAGGCAATATAATTTCTTGACCTTCAATAGCTTCAAAATACTTAATGGCTTTAACTTTATCAATTTGTTTTTTCAAATCATCAAATCGCCCAAATTCATTAATATTATTCTCATTCAAATTTAAGCTCATAAAATTTATAAGAGAAGATTCATCTAAGCCAAGACACCAAGAAAATTTTTGAATCTGCTGTTTTTTTAGGTTAAACCCATACTCATTAATATAATCTTTTAACGTTTTTCCAGATATAATCTCAACATCTCCTCTTTGGATATCATGTAAGAAAATATTAGCATACTTCTGTTCCTCTTGGGTTAATGTAGCAAAAGTTCTATGTAATTCATTCATTGCACTTTCAATATCTTCAGAACTTGTTCCTTCTGTTCTTAATAACTTGATATATTTATCAAATTTAGAATTCATATAATCTGAATCAATAAGTCCCGTATCAATTTCTGTAATATATCCTATAAGATCATAAGGTACATTATCATCAACGAAACCGTATCCTTTATTTATTGGTTCTTTGTAGCGAAGAACTAATATTAAATAAGTCTTTTCATCTAATAGAACTTGAACTGTTTCATTAGTTGCTTGATCTACATATGTTAAGTTACCCCACTTAAACCCCTGAATTTTAGCCGCATCTAAATAACTATTAAGTTCATTAAAATCTTTGGCAAATTTTTTACGAGATTCTATATCAGATGGTAATTTTTCAAAATTTACAACACCCGCACTTATGAATATATCAGATATTGTTTCAAAGAGTCTGTTCACTCTTATTAAGTTCTCTACAAGATGACAAACAAACAGTCCAAATTTTTTATCGCCTGAATACAGCTTAACTGCAGCATTAATTGCATGTTCCATCGTATGAGGTCTACGATAATATCGAATTGTACCAAATGGCTTATCCGGACCAAAAAGTCGATTTGTTCTTGAAAATGCTTGGATAATATTCTCATAACGTAATATTTTATCCATGTAAAGAGTATTAACCCACTTAGAATCGAATCCCGTAAGCATCTGATCAACTACAATAAGTAAATCAATTTGCTTATCAGGATCATATTCAATTCGTTTAAAAGGTACTTTATGGGCTAATCGAGCCGCTATTTCCTTTTTCATTTTATAGAAGGTAGGAATTGTAAATGTTTGACCATATCTTGAATTATAGTCATTAATTATTTCTTCTAATCCATCTTCTTTGAACTGACTTTCCCCAATATTATCAATATTGGGGTCAAATAAAACTGTAACTTTTAAGCTTGGCATCATTTCTTTAAATAAACGATAGTAAACTATGGCTTCAGATATACTACTCGTAGCAAATATAGCATGAAATTTACCATTACGACTTAAAGTCAACCAATTTTCTTCAATATCTTTAACAACCGTTTTAACATGATCTTCCGTTGTATATTGAGAGTTTGGAATATAGTCCTCAATACCTTTTATATATTTACCGCTATTATTATAAGAGCCAACCATTCCTACTTTACTCGGATCCATATATTTGTAATATACTTTACTTTTTCTAGGATCAGAAATCGCTTCCTTCTCTGTTTTCACTCTTGCTTTATCTAATGCAACACACTTTCGTAAATCCCTATCTTTAAAAGTTAATACCTTATAAGGGTCAAATCCTAAAACGTTTTTATCACGAATACCATCTGCAATACTATATCTATGCAATTCATCTCCGAACACTGTAGCTGTAGTATTCTTCATCTTCTGATTTTCTGCCTGAATAGGTGTACCAGTAAAGCCAAAAAACATGGCAGTTTGAAAGGTGTCTTTAATCGTAATAAGCATATCTCCAAAAGTTGATCGATGCGCTTCATCAATAATAAATACTATACGTTTATTATTGATCAATTCAATATCACGAGCACTTAAACTTGTATCTTCAGATTTGATGTTACTCATCTTCTGAATCGAAGTAACAATTAGAGTATCAGAAGGATTGGTACTTTTTAACTTAGTAATAAGAACATTCGTATTCTCTGTAGCTTGGACAGACTCACGTTCATCCGCAAATCCCCTATATTCTTTGAGGGACTGTGTTCCTAACTCAATTCTATCCACTAAAAATACAACTTTATCTGCATCCTTTGAACTTGCAATCAGTTGAGCTGCTTTAAAACTCGTCATCGTTTTACCAGATCCTGTGGTATGCCATATATAACCACCAAGTTGGTTATTTCCTTCCCATTTTGCCTTTGCAACCTTATCAGAAATTGCACTTGCTGCATAATATTGATAACTTCTCATTACTTTTAGCACACCATCTGAAGTGTCTGCTACAGTATAAAACCCTATTAACTGATGCGCCATTGGAATTGAAAGAAGTGTTGATGCTACTTTATTCCATTCATTAATGGGCTCATTATTAAAATCTGCCCAATGAAAATAAAAGTCTGGATTAAACTTGCCTTCTGGTCCAGGATTAGCAAAGTACACTGTTTCATTTGGCTCCATAGCAACAAAAATCTGTACTAAAGAGAAAATGCCAGTAAAAGCGCCTTCACGTGAATATTTTTCAATTTGATGATACGCTTGACTAACAGGGATACCACTCTTTTTTAATTCAATATGAATAACGGGCATACCATTAATCAGAAGCAACAAATCACCACGACGATTGTTTAATATATCAGATTCAGTTCTAAACTTAGGTTGTTGAACAATCTGATATCGGCTTTGCCCTGCAGCAATTTCTCTTCGATCATATATCTTCAAGCTTACTTCTTTACCAAAATGTACTTTATCATCAGTATTATCCCTTATGATAGTAACGCTTTTACCATTAATAAAGCCATTAAGTTTAAGTGGAGTCTTTAGTGATACAATCTGCTCTATAATTTGCTGCATTTCTCCATCTGTAAGAGGATAATCATTGAGTCTATCAATATCTCGGTTATTCTCAAAAAGAATGTCCGCCCAATTTCGTAATAAATCTTCTTCTGAATAATTTTTTAAAACATTCTTTTCCCAACCTTTTTCAGATAGTATTTTTATTAGAGCTGCTTCAAAATCAGCCTCTTTATTAAAAATCACCAGATTCCTCTCCTTACATGATACATATAAACTTAAACAAACATTTTCTGTAAAAGACCCTTTTTAACATTTTTAAGCATTTCCAATTTACGATGATGAAGGGTAATAAACGCATCTATTTGATTTATAAAAGTACTTATCCTATTTTGTTCTTCAAGTGATGGAATAGTAACATCCCACTTTTTTAACTCATCCATTGGAACCAAATTTGTCATGGCAGATCCAGGATTTGCTTGTGTCAACTGTTTTTGCATCATATCTGACTGCATAAACTTAAGAAAGTATAGTGGATTAATAGAGTCCTTATTCACTTTAAATCTAATTAACGCTTGATTAAAGACACCCTTTTTTATGCCATCTGGAACCATTGAGATTCTACCTATAGTACCTGCACCACTCATAATAAAATCGCCTGGTTGTATATTAAACCGAATTAACTCATTATATTTCTCTTTAGAAATAAAATAACGAGTTTCATAGTTATCATATATGGCATTTTGTTGTTCATATACTACATAATCAGATTTCTTTACGAAAGAATCTTTTTTTAGCGCACTACCAAACGGACCTCTTCTGATTCCATTTTGTGCATCTAATAAATCCAGAAACTTACGCTGTTCCCAAGCATCAGTAAATCCTGGGAAACGAAGTTCTGGATAACACTCTCCATTTTTTGGAAAAAGTTTCTGAAGCAACGCTTTTTTCTTCAAATTTAAGTGTTCAAGCTTACGCTGATGAAGGGTAATAAACTTATCAAACTGTTTAATAAAGTTACCTATTTTAACTTGCTCTTCGATGCTAGTAGGAATATTCAGTTCACTGTCAAAAAAATCTTCTGTTGAAATATTAAGTAACCCATGGTTACGAGCACCTTCTGCAGCTCGTTTTGAGATTTCCTTATACCATAAATGAGTCATATAATAACTAACAATAAAATCAGAACTTATATTATTATCTGTAATTTCAAATAAAATATAAAGGGTTGACAATGCACCTATATCATAATAATCAAGGCGTTTTACAGCCCCAAATGGATACCCTTCAGAATAACTTTTGTTATATGCAAACTCTCCTTTTTTAATAAGATAGTAATTTGACATATCACGACTAGCAACTTGTCTATTAAAATATTTACGTTGATCTACCAAACCATCTTGTGCTGAAATTGTAAGTGGTAAATCAGATTGGCTACCATTTTTTCTTGTTACTCTCGTAGTAATCTGACACAACTTACGCTGTTCCCAATCTTCCGTAAATCCAGGAAAACGTAACTTAGGTACTCTCCGTTTCTCCTTATTCATCGCAACCCCTCTTTCCTTTTACCATGCTAACACTACCTTTCATTAACATAAGAATCCGCAAATTTATATAATGCAGCAACTAATTCATTACCATATGTAATCTTATTAAGTGTAGCCACTTCTTTATCTTGTGCCTTAACTTGGTATTCTTTACGCGCATCTTTCTTTAGTTGACTAATTCGACCCGTACTATCAAGGTCTTGTTTACCTGCAGTATGGCGTCCAAATAGTTCTAAAATTTCATCATTACTAATAACATCAATAATGCCCCATTTTAAACGGAAATCAAAGATATTATCCTTCACAATCAGGGTATTAGCATCATGTATAATATCTAAACTAGATTTTAATTGAACTGGATATGTTACTTCATGACCTTCAGGAGGATAGTTACCACGATAAATGGCATCAGCAGCGTTATTAATTTGTTTTGCATATTGACGGTCCTCCAAGGCCATAGCAAAATCACTAATCTTATCTCGATAGTCAGCGGCTATATCCATACGGTCCTCATGCACTGCATTCATCAATACTTCTACCAATTCGGTTAGATAATCATAATTGACACTAACATCTTTTACATGAATCATGCGTAATTCAATTTGTGCTACAGGTACATCATGTATTTCTGCAATTCGTTCTTTTAAATCGTTATACAAAGATGTAGTCAGTATTTCCTCTTGCTCAGGTGTCATGCCAAGCAATGTAACAAGTTCATCTGGATTATCATAGTCAAAACCAATATCCTCACCATTAACCGTTTCTGGGTCATATTGTTTTAATTTAGACATTCCCGAACTATAGTTACGCATGAGATTAAACATTTCTTCTTGTTTCGCTTCACTCGCTGGTACTTCTGTGAAAGTATCTGTAATATCCGCTAATTGATCGACTACATGTTTGACCTCTTCAAATTGCTCTTTGAAAGATTTTGCTAAAACACCAGCATCTACTAATTTTTTTGTATCTATCAATGTTTCTTGTACATCAGCGGAAGCCTTATTGGCATAGATACTTAACGCACGATTCATGAGTTCTTCGTTCTTAGCTGGCCATCTATAATTAACAATACGCCCCCATGGTTTTCCTTGATTATCAGCAATGCGGTTCGTTCTGGAATAAGCCTGAATCAATAATGCATCTTTCAATGTACGGTCAACATATAGTGTATTCATTTTAGGAGCATCAAAACCAGTTAATAGTTGGTCCACAACAATAACAATATCTAAATATTGCCCATCTTCTGCAGTTTGATTCAACCGTGTTGTCAAATCTTGTGTATACCCCGATACATCATCTAACCCAAAGTTTGTGCCAAACATCTTATTGTAATGATTCATAGCTCGTAATAAACCATCATTTGTCGTTAATTGGTTATCACTATTATTCGTACTCATGCTGAACGTAACGCCAACTTTCAGCGTAGGCAAACCTTGTGCTGCTCGTTCTTGATTAACACGTTCAAATTCATCAAAGTACATCAATGCCATCGGCGTACTTGGACGGTTACCACCTACATGTGTCGTAAGCATAGCATTATAGGCACCATCATTAGAGCGATTACGCCAATTTTTGAAGATATCTTCTACAACTAATCGTACATGATTAGGATTATTATCATAGAAACAAGGTTCAATCATATCATCCATATCATTATCAGTAAGATTAGCGATTTTACATTCAATATCTTGTTCGTTCCAATCAGGATGCTGCGCCTTATAGAATTTTGGTAAGTACTCTTGCTTCATTTGGTCTTCTGCAATAGTAGTTTTAAAATCCACCTTGAACCCTAATACATTTTTATCGGCAATAGCTTCGCGAATCGTATAAGCATGGAGTAATTTACCAAATACTTCATGAGTCTTAGTGCCTTTTTTACCAACTACTTCATCAAACATAGGTGTTCCTGTATAACCTACCCATGCAGCGCCTTTAAAGATTTTTTGCAATTCTTCAAAGCTTTCACCACCCGTGGAGCGATGAGCCTCATCGACGATGAATACAAATTTTTTCTTAGGTACCACAAAATTTTTACGTTTAATAAGAGTATTTAACTTTTGTACAGATGTAACAATAATACCATAACCATTTTTATTCAATTTACTCGCTAAAGCATCTGTATTTTGTGTGCCACTAACATTGTTATACTCTTTACCGCCATCATCTATGGAGCCTTCCGGATCATACGCTTTATAATTGTCTTCAGTTTGCTTGGTCAAAGCAATACGGTCTACTACGAAGATAACCTTATCTACATTAGGCATACGGCTAGCCAACCATGCTGTTTTAAAGCTAGTGATAGTCTTACCAGATCCAGTGGTATGCCATACATAGCCCAATTTATTAATAGGCAAATCAAAGTCTGCACGTTTTAACTCATTTAAAACGGCCTTAGTAGCATATACTTGGTAAGGACGCATAACCTTAAGCATTTGCTTATTTTTAGTTCCGTCAAGAATTGTAAACAGTGTAGACATTTGGTGCGCCATTGGAATACTAAGGAACATATCAGCAAAAGTAGTCCAGTTACGAACCACTTTATTATCATTAGGATTTTGCCATTCAAATGCAAAGTCCTTATTGAATAACTCCGCCGTTGTATTCGCCATATATTTAATTCGATTAGGCGTCATAGCTACTAGAATTTGAACTGTTGAGAAAATATCACTGTACTGTTTCTCTTGAATATATTGATGCATTTGGTTCAATGCTTCATCAACAGAATGTTTAACAGATTTCTCCTCAATTTGAATGATTGGTAAACCATTAATAAGTAGTGTAGTATCAAAACGACGTTCTGGACGACCCGCAATTTGTGATTCTCGCTTAATTTGACTTACCACTTGATATACTGTATTACCTGCTCCAATTTGTTTTTGATCAAATACCGTCAAGAATACATGACGTCCATCATCAAGATCTACTTCTACTTGAGATACGCCATTAATACCATATAAAAATTGACCCGCTTGATATGGTGTATAAAGTTCATTAATAACCTTTTGAACCTGTTTAAACTCTGTATCACTTAATGGTTGTGTCAATTGATTTTGATTCAATTGATACAAAATAGACCGAAAGTTTTCCCACAAATCTTCAGTCGTTTTAATTGTTGGCTCATACTTCCATAATTTGCTTTTAAACACCTTCATATTACCGTATGGAACTTTAGTATCTCCCATTTGGTTAGCTGTACTACTAATAATCCCTGACGATAATTGTTCAATTAGCTGACGTTCAAATTCTAGTTCTGTCATTTACTCCACTCCCTGTAACATAACAATTGATAAGCGATATGTATTCTCGGCTACCCGTTGTCTTAATGAACGTAATAATAATTGCTTAAAGTATATATCCCCTATCACCCGTTGAATCTCTATTGATGGTAATTCTGGTAGCGCAATTTCTTTCAATAGTTTTAAACTATATCGTATCACCTGACTACCTTGTAAATTTTGTTTAAACTGACGTTTAATCGATTGATTTTCATTAATCAAATATGCCATATACTTTCTATCTACTAACCTACTCATAGGCTCCATACGAGCATAATTTTGTGTAAATACATAGCCATCGTGTTCCGCACTTACTATTGTAGCTTCACCAGAAATTGTGCTAAATAATAAATCACCTTCTTTAGCAATAGCACCAGGCCCCATTCCATCTACTTTTATCTGTTTCCGATCACTCATAGCCCCAGGTACACCATATAAATCCTCATATAATTCATTCTGCCCATACAAGGTATATACTTTCGCATCAGGACTATTGCTTTCTTCAATGCGATACTGTGATATCCCCGTATTACTATAAAATATATTTTGAATATACATTATGTCACCTCTTTCTTTAGTATATTTTTTCATCTCATATTTATTTTTGCATTTAAAAAAATTACACTGCATATCTTTTAATTAAAGTATACAGTGTAGTTCATATAAAAGCAAATGTAATTTTGTAATTTTTAAAAATGCAAACTTCAGTTTAAGTATTATATTAAACTATGATATTCTAGTTACGAAATTTTCTATCACTATATATTAAATGTAATACTACTTTTGGGATTCTTCAATTTCGGAAAACCATATTTCTCCAAAGCATGTAAAATTTTTCGGATAGTCTCTTTGATATTATCTTTAGACATAGGTATAGAACTCACGATATATATGATACCATCCACTTTTGCAGGATAAATACTTACAACACAATCATGACTATATATGATGCGAAGCAGATATACATCATAGGTAGACTAAACATAAAAATCAAACTCCTGATTATCATGTATTACATCAGGTATGTCGTGTACTGGTGCTACAGTACAATCAGCTATCTGAAAAGAATCTGCATCAAAATGTACTCTACAATTACGTTTTCGTTTTATCCGTTCAAGTCGTTCATCTATCATGTTTTATCACATCACTAATTAATCGCTCTTAATCACGTTTCTACTTGTCGACAAATTGTCGACAACTCACTTCGTATTCTTAATATCAACCGTCGCCATGTCTTTTGGCATCTTAGCCCCAAGTCCACTTTGGAATGTGTTATAGTAGTCCTTATTGTTATTAGTATCTACATATTGCACAATATCTCGCAAATCTTTTTCAACTAAAGAGCTTGTATTATAGATCATAATAAAGTGATTGTATACATATTGTTTATCATGGGATATTAAAATATATATCGTTGTTTTAGGGCGCTTAATTTGCATATATACGGATGGCATAGCATCATTCCATACGGTAGCAAATTGGATTGGTTGGTGCATCGAATACTTGTCAGTTAGGATAATACTGCGTACGGCTTTAGGAAAAATCTTCTCTGGATGTTGTATATCTTCAGGCTCAACTGGCATCACCATGATACCTTCTCTATACTGATCGCTATCGTATACATACATGTACGAATTATTCTTATCTTCCCGTATCATTTTACTTGTTTTTAGCGTTAAGAATGTAAAATCATTAATTCTTAATGCTTTACTTTTTGAAAGTATATCCTTCGCTGGTTCAATGGATGGTAATACATAGTTTACCAACGGAGACATTATTATGTCTTTAGTCTTATCAACACCTTGAGCTTTTAACACGCTAAACTGTTTTCTAGGCATAAAATTATAACCCACATGGTACGAAATCGTCGGTGTATTCCTCATCGTAAAATTAAGGCTTCCTACCATTGGTGCATCCTTAGCATACGTTACATCCCATGTTGCTTTTTCAACCGTAGGATACGTAAATTTACCAGCATATAATGAATGATCATCACCACGAAATACGCCGGCTGTTTTCTCTGCAATAGCTTTCATATCATCAACAGTCAACTTGCTATAAGGAATCTTACTATCTTCCCAATTATTTCCTGTTGGTTGATGACGTAATTCATAGGCCATCACACCGTCGGGGCTCATAATCATTGCATTTCTGAAAGCAGGTGTACCATCTGCAATCTTCTCAGTATTACCATAACGACTCGAGTATGGCACAGTAAATTTTACATTGGCCCCATCCTCTTTCAATATAAATACGGATGAAGAAAAGTCCAATGCATGGTTCAACTCACGATTAGAATAAATGACATCATTTAAATCTAATTCACCGTTACCTACCACTTCTTTTGGCATATATGTTTTTATATCCTTTTCAACCTCCCGTTCCATCTGCTGTGCATCTGCATCAGTCTTACGATAGTTCTGATACGCATCCTTTGATACCATCGGATCTGCACCAGGTATATTAATATCAATTGCGTGACCACCCAATGCAACACAACTTAAACAGAGCGTAGCCATCAATACACGTTTCATCATAACAATTCTTCCTTTCACATAAATTCTCTCAAATAGTATATGTATAGAATATCATATTTTGCTTGACTTATTGTAGTACAATATAAATATAGAAAGGAGGAGATGATTACTATGAAATTTACAAAACGTATACTCGTCATGACTGCCCTAGCCGTGACAGCTGTAGTGTCCACAGGATTTGCTTACGATTATGTATGCAATAATTCTCAGTACAATTGCAATACTAACACACAATACAACTGCAATAACAATGCTAACTATGCACCATGTAACAATAACAACCAAAACTATTGCGGTCCAAATTCTAATACTAGAGGATGCGGCGGATACAGAAGATAAAATATTAGACATGACAAAAGCCTATAGTACTATTTTAGTGCTATAGGCTTTTATGTTTTATTTAGATAAAACACCTAACGTATAAAAGCATTCGCAGTGCTTACACGTTAGGCGTATTTTAATGTATAACTAGTCCTGCTATCCCCCACAGTACGGCCATAATTCCAAATATAAACCCCCATATGCTAAGGATCGAATAGATCATAGATTGATGTGGATAGATTCTGATGGAATAGGAGCTATAATCATCATTACCCCCCATCAAAAATCGACTAATGTTGCCAAAGATCTTAGCCATCGGACTAGGGTTATCGTTAAATACGATTTGATATATCCCCGGCTTAGCATAAAATGTATAGAGCTCGAGTCGTACGTCGATTACTTTAGCCACGCTAATGGGTATTAAGTTAGCTCTTAATGGGACTTCCTTTTCCGTTTCACAGTTAATAAGCTGTAGACCAAAAAGACCCAACGGAGCTTTTTTAAACCGATTACCATTAAGCCATATATCATAGCGACCAGCTGTTTGTATAGTAAATATCCCTTTGTCTGTTCTATAAGGCATATCATGTATGTCCGAGATAGTAAAAATTTTTACCATATACCGAAGGCTAATCACCAGTAAGAACAGTCCGATGGGTATCATTAATAATGTTACATACAATATAACGCCACCTTTATTACGAGTTCATGCGGTTAAAGTATTCAATAGATTGTGGGGGAAATCCAATATAGGTTGTTCCATTAGAATAACCTCCCCATTGCAAGGTATGTACCTCACACTAGAGAGCCTAATGACATTATTTATTTATATACCTATTAATCAGCAAAGTGTGTATGTTTAACACGCCAATGTGTCATTTTATTAAATAACCAGAAGCCATAAATGCCAAAAGTAATGAATGTTAACAGTAACCATTTAATATAATTACCGAATAGTTGTGAACCTGTTCCATCAAAACGTAGGCGTCTGCCATCGATAATGGTATTGCGGCAAACCCAACTTTGGAACATCACTTCCACCCAAGGGAATGCTAATCCAAACGTAAATATAGTTACTAAAGATGCTAAAATGCTATAACCGATATACTCAATTACAGATCCTTCAAATCTTGATTCCATAGTTCTACCTTCTACTTTCTTCTTACAAATTAAAATATATACGAGGTCTATTATACAATAATTATTAAGTTTATTCAGCTTCTACAATAAAATAATGATTTATATTTTTGTACCAGTAAGTACTGCTAATATAATCCCTCCTACAAAGCTAAAGAATCCTAGAATAATTAACCAAGTGCATAGGAATAATAGTATAGTGGGTTTATTCTTATAGATTTGTATGGAGAACTGTGTATAATCAACGGCCTTTTTGCTCACCACTTTACCTAGAGCACCTGAAACTGTATCTAATAGAGATGGATCGTTCGTAAGTGATAAGGTATAGCTGCCAGCATTAGCACTAAAGGTGTATAATTCTATTCTAGAGTTTGTAAAGCCATTTACCCTAGTTCTCATGATGGATGGCATTATAGAAATACGCTTTCCTGTCTGTTCATTAACGATAGCAAAACCAAATTCCCCAATAGGTGCTTTAGTAAACATTTTGCCACTAAGCCAAATACCATATGTCCCACTTTCATCTAGCTGAAAGTTGCCCTCTTTATTCACATAGGGCATTTCAAACAACATCTTAGATTTAGCAAAGCGAAGTGTGTATTTAATGCCATTGTACAAAAGAAAAAGCCCTAATGGTATCAATAGGTAAGGTAGGTATTCTATGTATTGCATATATTCCATGTGTTCTATGTGTTCCATGTCTCTCTCCTTTTAACACAATACAACATAATTCTAGTAAGTCTCCCTTAACTAGATTTCTAGATGGCACTAGGAATCTAAGGGGACTAGTACATATAGATACACTATATCATACTTTCATCATACAAAAAAGGACCCTCCAAAGAGAGTCCTTTATATATCTTGTGTTGTTATTAAGCGTTTTTAGCTACTTCAACAAGTTTAGCGAATGCTACTGCATCGTTAACTGCCAAGTCAGCCAACATTTTACGGTTAACTTCAACGCCTGC
>ERZ773050.1547-NODE-1547-length-12676-cov-20.711671_pt1 | contig 12676 bp, 6 predicted proteins | sample MGYA00580632_ERZ773050 | MGnify/ENA primary metagenome ERZ773050 (study PRJEB29015, sample SAMEA2738123) | human oral metagenome | biome: human oral; feature: human-associated habitat; material: saliva | place: China | collected 2166 ... | reverse complement strand
CCCGGCCCGGGGCCCCACCACCCGTCAGGCGGCGCCCTCCCGCTCGGCCGCGCCCTCCCCGGGCCCGTCATCGGCGGCCAGCTCGTCGCGCCACCGGTTGACCCGCCGGCTGGACACGGCCAGCCACTGCGCGATCTCCCTCGTCGTCGCCCCCTCCAGGCCCAGGGCCTCGCGCTTGAGCCCCTCCCGCCCGACCTCGATCGCCGCGACCTCCTTGTCATAGCGCGCGCGCGCCCGATCGGCCGCCCGCTCGATCGCCGCGTCGCGGCGCTCAGCCGCGCGCCCGATCGCCGCGTCCGCGGCCGCCCACTTGTCCGCGATCACCGCCAGCGCCCTGGTGCGCGCGCGCAGCGCGCGCGCCGCATCGGCGCGCGCGCGGGCTGCCGCCGCGCCACGCCTCCTCCGACCCCTACCGCCAGCCTCATTCGACTCCCCGCCCTGAGACGAGCCAGCATCCTCGACCCGCTCAGCACCCTGCTCACTCATCTGCTCATCCATGCCCCCAATCCTACCTGTCGACCCCATGACCACGCACGCGACCACCCTCGCTAGCAAGCCGATCACCGACCCCGCCCAGTCTCGTAACCTCGGCACAACCAACCCCCCAACCTTACTAATTTCACACGTCTGGCATCGTTGACCAAGAAGGTGGGTTCCGGGTACGCTTCGCGCATGATGACCATCCACCGCGTCAGTGCAGGGGATGGGTACACCTACTACACCAATGAGGTCGCCTCCGCTGACGAGCGGCGCGACCGCAAACGGGAGCTTTCCGACTACTACCTGGACTCCGGAGCGCCACCAGGGCAGTGGATGGGCTCCGGCATGAAGGGGCACTTCGAGATCTCCGGTGAGGTCACCGAGCAGCAGATGCGGGACCTGTTCGGCGGTGGGAAGCGCCCTGATGCCCAGTCCATCCGCGACAAGAAGAACGGCGTCGTCGATGAACGATCCCTGCTCCTGGGCAATCCCTACGCGGTCTACCCCGGCTTCCACAAGGAGTTCACTGAGGCCGTGACCCAGGCCATCAACGACTGGCGCGAGGACAATCAAGGCGCGGAGCCCAACCGCCGTGAGAGATCGCAGATCCGTCGGCATGTGGCGCGCGAACTGTTCATCGCCGATCGACAGAGAGAGCCCATCAACGACGATGAGCTCACCCGCTTCCTGACCACACAGACCTCCACGAGCATGCAGGCTGTGGCCGGGTTCGACCTGACGTTCTCCGTGCCCAAGTCCGTGTCTGTCATGTGGGCCCTGGGAGATAAGGAGCTCAGGGAGCGCATCGAGGCCGCGCACATCGACGCCATCAAGGACACGCTCAAATGGCTGGAGGCCGAGGTCATCGGATCGCGCGTCGGGCGCAACGGGGTACGCAGAGTTCAGGTCGACGGCGTCATGGCGGCGCGCTTCCGCCACTACGACTCACGCGCCGGCGACCCGCAGCTGCACGACCACCTGGTGGTGTCCAACAAGGTGTTCGTGCCCTTCGGTTTCAAGAATGACGATGGGACGCCAGCTGGCGTATGGCGCACCATCGACTCCAAGGCCCTGTACAAGGCCACCGTCGCGTCCTCCACCCGATACGACAACGCGCTCATGACACGCCTGAACCGCGACCTCGGGATCGCATTCGAGCAACGCGGGGGCGACGGCCAAGCCCTCAAGATGGAGGCCTCGATGGTGCCCGAGGCCCTCGTGGAGCGGTTCTCCACGCGCCGGGTGAGCATCAAGGGCCGCCTCGATCAGCTCGTCGGCGACTACGAGCGGATGCACGGATACCGTCCCGGACGCGTGGCCATGATGCGCTTGGCCCAGCGCGCGACATTGGAGACGAGGCAGGCCAAGGACCACACGCCACTGGCCGAACGGCTCGACCAGTGGCGCCGGGCCAGCGACCAGCGGTGGACGGCCGCCGAGCTCGACCGCGTCAAGGACAAGCGCCTGGCCCGAGCCAGGCGCGAACCAACGGCCCTCGACCGCGCGGCCAGACTGCTGCGCCCACTGCGCCGACGCCGCGACGAGGACGCCCCACCGGGAGACGAGGAGATCGCCCAGCGCGTCGTCGAGGCCCTCGAGGAGCGCCGGTCGACCTGGACACTGCGGCACGTGCAGGCCGAGGCCGCCCGCCAACTGGCCGCCGCCACTGGCGGAGCCGATTGCGACGGCGACCGCGTCACCCTGATGTCCACCCGCGTGCTGCACGGCGACGACATGATCCGCCTGTCGATCCCCGCACCGGTCCTGCACGAGTCCAGGACCGACAAGGACGGCGTGTCCGTCTACGACCACCCCGACATGTGGCGCTACACCTCCACCAGCGTCATCGAGCGCGAGACGCGCCTGCTGGACGCCGCCGAGCGGACCGTCACAGCGCCGGTCATCCCCGCCGTGGTCGATCAGATCCTGGACGCCGCCGCCCAGCGGGGCCGGCCCCTGGGCGAGGACCAGGCGCACATGGTGTCCGCCCTGGCCACCCGGCCCCACGCCATCGTGACCGCCGTCGGGCCGGCCGGGGCCGGCAAGACCACCGCCATGCGCGCCCTGGCCGAGGCCGTGCAGGCCCAGGGCGGGACCGTCGTGGGCCTGGCCCCGTCAGCGGTGGCTGCGCGCGAGCTGGGCCAGGCCATCGGCGTGGACGCCTCCACCGCCCACCGCTGGCTCGCCGCCGACGGGCACGCGTCCCTGCGCGCCGGCGACGTCGTGCTGATCGACGAGGCCGGCATGGTCGACAACCGCACCCTGGGCGAAGTGGCCGACCGGGCCCTGGCGGCCGGCGCAGTGGTGCGGATGGTCGGCGACCCCGCCCAGCTGGGCTCCGTGGACGCCGGCGGCGCCTTCGATCTCCTGCACCGCTGCGACCCCGACCCCATCGAGCTGGAGACCATCTGGAGGTTCAAGGATCCCCAGGAGGCCGGCGCCTCCCTGGAGCTGCGAGACGGGCCGGCCCTGGACGCCTTCGCCTGGTACCAGGACAACGACCGGGTCCGCGGCGGCGCGGAGAAGGAGATCCTCGCCGAGGCGCACGCCGCCTGGAGGGCTGACACCGAGGCCGGGCGCACCAGCATCATCATCGCCTCGACCACTGAAAGGGTCGGGGCCCTCAACGACCAGATCGCCGCCGAGCGGGCCGCCTCCGGCGCCACCACGGACCCCCAGCACCCCGCGACCACCCGAGACGGTCACGCCCTGCGCCTGGGCGACACCATCCTGACGCGCCGCAACGCCCCCCACCTGCCCTACGGCGGGCGGGGTCAGTTCGTGCGCAACGGCGACCTGTGGACCCTCACCGACATCCGCCCCGACGGGACCCTGGTGGCCACGGCGGCCGACCACTCGGTCGTTGAACTGCCGGCCGACTACGCCGCCGCCCACGTCCAGCTCGGCTACGCCGCCACCGTCCACCGCGCCCAGGGCGTCACGGTCGACACCGCCCACGCCGTGCTCGATCCCGCGGCCGACCGCAACCTGGCCTACGTCGCTCTCACGCGCGGACGGGAGCGCAACACCGCCTGGCTGGTCGTCGAGGACGACCAGCCCACCGGCGCCGTCCTGGACACGATCGCCTCCCGCAGCCCCGACAACCCCTCCGTGATCGTCGCGCAAGCCCAGGAGTGGCTCGACGCCGGCGACCCCGTGCGCGAGCGCGACATCTACACCGACCTGGTCGGCACCGCCGACCGGATCCGCTGGGCCGAGCGCCTCCGCCAGCTCGCCGCCGGCAAGAAGATCCCGGCGCAGGCCGCCAGGGCCTCCGCCTCCCTCGCCTTCAAGGGACTGATCACCCGCCTCAACGGGCTGGAGGCCGAGGGCATCGACATCGACGCCCTCCTGGTCGACCTCACCCAGGACCTCGGGCGCCCCCGGGACCCGGCGGCCCTGCTGTGCTGGCGCATCAACGACTGGCGTGGCCAGCACCCCACCATCACCGACCCCGACTACGTCGGCCCCATGTCCGCCCTGGACGACCGGGCCCTGGCCGATGCCAGACGCCACGCCGCCGCCCAGGCCGACGACGCCGCCCGCCGCGTGACGGCCCGCGACCTGGCCATCACCGACCCCGATGCGCCCGGCGCCGCCCCGGCCTGGGGCAACCGCCCCCACGGCGCCATGGGCGACCACGAGCTCAACCAGGCGATCCGCGACGCCGTGGCCGAGTCCTTCGCCCACGCCGTCGACCCCGCCGGCCCCCAGGACGGCCTCGACGAGGCCGCCCGCTCCCTGCTGGCCGAGCGCGACACCCGCGCCACCATGGACCGCCAGCGCCGCCGGGGCGAGGACATCCAGCGCTGGGCCCTGTCCCACATGGGTGACTTGACCGACCCCGAGTCCACCAAGAAGGTCGACATGACGGCCCTGGCCGAGCGCGTCGACGACTCCTACGACGCCGCCCTCACGCTCCTGGCCGAGGCGACCGAGGAGACCGCCCGCCGCAAGTGGCGCCTGCCCCAGGAGGACGCCGCCCAGCCCCCGGCCTCCGACGGGCTGACCTCCTGGACCGCCCCCGCGGCCGCCCTGGCCGACTCCAGGACCCCCAAGGACTGGAGGAAGGCCCTGGCCACCCAGCGCCAGATCCTGGCCGGCGTCATCGACCACGCCGGCGAGCGCGCCCTGGACCACGAGGCCTGGGCGGTCGGCCTACCCCGCCCCGAGGGCTGGGACGAGGCGGACCACCGGCGCGCCGTCGGCGAGATCGCCACCTACCGGGCCACTCACCGCATCGGCGAGCACCTGCCCCTGGCCGACACCGCCTCCACCGGCGCCCACGACGAGGCCCCCGTGCGCGACCTGGTCAAGACCATCGTCGTGCGGCGTGGTCTCGACGACCACGTCTTCGTCCTGGTGCCGGGGGACCGCGAGTTCTCCTGGTCGAAGTTGCGGACCCTGCTCGGGGTCTCCCGGCTCTCAATGCCCGATGCCGCCGAGGCAAAACGGGCCACCGGATACGAACGGGGCACCATCACACCCTTCGGTTCCACCCATCCCTGGCCGGTGTTCGCCGATTCCTCCATCGTCGGCCGGTCCATCTCCATGGGAGGCGGGGCCCACGGGGTGGGGGTGAAACTCCAGGCCGACGACGCGATCGCGGCCCTCGACGCCACGGTCGCCGACCTGATGCGCTTCGTGCCCGGGCCGGACCTGCCCGAGGGCGGGGTCATCGTGGGCCTGGAGGGCGTGAAGGAGGCCTACGAGACCGGGCGCGGGGCCTTCAAGACGCGGGCGAAGGTGTCGGTCGAGCGCGTCACCGCCCGCAAGATGGGCCTCATCGTCACGCAACTGCCCTACATGGTGGGCCCTGAGAAGGTCATCGAGAAGATCAAGGAGAACGTGGGCGCCGGGCGCCTCAAGGGGATCTCGTCGGTGCAGAACCTCACGGACCGCGTCCACGGGCTGCGCCTGGTCATCGAAGTGAAGAACGGCTTCAACCCCGAGGCGGTCCTCCAGCAGCTGTACCAGCGCACCCCGCTGGAGGACTCCTTCTCGATCAACGCGGTCGCCCTGGTGGGAGGGCAGCCGCAGGTGATGGGCCTCAAGCAGATCCTGCGGGTCTTCGTCGACCACCGCCTCGACGTGACGACGCGCCGCAGCCGGTTCCGGCTGGGCAAGTGCGAGGAGCGCCTCCACCTGGTGGAGGGCCTGCTCATCGCGATCCTCGACATCGACGACGTGATCGCCATCATCCGCTCCTCGGACGACGCCGACGTGGCGCGCGAGCGCCTGATGACGGCCTTCGACTTGTCGCAGGCGCAGGCGGATTACATCCTGGAACTGCGCCTGCGCAGGCTCACGAAGTTCTCGCGCATCGAGCTGGAGGCCGAGCGCGACGAGCTGGCCGCCAGGATCGCCGAGCTGCGCGAGGTCCTGGAATCGCCCGAGCTGCTGCGCGCGCTGGTCAAGCGCGAGCTCGCCGAGGTGTCCGAGCGCCTCGGCACGCCCAGGCGCACCGTCCTGCTCGCCTCCTCCGGCGCCCCGGTGGTCGGCGGGGCCGGGGCGTCGTCGCTGGCCGCCCTGCCCTCCGTGCCGCGCTCGGGCAAGGGCCTGGAGCTGCAGATCCCCGACGACCCATGCCAGGTGGTGCTCTCGGCCACGGGCGCCCTGGCCAGGGTCGAGGGCGCCGATCCCCTGGAGCCGGGTCCCCGCGCCGCCTTCGACGGGTGGCGGGCGCAGTTGCCGTCCTCCGTGCGCTCGCAGGTGGCAGTCGTGACCGAGGACGGCGTCGCCCACCGCATCGACGTGGTGGACCTGCCTGCCCTGCCGCGCTTCGACACGGGGATGTCCCTGGCGGGGGCGGTGCCCGCCTCGGAGCTGCTCCACTCGGATTCGCGGCCCGTCGGCCTGCTGGACCCCGACGGCGGTGCGGTGTCCGCGATGGGAACGGCGCGCGGGACGGTGAAGCGGTTGCGCCCCGATGTCCTCCAGCGCGACGAGTGGGAGGTGATCGCCCTGGATCCCGGTGACCGCCTGATCGGCTTCGCGCCGTGCCCCGACGAGGCGGACGTGGTCTTCATCTCCGGCGACGCCCAGTTGCTGCGCACCCCGGCGGAGAGGATCCGGCCGCAGGGGCGCACTGCGGGGGGCGTGGCGGGGATGCGCCTGTCCCCTGGGGTGGAGGCCATCGGCTTCTGGGTGGTGGACGCCCCCGCCGAGTCGGTCGTGGTCACCGTCGCCGCCGCGGAGGGCGCCCTGCCGGGCACGGGCCAGACGACCGTGAAGGTCACCCCCTTCGACGCGTACCCGTCGAAGGGCAGGGGCGGGCAGGGCGTGCGGGCCCAACGGTTCCTGCGCGGCGAGGACCGCCTCGACGTCGCATGGGTGGGGGCAGGGCCGCGCGCCTCGACATCCGACGGCGCCCCCGTCGACCTTCCCGCGCCCGACGGGCGCCGCGACGGCTCGGGCTCCCCGATCACGCTGCCCATCGCCACCATCGGCTGAGGGAGCCGGGCGGGCGCCCTCCCACCCGGCGGTCATGGCGACGAGGGGCGGGGGCCGTTGCCGGCCTTCCCGCCCCTCGTCGCCACCGCGTTCGGCGGCCTCAGCCCTGCAGGTTCTTGCTCACCGCCAGGATGGCCGCGACCTCGGCCTTGGTGGGCGAGTAGGCGCCCTCGTGGTACACCGTGATCCCCGAGGTGATGATCCCCCGGTGGATCGCGGGCATCAGGTCCGCCCAGCGGGCCTCGCGCAGGCGCTGCTTCGCCTCGGCGCTGCCCAGCAGGCCCGCGTCGACGAGGCCGGAGATGAGGCCCGCCATGAGCGAGTCCCCGGCGCCGACGGTGTCCACCAGTTCCACGTCCAGGGGGTCGGCGACCAGCATGTCGCGCTCGGCCGCCGTCTTGATGTAGACCCCCCAGGGGCCCCGCGTGCACAGCACGAGGGCGGGGCCGGCCTGGCTCCACTCGCGGATGACCTCCTCGACGGGCCGACCCGGGTACAGCCACTCGAGGTCCTCGTCGGACGCCTTGACGACGTCGGAGAGGGCGACGATGGCCTCGACCTGCGGGCGCGTCTCCTCGGGGGTTCCGAGCAGGGCGGGCCTGATGTTCGGGTCGTAGGAGACGGTCCCGTGGATGGCCTGCCGCTTGACGGCGGCGAGCACTTTGGCGGCGCCCGGCTGGAACGTCGCCGCGTAGGACCCGGTGTGGACGTGGCCGACGCCGTCCTGGTCGGGGATCGCGGGAACGTCCCACAGCACCTCGAACTCGTATGTGGCGCGCGCCTTCTCGTCGATGGTCGCGTGGGCGACCGTCGTGAACTCGGCGGCGTCGGAGCCCTCGACCAGGGTCACGCCGGCCTCCTCGGCGTGGGCGCGGACCTTGGCGCCGCGTTCGTCCCGGCCGAACCACGTGGCCAGCTCGGACTCGTGGCCCAGGCGCGTCAGGCCCGCGGCGACGTTGAGCATCGAGCCGCCGACGACTTCGACGGGCGCGGTATTGGGACGGTTGATCTCATCGATGAGCGCTTCACCGATGTTGAGGATCCTAGTCATCACTCAACCCCAGTTTCTCTTCCATTTCCTCGAGCGGGATGCCCTTGGTCTCGGGCATGACCTTCAGGACCCAGAATAGCTGGCCGACCATGCACAGGAAGAAGATTCCGAATGCGAATCCGCCGCCGAGTTTGTCGGTGAGGACGGGGAAGGCGTAGGTCGTGATGAAGGCGAAGGTCCAGTGCGTGAGCGAGCCCAGCGACTGGCCGCGGGCGCGCACGCGGTTGGGGAAGATCTCGGAGATGAACACCCAGATGACCGACCCCTGTCCGAATGCGTGGGAGGCGATGAACCCGAGCAGTCCGATCAGGACCAGCCACACGGCCGCGGAACCGGTGACGGCGCCCGCCTCGTAGGCGAACATCATGCCCGCCAGGAAGCCCAGGGACACCAGGTAGCCGATGGAGCCGACGATCATGAGCTGGCGGCGGCCCAGCTTGTCGATGACGGTCAGGGCGGCCATGGTGGCGATCAGGTTCATGAGGCCGACGATGACGGATGCGACGTAGGGGAATGCCGGTCCCAGCACATGCTCGCCGCCTGCGAGCTTCATGACCTTGGGCGCGTAGTAGAGGATCGCGTTGATGCCGGAGAGCTGGTTGAACATCGCGATGCAGAAGGCCATGAGGATAACCTTGCGGTAGCGGCGCGTGAAGAAGGCGACCTTGCCGCCGGAGGCATCCTCGGCGATCTGCGCCTTCATCTCGGCGATCTGCTCGTTGCTTTCTTCCTGCGTGGTGGTCAGGCGCTCGGAAATCTTCACGGCGCGTTCCTGGTGCCCGTGGGCGAGCAACCAGCGCGGCGTCTCGGGGACGGTGGCCAGGAAGATCAGGAAGAAGACGGCGGGCACGGCCATGACACCGAGCATCCAACGCCAAGCAATGTCTTCGTGCACGATTTCGCGGATGATTGCATTCGAGGCGTAGGCCAGGAGGATACCGAAGACGATGTTGAACTGGACCAGGCCGACCAGACGTCCGCGCACGCGGGCGGGGGCGATTTCGGCGGTGTAAATGGGAGCGACCACGGAGGACAGGCCGACGCCGACGCCGCCCAGGAAGCGGAACACCATGAAGAAGGCGATCGGGAAAGAGGATGCGGCCACGAACTTTCCGTCCGCGCCGGGGATCAGTGATGGAACCGGCGCCAGGGCAGTGGCCAGGGCACCCACGCCGAAGAGGATGCCGATCCAGAAGAGGATGGGTTTACGACCAAAGCGGTCGGCGAGTTTACCGGCAACGATGGCACCGCAGATCGTGCCGATGGTTGCGATGGCAACGATCATGCCCTCCCCCATGGAGGAGAGCGCGTAGAGCTTGGTGAGCTTTTCTTCCGCGCCGGAAATGACCGCTGTGTCAAAGCCGAAGAGCAGGCCGCCGAGGGAGGCAACGATGGCGCTTCGAATGACCAGAGGCGGAATGGACTTGGTTGGTGCTGACGACTTCGTAGTCATGCTGGCTCCGCACTGTGGAGATGGGGCGCGCGTGGCGCCGAGGACACTCACGGTCCCCCGCCGTGAGCCTAAATAATCAATTGGTCAGACAATTAGGACTTAGGGAACGATTCCCAAAAAAGCATTGAAAGAAAGGGACGTACACACACAAGAGCATAGAAAATGGAACAGATCACAACTCTGCGCTGATCACGCGTTATTCCACTATGCGAAACGATTGTCACACGTCGATGGCGTAGAGGCGCGTCTGCCCGACCGTACGGAACCCCAGGGAGTCGTAGACAGCCAACGCGCCCGTATGGTTGGCCGAACCGACGCCGGTGCCAGCCCGATCCATCCCGTCGCGCCTCTGCGCCCACATCGAGGCCAAAATCAACGCGTCGGCCACACGGGTCTCACGCCACGCCGACAGCACGCCCAGCTGATCGATGTAGCCTTCGCGCCATCCCAGCGCCGCCCAGTCCTGCTCGTAACGCGAGGCCAGGAGGAAGCCGGCAACGCGCGGGCGATCGCCGGTGCGATCCACGGCCAGGAACGACCACTCGGGAGCGAAGGCCGTGCGCCCCTGCATCCACTGCTCCTGGGTGAGCGGCGGGCGCCCCCATTCCGACTCGTTGAGGCGGTTCGCGGCGCGCAGGGCAGGCTCTTCCCACTGAGGCCCCCAGGCCTCGACGCTCATGTACGAACCCAGGTCCGGCACCGGGGCCAGGCCATCGAGCGAGGCGCGCAGCTCATAGTAGGTGCGCGTCCACCGGAAGCCGTGCACCTTCAGCTGGGCCTCGAGGTCATCCTGGCCGGCCTCGACGTGGCAGGTAATCTGCGCGGGGCCCTCCCCCTCCACGCTCGCCAGCATCTGACGGGCCGTCCCCTCCTGCCAGTCGACGATCGCGCTACCCAGGCCGATGCGCCGGAAGTCGGGATCCACTCCCCCGATGCACACGCACTCAACCCGTCCCGGGAATCGCAGCACCACCTGCGCGAAGGCCACCAGGCGACCGGCGGCGATGCCCCGACGCGCGACCCCGACCAGGCCACGCCACTGGGAGGCACCCGAGAGCATCTCCTCTACCTCGTCCGCGCTGGTGCGGTACGGCGGATTATCGCGCGCCTCCATGCGCGCGAAGAGGGCCGCGAGGCCGACGTGATGGTCGGCTCGCAAAGGCTCCCACTCGATGCCGTGATGCTCGCCCGGGAAGGGAACGAACTCGGGGGCACCGGCTCTCTGCGCGAGAGGAATGCTCATGCTCGTCTCCTAGCGGACTACTGGTCGATCGTGTAATAAACCTCGGCGGCTTCGTCGACGAAGCCAAGGTGCTCGTAGATACTATGCGCGCCGTCGGGACTCGACATATCAACATCAAGACCGATACGACTCACTCCCGAGGCCGATGCCGCTGCGACCGCGTGCCCCACGAGGGCCGTCGCCACGGAACGGCCGCGGTGGGCCTCGGCGACGCCGAGGAGGTAGATGTAGGCCTCCGGTCGGCCCGTCGCGACCCAGCGCGCGGCAGGACGGCCCGTCATCGCGTAGCCGACCACCTCGCCCTCGGCGTCCACGGCCACGAAGGACCAGCGCGGGTCGAAGTGATTCATCGCGTCGTCCCACCACAGGGCGCGCAGCGGAGAGCGGAAGGCCTGCTGGAAGGCCTCCATGTGGATCGCGCGGATCTGGTCCTGCGCGACCTGGTTCCACGGCAGGATGCGGTAGCCGTGGCGAGCCTGCGGGGCGACCTCGCCTCCCGCCAGGTCGCGGTACATGACACGGTAGATACGCTTGGCGAAGAATCCCGCAGCGATGTAGAGGCGGCGCCGATCCGTCATGTGCGCGTCCACCAGATTCGAGATCGACACGGGCACGTCGGATTCGGCACCGAAGGTGTCGACCAGCATCTGGCGCGCGCGGCTGTCCTGCCAGTACAGGAGGGCCCGGCCCACGCCTCGGCCGCGCCAGTGGGGGTGAATGTAGGCGCTGACGATTGCTGTCGCCGCCTCGTGGATGCCGCGCAGGACGCGCACCGAGGCGACGGCGCAGATGTTGGCCTTGGCGTCCAGGCCGACGATCGTGTCCACCCAGTCGCGGCCGTTCTCGCCTTCCATCATGTCCGCGATATCGTCCACGGAGGTACGGCGAATCGCCTGGTCATCGTCTTCGATGTGGCAGATGAGCGCGTACACCGCGGGCGCGTCGCGGCCGATCATGGGCCGCCAGCGCAACCCGAGATGGTTGCCCGGGTACGGGACGGACCCGGGCGGCGTGAGTCGCTGCGCAAGTCCTGTCATGCGTCATATCCTAGCGGCTGATAGGGCCTTTAGTCACACTGACGATGGACATTTGTCCTTGCATTCTGAACACTTGTGCAGCCAGCGGGCGCTTTTCGCGCGATATTACGCGTCGATTCGCATGCGATCCAGGCCTGCGGATTCCTTGACAATGAATTCCTTACGGGGGCCGACGGTCGAACCCATGAGCAACTCGAACACGTCTTCGGCCTGACGCAGGGCTTCCTCGTCGGCCAGCGTGATGCGACGCAGGGAGCGGTGCGCCCGGTCCATCGTGGTCTCCGCGAGCTGGTCGGCGTCCATTTCGCCCAGGCCCTTGTAGCGTTGGATGGGTTCCCTCCAGGTGCGGCCCGAGCGGCGCAGTGCGGCGAGCTTACGGTGCAGCTCGTCCTCGGAGTAGGTGTAGATGTATTCGCGCTTCTTGCGCCCCTTGCCGGCGACCTCGATGCGGTGCAGGGGCGGCACGGCCGCGTAGATGCGGCCGGCTTCGACCATGGGGCGCATGTAGCGGAAGAACAGGGTGAGCAGCAGGGTGCGGATGTGCGCGCCGTCGACGTCGGCGTCGGTCATGAGGATGACCTTGCCGTAGCGAGCCTGGGACAGGTCGAAGGTGCGTCCCGAGCCCGCGCCGATCACCTGGATGATGTTCGCGCATTCGGCGTTGGCGAGCATGTCCGCGGTCGAGGCCTTCTGCACGTTGAGGATCTTGCCTCGGATCGGGAACAGCGCCTGGTAGTGGGAGTTGCGGGCGGCCTTGGCCGTGCCCAGGGCGGAGTCGCCCTCGACGATGAACAGCTCGGTCTCCTCAACGTCCTCGAGGCGGCAGTCCGCGAGCTTGGCGGGCAGCGAGGAGGTTTCCAGCGCGTTCTTCTTGCGCGAGATCTCCTTGTGGATGCGCGCGGAGACGCGGGCCTTCATCTCGCCGACGACCTTCTCCATGAGCAGGGAGGTCTGCTGCT
>ERZ773050.1546-NODE-1546-length-12679-cov-5.907874_pt1 | contig 12679 bp, 10 predicted proteins | sample MGYA00580632_ERZ773050 | MGnify/ENA primary metagenome ERZ773050 (study PRJEB29015, sample SAMEA2738123) | human oral metagenome | biome: human oral; feature: human-associated habitat; material: saliva | place: China | collected 2166 ... | reverse complement strand
GACCTGCCGGTTTCCGGTGGCGTGGGCGCCGGCCCCGTCGACATGCCCGCCGACACCGCGGCGCCGACTCCCCCGGCCGCCGAGGACCTCGCCCCCGACGCCAAGACGGCGCCGTCGGCCGCCTCCGAGCCGTCCGGCTCGACGACGGGCGCGCGCGACACCGGAATGATGAGCGGCATGGGCCTGGCGGCCGGTATGAGCGCGCTGGGCGCCCGCGGCGGCGGGGCCAACCCGGGCGATGAGGTCCGGCGCAACGACGAGGCCCGGCGCCTGCGCGAGCGCCTGGCCGCGAAGAAGGAGAAGAACTGATGGCGCGTCCAACCGACTGGAATCCGCTGGCGTCCTCGGACCCGATCCCCGGCGACCCCGGCGTCGTCCGGCAGGCCGCCCAGAACTACGCGGATGTGGCCGAGGCGATCAACACGGCGAGGGACCGGCTCAACGCCATCACCTTCAAGGGCAAGAGCCACCACATCGATGCGCTGCGCAGCGACTGCGAGGACCTGGTCGTCCAGATCAAGCAGGCCAGCTCGCGCTGCTCCGGGGCCGCCGGCGCGCTCAAGACCTACGCCGGCGCCCTGGAGGGCGCGCAGGCCAAGTCGCTGCCCATCCTCAAGGAGGCCAAGGAGGCCCAGGGGGACCGGCGCCGGTGGAAGCAAGAGGAGTGGGAGCAGTACTGCCGCCACCAGCGCACGACGAATCCCGTGGAGCGCTCCCGCGCCGAGTCCGACTACCGCGCCGCCCAGTCGAAGCGCGCGGCGGCGGAGGGGCGGATCGCCCAGGCGCGCGAGCGACTCAAGGCCGTCGTCAAGGAGCGCGACGAGGCCGGCAACAGGGCCGCCGACGCCCTGCGGGAGACCAGCCGCAACAGCCCGCTCAAGGACACGTTCTGGGAGAAGGTCCAGATTGTCATCTCCGATGTCGGCAAGTGGCTGAAGGAGCACGTCAAGCCATTGCTCAAGAACCTGAGCAAGGCCATCGGTGTGGCCATAATCGTGGCCGCGGTCATCACGGTGGCCACCGGCGGGGCGGCCGCCCCGGTGCTCATAGGGCTGATGCGCGCCAAGAAGATTGTGGACGCAGTCACGAGGGTCGTCAATATGGCGATCGATGCGGGGAAGGTCGCCGATGGGAAGCTGGGCTGGGATGAATTCCTCCTGCGCACGAAAATTGGCCCCGCCACGATCGCGGTCGCCGCGACCAGGATCGCGTCCTCGGCGTCGAAGGGCGCCCTGTCCACCGTCGTCTCGAAGGTCAAGAGCGGCGCCGAGGCGGCCAATAGGGTTCTGAGCGCCCCGGGTGAGGCCGTGAAGGGTCTTTTCAGGACCGCCGGAGCCGATGCGGCGCGGACCACGGCGGCCAATGCGGTGCGGACCGTGGCCAGGACGACTGTTCAGGAAGTCTCGAAGAAGACCGCCAATGAGACGCTCCGATACGGCATCGACGTGGCGGTCGATATGGGCACCCGGGGGAAGACGGACAAGACTCCGTGGAATTCCTTCACGATCCCGAAGTTCTACAACCTCGTCACCACCGGTAGCGTGGATCCCCAGACGGCGTCCGCGTCCAGCAGCGGGGCCGGTTCCGCCGGGGGCGGCGGAGGCGGTGGCGGATGGTGACCGCGCCGAACCCCGCGAGCGCCCGGACCGGCGGGACCGCGTCCGGTGACCCGACCACAGGCGCCCCACCCGGCGCCCCGACCCGATAACAGGAGCCGCCATGCGTGAGATAGAGCTCATCCTTCCGTCCGGCTGGGCGGATATCGACCTGCGCGCGAGCCTGCCGCCCCAGTTGCACCGGCTCGCGAAGCGGATCGTGGACGGCGCCCCCGGGTCCTCCGACGCCCCCGAGGTGCGGGCGGCCCGCGACCTGGTCGAGGCCCAGCTGCGCACGTCCCTGTCCGCGCTCGCGGGCGCGGGCGCCCTGCGGGTCCTGCTGGAGGCCGACCCGATGGCGGGGGTGCGCACCGGCACCTTCATCGCCGTCCTGCCCTTCCCCCGCGAGCTCGCCGAGGACCCCATGGACGCGCTCGTGGCCATCGCCGCCCAGACCCCGCAGACGGTCGTCATGGACGCCGGCGAGCTCGTCGTCATGCGGACCGTGACGGTCTCGGACGCGACCGACGACGTGCGCGAGGGCCTGGGGGCGGCCGGCGAGCAGCTGGCCGGCGCCCTGCCCGACCCGCCCGCGCTGCCGGACCTGCCCGAGGGGGCCGCCGTCAAGCGCACACAGGCCGCCTACTACGTCGGCGACCCCGACCTGCCGGATGACTGGATGGTCTTCTTCACCGTTATCACCGCCCAGGACGACGAGGACTCCCAGGCCCTGGTCGACTCCCTCCTGGCGCTGAGCGACGCCATCGTGCAGTCCGTGAGGTTCTCATGACCACCTTCCAGATGGACCTGGCCGACCGGTGGCTCGTCGTGCCGCTCGGCGACGCCGACGCCGTCGCGCACTGGCCGGCGGACCTGGGGCGCGAGCCCCGCTACGAGGACCCCGACGACGTCGAGCGCCTGCTGGACGCCGCCCGGCGCGTGGTCGGGATCCCGGCGGACGACACGCTGGCGGTGCGCCTGCTGTACCTGCCGGATCCGCCCTTCCACCCCGTCTTCACCGATCTGCACGAACTGGTCGCCGAGGGGGAGGCCGACGAGCGCCTGCCCGCGCTCATCACCGTCGAGCCCGCCCGCCGCGGCCCGCACGTGAGCGACACCGTCGAGCTCGCCGACGGCGCGACCGCTCACCGGTCGGTGGCCGCCTTCCCCGGCGAGCGCGGCGAGAGCGGGGCCGACGCCATCTTCACCGCCTTCCACGCCCTGCGCCGGGGCGGCCGCGATCTCGTGGCCCGCACCGCCGTCGGCCCCGACGCCCTGGACCTGGTCGAGGCCGTCCCCGCCGTCGAGGCGCTGCTGTCCACGCTCCTCGTCTCCGACTGAGCGGGGGCGGGGGTTGATCCCCATCGCCCCGCACCCGTTCAAATGCGAGACTGTCCATAGAAAACACCACCCACATACGGCACCACGGCAATGGGCCGGGGCCGGGCCACATGAAAGGAACACATCATGGCCAATATCTCCGCATCCTACGAGGAGATGCGCAACCAGGCGCGTCAGCTGCGCACCACCCGCGACACGATCAACCAGTCGCTGACCACGGCCCGCCAGCAGGTCGACAACCTCGTCTCCTCGGGCTTCGTCACCGACTCGGCCTCGGGCGCATTCCAGTCCTCCTACCACGAGTTCACCACCTCGGCCACGCGAACCATCGACTCGCTGGACGCGATCTCGAGGAACCTGGAGAAGATCGCCTCGACGCTGGAGGAGACCGACCGCCAGCTCGGCCAGCAGATGAAGCGCTGAGGCCGGATCCGGGCCCCTCCCGCCGCTGGCGGGCGGGAGGGGCCCGGGCGCCCGATCCAATGGGGGGTCGATATGGGACTGGATATTAAAATTAACGACGGCGAATTGAGGACGGCGGTCAGTTCGCTGCTGCGGATCGACGCCGCCCTGTCCGAGATGCCGCGCCTGACCGACGACACCGCGAACGCCGTCGGCGATGCGACCCTGGCTCGGGCGGTCAAGGAATTCACCGACTCGTGGCGCGTCAAGCGCGAGGACATCATCACCATGGTGCGCGCCCACCGCACCGCTTTGGAGGCCATTCTCAAATGGTCCGACGCCGTGGACTCCATTGGCGGGCGGTCGCCCGGCGGGGTTCTCGGCGAGGCCGTCTCCCGGTCCGTCGAGGAGACGCGCAGGCGCATCGAGCAGAATCTCGGCGGGTCCGGGCAGGAGGATCTCGACGGGATCGAGCAGATCCCCGTCACTCCCTTGGAAAGGCCGTCAAGGGTGCCGCCGATGGTGCCGCCGTTGCATGACCTCGGGTCGTTCCACACCCTCCCGGCGCCCGTGACCCGACCGACGGCCTCCTCTGCTTCGGGGCAGGGGCCCGCCCTCGTCGCCCCCGACGTCGATGCCACCCTTCAGGCGGTCGGGACTGCGCCGACGGCGCGCCCGGCGCAGGTCGGCACCGGGGCGCCGGTCGCCTCACTCGAGGATGTCGACGCCGCCGCGCCCGCGACCGTGAACGCGATCGGCCAGACCACGGCCGCGGCGTCGCTGGACGGGACGACCACCACCGGAGCCGTGCCCGTGAGCACGATCAGCGGGGCCGCGCCCCCGGCCGCGCTGGACGGGACGACCACCGCCGAACCCGCGACCGTGGGCTCCGTCGCGGAGGCTCCGGCCCCGGGCGGCGAGCCCCTGGAGCAGACCCCGCCGTCGGACGACGGGGCTCAGCCCGCGTGGCTGCGCCGGATTGTCCCGGAGGCCGCGTCCGTCGACCTGGACCCGATGGCGTCGGACGCCGATGTCGTGCGGGTGGCCGCCTTGCAGCGCGGCGGCTCCATCGCCTCCCTGGCCCGCATCGCCGCCGACTCCGCTCCCGCGGTGGCCCAGATCGACGTCGAGGCCGCCGTTCCGCAGCCCCGGCTGAACACCTTCGAAGAACAGACGAGAGCACTCCGGGAGAGCCTCGGACTTCCGATTAAGGAGGAGCGGTGAGCGCCGCACGACCCACCGATTGGTCCGCCGTCGACCTATGGGCGGACCCGGTTCCCGGAGATCCCGACGTCGTCGCCTCCTTCGGCGGAATGATGACGCGGACCGCGGAGACGATTGAGACCGCCTCCCAGTCCCTGAGGCGCATCTCCTACACCAATGTCTCCAAGGCCTCCTCTCAGGTGCGCAGCCAGGCGATCAATGTGGCGGCGCAACTCGATCGCGCCCACTCGCGGACCTCCGGCGCGGGCGAGGCCCTGACCACCTATGCGGATCGTCTGCGGGAGGCCCAGAAGGACAGCGAGATTGCGCTGCGCCGAGCCCAGAACGCCGTGGCCAACCGTAGGGCCGCCGAGGCGGTGCGGGAGGAGCGGGCGAAGGCGCACAATAACTGCTTGGATTTGCGGCTCCGCGAGCAGTACCGCGATGACTACGAGCGCTACGGGCGCAGAGCCGATCAGGCCGAGGCCGAGCGCCGTCAGGCGGCCCAGGACGTCGCCAGGGCCCGGGACGCGCGCAAGGCGGCGGCCCGCAGCGCCGCGCAGAAACTGGGTGAGGTCCAGCGCACGAGCTCCCTCAACGATAACTTCCTCGACCGCATCCGCTCCGTTCTGCAGAAGGTAAAGAACTGGATATCCGAGAGTATTAAGCGCATCAAAGATGCGGTGGCGAGGATCGCGAAGGCGATCTGGGACAAGGTCAATGCGGCGTGGCGCTCGTTGGTCAAGGGCGTCATGGTAATCATTGCGGGGCTGGGTGCGATCTACGATCGCATTATCCGGAAAACATTGCCGTTCATCAATGGGATTCGAGGTTTCTACAATTCTAATATCGACAAACTTCGACGCTACATGATCCCGAAGGCCGATGAGAGCAATGACCCGAACGAGAATGAGCCGAAGGGCGCACCCTCCTCGATGTCCGATCTCATCGATCACCGCTCCGGCATGGATGAGGACGACGGTCTGCGCCTTGAGGAGATCAGGTGCAAGGACGGTAAGACCAGATACGTCCTCTATATTGACGGCACCGAATCGGGTAAGGGTGCGTATTATGATTCGCACACTTGGCCGGAGAATGTCCCGGCCTACGCCGGGTGGCGGACGGACACGGACGTTCGCATCAGCGAGCTCCTGCGCACCCACGTGAAGCCGCCGGGCTCTGAGATCATGGTCTGCGGATACAGTCAGGGAGGACTGCACGCCCTGGCGCTCGCAGACACCGGAGAGTTCAATGTCACCCAGGTCGTCAACACTTATTCTCCGGATATGTCCGTGCCGGTGAATCTTCATGGTGCACAGGTGATCAATTTGCGCGATACGAAGGAGCCCGTTGGTTTCATCAGGGGTCAGAGCGGGAATCAGACTCAGAATTTCTACGGCACCTCAGAGGGCATGAGCTTCGAACTGGACCGGCATGTCGATGCTGGAGCCCAGAAACAGATCGTCAAACAGTTCGAGAACAGCTCCGACCCGCGTTTGAACTCCCAGAAGCGCGAGATCAGCAAGTACCTGGGCGGAGAGCTGGTGAGAGTCATTGACTGAGCACAGAGGACCCGTTGATCCCGGCGAGTCGCAGAATCCGTCCGCCGACGAGGCCTTCGCGCAGACCCTGGCCGACGTCGGGCCGGGCCTGAGCTGCCTGCTGCCGCCCTGGTGGGGCGTCCTGCGCCCCGACCGTCCCCTGGAGCCCCAGACCCGGCGCGCCGCCCAGCGTCTGCTGGCGGCCGTGTCCCCGGATCAGCCGGTGACGGTCGCCCAGCGCACGGCCCTGGCGGAGGAGCTCGCCGCGGGTCTGCACGACCTCGACGAACTGGGCTACCTCACTCTTCTCTACGAGGCCGAGCCGCTCGAGGGCGTTCCGACCGGCTTCACGGCCGCCGTCGTGCCGACCCTGCCCCTGGAGGGCATGCGTCCCATTGACACCGTGCTCGCACTCGCATCGCTCGGCCAGTGGAAGGTCACCGTCGTCGAGGAGACCGAGGACAGGGTGGTGGTTCGGCTCCTCACCGTCGGGAAGATCGATGAGGAGCGGGAACTGGTGCTGACGGAGGCCCTGGCGCAGGCGGGGGCCCCGCCCGAGCAGGCCGCCGTGCTCATCTCGCTGCTGCGCGCCTGGGACCTGACCTACGTCGTCGGGGATCCGCGCGCTCAAGCCGACGCCTGGCAGGGGTGGCTCACCATGGTCTGCCAGTTCCAGGGTCTGTCGACCGAGGACGTCGCGGCGGCGGAGGACTCCGAGATTCCGGACGACGCGGCGGACGGTGCGGCCGACCGGGGCGACGCAGCCGAGCTGGCTGATGGGACCGAGCCGATCGTCGATCTCGGCTGGGCCATGATCGCCCTGTGCGACCAGGTCGCCCGCTCATTGGAGCTCGAACCCGGATCGGGGGCCGAATGACGCGATGACGCGACGGAGCGGATGAGAGCCGCCGGGCCGGGAGTCGGATACGCGGTGAGGGCCGCCGACGGCGCACCGCGGCTCCGGCGAGCGCCCCGGCTCTCACCGCGTGCCCGCGCGCGGCGGCCCGCATGCCGTCCGGCGTCACCGGCGCCCAGGGCGGCCGTCCGCGCCCGTGCGGCGTCCCGCCCTGGTCACCGTCCGGTCACCGTCGGGGATCCGGGCCCGCTTCGTCGTCGTGATGCCGGTGGGAGCCGGTAGTCTTCCCCTGACGCCCTGTTGACGATGACCCCCGGCCCGGCGCCCGCCCGGACCCCAGAAGGACTGCGATCATGCCCATTCGCGCCGATGCCGCCCGGACCCGCCTGATGGTGCGCATCGCCCGGATGTACCACGAGCTCGGCAAGCGGCAGACCGAGATAGCCGCCGAGCTCCACGTCTCCCAGCCCCGGGTCTCGCGCCTGCTCAAGCGCGCCGTCGAGGAGGGCATTGTCCGCACCGTGGTCACGGCCCCGGAGGGGACCCACCTGGGGCTGGAGGAGGGGCTGGAGGAGCGCTTCGGGCTCACCGAGTGCATCGTCGTCGACTCCGGGAAGGCGGATGCGGAGATCGATGCGGCGCTGAGCTCCGCGGCGGCCACCTACCTGGAGACCACGCTCACGGGCGGCGACGTCATCGGCCTGTCCTCCTGGTCGGCCACCTGGCTGGCCGCGATCGAGCAATTGCCCGCCTTCCGCACCTGCGTGGCCACCCGGGTCGTCCAGCTCTTCGGAGGAGCGGGCCACCCCGGGGTCCAGGTCAAGACGACCCGCCTCATCGACCTGCTGGCCCGGGCGACGGGCGCCGAGCCGGTCTTCTTCCCCTCCCCGGCGGTCCTCGGGTCGGCGGCCGCGGCGGAGCAGCTCATGAAGGACCCGGGGGTCGGGCGGGTCATGATGCTCCTGCCGACGGTCACGATCGCGCTCGTGGGCATCGGGGGCCTGGAGCCCTCGGCCCTGCTGCGCGAGTCGGGGAATATGACGACGGCGGAGGACGCGGTCGAGCTGAGGGCGGAGGGCGCCGTCGGCGACGTGTGCCTGCGCTTCTTCGACGCCGACGGCGCGCCCGTGCGCTCCAGTTACGACGCCCGGCTGGTGGGGGCGGACGCCGACCAGATCCGCGCGATCCCGCGGCGCGTGGCGGCGGCGGGCGGGGAGCGCAAGCGCGCGGCGATCCGCGGCGCCCTGCGCGGGGGCTGGGTCAACGTCCTCATCACGGACGTGCACACGGCCCGGGACCTCCTCGGCGAGGCCTGACCCCCGCCCTCGCATCCGCGCCCCTTCCGCCTCGAAGCGGCGCGATGACGCCATTCTCCGGACGCGCAGGAGTCGTCGCGCACCCGGAAGTCATGCGCCGGCCACCTTTTCCGGCCCGTCAGCGCCCCGGGTCAGGCTCATGGTCGCTCTCCTTCGCCGTCTGCTCCACGACGCCGATCCGCCGTCGAGCGTTGACGGAGTCACCCGGCCGGGTGGGCGGACTCCCCATTGTTGAGGCGTGGCGCACGTCCGACACTGGCTCCATGAGCAGTGAGGCGACGCAACCCGGCAACCCCAACGCCATCGGCAACCCCGTCCACGGTTCGATCAGCAGCGCCGGTCGGGGCTCGGGTGCACCGGCCGCGGCGCCCCGGCGGGCCTCGCGACTCCGGCGGGGTGTCTTCAGTCTTCTGGCCGGTGTGCGCCTGGCGGCGGGGGGCGGGGCCCTCCTCCTGATGGGGTGGGGCATCGCGGAGGTGCTGCGCTCACCGCTGTCGGCCCCGATGATCAATGGGTGGTGGAGTTTCGCGCGGTCACTTCTTCCAGCGATCGCACTGATGTTCTTGCCCGTGACCCAGGTGTGGCGCCCCGCCTCGCGGCGCAGGGGTCTCGTTGTCTGTATCATCGCCTTTGATTTTGTTATTATCTCTTTCCTGGTGCTCTTCACTGGCCTGTTCGGTGTTGAACCGATCGTCAGGTCGGGTGCGAGCATTCCCGGATACATCGGCCGACTGGCGGTCGGGTGGGTCTTCCTGGTTATCGCCGTCATGAGTCACCTGATTCTGCGCCTCTACCGACCGGCCGCGCAGCCCCGGGAGGAGTGGGACGGGTGGGCCTCCTGGCCCGGCGCCCCGAGGCTGGAGGGCGCCGTAGCCGAATACGGGAGGGTTTTCAACCCGTCGCCGGCGGCCCCGGCGGACCCGCAGCGGACTTGGAGAACGGCGCCCGCGTCTCGGGTGCTGAGCGTGGGGATGGGGTTCGTCAGCGTCGTCGTGGTCGCCGTGATCGCGTTGACGGTTCCGAACCTCATCAACAATTCCTTCGACCGGTTCGTCCGGATCACGACCGATGCGACGGTCAGTTATGACGGTTTCCCGACGGTTGCGGAGATATCGGCCGCGGCCGCCGGCGGGAATCAGTCCAGCGCCGACCCGGTGTGGACGGCCACCGTCGGCACGGGCAGCGTTCACCAGATCCTCGCCGGGGTGCGCGGCGCAGTCCTCGTCACCCGTGACGGCGTCTACGGGCTGGACTCCTCGACGGGGGAGGCCATCTGGAGCTTCGCCACGTCCAGACTGAATGAGAGCTCCTATGATTCCCTTAAGAGAGTGGATCTCTATGTGGAGAATTCCGCCTTCACCTCGCCCGACGGCGCGTGGCTCGCCTACGCCTTCGATGTCACGCCCGACAGTTCTCTCAGCGATGCCGACCCGCGCGAGGATGTCACTCGCATTGTGGTCCTGAGTACGGATACGGGACGGGTCTCCCTTGACACCCAGGTGACCGGAGCGGTGCCGGCCGTGCAGTTGACCGACTCCAATATAGTCATCAACCGCCGGGTCTACAGTATCTCCAGCGGACGTGAACTCTCCCCGCTGGATGATGAGAAGATCGCGATCCCGGGGCCCGGAGGGCATTCTTCCGTCATTGTCCGGGACAAACATGAGGAGTGGCGCTACCTGAGTTCCAAGATGACCCTCGATGTGATACCCGAGACGGATCTCGGCGATGATCACAGTTACTCTCTCAATAATCGGACCATTGAGGCCCAGGTGATCGCCGGGCGGCCCGTCAATGTGGGAGGCTGGGTCCTCAACCCAGTTGACGACGGGACGGTGGAGAACATCGACACCGGTAAGGCTGTGTCCCTCAGGGGGGAGGACAAGCCCGAGAACTGGAATGTCGTCGGGATTCAGGCCAGCCCCCAGGCCATATCCGTCTGGAGCGTCCAGAACGAGGTCGAGGGGCAGGCCAAGGACTTCGGCCACCCGCTGTCGCTGAACGTCTTCGACACCCGCAGGGGAGAGGTGACGGCCATTGATCCGGCCGGAACCTACCGCGCCGTCAAGCAGAGCAGTGAACGCCTATCGTACCCCCCGTACTCCGGCGCGGTGGACACCCCCGTCTTCTCGGCGCGCGTGGACACCCGTTATCGTCAAGACTTCTCCGATCGGCTCGTCGTACAGCAGAACGACGCCGCCCGGCAGGACAACGAGCCCGCCTCAGACGGCAGCGAGCCCGCATGGGTCAGCGTCCACATGCCCGATTTCCGGATCAGCTCGGACCTCGTGGCACTGTGCCCGGGAGGGGTCATCGTCTCCTACGATTCCATGGGCTCGGACCGCGATGTGGTCACCGCCAGAAAGGCGCCTCAGCAGTAACCGGAGTGAGGGGCTCTCCGGACTCGGCCCATGATGATCGGGGCGGGTTCATATCGAGAACGAATTACTCCGAGGGGCAAGTCCTCCGAGGAGCCCGGGACCGGTCGCCCACGGGGATCCGTGAAGGGCCATGCGACCACCTGCGGTTCGCCGCCTTGAGGCCCGGTCCCGCGCCGCCGATGAGGAGGCCACCGTCTGCGGTCCGCCGCCGGCCCCGGTCCCGCGCCGGGTGGGGCACAATCGGTCTCATGACGGCATCGAGGGGGATCGGCCCGGCCCGGACCCCGGGACTCACGCGCGCGGACGTCGCCATGATCGTCACACGGGGTCAGGCGTGGAGGGACGCGCTGCACCGGAGCCTGGCCCAGCTCGGCCTGGATTGGCTGGACGCCGACAGCCTCATGGAGGACTACAGCGTCGGCGGCATGGACCTGGACCTGTACTGGCGCGCCCAGCGGGTCATCCGCGAGCACCGCGACATGCGGGACGCGCTCCTGGACGCCGGGCGGATCGCCGACGGCGCGAGCAGACGGGCCCTCATCGAGGCCGCGTCCCGGCGCATCGCGGCGGGCGAGGACCTGTTCGCGGTGCACTGCGGCCTCACCATCGACCTCGCGCGCCGCGGCATGGGCCAGGTCCTCCTGCCGACCGTGTTCGACCCGGCCCTGTGGGAGGCGGTCGACAGCCACGACCCGCAGCGCATCGCCGCGTACCTGACCGATTGCGAGACCCTCTACATCCCCGCCGTGGACGGAGTCGTCGAATGACGCGGCCTCGGGCGGCGGAGGAGAAACCGGCCCTGCGCGCGGCCGATATCGCCGAAGTCCGGCTGCACCACCTGCATCCGCGGGAACGCGCCGCATTCAGGCGCACGATCACCGCACGCGCACTAGCCCGCTACGAGGCCCGCCGGGCGGAGATCACGTTCACCAACGCCGTGCTGGAGGGATCCACCTTCACGCTGCCCGAGGTCCGCACCCTGCTCGACGGTCTCACCCCCGAGGGCAAGAAGACCACCGAGGTTCTGGAGGTGTCCAACCTGGCGCGGACAGTCAACCTGCTGCACGACGACGTCGCCGCCGGAACCTTCGCCCTCGATACCGCGCATCTGCGGCGCTACAACGCCGCACTCATGCAGGGGCTGTTGCTGGAGCCGGGCATCGTCCGGGGCACCGGCGGCATCCACGGCGCTCCGGAAGGAATCGCGGTCAACGTCATGGGATGGGTCTTCTACGGCTACAACGACACCACCACCGCACCCGCACTGGCAGTCGCGCACGAACGGTGCTCCCATATCGAGGATGTGGTGGAGCGAGCACTCAACTACGCCGCCCTCATCTCCTACGTGCAGCCCTTCTCCGATGGGAACAAGCGCACCGCGCGCTTCATGGCCGACGGGCTGCTCATGAGCCGCGGCTACGACGCCGTCGAGATCCCGGCGGCATCGAGGCGCGAGTACACGCGGGCCCTGGCCGATATGTTCACCCGGGCGGACACCGGTCCCTACGTGGAGTTCCTCGCACACCAGGCCCGGCAGGACAGTCGATCGGCTTGATGGTCTTGCCGCTCAAACCTATGAAACGATCGCTCGAACCTGGGGCGACACGGAATCACCCCCGTAGCGCAAGTGGATTTTTTTCACTGGAAACGGCGGCTCAGGAGCCAGGATCGGCGCGATGATCGTCGGTTGCATCGGATTCAGTTCACCGGCATGCGGGCATATAGTTGTCAACAGTCGACGATAAGCAGGGAGCGGACATGGGAGAGGTGCGGCTGGGTTCGATCGAGTGGGGCGTCGTGACGGCTCATAATCCCTGGGGTCTGGGTGTGCGTTTGGAGGAGTCCGGCGATGAAGGGGTCATCGTCCTGACCTCCATTCACGACGACCCGCGACACTGCGACTCGGAGTACTGGCCCGAAATCGGCGAGCGCATCCGGGTGCGCAGGTACCTTTACGGGGCCCCCGATGACGAGGTGCGCCTGACCAGTTGCGAGAGCGCCATGGAGGGCCTGGTGAACGGGTACGACCCGCCGCGCCAGTACC
>ERZ773050.1545-NODE-1545-length-12684-cov-4.254177_pt1 | contig 12684 bp, 13 predicted proteins | sample MGYA00580632_ERZ773050 | MGnify/ENA primary metagenome ERZ773050 (study PRJEB29015, sample SAMEA2738123) | human oral metagenome | biome: human oral; feature: human-associated habitat; material: saliva | place: China | collected 2166 ... | reverse complement strand
AAATAGAATAAATTTTAAAAATATATTATAATATAAAATAGCTTATTTTTAATTATCAGGAGGTAAAAAATGGATTTATTGAAACTTATGGGAGATAGAGATATAGTTGTAGAAGATATTCACAAGAAGTTGTGAAAGATGAAGATATTTTAAAAATACTAGAAGCAGGTAGAATAGCACCAACTGCTCATAATAATCAACCTCAAAGAATTTATGTAGTTAAAAGTGAAGAAGGAAAAGAAAAATTAATGAAAGATTTTAAATTTAATTTTAAAGCTCCTTGTTATTTGGTTTGTGGTTATAATATAGACGAGGCTTGGAAAAATCCATTAGACAATAATAAAGATAGTGGAGAAGTTGATATTTCTATTGTTATGACTCATATGATGTTAATGGCAGAGGAATTAGGCTTAGCTACTTGCTGGATAGGATATATGAATCCAGAAACTATAAGAAAAAATTTAGAAATACCTGAAAATATAAAAATAGTAGGTGTTTTTAGTCTTGGTTATCATAGAGAAGATGATGTTCCAGCAAAATTATATACTATTCGTAGAAGTAATGAGGATTTAGTTAAATTTTTATAATAAATACTTGATTTTTTTTGAAAATAAAGTATAATAGGGGCAACTAAGATAAAGGAGGTTCACAAAATGAAAAAAATATCATTAGTTATTTTAGTGGTAGCAGGAATCTTAGCAGGGTGTACCCATACAGAAAAAACAGCAACAGGAGGTGCCTTAGCAGGAGCTGCTGTTGGAGCTATGCTTGGTAATGATGTTAGAGGTACTGCTGTTGGAGCTGCTATTGGAGGAGTTTTAGGAGCTGGAGCTGGAGAAATGACAAAAAGTAAATAAAAAAATCTAAAAAATGGAAAAATTATTGGGGGATTGATTTTTATAATTAATTCCCTTTATTTTTTCAATAAAAAACCTCTCTAAATTAAGAGAGGTTTTTTATTTCTTATGAGATTCAACAATTATTTATTTTGTAATTGTTCACCAGTATAAGTCCAATCAAATTCTACATTTTGAGTTTTGAAATATTCTTCAGCTGCTGCAACTCCACCATCTTTTGCTGCTGGAACTCCTGTTTCATCATCTACGTGTAATAAATAATCAGTAGGTGCTTTAATTTCAAGTTGTAATTTATATTTTCCAATTGGAATTAATCCTTTTTTGATATTTATTCCATAGTGAGCTCCATCATCAGCATTCATAGGCATAAATGTTCCAGATGTTAATTCTTTTTTACCATCTTCAGACATAACTTTGTAGTTTACTGTTAAATAAGCTGGCCAAATATCTTCTCCATCACCAAAACCATATTTCTTAGCTGCTTCTGGTAATAAGTGAATATCAGCTTCTAAGTGCATATCAGATTCAGCTGCTGATGGTTGTTTTCCTTCTGGAATCATATCTACTGCTTGGAAGTAAACTGCTGCTACTTGATAAGGTCCTACAACTGTTTCATCAATAGGTACTTCAGCAAATCCTGATTCTCCTGGTTTTTCTGCTGGTGCTTCTTCTTTTGGAGCTTCAGCAGTAGCTGCTGCTTCAGTAGTTGCTGCTGGTTGTTCAGCTGGTTTTTCTTCTTCTTTCTTTTCTCCACATGCAACAAGTCCTAAAACAAGTAAAGCTCCTAATAAAAATTTTAGATTTTTCATAATAAAATCCCTCCTATAAGTTTATTATTAATAAAAATTGAAAACACAGTAATAAAACTATTTCTTTTCTCTTGCTAATGCTTCAGCTTCTTTTTTAAGCTTTTTTTCTTTAAAATAATTGCTTAAAAGCATCCAAGCAGAAGCTATAACTAGCATAATTTGTGGTATTAAAGTTTCAGCTCTATCATAGATATTAAGCCAAGTATTTTGGTAACCATTCATAGCTGGTATTGTTGTACTTCCAGATATGACACCTGCCTCAGTAAGTTCCACAACACCTTTTCCCATAAATGAAATACATAACAAGAATAGAAGTAAACTTGTAAATGTAAAGAAAGGTTTTAATGGTAATTTTACTGTTGTATATCTAAATATCAAATATATTGCTACTAAAACTACTGCTCCCACTAAAAATCCATAAAAGGCATAAAGTTTATTAGTTTGTCCACCAGTTAGCATTGCTTTATAGAATAAAACTAATTCGGCACCTTCTCTCATTACTGCTAAGAATGCTGAAAAAATTAGAGCTCTTCCACTATTTTGGTCAATAGATTTTTGAACTTGAGATTTAATATATCTTGTCCAAGCCTGTTCTTCAGAACGAGATAGTATCCAGTTACTTACCCAGAATAAAACAACAACAGCTAAGAACATTGTAATTCCTTCCATTAATTCTTGTCCTATTCCACCAAGTAATATATCTATTAAAAATGCTAATAAAAATGAACAAATAATTCCAACTCCCATACCTATATAAACTTGTTTACATAGCTTTTGGTTACCTGTTTTTACTAAGTAAGCAATTATTGCAACAACAACTAATATTGCTTCTAATCCTTCTCTTAAAAGTAGTCCAAATGAAGCACCAAATGATTTTAATTTAATTGTTTTTTCATCACCAACAACAGCTTGTTCATTACTAAATACTTTCATTCCAATATCATCAGGATCGCTTTCTGATGCTGCACCATCAAGTACCATTGCATCTTTGTAAACTTTCATTGCAAGAGTATCTATTTCCTTACCTAGTTCACTGACATCTCCTTGAATATTTCCTTTTAAAGTATGTTTTATTCTACGAAATGTTGCTTCAATTTCATTTACTCTTTTTGCTGCAATATTTACCATTACATTTTTTTCAAATCCTTGAACTTCATAATAGCCGAAATATGCTTTATTCATTGCATTATAGGCTTCATCATAATTTCCTTCTTCAATATATTTTTTAGCATTATCCCAAGCACCACCGGCATTTGCCATCATGATAGCAAGCAATACACCTGATGAGAGTGCTCCGGCAAGAGCACCTGCTAAAGCTTCTTTTCCTAAGATGAATCCAACCAGTAGTGGAACTACGATAGCCATAACAGCTGGGATTACCATTTCCCTAAGAGCGGCACTTGTTGAAATGCTTACGCATCTTGCATAGTCTGGCTTAGAAGTTCCTTCCATGATTCCCTTATCTTCTCTGAACTGACGTCTAACCTCTTCGATCATCTGGTTAGCTGCCTTACCTACTGAGTTCATTGTCATAGCTGAGAAGATAAATGGAAGCATAGCTCCTATGAATAGTCCGATGATTACGATTGGATCTAGCAAGCTTACGATCTCGATCTTAGCAACCTCAGCATATGCTACGAATAGAGCAAGAGCTGTAAGTGCAGCAGAACCGATAGCAAATCCCTTACCGATAGCAGCTGTTGTGTTTCCTACTGAGTCAAGTGTATCTGTGATGTCTCTTACTTCGTGTGGAAGCTCTGACATCTCTGCGATACCACCAGCATTGTCAGATACAGGACCATAAGCGTCAACTGCAACTGTCATACCTGTTGTTGAAAGCATACCTACTGCTGAAAGCGCGATTCCATATACTCCACCAAACTTGTATGCAACGAAGATACCTACTGCGATAAATATGATTGGCATTAGAGTTGACATCATACCAACACCAAGACCTGAAATGATTGTTGTTGCAGCACCTGTCTGTGACTGATCTGCAATCTTCTTTACAAAGCCATAGTCTGCTGAAGTATAAATCTCAGTAAGCTTACCAATCAAGATACCGCAGAGTAGACCTGCTATAATAGCCCACGCATAGTCATATGTGTGAAGCATGTACTTACTTAGTAGAATTGAAGAAGCGATTACAATGATACCACTTACATAAGTACCCATGTTGAGTGCCTTAGCTGGGTTAACATTGTCTCCACCTCTTACCATCATAATTCCAAGGATTGAAGCAACGATACCAATTGCTGATAGAATTAGTGGGAAGAGAGCAGCTTCTAGCTCTGAGAATGGAGCATTAACTGCTGCAACTGTTGCAAGTGTAATAGCTGAAATGATTGAACCAACATATGATTCGAATAGGTCTGATCCCATTCCTGCAACGTCACCTACGTTGTCACCTACATTATCAGCGATAACTGCAGGGTTACGTGGATCGTCCTCAGGAATGCCTGCTTCTACCTTACCTACAAGGTCAGCACCTACGTCAGCAGCCTTTGTGTAGATACCACCACCGACTCTTCCGAATAGAGCCATTGATGAAGCACCTAGTCCAAAACCTGTCAAACATTGCTGTACTGTTGCAAAATCTAAAAGACAAAAAACAATACCCAGACCTAATAGACCTAGTCCTGATACACAAAGACCCATAACAGCGCCACTTCTAAAAGCAATCTTTAGGGCCTTAGGCATACCTGAATTCATAGCTGCGTTAGCAGTTCTTACGTTACCTCTTGTAGCAACGTTCATGCCGAAATATCCAGCTAAAACTGATAGACACGCACCAACTAGGTAAAGAATAGCTGTTGTCCAGCTATTTAGACCTAGACCAAGTGCTAAGAATAAGACAGCAACTACAAAGATCATAGTTCTGTACTCTCTTGTCAGAAATGCCATAGCACCTTCTCTGATGTAGCTGGCAATTTCCCTCATTCTGTCTGTGCCCTCGTCTTCTTTTTTGATCCAGCTAGCAAGGCCAAAAGCAACTAGTAGGCCTAATGCCGCTGCAACGGGAGCGATATAGCTCATCATAAATAATACCTCCTACTCACAAAACAACAACTTGAGAGGTACCGAATTAGCACCTCTCATATTTTGCGAAAATAATAAACTACTTATTAACTGTGACTAGTACAAGCGACAACACAATAAATGCAATCGCTGCAATAACAGTCATTCTCTTGAGAAGCAAGTCATATCCTGAACTCTTCTTCTTTCCGAAAAGCTGCTCTGCGCCACCTGCGATAGATCCTGACAATCCATCACTATTTCCTGACTGCAATAGTACACTTATTATCAGAAATACACTGACAATAGCTAGTATAACCATCAAAGCTGTATGCATAGTTAATCCTCCTTGCAATTTAACTATTAAACTCTACCATAAGAAGAGTGCAAAATCAAGTAAATTGCATTAGAAATTGACAATTTTAATGAATTTTGATGCATCTAGACTAGCTCCACCTACAAGTGCGCCATCTATCTCGTCCATATTCATTATTTCACTTGCATTTTCTGGCTTAACACTACCACCATACTGGATAATTACACTGTCACATGTATCTTCATCATATAATTTCTCTACGATGTTTCTGATGTGTGCACACATCTCTCCTGCCTGCTCTGGTGTAGCAGTCTTTCCAGTACCTATGGCCCAGATTGGCTCGTATGCAATGACAAGCTTTGATACATCTGCTTTATCGATTCCTTCTAGATCTGCCTTAAGCTGTCCTTCAACTACATCAAAGGCATTTCCTGCCTCTCTTTCGCTTAGGTTTTCGCCTACACAGAGAATAGGAATGATCTCACTTGATGAAAAAAGTTTCTTTAGCTTGAGATTAACTGTTTCATCTGTCTCAGCAAAGTATTCTCTTCTCTCTGAATGTCCGATAATGCAGTAGTCGACACCAATTTCCTTAAGCATCTCTACTGAAATCTCACCTGTGAAAGCTCCCTCATCCTCGAAGTGAACGTTCTGTGCGCCAAGCTTGACATTTGTTCCAGCAAATGCCTCTTTGAGTGCTACAAGCTGAGTAAATGGAGCACATATAGCTGCTCTAACATCAGTATCCTTGTATAGCTTAGAAAACTCCTCAGCAAAAGCCTTGGCCTCAGCTGTGGTTTTATACATCTTCCAGTTACCTGCAATCAAAGGTATCCTAATCATTTTATTTCTCCTCTATGATGCTTATACCTGGAAGAATCTTACCTTCCAAGAACTCGAGCGAAGCTCCTCCGCCCGTAGAAATATGACTCATTTTGTCGGCAAGTCCAAACTGCTCTACCGCAGCAGCTGAATCACCACCGCCTATAATTGTGGTCGCATCAGATGTTGCAAGCGCCTCTGCTATTGCCTTTGTGCCCTTTGCAAAGTTTTCCATCTCAAATACGCCCATAGGTCCATTCCAAACAACAGTCTTTGCCTTTGCAATTTCCTCGCTATAAAGTTTAACTGTTTCCTCACCTATATCAAGACCCATCATATCGCTTGGAATCTGATCTCTGCTATATGTCTGGTACTTAGCGTCGTTGCTAAACTCATCTGCACATACTATGTCTACAGGTAGCAAGAGCTTCACATTTAGGGAAGTTGCCTTCTCAAGGAGCATTTTAGCTAGGTCTATATTATCAGCATCTAGTATAGATGTTCCAATTTCTAGTCCCATTGCCTTGTAGAATGTATATGACATTCCTCCTCCTATTATCAAAGTATCAACCTTTGTTAGAAGATTTTCTATAACCTTAATCTTATCTCCAACCTTTGCGCCACCCATAATGGCAACGAAAGGTCTCTGAGGATTCTGTAAGGCTGAACCTAGGAACTTAACTTCCTTCTCGATAAGGAATCCTGAAACACATGGAAGATAATCTGCAACACCAGCAGTTGATGCATGTGCTCTATGCGCAGTACCGAAAGCTTCCTGAACAAATACATCTCCTAGAGATGCTAGCTCCTTAGCAAAGCCAGGCTCATTGTCTGTCTCCTCTTTGCGGAATCTAACGTTCTGAAGAAGTAGCACATCTCCATCCTTTAGTGCAGCTACCTTTTCCTTAACTGAATCGTCTACAACGACATCACTGTCTGCAAATTCAACTGGCTTACCTAAAAGCTCAGCAAGTCTTACAGCTACTGGAGCTAGGCTGAATTCAGCAGCAGCCTTGCCCTTAGGTCTACCAAGGTGAGACATTACAACAACCTTAGCACCCTGCGTAACCATGTACTCTAGAGTAGGAAGCGCAGCTCTTATTCTAGTGTCATCTGTTATGTTTTGATTGCTATCAAGAGGCACGTTGAAATCACATCTGATTAGAACTCTTTTACCCTTTAACTCTATATCTCTTATTGTCTTTTTCATATCTATTTATTGTCGACAGCGCTCATATGCTCTATCAAATTGAGAATCTTGGAGGAATAACCGAATTCGTTGTCATAGTAAGCTAGGAACTTGAAGAACTTCTCATCAAGCTGGATTCCCTGGCGTGCATCAAAGATTGATGTGTTTGCATCACCGATGAAATCGCTTGTTACACACTCGTCATCCATGTACTCTAGGATGCCCTTCATGTATGTCTCCGAAGCTTCCTTAATAGCTGCCTTTACTTCTTCTAGAGTTGTAGCTGTCTTAAGAACAACGTTTAGGTCAACAACAGATACGTCTGCTGTAGGAACACGGAATGCAAGACCGGTAAGCTTTCCTGCAACTTCAGGAATAACTAGTCCAACAGCCTTAGCTGCTCCTGTTGATGTAGGAATGATGTTTCCAAATACACTTCTGCCTATACGCCAATCCTTTGTTGACTTTCCATCAACTGTTTTCTGCTTGGATGTAGCTGCGTGGATTGTTGACATAAGACCCTTTTCGATACCGAACTTATCTTCTAGAACCTTGCAAAGTGGAGCTAGACAGTTTGTTGTACAAGATGCATTTGAAACAACTAGCATGTCCTTTGTGTACTTGTCTGTGTTAACTCCGCAAACGAATGTTGGAGTATCCTTGTCCTTTGCAGGAGCTGAGATAACAACCTTCTTGGCACCAGCTTCTATATGTCCTAGAGCCTTTTCGGTAGTTGTGTATGCACCTGTTGACTCGACAACATACTCTGCACCGCATTCTCTCCATGGAATATTTTTGATTTCGGACTCCTTATAAACAGGTATCTTCTTGCCTCCGATGATGATACCTCCGTCATAATATCCTACCTCAGCAGGGAATCTTCCAAATGTGGAATCGTATTTCAGAAGATATGCGAGATATTCCATATCCTCTGCACTTCTGTAGTTGATTCCTACAATTTCGATCTCCGGATGTTCTAGTGACGCTCTTAGTACAAGACGTCCGATTCTTCCGTATCCACTGATACCAACTTTAATTGACATAATAACCCTCCATGTCTCTTTATTTCTTAATTAAAGCTATATTGTATGTTAAAAGGTGTAAACCTAAAAACGTCTTCTTTTGGACGACGGCAGTATGCCTATATCGTCTCTATATTTTGCAACGGTTCTTCTTGAAATATCTATGCCCTTCTCGTGAAGCATCTCTGAAATCTTCGAATCACTTAGAGGCTTCTTATCATCCTCAGCGTCTACAAATTCCTTAATCATAGATTTAATGCTATTTGATGAAACTCCGCTACCATCTTCATTAAGGATTCCGCCTGTAAAGAAATACTTAAGCTCAAAAACTCCTCTAGGGCATTGCATATACTTGCCATTTATTGCACGGCTCACAGTAGACTCATGAACTCCAACATTTTCAGCAATTTGCTTTAGTGTCAAAGGCTTAAGGAACCTCTCTCCTTTAGCAAAGAAGTCATTCTGAAACTGAACTATTGCGCTAGCAACATTATAAATAGTCTTCTTCCTCTGCTCAATGCTCTTCATAAGCCACATCGCAGAATTAAATCTATTATTTAGGTAGTTAGAAAGCTCCTTGTCAGACTTTGCCTCTTCTGTAAGTGAATTATAGTATGAGCTAATATGTAAACTTGGAGTACTTACGTCATTTGCGCTTACTACGTACTCACCATTTGTTTCTTCAACATATATATCCGGAATTATGTACTTGATGCTATTGTCAGAATCAAATCCTCTGCCTGGTTTAGGCTCAAGCGTCTTTATCAAATCAGCTATGCCTTGGACTTCTGCAATACTTATTCCCATATCTTTAGAAATAAGGGCATATTTATTATCAGCTAAGTCCTTAAGTCTATTTGATATGATAAATTCAATCTCATCGGTTAGTTCTCCTAAAGATGCAAGCTGAATTATGAGACATTCGTTTAAGTCTCTTGCTCCTACTCCTGAAGGTTCAAAGGTATGGATAAGATCTAAAACTCTTTCACAGCTATCTAGATCAACATCTAAAACACTGCAAATCTCTTCTAATGACATAGAAAGATAGCCGTTATCATCGATATTCTCAATTATGTAACGACCTATCTCAGCATCCTGACCCTTAAGACTTGAAAAATGTAATTGCTCTATCAGGAATTCCGTCAAGGTATAGTTAAAAGCAACAAAGTTCTCGTATGAGTACTCATCACTTGTGCTATGACTTTCCCACTGCTTATACGCTTCTACATTCTCGTCTGCCTGAATTAGCTGATCTCTCAGGCTGTCTATATCTATCTCTGTATCGGACTCCTTGTGGTATTCCGACTCAAGTATCGGATTCTCAAGAAGCTCCTTGTCTATGTATTCATTAAGTTCCTGATTATTGTATTGCAAAATCTGTATCGCTTGAATAAGCTCCGGCGTCATCGACAGCTTTTGGGTCTGTTCAATTGTCAGTTCGTATCCTATCTTCAAAGCAAAATCTCCAGCAATTCAACAATATTATGCAATTATTATACCATATTGAAAAAACTATAGCAAATTATTTAAGCTCAGGAAAACCTAGTTGACGCAAGGCCTCAAACAAAATAATATTGGCAGAATTTGATAGATTAAACGACCTTAACCTAGTGTTTTCACTCATAGGAATTCTTATAGCCATTTCTTCGTTTTGGGCTATGAAATCACGCGGCAGCCCCTTTGTTTCCCTTCCGAACAAAAACATATCGTCGTCCATATATTCAAAATCTGTATATATACGCCCACCTTTAGTCGTTGCAAGAAATTTGCGCTTATCCTTATATTTCTCCATGAAATCATCTAGTGACTCGTGAATCTCAAGGTCCACATAAGGCCAGTAATCTAGACCTGCCCTCTTAACAGCCTTCTCACTTATATCAAATCCAAGCGGCTTCACAAGATGAAGCTTTGTATTAGTTGCGGCACATGTCCTTGCAATATTTCCGGTATTTGGTGGTATCTCTGGTTCAACAAAAACTATATGTAATGCCATTATCTGCCTATATTCTCCCTAAATACTCTCATAGCATTTAAATGACTGATTTTCTCAATTTCGTCATCGCTAAAATGCTTGCTCATCTTGTCCATCAAAGGCACATAGCCAGTGAAATCAACAAGTTCTCCATTATCATCTATTCCATCAAAGTCAGAACCTAAAGCAATTGCATCTATACCTGCCTTATCCTTCATGTACTTTAGATGATCTATTATTCTATCAAAGCTTGCTGCATCCCCACTTTCATTCAAAAATGCTCCATAGAAATTAATTCCAACTACACCGCCCTTTTCTCCTAGAACGTGAAGCTGCTCATCGCTGAGATTTCTAGGATGGTCACATAGAGCCCTTGCACATGAGTGCGAAGCCATAAACGGCTTTTTGCTAAGCTTTGCTACATCAAAGAATCCACCCTCGTTTAGGTGCGAGCAATCTATTACAATGCCAAGCTCGTTCATTCTCTCAATAACATCCATACCAAAGACCTTGAGTCCTCTTTCGTGAGCTACTGCATCTCTGTTATTGGGGTATGCCAAGCAGTTTTCGTGATTCCAGATGAGTCCTATCATTCTAACGCCCATCTCATAGGCTTCATCAAGCCTCTCAATTTTGTTCTCTAAAAATGCCCCATCCTCTATGGTCAATATGGATGAAAGCATTCCATCTGCAGCGTTTTTCTCTATATCTGAAACACATAAGGCTGGTCTTATAGCATCCTTATTTAGTTCCATCTGCTCTTTATATGTCTCATAGACACCCTTAAGTATCTCATAAGGTCCTATGTTCATGCTCTTCCATGGAAGATACATTGCAAAGCATTGAGCAAGGCTTCCGCCTTCTCTAAGCTTTTCTATATTTATTGCAGTAGGACCATCTTTTAGTCCTTGGTCCTTGTGTTTCCAACATTCCAAAAGTGTATCGCAATGTAGATCTATAATCTTCATACTGTTTTTCATCTAGCGTTCCTCCTTAGCTTATAAATATATATTAAACCTTTTACTGTAGAAAACAAGACGGAAAGAGCTAATTATTTTAATTTAATCAAAGACAAAACGAAAATTTTCGTTTATAATATTTTCTAATAAATTAAGGAGGCAGATTATGAAGAAGGTAAAGATTGGACTCTTAGGTTTCGGTACTGTTGCCGGAGGAACTTTTGATATATTGAAGAAAAACGCTGAGCTAATTTCAAAGCGCAGCGGTTGTGAAATAGAAGTAGCTAAGGTTTTCGCAAGAAATACAGAGAAAGCTTTGTCAAAGGGCCTTCCTGCAGAGATAGCTACTGCAAATGTAGATGATGTTTTGGCTGATGACAGCATAGATATAGTTGTTGAAGCAATTGGTGGAATTGAACCAGCAACCGAATATATGCTAAAGGCTATGAAGGCTGGCAAGCATGTTGTAACACCTAACAAGGCTGCTGTTGCTGCAAACTACAAGGAGCTAACAGAAACAGCTAAGGCAAACAATGTAAGTTTTAGATTTGAAGCTAGCGTAGGAGGAGGAATACCTGCCCTTACTGCAATTCAGGAAGCTTTGAGCGGAAATGAATTCCTAGAAGTTATGGGAATTGTAAACGGTACAACAAATTATATCCTAAGCTGCATGCAGGCTGATGGAATGGAATATAAGGATGCTCTTAAGGATGCACAGATTAAGGGATTTGCTGAAGCTGATCCTACTGCTGACGTTGAAGGCATTGATGCCGCAAACAAGCTTTCCATTTTGATGACTCTATGCTTTGACAAGTATGTTAAGCCAGGTGATATTCCAACGACTGGAATCAGCAAGATTACAATGAAGGATATTGAAGACGCAGAAGCAAAGGATAGCAAGATTAAGCTAATCGCATCTGCTAAGCTTTCTGGAGATCAGGTCGAGTACAGTGTTAAGCCAGTTCTAATGCCTAACAGTCACCCACTTGCTTCAGTTTCAAGAGAGTATAACGCAATTTACGTTACAGGTGATGCAGTTGGCGAGCTTATGTTCTACGGTGCAGGCGCTGGCGCCTTCCCTACAGGAAGCGCAGTTGTAGGCGATGTAATTGCAATTGCAAAGACAGTATAATAAATGATAATTATTTGATGGAGGAATCAAAATGAGTTTATACAAAGATTGGGACAAGCTTCTCAACGGACAGACAAAGGAGACAATTGACGAGTTTTGGAAGGAGTATTCAGAGGCAGAAGCAAGAATATATGCTTACATCCTTTCAAACCATAATGAGCATCTTAAGGGTAAGGTTTCAGATCTTGCAGAGAAGTTCGAATGTGATAAGGTTATCTTCACTGGCTTTCTTGATGGAGTTACAACTAGCCTAAAAAATGAGTTAGATGTGACTAAAATTACGCCAGATAGTGAGATAGACCTTGACATTGACTTTGAAAAGCTGTATTTTAATATGCATAAGGCTGATGCCGATTATCTCTGGGGACTTGAGGAATGGAACGATGTTCTCAGCGAAGAGAGAAGAATAGAAATCTACAACGAATATAGACGTTCAAGAACAGTACATGTAGAGAAAAAGCCAGGCAGGAATGAACCATGTTCATGTGGTAGTGGTAAGAAGTACAAGAACTGCTGCGGCAAGAGAGCCTAAAATTAGAATTTTAATAAGGCCAGAATACTATAATTAACATGCTAACAAGACAAATGACC
>ERZ773050.1540-NODE-1540-length-12709-cov-6.803382_pt1 | contig 12709 bp, 9 predicted proteins | sample MGYA00580632_ERZ773050 | MGnify/ENA primary metagenome ERZ773050 (study PRJEB29015, sample SAMEA2738123) | human oral metagenome | biome: human oral; feature: human-associated habitat; material: saliva | place: China | collected 2166 ... | reverse complement strand
CCTTTAAGGATGTCCTAGAAGGCATCACAAGAGATCCTAAAGGATTCAATGAGCGAAATCTTAAAAATGGGAAAACGACTTCTTTTGAGGAGAAATTGCAACATTTCAAAGCTGTTGAACAAGAGAAAATCCATTCCTTCCAGGTAAACATTCATACCAAGGAGTTTGTTCTTCCGGAAAATATCGAACCACAGATTGGAGGAAAAATGAAGTGATTACAGAAAAGAAGAAACGGAGACTTAGACCGTATTTGTTGTTAGGAATTGGTCTATTCTACCTCTTTCATTGGTTCTTTAAACTATGGCTGTTGGCACCAAATACTGATTCAGTAACAGATGTATTTGGATTTGGAAAGCTTAACTGGATGAGCGATCATCTGAACGATAAGTCTTGGTTCGATTTTCAATTTACTCCAGCTTCTTTATTAATTGGTATGGGCGGATTTTTGATTGCTTTTCTGCTGTATTTGAGAGTATCGGATACAGGTACGTACAGGTATGGGGAGGAACATGGATCGGCTCGCTTTGCGACAAGAGAAGAGTTGATGAGATTCCGAGACGAAGAACCTGAAAAGAATATGATCTTTACTCAAAATAGCCAGATGGGACTATTTAATAACCGATTGAGCTTTGAAAATCAGATTAATAAAAATATTCTGGTGTATGGTGGTACAGGGGATTCAAAGACACGTAGTGCTGTAAAGCCGAATATATTACAAGCTAACTCTAGTTTTGTAACTACAGATACTAAAGGAATTTTGATTCATGAAACAGGGAAATCACTTGTAGAAAAAGGCTATAAGATGAAGATTTTTGATTTGATTACTTTCCTGAATTCAGATGGCTTCAACGTTTTTAGATATATTCATAATGAAATGGATATAGACCGAGTGGCAGAGGCAATTACAGAGTCTCTCAACAGAAATGGTCATGAAAGTGATCCTTTTTGGCCTGCAGCAAATAAACTCCTCATGCGTTCTCTAATTGGCTATCTTTATTTTGATGGTCAGCTTGATCACTATCTGCCTCATTTAGGGCAGGTTACAGATATGATTCGAGAATTGAGACGGAATCATCCAGAGGTGGAGAGTCCGGTTGAATTGATGTTTGAAGACCTGGAAAGAAGGAGCCCAGGGAATTATGCCTGCAGGCAGTGGGAACTATTTAATAAAAACTTTGATGGTCAGACACGTGCTTCTGTCTACGCTATTTTTGCGACTACATTCTCAGTATTTGATCATGAACAGCTGAGAAAGATTATTGAAAAGGATACACTGGAGATTGAAAAATGGAATATTGAGAAAACAGCGGTTTTTATCCATATTCCAGAGGTAGATCCAGCTTATCAATTCTTATCTGCTCTTCTTTTTAGTACTATTTTTGATGTGCTAATAAAAACAGCAGATGCAGTTATATTAGGTGAGTATCCAACAAAGACCAAGGAAGACTTATTGCATCTACAGGTGTGGGCAGATGAGTTTGGTCAGATTGGGAAGATTCCTAATTTACCACCAATTATCTCTGTTATTCGTTCTCGAGAGATTTCTATCAAGATGATGGTGCAATCTCAAAGTCAGATTGAAGTATTGTACGGTAAAGAAAATACGAAGACGATTATCAATAACTGTGGTGCTATTCTTTATTTAGGTTCCAATGACTTAGATACACTTAAGTATCTATCTGAGCGCTCAGGGAAGCAAACTTTGAATGATCAGAATTATAGTGAGAGCAGAGGAAGAAATGCCAGCAGTTCTAAGCAGAACTCCAAAATTGGTCGAGAATTGTTGACACCGCATGAGGTGGCTACGATTGGAACAACAGAAGCCCTACTCTTCCTATCCAAACAAAATGTTTTTCGAGATCAAAAATTTAACCTGGATACGCATCCAAGAGCCAATCTCCTAAGCAATGGCCCAAACGATGACAATTGGTATCGATACAAGCGCTATCTGAGCGATATTGATGAGTGGAAAGACCAGGTTGGGGAAGAAAATGTTATTCATATCGGGATTGAGGAAGTGGAGGAAGTTCCTCTCAAAGTGAGTTAGGAATCTTTGGATATACAACTTTCTATAAGTTGACTATCTTTTCTTCAGATGAACTTAAGTTGATGGTAACTAAGAACCAGAGTGCAGAATATATCTTAGTATTTTATGATATAATAAGTGGAGAATGCTGAAGGAGGGATGATATGGCTGTTTCAAAGTTTTATGCAGTATGGCGGAAAGAATCCGGAGAAGAAGAGATTGTGAATGCCTTTCAAGCACTAGCTTTAAAGGGACGAGCACAAATTATCACGACACCAAAAGAACAGGCGACTCTTTTTGATTTGGAAACGGGTCTCAAGGTTAATCCAAGAAGTAGCCAGAAAAAAGATGGTCGCTATGTAGGTCAACCATACTTTAGTTACTATCCAGGTGAAGAGAGCCCGTTAAAGGGGTTAGAAAGTAGCTTTGAATATTCCTCTGAGCTGAATGCTTTTATCGAGGCTTTTAAGACTATTGAGAAATTTCAGATTGAATATGACGATCATACGGCTTATATTTTTCCTAAAGCTATTTCTCTGATGCAACGGATTGTATTTGAAGATGAAGACTTTGTTATTCTAAAGCTCTTGATTGATATTGATGGGACTTATCCTTATTCTGAATACTACCGTTTAAATGGTCAACTAGGTATTGAATTTTATAAAACGAGTAGACCAGAACCTGCTAAACGGATAAAATTAGCTAAAAAAGGCATTCCCTTGTTTGAAGCCGAAGCTCACTTCCCTGAATCTACTAAAATTTATGTTCCTAAAGAATTTACTTCACCTGAACAGGTTAGAAGTATTGCTGCTAGAGTGAGAAAAGTTTATCAGAAAACAAACTATAAACTGTATGGGAATTTTGACAAATACCACATAGAAGCATTTGTCTTTTTAGATGATAATGAAAGGAAGTACCAAACTTTGAAAACTTATGAGGAACAGTGTCAGGAACTCCTGACAGAAATTGAGCGATTAAGGCTATCCTATATTGAAAAATCAGAAAAAGTTGATCAACTTGATAAAAACATCGAGGAAGTGAAAATACGCCTGAGAAAGTATCACGAAGAGGAGGAGTATTATAAGAAGTTAGAAAAGGAGAATCAAAAACTGGAATATGCTAATCAGAAACTGAAGCAGGAAAAAGGAGAAATTCTCTCCGAAAATCAACGTCTAACCAATAAATCGCAACGTTTACGTAAACTGAAAAATGCAGCAGAAGAGAAGATAGAGTATTTACAAAAACGATCGTTCTGGCAAAGACTTTTAAATAAATAAAAATAGTAGGTAATGAAACAGTTCTAAAGAAGAGCTGTTTTTTTGATGGAAAGGATAAAGTATGAATTTAGAAGAACTCAAGCAACGGCGAGATGAGCTTGTGCAAGACAATGCTTGGATGGATAATTTAATTAAGGAAAAAGAGGAAGAGTTATGGGAATTGAAGGTAAGAGGTATTGCAGCTTCTGAGCTAGCGAGATCGGCATTGGAATCTGCTTTACGCTCTGCAGGAATTGTAGATACCTTTTACGGCCCAGATAATGGAAAGAAAGGAAACGAAATAGAATGAATACACTACCACAAAAACAATTTAAACGAATGAAGCGTGAAGTTGAGGAAGAAACTGCTCGAGGGATTGGTTATTTTGAGGGGATTTTAGAACATATCCCTTCTTACCCCCTATCTGAAGCCGTAAAAGAGTTAGCTTTATCTGGCTGGATCACTCCTCATACAGATGTCATCGATGTCCAGAATATGATTGTTACAGAATCTATAAAATGGATGAACTACCAGGACTTCAAAGAAGTCGCTCCCTACTTGTTTTCTTACCCTCGAGAGCAACGAGAGAAAGATTTATTGGTTCAACCAGTGAAAATCTCCAGAGAGTATTTTGAGGAATTACAAGCCAATGCAGAAGAATTATTTTACTTGAAGCAAGACTTGCTTCAGGTTAATAATCAATTAGATGCTAGGATTCGGGAATTGGAGATGGATCAGTTACCAAACGGCGACAAAGTTATTGGGGTTAATCTGGAAGCTGAGGAGGTATTGTTACTACGAACTCCAGAAAATGCTCAGGTTGAGGAGTGGGAGGTTCGTAAAGATGGCTTGATTACTGATTATCGTTCCAATCTTTCAGAATATGCTCAAATTGTAGATACTTTGCTTGAAATGGAGAATCCAGAGATTGATACGATTCTCTATGAAGAAGTAATCAACTATTCTAAGAAAACTTGGCCAGACTCAGAATCAATTCAACTTACAGAAAATATCAAGGAACTATTGAATCAAGAGGGGAAGCTTGATCCCTCATATTATCAAATAGCCCAGTTTGAAACAGTAAAACAAGCCTATATCTATGGGATGATTTCACCTAGCTTTCAGGAATATTTCCCTCATTATTCAGATTTCGTTAGGAACTATGTAGAAGATAGAGAACAATATGAGGTTTTCAACTATCGTACAGAAGCTGTCTCACTAGCTCAGGAAATTCTAGTACCACGTTTAGGAGATATTAATCAGATTTTAAGTACGAACAATCAGGAGTTAATCGTCCAAGAAGTCACTGGGTACTCTCAGGGTGAAAGCTGGGAACTGGCCTATTTGCGAGATACAAAGACGGAAGATAGAGAATCCGTTCAGTTTTATCTTGAAAGTGAGATTGGAGCTTGGTATAAGGGAAGTTTGACAGAGTTGGCTGTTATCCGCTTTGATAATATTGATTTAGAGAAAGGTTTCAACGGGCACCAGGAAGCTGTCTATTATATCGATGAGAACTTGTTGGTTCATGATAAGCTAAAACAAGCCCAACTTCATATTCCTGATTTAAAACACTTTGTAGAAGCAGAAGAACTTGAGAGAGAACAGACACAAGATAGAGTAGCAGAAAAAGAAGAGCCAGAATTTTCATTGTAGGGGGACAACAGATGGTGTTAAGCAAAGAAGAAGCCAAAAGATTATCTATTATTTCTGTTGCAGAACAACTAGGCATGGAGTTAAAGCGTACAGGAAGCTATAGTTATACCTGGACAGAGCACGATTCATTTGTAATCGATGCAAGAAAAAATGAATTTCACTGGAATTCAAGGACTGAATTTGGAGATGTCATTCAGTTAGTTCAATCCATAAAAGGAGTTTCTTACAAAGAAGCGATGCATTTTTTAGAAACTGGAGAATTTAAGGCAGTAGATGTAGAAGCTCAGACGGCTTCAAAAGAGCCTTTTAGCTATTACTTGGAAAGATATGAGCGTCAGGATTTCAGCGCCTCTAGAAGCTATTTGAAGGCAGAGAGAGGCCTTTCAGATGATACGATTAACTTCTTTATTAGCCAAGGGAGTATAGCGGAAGCAATCCGAAAAAAGGGAGACTATTTTGAGCCTGTGATTGTCTTTAAGTATAAGGACAACACAGGCTTTTTAGCTGGAGCGAGCCTTCAGGGAATAGTAGAGAATCGGGAGCACTATTCTGAACGTGGACGCCTAAAACAAATTATGAGAAATTCAGACGGACAACTAGGCTTTTCAATTGATATTGGCACCCCAAAACATTTGGTCTTTGCGGAAGCTCCAATCGATCTAATGAGCTACTATGAGCTTCATAAAGATAGGCTTCGGGATGTCCGCTTAGTAGCTATGGATGGAGTAAAAGAAGGAATCATTAGTAGACGGTTTATGGAATTGTATGCAGAGATAAATGATAAATCCTATCAAGTCAATCAGAATACTGGGAAAGCTCTAGAAGTAGTCGCTAGAACAACGAACTATTTTAAAGATGGTCAGCATCAGGATATGATTATCTTGGCTGTAGATAATGATATGGCTGGCCATAAATTTATAACTAGTCTGCAGGAAAAGGGGATTCCAGTACAGATTGCGATTCCCCCTATCCTTCAGAGAGACCAGGAGAAGGAAGATTGGAATGACTTTCTGAAGGGAGGGAATAACACTCCTAAAGAGTTAGCACACGTTTATACAGTAGACGAAAAGTCCTGGCATTATCAGGGCTTTTTTGAGAAGGAAATAGCTCTTGCAAAAGTGCAAGAGCTAACTGCAGATGATGTAAAAGTCTTTGTGTCAGATAGACAATTGACAAGGGAAGAAGTTCGTCAAAAATATCAAACAATCATTTATCAAGAAAGAGGGAGAGAAAATACTATGTCAGAATCGTACGATAATGGGACTAAGTATGGGGCAGAGGATGTACCAAGTAGTCCTAAAAAAGATGACGGATTCGTTATTCAACCAGAAACACAGGATATAATTGATTCTGGAGAGGTCAAACAATGGGCTGAACATCCCAATATCTACTTTGTAAAAGGGTTACGTCGAGTTGCTTTAGAACTGACAGAAGAAGGAAAATTTGAACAATCATCTCAATATCTCCCTAATACGAAGGAGGAAAAAGAGGTAGTAAACAAGTTACTGTCCAAACAAAAAAAGCAAGATGATCAGAGTTCTGAATTGAACATAGACACTGGTAATTTATCCCCCGAAGATGCAGAATGGCTGAGGCAGAACTGGCATAATATTAGCTTTTCAGTAGAACCTAAAAAACAGATGGTCATTGATGGAGATAAAACGGTAATCTATGAAAAGCCTTCCGATCCTGTTGGAGATACCTATGAAGCGCAAGAAGAAATTCAGAGCACAGAAAAAGCTCTTGAGAAGTCTCAAGAGCAAAATGTGAATTCAGAGTATCAAAAAAATGAGAGGACCAATGGTAGTCAGGGGTCTTTACAGCCCAAGGCTGAAGGCAGTCCCACACCCGTACCAGAAGTTGGTACCTTTGAACGCTCTGTTACCAGTCGTCCTACGTTATCCTCTCATTTATTACATTTTAGCATAAATGAAGAGTTTCAGTCAAGTAATGATGGGCACTATCATTCTATTTCCTCGAATGAATTAGCTAAATTGAATCGTCCAATTCGTAGTCAAACTATTCAGAATGCAGCGCAGTATTATTTGGATGAATTGGCTAATTCTAAGATTTATTATGTCACTCCTGATAAGACTGTACAAGTGAATTTTGAAGAGAAGCACTTTATGCACTTAACAGGGATTAAGCCACTTGGACTAGGGCAGACACCTGAAAAAACTTTACATGATTTTGCAGAGGGAAACGGACACTTTGATAATATTCTTTTGGCTAACAATGATGCGGCTTTTGACAAAATCAACGTCCTGTCAGATCTTTCAGTCGCAACAGAAAGCACATCCTTCTACTTTGATGATTTAACTGATCTTCGGCGTTATAATGGCCGTTTTGACAGCCTCATCAAGTCTGATGATAAAGATATTATTTTACTGTTTAAAGAGCTGGAAGAAGAAAATTATATTCCAGTATCAGTATTTCAATCCAGAGCAAGACTGGTCAAAGAACTGGAGACGGTAGATAAAACTCCTATTCTCGCTGTATTCCGTGAACGTGATGGACGCATTGAACAGCTATCGATTAACGAGGATTATATTAAGGATGGGGGCAAAGAATTACAATCGATTATGGAAAATGGCTTGTTTGAGGCAATTCAACTAAATGAGATTGACAAAAATAACTACAATGTCCGTCTTCAATGGGCAGAAAAGTATGATGGTGGACCGATTTTACCTTTTAGCGAAACAGAGTTGGTTGATTATCAGTCTTTTGCAAAAGAACTATATAAGCAGAATAATATCTATTACGACAAATATCATGCGAGTGTAAGTGATCGAATGAACCAGGTAGAAAGGGCCTCCTATCCCCCTTTTACAAAGGTTCAATTTGCCTTGTACAGCTCTGATGGTGAACTGATTCAGGATGGCATTCGTTACGATATTGGGGATGAGATTAACCCAATCGCTCATAAAGAAAGACTTGGTACACGAGAAATGAGAGAGTACCCAGAATTGATGAAGATAGATGGGGCCATATTCACTCAGTATCATCTGGAGAGATTGGCGAGTGAGTTAGATATTTCGCAGTTCAGTTACGCTCTGGAAGATACTCCTTATGCAGATCAACTTTTATCCCAACTCCCATTTGGAGATTTGGAAAATAGTCCAATTGGATTTACAGATAGTAGTCATGATGCTCGTCTTGGATTTATCTCTTTTGATGGAATGGATAGTGTTGAGGTCGAAAATCTATCTGCTTGGTTTGAGAAGTTGGGAGTCAAAGACTCACCTATGGAACAATTGGCCCTTATTGAAAAATGGCAAAAAGAAATCAAAGGTTTATCAGAAAAAGTTGAACAAACGATCTCCACAGTCCGAGAAGAATTTGAGAAATCACAAGAGGAAGAAATCAAACTAGAAGAACAAGGACACAACAAGCAGGAGTTGAAACGTGATGCGGATGCGGACGGTGTTTCTGATGATGAGGAGTTGCTTCAGGGAACGAATCCGTATGATTTTAGATCGAAACCAGGTTCTAAATCAGAGGGCGAGGAGAGTCTACAAGCGGATGAAATTGTTTTAGCAGCTGGCAGTCTTGCAGTCGCAGATTTTATTCAAAATAAAGATATGGCAGGATTAAGTCGTCATCTTAAAGAAGGGATTAAGGAGTTTCTGGATTCAGATAAGTACAAAGACTATCTAACGAAAATGGGCCAACTAAATAATTATTCTAATCGCAACTTGCGCTTAATTCTTGCACAAAATCCTGAAGCAAGGCAAGTAGCTTCTTTCAAACAGTGGAAAGAAAACTTTGGTCGCTATGTGAAAAAAGGTGAGAAGGCTTTACGTATTTTTAAACCTATGACGAAGATCAAAAAGGATGAGAATAACCAACCAATATTGGATAAAAATGGGAAACCAGAAACAGTTACATTCTTTGGTTTGGTACCAGTTTTTGATGTTAGTCAGACAGAAGGAAAGGAGATGCCAAAAGCTGCAGAAGTGAAAGAACAGCTGACTGATTTGGACTATGCAAATCTTTACCGTGCCCTAATGGCTATTGCAAAAGAAAATGATGTATCGGTTCGATTTGAAGAGATGGAAAATAATAAACATGGATATTATTCTGTCCCAGAAAATCAAATTGTTTTACGTAGTAATGAGATGAACAAGGCTCAAATTATTAAAACTTTCTTACATGAAATGGCTCATGCAGAGTTGCATCATGCAGATAATCCTCAAAAGGAAAATCTAACTAGAAGCACCGCTGAACTCCAGGCTGAAAGTGTCGCTTATGTCGTTTCTTCATACTATGGTATTGATACGTCAGAGTATTCCTTTAACTATCTATCTGGCTGGTCTGCTGATAAGGAGACACTTGCTGATTTGGAAGCACAGTTGGATATTGTCCAACAAGAAGCTAAAAGTTTAATGGTTCGGATGGATCAAGCATTGGAACAATTAAGATTGAGTCAGGAGAAACAAACGAAGCGTAGTTTTGAACAAAAACTGGAGAAGTTTAAAGATCAGAGCAAGCAGGCTGTCGAAGATCACAAGCAGGAGTTGAAAGCAGATGCACAATCAAAAAAAGAGAAGGGTTTCTCGAAATGACCGAACGGGACACCCCAAATAAACCCAAGGTCAAATTAAAAACAAATCATCATCAAGGAGGACAACACTCATGACTAATGAACAAGAAGAACAACTGATCATCATCCTTTCAGACTTTATTCCAATCATGGATGGAGACAGAGTTCAAGGAGTATCGCCAAACGCTAAAGACTTGACTCGCCAAAAAGTTCTGGAGCAACTAGAGGAAGAACAGTCTCAACTACCTGAAGGAGATCCTGCTCTTTTGGAGTGGGAAGAAGAAAATATTGAGCTACTCAAGATGATTACAGATGAAGAATTTCAAGCTGTACTCACAGAAAAAATCTTACTGACAGAAATACAAATTGGTCAGTCGATTTTCCAGCCTCTAACTGCTCAACAACTTTCTGTCCTAGCTGAAAAGTTACAAGGTCAGAAAGAAAAAAGTGTAGAAAATAGTGATAAGCAATCATCTATTTTCAAAAACATCTTCAGTTGGTTGCGATAAATTGTTAGAGGTTGTACTCCAAAAGATATAGGAAAAGGGCTTGGGGATTTCCCCAAAACTGAGAAAATCAAGAAGGAAAACTACAAGGTTCTCCTTCTCTGATTTTTTTAAATTTCGCAAATGGATATCCATTTGCTACGCTTGCCACAAGGAAGTCAGGGGCTGATGTCTGGTCAGAAAATGCCAGAGACTTTGAGAGAAAGAGGATAAAAAAATAATGCAGAAACGAGAAAATAGAAAACGCTATATACAAAAATTGATACGACTAACACCAGAGGAAGATCGTCAAATTAAAACGGCGATGGCCCAAATGGGAGTTCCATCTTTTCAATACTATGCGAAGAATCAACTGGTACAAGGGAAGGTGGTTCAAATTGATTTTTCCGAATTGAAAGACCTTCGAGTTGCTATCAATCGAGTGGGTACGAACATCAACCAAATTGCCAAACATGCCAATGAAAATCAAGGAGTTACGCCAGAGGAAGTGGCACAAGTCATTGACTATCTATCTGAGTTGAAAGAGATGGTGGCTGTCAAACTTTCTAGTGCGGAGAAGAAAAGTTTACAGGAACGAAAAGTGAAAACAATAAGGACGTATGACGAATGGTAGTAATCAAAACACCCAAACAAATTAAAACTCCTTCCAATTTAAAAATAGCTGTACGCTATATTCTGAATGAAGCGAAAACTCTTGTATCAGAAACTGCAGAAAGTGATCTTGATTTTCCTCTTGTCTATCATAATGGTGAGCTTCAAATGAAGCTAGTATCTGGAAATGGGATCTCTGATTTTAGTGTAGCAGATGAAGAAATGGTCATGACAAAATTAGCTGCAGCCTTTAAAAAAGGAGATGATGACTTGAAAGAATTATCTTCAGGAAAACAAGTATTGGCCCATCACATTATCCAATCTTTTTCTCCAGATGATAACTTGACTCCTGAGCAGGTTCATGAAATTGGCCGTCAAACGATGTTAGAATTGACAGGTGGAAATTATGAGTTTGTGATCGCAACCCACACGGATAAAGATCATCTTCATAACCATATCATACTTAATACCACCAATACCTCAACGCTCAAGAAATTTCGCTGGGAAAAGAAAACCTTGAAAAATTTGAGAGCCATTTCGGACAAACATGCGGCACAATATGGAGCTAAAATTATTGAGCCTACTATGAAAAATTCTTATACAAAGTATTCTGCTTGGCGGAGACAAAATAATTATCGGTTTGAAATCAAGGAACGTCTTGATTTTCTTCTGAAGCACTCTTTGTCGTTAGAAGATTTCAAACAAAAGGCAGCTGCGCTTAATCTTCAGATTGATTTCTCTGGAAAATTTGTGAAGTATAAATTGCTCGATCAGCCCCAACAAAGAAATGTCCGAGATGATACATTATCGAAGAAAGGACTCTATTCTCTTGAAAAAATAAAAGAGAGAATTTCTAAGAATCAGTTAGTTTTTGATGTGGAGGAATTGAAAGAACAATATCAAGAATCAAAAGAAAAAACGGCAAATGATTTTGAATTGAAATTGGAAGTGGAATCCTGGCAGGTCGAGCAAGAAAGCAAGCAAGGCATTTACGTGCAGATGGATATGGGAGCTTTAAATAGTGGTACAATTTTAATACCTTCTCATAAAGTTGATAAAAATGAGGATGGAAATTATACCATCTATATCAAAGAGAAAGACTATTTTTATTTTCTCAATCCTGATCAATCTCAAAAAAATAGGTATATGATGGGCTTGACTGTCGCAAGGCAATTGGCCAAACAAAACGGCGAAACACTCGTTACTAAAAACGCTCAAATTTCCTCTATGCGTGAACTGATTAAGGAATATAATTTCTTAGTTGAACACGGCGTGACAGATGGAGCACAATTTCAACATTTGGAGGAGCGCTTTAATGAAAAGATAGAGGCTACCCAGGAGGAATTAAGACAGCTAGATGAGCGACTTGGACGTTATCATAAAATTGAAGGAGCACTTTTAGCCATCCAGCAATCTCCAGAAAATAGTCTTGCAGCGGTACAACTATTGGATGATTTAGGAGTTCCAAAAGATATGGGACTGGAAGATGTCAGTCAACTGATTAAACAATTCCAAATTGAAAAAGGAGCCTTACAAGAGTTCTTTGACGACACTCTAAAACATTACACAGATTATAGAGATATTAAGGAGCACGTGCGTAGTCGTGAAGAGAAAGTTGACCGACGATTTGAGGATGAAAAAGTCTTGTAGAAGTTTCTGATGTTTTCAATCTAGTCATGATTTCAGTACAGAGAGAACAGTTCTCTTTACATTTGGAAAGAGAACCTTTTCTAGGAATTGCTGGTGAAAAGGAAGGAGAAACTTCATTGCGAAAATAATTATAAATATAATTATAAACATATTGACAAATATAATTATAATGGTATAATAGAAGTATAGAAAATAACAAGGAGATAAGTAGATGGCAGAAAAATCTCATTGTAAAATTTGTGGTTGCACATGGAACAATGCTTGCTATAGTCCTGACAAAGGAGTTTGTTGGTGGATAGATGAAGAAGAAACAATGTGTAGCCATTGCTATTACGGATGGAATGGAGAAATAGAATGAAAATTATTACTTTTGCTGCTATTAAAGGCGGTGTTGGGAAAACGACTTTAACTTTTAATTATGGGGAGTGGCTGGCTAAGAAAGGTCATAAGGTTCTCTTTATAGACTTAGACCATCAGTGTA
>ERZ773050.1538-NODE-1538-length-12716-cov-4.534318_pt1 | contig 12716 bp, 10 predicted proteins | sample MGYA00580632_ERZ773050 | MGnify/ENA primary metagenome ERZ773050 (study PRJEB29015, sample SAMEA2738123) | human oral metagenome | biome: human oral; feature: human-associated habitat; material: saliva | place: China | collected 2166 ... | reverse complement strand
CAAGACGCATGGAGAACGGCAGCGACCAACCCTGCCCCAACCAGCCGTTGCCTATTTGGTCGGAATAGTAGCTGCGCTGCCAAACAAGCGGAAGCGGGGAATCGAAGGCAAAGTCGGTCTCAGTATCGTCAAATAGGACTTTGATACCGAGTACTGCATTTACGGGATTACCAACATTTGTGGCAGCAGCTACCTTACAAGGAATACAGTGCCCATGACCCGAGGTAACTATCCCACCATCAAACCCCATACCCATGCCACCGCTAAAACCACTGACCATTTTACGGGAAGGCGGCTTGGGGCCCGGCTGACCGGGTATCATGGACGCAAGGGAAACCAGTTCGGATATAGCATCAACTGCATCGGCTGCAGCAGAATCAGGTGCAACTATGGAAAGGGCAGTGGAAGCAACATCGGCAACCATCTCTATCACATCAACCGGTCCGGCTGCATTGGTCAGCGGCTCGGGTGGATTGGCAGAGCCTTGAGACACCATGGCTGGTGCGGCTGGTTTAGGAATGAGAACACCGAAAGTGTTACCGAAAGAGGCCATGCGCTTACTCTCTCCGTCGAGATTCTTTTATTTTTGAAATGAAAAACTGGAATATTTGAGAAACTTGAGAAACTAAGTCAAAATAATTATGACTGTTTTAGAATGGCATTGCAACAAAATTATACAAATAAGAAACTGTAAATACAGTGTATCTTAAGACGTTAAGAATAAATAACGTTTTGTAAATACAATAATATCATAAAATGCTTACTTCACCTATTTTTTGATATGTAAAAAATATTAATGCATAAATCAAATTTATGGTAAAGTATTCGCAAACTAGGCATATTGGAAATGTCTGAGATAAGATTATAATCAATAACTTAAGTAACTTTATTTTTGTTAATTTTATTTTAAGTGGTTGTTATTTATGCGGCAAATAGAAACCTACTTTTTCGGAAAGCTAAATCAATCTCGTGATTTTATTGTTTCTGAAAATCTCCAAGCTAACGATAAAAATTTTTGGGATGGATGGTTTGGTCGTTGCGCCAACCAAGATAAGTTAATTCCATTTACCCGAAAGGTGCTTTTTGCATCCCGCATTTGGCTGTTTGGTATTAAACTGCCTGATAGCATTACCTATATTGGTATAACCGCCCTTAGCTCAGATCAAACTGGTCGACAATATCCTTTTGTATTATTTCAAAAGCTTTACACCCTTTCCGAACAGTTAAACTCTTTTAATTTTTTTTACAAAAATGTAGATTTTTTTAACCAAACATTAATTAACGGTAAATGTTTTATAACAAATTGCTTAGATACGCTTCATAAGCCTGACCATCCATTATCCGAGTCTTTCCTCAATTTTTTATCTAAATCAGATAATATCGGCAGCTTTTGGATAGAATGTGAAAGTGGTAACCATATAGAAAGAGACGGGGAGCTGACATGTTCTCTGTTCAATAAAATATTTGGATTATAAAAATATTTGGATTATAAGTAGATGAGTACATTTCCCCTATGGGCTGAACCAATTTCCGCCGACACCCCTGAAGGGGTAAATATTGAATACGATAGCCGCTTTTTAGAGCTTCAAAGCGCTGCCGAAGGAAAACCGGAACGTCAATATGGTGACACCATCATTCCTGCTGAAGAACCTGATTGGGCTACAGTAGAGAAGCTATGTAATCAACTGCTGGCTGAATCAAAAGACCTCCATGTTTTAGCCTATTACACACAGGCTCTTACCGCAAAACACGGGCTGGTTGGCTTTTGCGCTGGCTGCGAAGCCATCAAAACCAATGTGGATCTATATTGGAAATCCCTATATCCCAAACTCGAAGATGAGGACGGCGAACCCGACCCGTTTTATCGAATCAATGCATTAAGTGCATTCACGACACTTGATGGCATCGCCAAAGAAGTATTTTCAGCCAAATTATTAGTAAATGGCCTGACCCAACAGCCTATTACCGTTAAAGAAGCAGTTTCTGTCTTGCAAGGCAATGACCCTCAAAGTTATCCGGGCGGCAAAGAACGTTTGATGCTCGATATTAGGGTAAGTGCTGATACCGGCAAACCGGAATTGATTGCCTTAATCCAGGCATTAGACCATCTGAAAGATATTCAAAACACTTTCTCGACCCAGCTGCACGACGAACACTCACTCAATTTTGAAGTGATTCAAAAGCCGCTTACACTCATTCACAAAGCCATCAATTACAACGATGGAAGTACCCCGCAGCTGCAACAGGCTGAACAAACAGAACAACCCGCTGAAACACCCGTTTCGACCGTTGCCCAAGAGCAATCAACCCTTCAAGAAGCGGATGCTTGGCGTCGTCTGAATATCAAAAATCGTGCTGATGTCGATTTGGCTTTGGAAAAAATCTGTATCTACTTCGAAACGCTGGAACCCAGCCACCCTGCCCCACTATTTATCCGTAGGGTACAGCGACAAATGAATATGAACTTCTACGACATCATGAAAGATATTAGTCCTGAAAGCATTGCCAATCTGGAAGTTTTGATCGGGAAGCAGGACGAAGAAACGGGAACTTCCAACGAATAAGCTAGTCTATCCGCAATATTTAAAGTTCGTTTAAATAAACAACTTTTATCATTTAAAGGTCATTGAATATGTCACGAAACAAATCATCCGGACAAAAATTTATTGCCCGCAACCGGGCACCTCGCGTACAGATTGAGTACGATGTAGAACTTTACGGTTCTGAGAAAAAAATTGAGCTTCCATTCGTTATGGGTGTGATGGCAGATTTGGTCGGTAAACCCGTAGAGCCGCTACCTGAATTGGCCGAACGTAAATTTTTGGAAATTGACGTAGATAATTTCGATGAACGCATGAAAGCCCTCAAACCGCGTGTCGCATTTAATGTCAAAAACACGCTTACCGGGGAAGGCAACTTGAATGTAGAACTTGAATTGGAAAGCATGGATGATTTCTCTCCGGCAGCAATCGCCAAAAAAGTAGGTCCTTTAAACGAACTCCTACAAGCGCGTACAGAGCTTGCCAACCTGCTTTCATATATGGATGGTAAGAGTGGTGCTGAAGAATTAATCGGAAAAGTCTTGGGAGACAGCGAGCTGCTGAAAAGCCTTGCAGCTGCGCCTAAAGCGACACCCAAAGACGAGCAGTAATTTCAGATGAAATCAATAAAGTGAGCGTGAATCATGACTGAAAAGCAATTAGATATCCAAGGGGATAGCGGCGCGAAAAGCGTATTTGCCGCAAATGAATTTGAACAGCTGCTGCAAAAAGAATTCAAACCCAAAACCGAAGAAGCTAAAAGCGCTGTAAATAATGCTGTGGCGACACTGGCCCAACAGGCCTTACAAAATGCCATTACTATTTCAGACGACACTTATCAAACTATCGAAGCAATTATTGCCGAGCTCGACAGAAAACTCTCTGAACAGATTAATCTGATTCTGCATCATGAAGATTTCCAAAAGTTGGAAGGCGAATGGCGCGGCCTGCATCATTTGGTTACCAACACCGAAACTGATACTTTGTTAAAAATCAAGGTATTGCCCATTTCTAAAAAAGAAGTTGCCCGCAACTTAAAACGCTTCAAAGGCACTGCTTGGGACCAAAGCCCCCTATTCAAACGCGTTTATGAAGAAGAATACGGTCAATTTGGTGGCGAACCTTTTGGCTGTTTGATTGGCGACTACTATTTTGACCACTCTGCACCCGATGTAGAAATGCTCAATAGTCTTGAAAAAATTGCTGCCGCCGCACACTGCCCATTTATTGCCGGCGCATCTCCCAAATTAATGCAGATGGAGTCTTGGCAGGAATTGGCCAATCCTCGTGATTTAAGCAAAATTTTCCAAAATGCCGAGTATGCCCCATGGCGCAGCCTGCGTGATTCCGAAGATTCGCGTTATATCGGTTTGGCCCTGCCACGTTTCTTATCCCGTCTGCCTTACGGTGCCACGACAAATCCTGTCGATGAGTTTGACTTCGAAGAAGAAACTGAAGGCGCGGATCACAACAAATACACATGGGCCAATGCGGCTTATGCAATGGCGGTAAATATTAACCGTTCATTCAAATATTATGGTTGGTGTACCTCTATCCGCGGCGTTGAGTCCGGCGGTATTGTTGAAAACCTTCCCTGCCACACTTTCCCGACAGATGACGGCGGCGTGGATATGAAATGTCCAACCGAAATCGCTATCAGCGATCGCCGCGAAGCCGAATTGGCAGCGCTGGGCTTCATGCCGTTGATTCACCGTAAAAATACCGACTTGGCTGCGTTTATTGGCGCCCAGTCGCTGCACAAACCGTCTGAATATTATGATCCGGATGCTACCGCTAATGCCCGCTTGTCTGCGCGTCTGCCTTACCTGTTTGCGTGCTGTCGTTTCGCCCACTATCTGAAATGTATCGTACGCGACAAAGTCGGTTCATTCCGCGAACGTGAAGACATGGAGCGTTGGTTAAACGAATGGATCATGAATTATGTAGATGGAGACCCGATTAACTCCACTCAAGAAACAAAAGCCCGTAAACCGTTGGCCGCTGCTGAAGTGGTTGTGGAAGAAGTTGAAGACAATCCCGGATATTACACTTCCAAATTCTTCCTGCGTCCGCACTACCAACTCGAAGGCCTTACCGTTTCGTTGCGCTTGGTTTCCAAACTTCCTTCGGCTAAACAGGAATAGTCGGGTTTGGTTTATTTAGGTGGGCATACTCATGCCCTGTTGTTAAATCCCTTAATTTTTTAACCTTTTAACAAGGAGAGTAAAAGCATGGCTATTGATATGTTCATGAAAGTTGAAGGTGTTAACGGCGAATCAAAAGATTCCAACCACAAAGACTGGACCAACATCGAAAGTTTTGACTGGGGTGCCGAGCAACCCGGTTCGATGACCAGCGGTGGTGGCGGTGGTGCCGGTAAAGTCAATTTCAATGACTTGACCGTAGTTGCCGCTATTGATAAAGCCGCTCCGACCATTCTGAAAAACTGTGCTACCGGTCAACACTTGAGCAAAGTAGAAATTTCCGTATGCAAAGCCGGTGGCGAACAGATCGAATATTCGCGCACTACTTTGGAAGATGTCTTGGTAACCGGCGTGAAATTCATCGGTGTACAAGACAACGATGCGCTGAAAATGCGTTATTCATTCCAAGCTGCCAAAGTGAAAAACCAATATTGGGAACAAACCGATAAAGGTTCTAAAGGCGCTGAAGTTCAAATGGCCTTCAACATCAAAGAAAACAAATCCGCATAACCACTATGCGCATTTAACTGCAGAAGCCTGGCTTAAAAGGCGTTTTAAGTCAGGCTTTATTACAATAAATTTACTTTTCAGACGACCTCTGTCTTCCTGAAAAGTTAATCGGGTTTCGACTATTACACACTTTATACAAATAAATAAGGAGTTGCTGAGATGGATTTGAAAACTAAATTAACGGACATGATTGAGCTTGTACGTTCAAATCCTGACAATCAGGAACATCGTTTGGCATTGATTCAATATCTCTGTCTGAGTGCCAAATGGGAACAGGCTTTAAAGCAAATCGGACAATACCAAAAACTGTTTCCTGATACACAAAAGCCCCTGATGCTCTACCTTATTGAAAATATTTCTGCCGAAATGCGCCGCCAAGCAGTTTTGGAAACACAGCAAAAACCTAAAACTCTGGAACAGCACGCAAGCAAACTCGATATTCTTCAAAAACAACTCTCTTTAGTTGCTCATGTTGCAGAGAAAAAAAGCTCTGTCCTCACTGCCGACTACGAAGCCTTATCCGACTGTATCGACGGTACACCAGCGCACATCACTTATCTTCTGGCAGATAAATCGGTTGCTGAAACCGACAGCGACTGGATTATGGACGGCGACGTGCGTACTGCTTTTGTTTATGAATTCTTCTACCAAGGCCACTACTATTGGCAAACTTGGGACTCTATTGAAAGTATAGCTTTCAAAGCACCAAGCTCGTTGCTCGACATCATCTGGAGGTCGTCTGAAATCAAATTTACCGACGGCGAATGTATCCAATGTACCAGTCCTGCCCGCTATGCCGTTTTGCCGGATGCAGAAACCGAATGGTCGGATATGTTGATGAACTGCTCGCAAACAGACTGGATAGAAGTAGCCGAACAGCTCTTTACAGGCATGGGTCAAAAAACCCTGTATACCGACAGCCATGATTTTGGTCTCTTGGATATTCGCAATATTAAATTCGGACAACAGCGTTAAACCTTATCCATCCTCCGACTATCGCAATCAATCATGTCGCAATTCAGAAACCAACTGCTGCCTTCTTTGTTTGACAGACTGACAGATGAAGAGCCGCGCAAAAAAAAAGAAGCACGCCCAGATCAGGTCATCAATCTTGATCAATATCGGCAGGCTGTTCTACGCGATATTCTTTACCTGCTGAATACCTGCAACATGCAAGCGAAGACCATGGAAAAAGATCTGCCTGCAAATGTACGCTCTTCCACACTAAATTACGGCATTTCTCCACTGTCCGGAGTGAATTTCTCCGACATAGAATGGCAGGACGTAGAACAAAATATCAAACAAGCCATCATTGATTTCGAACCACGTCTCGAAAGCAAAACGCTGCAAGTTATCGTGAATACCGTAGATGATGATGACGATGCTTTACACAACAAACTCATTATTGAAATCAAAGGTTACCTGAAACTCAATCCTTATCCCAAAGAGTTCCTGTTGCGAACCAGTATGGATGTTGAAACAGGGTTGTTTGACTTATTAGATGGGGGAAATAGGTCTTGAATAACAAATTATTGTCTTACTACAATAAAGAACTGACCTTCCTGAAGGAAATGGGCAGGGAATTTGCACAGCAATATCCTAAAATCGCCTCCCGATTGGCACTGGATACAACCGACATCCCCGACCCTTATGTCGAAAGGCTATTGGAAGGTGTCAGCTTTCTCACTGCACGCACTCAGCTCAAGCTGGATGCGGAATATCCCCGTTTCGTACAAAGAATCTTAGAAGTCGTTTACCCTGACTTCATCAATCAGAAACCGGCGGCAGCTATTGTCAATTTGGAACCTACCGGTCAATACAACGCCGACGTGATCAATCTACTGGAACGTGGCAGAGTATTGCGCTCATTACCCATCGACGAATTCAAGGTAAGTTGCCCGTTTTCCGTAACCAAAACCACTGAAATCCTGCCTTTACGCATAGAAAAAGCCAAATATACCGATTCGCTCGGCTATTTACCAAGTACGCTTCCCGCGCTCAAGGCATCTGCCGGGAAAAAAGTGCAATCTGCCTTGCGTTTGGACTTCTCACTCAGCGTACCTGGCGCATGTTCGGAAATGTTGCCGGATGAATTGTCTGTGTTTTTAGGCACGGAGCTTTCTAAGTCATCTGCACTGCTGTTTTTACTGGCCTCCGAATGCGTAGGCGTCGTTTGCCACAGTTATGAAAATCCCAAACAATGGTATTACCCCTTATCCTCCAAACCGGAACATCGGGGATTTTGTGAGGATGAAGCCTTATCGTTTAATTTGGACAAATCCGTCAGTGCATTCCGAATTATGCAGGAATACGCGCGACTACCGGAAAAATTCCTGTTTATCGCTCAAAAAGATATCAAACAGGCTGTCCGTCAGGCTGAGAATGACGGACATTTACCCAAAGTACCCGAACATTTGGAAGAAATCGTAAACGATAAGGGCGTCAATAAAAAAATCATTACTTACCGCAAACGTTATTTCAGTCTTTCATTTTTATTCAGCAACAAAATACCTGAATTGACAGAACTGATCGGCGTAGAGGATTTTTCTGTCAATGCGGTGCCTGTGGTGAATCTATTCAGAAAAAAAAGCTCCCGCTTTCCTGTAAATATCCAAGATCAAGAACACCATGTCGTCATCGACCGTACGCAACCTTTGAATTATGAAGTCTACGCAATCGAACAAGTAAAAGGCTTCGACACCAACAACCGTCAAACCGTTGCATTTTCGCCGATGTACAAAGCGCCGGATATGGGACTTTTCCCCGAAGCCCAAACTCAACATGCTTATTTTTCAGCTCGCCGCGCAGACAGGGTTCCATCGGAAAATTCTGTCAAAAATGGCTTCCGTTCTTCCTATTTGGGCAGCGAAGTGTTTTTATCTCTAGCCGACAATCGGGATTACGCCTTCAATTCCGGCATACAACATCTTTCCGTAGATGCTTGGTGTACCAGCAGGGATTTGCCGCTGATGATGCCGCGCGACGGAGAGTCCGATTTCCTGATTGAAGGTTTTCTGCCGGTTAACTCTATCAAGCTGATTTCTAAGTTAACACGTCCTCAAGCGGCAGTGAGTGAAGACCGAACACTTTGGTCGTTCTTAAACCAATTAAGCTTGAACTATCTGTCATTATTAAACGTCGATCAGGAAGATGCACCGGTTACCTTAAAAGAGCTTTTAATGGTGTTTGTTTCTTCCGAAAATGATTTGTTGAAAAAACAGATTGAATCGATTACGCGTGTTGAGACCTCCACCGTGAACAAGGTAGTCCGTCATTACGGAGTCGCAGCTCCTGTTCGAGGCATCAAAATCACGGTTACATTGGATGAAGCACAATTAGGCGGCATCCATCCCTTCCTATTCGGCTCGGTTTTAAACCATTACTTCCAACGTTTGGTGTCGATTAACTCATTTATACAGCTTCAAATTGATACGCTCCAACAAGGACATATGGCTACTTGGCCGACTGCTGTTGGAGAGAGGGTAATCGTATGAGTCCGGTTAACGCTCAAACAGATTTTGGCGACGCATTGGACGATACATGGGATGAAAAACTGACAGGCTTGTTAAACAAGGTCGCATCTCAACCGTATAAATACGATTATTTTTCACTCTTGCGCCAGCTTGAATCGGTCAAATTTATTACCGGCGGAAAATTATTAGGCAAAGCCGTCAGCCCGAAAATGGAAAAAATAAGGATTCGCCAAGAGCCATCGCTTATTTTTGCTCCGCGCAACATCCAGTCGGTTGCCCTATCGCCGCGTTATGTGGAAATTTCTATCAACGGATTCGGTTTATTCGGACCATCAGGTCCCCTGCCCTTGCATTTGACCGAATATGCCTATGAGCGCCAACACCAGCACGGCGACCGAACATGGACCGGTTTTGCCAATATGTTGCAACACCGTCTGGCTGTCTTGTTCTATCGGGCATGGGCCAATGCTCAAAGCATTACTTCTTTAGACAAAAATGCTGAAGACCGTTTTGGGAAATATATCGCCAGCTTTAACGGGCTGGATACACCGACCATACATAATAAAGGCTTAATCCACGAATTTGCCAAACGTTATTTTGCCGGTCTGCTGATGAAACAGAGTCGGTCGGCAGCCAATCTTCAACAACTACTCAACCGTTATTTCAAAGTCCCCGTTACCATTCAAACCAATGTCGGGTATTGGGTTGAGGTTGCGGAAGAAAAAACGCAAATCGGCATCATGGGTAACTATACGCTGGGAGATGGCTTGCTGCTGGGTGACAAGCTTTACGATGTTCAAAGTAAATTCCGTATCATCATCGGCCCACTTACCCTACCCGCTTACCGATCATTCTTCAAAGACGGTATCAATACCGCCCGCTTACGCGAGTGGGTGCGACTGTTTGCCGCAGATGAATATGAATGGGATATACAGCCTGTTTTAATGCAAAAAGAAGTACCGCTTATGGACTTAGGCGGACGAACCCAACTCGGCTTAACAACTTGGCTGGGAAATGTTTCCCGTGATGCCGAAGACTTGATCGTCAGCAACCATTAAACAGCTTTTTCAGACGACCCCTTTGTTGGGAAAAGCTTCTTTCAAAATATTTTTAGACATACTTGGAATAACTCAATTAAGGACACATCATGTCAAACATCAGCCGCAGCGTATTATTTGGCAAGTTGAATACCACCTTGTATAAAACTCTTGAAAATGCCTACACCTTCTGCCGTCTTCGTGAAAACAGTTACGTTGAGTTGGTTCACTGGCTTCATTCTCTATTGCAAACCGAGAAAACCGATATCTTCTGCCTGATCAACAGTTTTAATTTAGACGAAGCCAGAGTCCGCAAAGATGTATTGACAGCGGTTGAAAAACTTCCCGCCGGCTCGACTGCCGTTATCGATTTTTCAGAACATATCCAAACCCTTGTTGAGCAAACTTGGACATATAGTTCGCTCAAATTCGGCACCGACAAAATCCGTACTGCTCACATTTTCTATACCATTCTGGAAAATAAAACTTTACAGAGCATTGTGGCCAATATTTCATCCGAGTTCCTCAAAATCAAACCTGAAACATTGGCAAACAATATCATCGCTATTACTGCGAACTCTGAAGAAAATCTCGATGTTACCCAAAACGCGTTATCTTCGGAGCCTAACGCTACCCACAAAGAAAGTGCCTTAGCCAAATACGGCAGCAACCTCACTGAAAAGGCGAAGAATGGCGAAATAGATCCTCTTACCGGTCGCGATGCCGAAATCAGACAAATGATCGACATCCTGATGCGCCGCCGTCAAAACAATCCGATTCTGACAGGTGAAGCCGGTGTTGGTAAGACAGCCGTCGTCGAAGCATTGGCATTGCGTTTGGCCGCCGGAGATGTTCCGCCTGGATTGAAAGATGTTCAATTAATCCTGCTGGATATCGGTTTACTTAAAGCAGGTGCCAGCGTCAGCGGAGAGTTTGAATCACGTCTCAGAGCAGTGATGGATGAAGTGGAGTCCAGCCCTACTCCCATTGTGCTCTTTATCGACGAAATCCATACCTTGATTGGTGCAGGCGGTGCAGCCGGCACGGGCGATGCAGCCAATCTGCTCAAACCTGCACTGGCCCGAGGCAAACTCCGTACCATCGGCGCGACAACATGGGCAGAGTACAAAAAATACTTTGAAAAAGACCCTGCCTTAACCCGTCGTTTCCAAGTAGTGCAAGTGGATGAGCCTGATGAAAACAAAGCCATCAACATGCTTAGGGCATTGAATGCTTCTTTGGAAAAACACCATAACGTGATTATTCTCGATGAAGCAATTCAGGCAGCCGTGAAACTTTCCCACCGCTACATCCCTGCACGCCAACTTCCCGACAAAGCTGTCGGCTTGATTGATACTGCCTGCGCGCGAGTTGCAGTCAGCCAGCATGCTGTGCCCGGCAGTATCGAGTTTCTGCGCAAGAAATCCGAAGCATTAAAGCTTGAACAAGCAAATTTGGAACGTGAGAAAAAACTCAGTTTCGATTCTGAAACACGGATAACCAATATCGGTAAAGAACTGACTGAAGTTGAAGGTCGTCTGAAAAAATTAGAAGACAGATGGAAATCTGAAACAGACTTGGTTACCGAACTATTAGATGTGCGCGAACAAATCATGCAAGCGGAAGAAGAAACGGCTGAGAAAGAAACCAAGCAGCTGTACACCCGCCAAAAAGAGTTGGTTAATAAACTGAAAAAACTGCAAGGCATCCAACCGCTGGTTATGCCATTAGTGGACAGCCGTACAGTTGCCGACGTTGTGGCTGACTGGACAGGTATTCCAGTTGGCAAAATGATGAAAGACGAAGTTGAGGCCGTCTTGCAACTTGCCGATACTCTAAACAAACGCATCATTGGTCAGCGTCACGGTTTGGATGCAATCGCCCGTCGTATCCAAACATCACGTGCGAATCTGGATAACCCCAACAAACCTATCGGTGTTTTCATGTTGGCAGGTCCTTCCGGCGTGGGCAAAACCGAAACGGCATTGGCTCTGGCTGATACATTGTACGGCGGTGAACAAAACGTAATTACCATCAATATGAGTGAATATCAGGAAGCTCATACCGTATCCACCCTGAAAGGCGCGCCTCCGGGCTATGTCGGTTATGGTGAAGGCGGCGTACTGACAGAAGCCGTACGACGCAAACCTTATAGCGTCATCTTGCTTGATGAAGTAGAGAAAGCACATCCGGATGTACACGAAATCTTCTTCCAGGTATTTGACAAAGGCTGGATGGAAGATGGAGAAGGCCGTTATATCGACTTCAAAAACACCATTATTATCCTGACCACCAATGTGGGTACAGATTTGATTATGGATATGTGTGACGACCCTGAAATGCTGCCTACTCCGGAAGGCTTAACCAAAGCCTTACGCGCCCCTATGTTGAAAACTTTCCCTGCCGCTCTATTAGGCCGTATGCAGGTGATTCCTTACTATCCGCTATCTGACGATATGCTCTCAAAAATTGTGGAATTGCAATTAGGCCGTATCGTAGATCGAATTAAAGATAACCACGGTATCGACCTGCACTACACGCCTGAAGTGCTAAAACTGATTACTTCGCGCTGCACAGAAGTTGAGTCAGGTGGTCGCATGATTGATGCAATCTTGACCAATACGGTGCTACCGCAAATCAGTCGTGAACTGCTTACTTCTGCAACTCAAGGCAAACAAATTTTAAGCATAAATATTAATGCAAGTAATCATGACTTTACTTATCAATATAAATATAAACCTCGCAAGAAAAATGCTTTATAATTTCAGATAATTTTAAAGAAATTTAGCATTTCTAATTAATTTCATGTTAGGAGTTCTACGTGACTGTAATTTTTCTAATTCATGTAAAGCAACACTATAGTTATGCCTAGCCTCTGCTGTTGCTTTTTTTAGATAGCTTGACGGGAGAATATGTCCAACTCCTTTGCTTATCTGACTTTCTTCTATAATA
>ERZ773050.1537-NODE-1537-length-12723-cov-6.807547_pt1 | contig 12723 bp, 11 predicted proteins | sample MGYA00580632_ERZ773050 | MGnify/ENA primary metagenome ERZ773050 (study PRJEB29015, sample SAMEA2738123) | human oral metagenome | biome: human oral; feature: human-associated habitat; material: saliva | place: China | collected 2166 ... | reverse complement strand
CCACCGCGGAGGCCGCGGCCATGCGCGCCAAGGGCATCTCCGACCGCCACTTCTCGCGCGCCAACGACCGCCGTCGCGGCGGATTCGTGGAGGCCGAGGGCGGCGGCACGGTGATCCTGGCCCGTGGCTCGGTGGCGGCCCGCATGGGGCTGCCGGTGGCCGGTGTGGTCGGTTTCGTCTCCTCCTACGCCGACGGCGCCCACACCTCGATCCCGGCACCCGGCCTGGGCGCCCTGGGCGCCGGCCGCGGCGGGCGCAGCTCGCGCCTGGCCAAGGCCCTGGCGGCCCTGGGTGTGGAGGCCGACGACATCGCACTGGTCTCCAAGCACGACACCTCCACCGGTGCCAACGACCCCAACGAGTCCGAGCTGCACACGCGTCTGGCGCGCGCACTGGGACGCTCCGAGGGCAACTCGCTGGTGGCGGTCTCGCAGAAGACCATCACCGGTCACGCCAAGGGCGGCGCCGCCGTCTTCCAGGTTGCGGGCCTGACCGAGATCCTCGCCTCCGGTGTGGCTCCCGGCAACGCCTCCCTGGACGTCGTCGACGCCCCGCTGGCCAAGGACGCCTTCTGGGTGTGGCCGCGCAGGCCCATCCGTCTGGCCGGCCGTGGTGGCCAGGACGGGCGCGTCCCGGGCGCCGGCCCGGTGCGAGCCGGTCTGCTGACCTCGCTGGGCTTCGGACACGTCTCCGGTCTCATCGCGATCGTCCACCCCGGTGCCTTCGAGGCCGCCCTGCGTCAGGCCGAGGGCCAGGAGGCGGTTGACGCCTGGCTGGCCTCCGCCAACGCCCGCCTGGCCGCCGGGACCAGGCGCCGCCGCGCCGGCATGATCGGTCGGGCCCCGCTGTTCGAGCAGGTTCAGGGCCGTCGCCTGGGGGAGGAGTCCAAGCAGCGCGACCCGCATGAGGTCGAGGCCGCCATGCTGCTCGACCCCGAGGCCCGTCTGGGCTCCGACGGCGTCTACCACGCGGGTGAGTAACCACCTCACCTGAGCGCTCACAGGACCGGTTTCACGGGCAATGGTTACCATTTCCGTGAACCCGGTCCTGTCTGTGCTCGCACAGTCTTTTCAAAAGGAAATTCCTCGATGATTTGTAAGCTTTTCTTCATTGGAGCTCGATGATGACAAAGCCGCGGCTTCCAGATGGTCCGCCGACCTCCCCCGATTCCACTGTTCTGGCGGTGGGCACGGACCTGGTGCACATTCCGGGTTTCTCCGCCCAGCTCGATCAGCCCGGCACCGTCTTCGCACAACGAGCCTTCACGGCGCGCGAGCTCCGAGAGGCCCAGCGTCGCGCGCAGGAGAGGGGAACGACCCCGGCCCAGCACCTAGCAGCACGGTGGGCAGCCAAGGAGTCCTTCATCAAGGCCTGGAGCCAGGCACACGTTCTGCGCGCAAAAAGTCGCGGAACGAGTACATCTCCGGTTATCCTGGCCGAGGACGTCGACTGGCGTGAGATCGAGGTTGTCACCGATCGGTGGGGCCGCCCTTCCTTACGCCTGAGCGGCACCGTTGCCCACGCTGTTGAGCGCAGCCTCGGAGAGGAGGTATCAACCCCAGGGTGTTGGCCGGTTTCCATGAGCCATGACGGTGACTACGCCGCAGCCATCGTCCTTCACGTGCGTTGAGTCGTGCCCACACAGAAGGACCGGTGAGGAAACCTTGACCATGATCCAGTGAGCGGTCACTGCTGCCCGTCATGTCATGTCACGTACGGATTTGCACATCATCCGTAGTACTTGTCCGTCGCTCATGGTCGCGCCATCAGGAACATCAACGACGAGCCGCGATATGCCGCGTGCGCCGATCCGGATCACTCACGAGACTCCAGGAGTCCTTTCTCCAACGGCTGCAGCGGTATGTCTCCCCTCTGACTGACGTGAGGACATATAGATGACTGCCACTACCTATCAAGCCATCGCGATGATCGTCTATTTCGTGGCCATGCTCGCCATCGGGGGCTGGGCCTATCTGCGAACGGACAACTTCGACGACTACATGCTCGCCGACCGCGACCTCAATCCCTGGGTGGCGGCACTGTCGGCGGGAGCCTCGGACATGTCGGGGTGGCTGCTGATGGGACTGCCGGGAACCCTGTACGTCAGTGGACTGGTCGAGGGATGGATCGCCGTCGGACTGACGGTCGGGGCCCTGGCCAACTGGCTGCTGGTGGCCCCGCGTCTGCGCGCCTACACCGAGGTCGCCAACAACTCGATCACCGTCCCCAGCTTCCTGGACAACCGACTCCACGACACGCATCGGTTGCTGCGCTGGTCCAGTGGCCTCATCATTCTGGTCTACTTCACCTTCTACGTCTCCTCCGGCATGGTCGCCGGCGGCCGTTTCTTCGAGTCCTCCTTCGGAATGGACTATCGCCTCGGCATGGTCATCGTCGCCGCCATCACCGTGGTCTACACGCTGATCGGCGGATTCCTGGCCGTGTCCTACACCGACTTCGTCCAGGGAGTCATGATGGTGACCGCCCTGGTCATGGTGCCCGTCGCGGGTGTCATTCGGCTCGGGGGACTGTCCAACCTGAGGCAGGCCATCGCCGAGGTCGACCCTCACTACTGGGTCATCTGGGGGCCGACGACGACGCTGCTCGGCGTCATCTCGGCACTGGCCTGGGGCCTGGGCTACTTCGGTCAGCCGCACATCATCGTCCGGTTCATGGCCATCCGCAGCCCCCGGGAGGCCGTGGCCGGAGGCACCATCGGAATCGGCTGGATGCTCTTCGCCGTGCTCGGTGCAGCCGGCACCGCGATCGTGGGCGTGGCCACCTACCAGCACGACAAGAAGCAGCTGGCCGACCCGGAGACCGTCTTCATCACGCTGGGCAAGCTGCTCTTCCACCCGTTGGTCGCCGGATTCATGCTGGCAGCCATTCTGGCCGCCATCATGTCGACGATCTCCTCCCAGCTGCTCGTGACCTCCTCAGCGCTCATCGAGGACCTGTACGGCTCCTTCGCCCGTACCCGAGAGGAGAAGATCAGTGGCAACCGCATGGTGCTCTACTCGCGCATGGCGGTCTTCGCCATCGCCCTGGTTGCGGCGGTCATGGCCTGGAACCCCAGTAAGACGATCCTCGACCTCGTGGCCTTCGCCTGGGCCGGCTTCGGCGCCTCCTTCGGACCGACCATCCTGCTGTCGCTGTACTGGAAGCGCTTGAGCGCCATGGGTGCCTTCGCCGGAATGATCACCGGGGCCGTCGTCGTCATGATCTGGGGGAACGTCTCCGGTGGCCCGGGCGGCATCTTCGACCTCTACGAGATCGTGCCCGGATTCCTGAGCAACCTCGCTGTGGCCGTGGCCGTATCTCTCGCAAGTCAGCCCTCCAAGGAGATCTCCGAGGAGTTCGACGCCGCCGTCACCGCCTCACGCGCGTAGCCGGGCAGGGTAGCTGGACAGTGCTGCAGGCATGAGGATCGTCGTTGCACCCGACTCCTTCAAGGAGTCCATGACCGCCGTACAGGCCGCTCGGGCCATGGCGGTCGGGGTGCGCGACGCCCTGCCCACCACATGCGTGGTTGATCAGGTCCCCGTCTCCGACGGCGGAGAGGGTTTCGCCGAGGCCGTCACGGCCGCCTGGGGCGCCTCGTGGCATGAGGTGACCACGGTTGACGCCCTGGGCCGGCCCCGGATGGCGGGCTTCGGACTCGACGGCGATCGGGCCGTTGTCGACCTGGCCTCCAGCGTGGGACTGGAGCACATCGCGCCGGGAGAGCGGGACGTCATGCGTTCCTCGACCGCAGGGCTCGGCCATGTCATCACTGCCGCGGTCGACGCCGGCGCCCGCTCACTGCTCATCGGTCTGGGTGGGTCGGCCTCCAACGACCTGGGCCTGGGGATGCTCGTGGCGCTGGGCGCCCGCTGCCTGGACGAGCGGGGAGGTGAGGTGGAACCGGTACCCGCCGAGTTCTCCCGCATCCGGCGGATCGAGGTCGGGCCGGCTCGCCGTCGCCTCGAGGGCGTGAGCATCACGGTGGCCGGTGACGTGACGAATCCACTCACGGGTCCCCACGGCGCGGCAGCCGTCTTCGGCCCGCAGAAGGGACTGGCCGGGCCTGCGATCACATGGGTCGACGGCGAGATGACGCGCCTGGCCGCAGTCCTCGGCCTGAGTCACTGGGCCTGCCGCCCGGGCACCGGGGCGGCAGGTGGCACCGCCTTCGCACTGGCTGCTGTTCTCGGGGCAGAACTTGCCATCGGCATCGATCATTTGACTCGCGTCGTCGGGCTACGTGAGCGGCTGGAGGAGGCTGACCTGCTGCTGACGGGGGAGGGGGCCGTCGATGGGCAGTCCCTGGACGGCAAGGCGGTCAGCGGAGTGCTCCGCCTGGCCTGCGAGTGCGGGGTGCCATCCATCGTCTTCGCCGGACGGGTCAGGGTCGATGCCGAGGCTCAGCGGCGTCTGAGTGATCTGGGAGCCCAGGGCATCATCCAGATCTCCGATCCTTCCGAGGCACTGGAGACGTCTCTTAGACGGGGCCCGGAACATCTGCGCCGGGCGGTTGCGGACACCGTGCGTCACTATTCTGCTGGTGGTGACCGGCTCGACACACTCTGAATGACGTCCTGTGAGCGCACGCACAGCCATTGAGAAACTCCGAGTGTCGTCGTGGGACGATTGCGTTGTATCCTTACCGGCAGCAACGTGCTCCGGGGTCGGTGAAAGTCCGAACCGGCGGTCACAGTCCGCGACCCGCTCGCACCACAGCTGCCTGAGGCGGCCATGGGTGCGGCGGCTGAGCCGGTGGAATCCCGGCACCGACGGTGAAAGTCCGGAGGGGAGGATGCGCGTGGCGCTCGGCGGGCAGACCCGCGGCTCGAGGCAACGTCCCGATCTCACGGACAGCCGTGAGCTCACCGGGAGGTGAACCGAGCGAGCGCCCAGCACGTGTGTGCGCCGACCGACGGTGTACAGGCGGACCCCGGTGCAGCCGGGAGCACCCGTTCCCGGAAAGACCCGGGAGGACACCGTCGTGTACAGCCCCAGCCCCATTGGCAAGGCCGCACGCTCTCAAGCGTCCTCCACCGCGGCATCCCACGATGCCCAGGAGCCGGTGACGTCCTCAGGCTCGCCAGCGCCCTCGCCGTCGGGGTCCGTCTCAGAGTCGTCGCGCACGGCTCCGGCTCACCGTCAGCCTCGTATCCGCGTGGCAGGTCGCCGCGGCCCGTGGCCGGCCTTCCTTCTCGGCGCCACTCTGCTCGTCGTGTGGCAGGCCGCCGCGGCCTCGGGCGCCGTTCCGGCCATCTTCCTACCCAGTCCGCTGGCCGTCATCAACCGGATGTGGCTGGGCCTGACCCAGGCAGGACTGGCCGCCTATGCCGGGGTGACGCTCAAGGAGGCGCTCCTGGGGTGTCTGCTCGCCGCGGCCTTCGCGCTGCCACTGGCCTGGGTGCTGCACCACTGGCGGTTCTTCTCCCAGGCTGTCCTGCCCTATGTCGCTGCGAGCCAGGCGGTCCCCGGTATCGCCCTGGCCCCGCTCCTTGTCCTGTGGATCGGCTACGGCACTCTGCCGGTGGTGATCCTGTGCGCCTTCATGGTGTTCTTCCCCATCACGATCACCGTGCTGCTGGGGCTGCGCGGCCTGGACACGGACATCATTGACGCGGCCCGGCTCGACGGCGCGCACGGGCTGAGCATGCTCGTGCACATGGAGCTGCCCATGACGCTTCCGGCGATCTACACCGGACTGCGCACAGGGTTCACCCTGTCGATCACCGGGGCGGTCGTCGGAGAGATGATTATGGGCGGCGACGGCCTGGGAATGCTGTTGTCCACCCAGCGTGACAAGGTGGACACCACCGGCATGTTCTCCACCATCGCCCTTCTGTGCATCCTGGCCACCACCATCCACTGGGCGCTCCACGAGCTCGAGCAGCGCAGCCGCACCGTGGACGCCCTGCGTGGCCGGCGTGCCGGCTGAGATACCTCGACCATCGCGCTCCGGCCCCATCGCACCACCCCGATCCCCCTGGAAAGGAAACACTCATGCCCCTCTCGCGCCGCCACCTGCTCGCCAGTGGTCTCGTCCTGAGCGGAACCGGCGTGCTCGCCGCCTGCTCCTCACAGTCAAGCAGCCCACTGACCATCGGCCTGACCTACACGCCCAACATCCAGTTCGCGCCCTTCTACATGGCCAAGAAGGACAGCAAGTACGCCTCCGGGGTGAACCTGCGTCATCACGGGGCCCAGGAGGGACTCTTCGACGCCCTTCTCAGCGGGAAGGAGCAGCTCGTCGTGGCCGGAGCCGATGAGGCCGTCGTCGCCGCCTCCAACGGGTCCGACCTTGTCGTCGTCGGCGGCTACTACCAGTCCTACCCGGCCTGCCTCATTGTCCCGGAGGGCTCTGCGATCAAGGCGCCTGCGGACCTCAAGGGCAAGACCGTCGGCACGCCGGGACGCAAGGGGGAGACCTGGTACGCCCTCCAGCTGGCCATGGACACCGCCTCGCTGAGCGAGTCCGACCTGACGATCCAGGACATCGGCTACACCCAGCAGGCGGCGCTCGTGGGCGGCAAGGTTGACGCCGTCGTCGGCTTCTCCAACAACGACGCCGTGCAGATCAAGCAGGCCGGCACCGCGGTGCGCACGATCCAGCCGGCCGAGTCGATCCCCCTCATCGGCGTCTCCCTGGTGACGACCCGCAAGCTGCTGGACTCCCGGCGTCAGGACCTCCAGGCGGCGGTCAAGGCCTCAGTGGAGGGCATGACCGCTTTCGTCAAGGACCCCGACGCCGCCGTCGAGGCGACCAAGGAGCACGTGCAGGACCTGGTCGACTCCACTCAGGCCGCCAACGCCCGCGAGGTCGCCGTGGCCACGGGCAAGCTGGTCAGCGGGGAGGGCAAGGCGGCCGTTGGCTCAGTGCGGGTCGACGACTTCACACCGATGATCGAGTTCCTCGCCTCCCACAAGATCCTGGGCGACAAGAAGACGCCCAAGGCCGCCGACGTCTGCGTGCCCCTGGGGCAGTAGGTACACGGATGTCAGGGGCGCGCTGATCGCATCGTCATTCCTCCGGCGAGGAATCCGGTGTCGGTCCCTGCTCGCCGTTGTGGTGCTCGTAGTGGGCCATACCCAGCTCGCGGTGCGCAATGCGCCGTAACGCAAGGAGTATCGGCTCGTAGACCACTGTCCCCAGAACCGCCTGCCTCACCGATTCCTCGCGCGACTGCCAAGGGATGTTCTCGATATCGGCGCGCGCAGTCCGCCGCGCGGCCTCGACGTAAACGGCCAGCTGCTCAGAGCTCATGGCCATACCGATCTCCTCAGCGAAAGCCAGGGCCACGTCGAGGTGCCTGACCGCAGGATGCTCGGGGGAGCAGGGCAGGCCAAACTGCTCCAGTACCACACGCGCCTTGCCCGCCCTCGACTCCTCGTGCTGGTGAGGGGCTGGGATCGCCTCAGTTGCGAACTTCATCGCCTCCCACGGCTCCTGATCCGGTTGATTGATCACGTCGATGACATCACGCACCTGATCAATGGATGCGCCTAGGACGTGCATGAGTCCCCGAATGAGGCGCAGCCTCTCCAGGTGCTGAGTCCCGTAGTCAGACTGCCGCGCGTTAACGGGCGTACCGGCGGGTAGGAGGCCTTCGCGGATGTAGTACTTGATCGTCGCCACCGGGGTCCCGGACTCCTTGGCGAGCTCCGAGATACGCATGGTCCTCCTTCTTCAGTGGCGTCGCCGGGCCATCGTGCGATGTCGCCCTGGTCCGAGCATACGAGCGCACACGGCCCCCAAGGCTCACGCGCGCCGATACCAAGGTTCGAAGGGAAACAGCTCAACCCCCTGAGACGGCAGAACGGCGGCAATGTCTCGCGTGACCTAGTTGACAGAGAGCGTTGGTTGACATGTAGATAGTGACGATATCTACTTAGATCGATACTTTCACTATCCAGTTAGGAGTCGTCTTGTCCACCCAGACCACACATCGTTCGCTCGGCGATCCTTCCCCCACCTCGCCAACCACCGGAACCGGGGATCATCATCGAATCCCTCCTGCATGGGTCATGCTTGCAATCGCCCTTCCCACCCTGATGACGTCACTGGACTCACTGGTGGTCACGATCGCGCTTCCGCAGATTCACCGGGACCTGGGGGCCTCGGTCACCGAGCTGCAATGGTTCGTCAATGCCTACACGCTCACTTATGCCACCTTGATCCTGCCAACCGCAGCATTGGGGGACCGGATCGGGCGCCGTAAGCTCTTCCTGTGGGCGGTGTTCCTGTTCACCTCAGCCTCAGCTCTGGCAGCGCTGGCCTCCACACCCTTGGCACTTATCGGCGCCCGGGTGGTCCAAGGTGCCAGCGGGGCGGCCATCGGTTCGCTGTCCCTGGCGCTTCTGGCCGACGCCGTACCCCCGCACCTGCGAGAACTCGCCATCGGTGTGTGGGGCAGCGTCAATGGACTGGGTGTTGCCGCCGGCCCCATCGTCGGAGGCGCCGTCGTTGAGGATCTGCACTGGAGCTTCATCTTCTGGATCAATATCCCAGTGGGTGCCCTGTCCCTGTCACTGGGATGGTGGAGTCTTCGCAACATCGTCACCGTAGACAGGTCTGAGGCTCGGTCAACCGACCTCGCAGGACTGGCGATGGCGGCGACCTTCGTCTTCCCGTTGACCTGGGCACTGGTGGAGGGCAGCAGCCGCGGCTGGACCAGCCCCCTGGTTCTTGGATGCTTGGCTCTGGCACTGGCCTCACTGGCCGGCTTCATCTGGCGGGAGCGCACCGCTCGTAGTGCTTTTGTGCCAGCGCGCCTGTTCCGCGACCGGAGCTTCGACCTAGTCAACACCGTAGCGATGCTCTTCTCCGCAGGGATCTTCGGATCAGTGTTCCTCGTCAGTCAGTACCTTCAGATCGGGATGGGCTTTGGCCCACTGGAGTCGGGACTGCGCGCAGCACCATGGACCATGGTTCCCATGGTGGTGGCCCCGGTAGCGGGAGTGCTCGTCAAGCGCTACGGGCCAAGAGCGGTGCTACTGATCGGTATGGTGCTGCAGACGGCGGCAGTAGGGTGCTTCGTGCTCCTGGCACACACGAGCAGCGGTTACGGCCCCTACGTCCTGCCCATGCTCATCGCAGGTACTGGCATGGGGCTGACCTTCTCCCCGTTGGCAACCGCAGTCCTGGAGGGGATCGCGTCTCAGGACCGTGCCATCGTCTCGGGGGTCAATCAAACGGCTCGTCAGCTGGGGACGGCCACAGGCATCGCGCTGTGCACCGCCCTTTTCACCGCCTTCGGCGCTTACGCCCCTGGTAAGAGATTCACCGCCGGACTCGTCCCAGCGCTGGGCGCCTGCACGGTTTTGCTGGTAGCGGCCACAGCACTTGTCATTGCCATGCCTCGCGGCCGGTTACAGCCGGCAGGCCAGCAGTGAGGAGACGAGGATGGCGCGCGCCCCGACCTCGTAGAGCTCGTCCATGACCCGGTTCATGTCCGCCCGCGGGACCATGGCGCGCACCGCCACCCAGTCGGGGTTCTGCAGCGGGGAGACGGTGGGGGACTCGATGCCCGGGGTGAGGGCCGTCGCCAGGTGCAGCTTGTTCATGGGGATGTCGTAGTCGACGAGCACGTAGGCGCGGGCACGCAGCACCCCCTCCAGGCGCCGCACGAGCGTGGCCAGTCCGGGCTCTGCGCGGAACTGCTCGGTGGTGATGAGCACGGCCTCGCTGACAAGGATCGGATCCCCGAAGGTCTCCAGGCCGGCGGCCCGCAGCGTCGTGCCGGTCTCGACGACGTCGGCGATGAGGTCGGCCACGCCCAGCTGGACGGAGGACTCCACAGCGCCGTCGAGGTGAACGGTCTGGGCATCCACACCTCGAGCAGCCAGGTAGCTGCGCACCAGGACGTCGTAGGAGGTGGCCACCCGGCGCCCGGCGACGTCGGCCAGGGAGCTCATCGTGCCCTTGGGGGCGGCGAAGCGGAAGGTGGAGCGGGCGAAACCCAGAGGCAGGTGCTCGACGGCATCGACCCCGGAGTCCAGGAGCAGGTCGCGGCCGGTGATGCCGGCGTGGACGGTGCCCTGGCCGACATAGACGGCGATGTCGCGTGGCCGCAGGAAGAACAGCTCGACGTCGTTGGCCTCGTCGACGAGCACGAGCTCACGGCCGGTACGGCGGGTGCGGTAGCCCGCCTCGGAGAGCATGGTGATGGCGGGGTCGGACAAGGAGCCCTTGTTCGGGACAGCGATACGCAGCACGGCGGTTCCTGATCTGTGGTGGGGGAGTCGAGTAGGAGGCGTGAGGGGGCTCGGGGACTACAGGTAGCGGTAGACGTCCTGAAGGCTGTAGCCCTTGGCGACCATCATGACCTGGGCGTGGTAGAGCAGCTGGCTGATCTCCTCGCAGGCGGCCTCATCGGACTCGTGCTCGCAGGCCATCCAGGCCTCGGCGGCCTCCTCCACGAGCTTCTTGCCGATGAAGTGGACCCCGCGGTCCAGTTCCTCCACGGTCCCGGAGCCCTCGGGGCGGGTGGCCGCCTTGTGCTGCAGCTCGTCGAAAAGGTCCTCAAAGGTCTTCATGGGCCTAGGTTATCGGAAAGCCGGTGGTCCGATGACCGACTCCGTGCCATCTCGTGACGTCTGAGGCTCCAGTAGGGGCGGGCCACCTGGACATGTGATGGCTTGTTACCCATTGTGCTGCGGGAAGGCGGCTGGACGCCCTCAGTCGTTCTGATGCGTTCGGGATGTACTGCACGAGAGTCAAGAACCTACAGGGCAAGGTTCAGGGGTACCTCCAAGAGAGTCGGGGCGCGTGCAGTGCGCACGCTCTGGCCATACATCTACATCCCCACCTTCGTGGAGTAGACCGATCCAAGGGGACCGGCTCGGGGGAGCGTTAGGCCGGACCGTAGGGAGCCTGTACAGAAGCTCGTAGAGAACGGACAAGGGCAGCTGAAGCGAAGGCGCCCGGATCCACCATAAGTACTACTCCAGCGTCGATCACGCCAGCGGCTCGGGGCTGGCACGACAAGCACTGGCTCCTTCGCCGTATGCGCGCCTGGCGTTCATCGTCAGAACTCTGCGGTTCAGGTGCGCCTCCCTGGCACGTGGTGAGGGAAGCAGCGTTCGGCAGGCTACGGGGATTCTGCCGGTTCGTGAGGAGCGTGGGGGAGTCCTGTGTCAGAGGTTTTCCACAGGGTGTCTTGAGGGGCTGGTGTGGGGGCGTTGGTGCGGGTAGTGTCAATACACCGCTTGGACGGGCAGTGTCGCCCGGCCGGGCGGGGTATGGAGTTGTTTCGGCGGCGAGGAGGCTTCCGCGATGAGTGCGTCCCTACGATCTGCTGCGCCCATAGGTGTGCGGCAGCCGGCAACCGACCACGGCCAGATGGCCGCGTCGGAGCAGCGCCCCATGAAGCAAGGCCACCACTCCCGCCTGGACCTCGACGGCCCCGGCGAGCACACGGAGCGAGCAGCTCCGACTGGAGGGGCGGAGCCACCAAGCGGTCGATCATCCGTGCCGGAACTGGGTCTTACCTCACGTGAACGCCACGCCCACCTGGACCTCGGCGAGCACGCGGGGCGGGTGTCTCTGCCTGGAGGGGTGGAGCGGCCGAGCAGACGGCCAGCCACTCCGGGGCGGCGTCCCACCGCATACGACCGTCAGACCGGCCTGAACCTCGATGGCGTCGACAGGCACGCGGAGCAAGAGGCTCTGACCGTCAGTCCGGGACGGCCGCGTGGGTCGACGCTGCCGGGACCCAGGCCCCGACCCGAGGCTCGGCCCGGTTCTCGTTTCGGGTGCCGGCGGGGTGTGGCTGGCCTGGTGGTGGTGTGTGTGCTGGCGCTGGGGGCGGCGGCCTGCTCGGTGAAGGATGCCAAGGCTGAGGCCAGTGTGAGCGCCAGTGCTAGTGCGTCGGCGGCTATTGCTCGGGCTGAGAAGGGCATTGCTGACGCTAACGCCTCTGCGACCGCCTCCCGGGAAGCGGCTCTGACTCCTGAGCTGCGCGCCAAGCGCGATGCCGCCCTGGCCGAACCCGCACCGGCCAAGCCCTCCCAGATGAACGAGGAGAGCCCCGAAGGGGCAGCTTCCAGTGTTCGCTACTTCCTCGACCTCTACCGCTACGCCTTCATGACCGGAAAAACCGCCGAGGTTGAAGCCATGAGCGAGAACGGATGTGTCTTCTGTAAATCGGTCATCGACCGAGCAAATCAACTACATAAAGATGGAGGATGGGCTAACAAGTGGGAGCAAGATGTCACGAACGTGAGGTACTACGATAAACTCGAAGGATATGATTACAGTCGAATCGAGGCGACCATAAACTATGGAGAAATGACCTCTTATTCTGGGGGGAGTTGGAAAGAGAACGTTGCGCCTCCTACTGAAGGGCAGAAAGTGCGCTTCGCTATTAGGTATGTCAACGGCGGATGGGCGATTCGGGAAGGTGAGGTGCTGTGATGAGCCGCGCATCTTCTTCTGTTGTGGTCTCCCTAGCCCTATCGTTGGCATTGTTCGTTTCGGTCGAGGCGGCCGCGCTCGGCATTGGCTGTAACAATGAGGGTGGCGATAAAGAATCCTCGGGAACTAATGTTCAGTTAGGTGCAAACAACTCAGGTGACTCAACTCAGTTTACTGGAGATAAGCAGGTAACCATTGAATCGCCATCATCGGGAGAAGAAGACCCTTCACCTAATTCTCCAACCGTTCAGGCCTCGGATCCGTCGATGTGGGAGGAGCAACCCCACTGGGACTGCAACACCAAACCGGGCAAA
>ERZ773050.1534-NODE-1534-length-12733-cov-7.084477_pt1 | contig 12733 bp, 10 predicted proteins | sample MGYA00580632_ERZ773050 | MGnify/ENA primary metagenome ERZ773050 (study PRJEB29015, sample SAMEA2738123) | human oral metagenome | biome: human oral; feature: human-associated habitat; material: saliva | place: China | collected 2166 ... | reverse complement strand
GTTTGGTCTCGTCCCCGCCCATGAGGTCGAGCATGTCCTGGGCGGTACCCATGGGACCCTTGATGCCCCGCAGCGGGTAGCGTTCGATCAGATTTTCGATGCGTTCGATGGCGACCAAGAGTTCCTCGGCGGCGGAGGCGAACCGCTTGCCTAAAGTGGTGGCCTGGGCCGCCACGTTATGGGAGCGCCCGGCCATGACCAGGGTGTCGTATTCGGCGGCACGTTCGGCGATCCGCAGGGCCACGGTGATGGCCTTGGTGCGGATGAGCTCTAGGGATCGGTATACCTGAAGCTGTTCCACGTTTTCGGTGAGGTCGCGGGAGGTCATCCCCTTGTGCACCTGCTCGTAGCCGGCCAACGCGTTGAATTCCTCGATGCGGGCCTTGACGTCGTGGCGGGTGATTTTCTCCCGATTGGCGATAGACTCCAGATCTACCTTGTCGATCACGTTTTCGTATGCGGCGATGGCTTCAGCGGGCACGTCAACGCCCAGATCGCGCTGCGCCTTGAGCACGGCGATCCATAATTGCCGCTCTAAAATGATTTTGGTTTCGGCGCTCCAAAGATCGACTAACTCGGCGGAGGCGTAACGGTTGGCGAGCACATTTGCAATCTGTTTCTTCACATGGTCATTATTTCATGCTTTTCCGCTTTTCGACGCTCCTGGTAGCCAAATAGCGCCCCGGTGAGCAACAGCGGCCATGTCAGGAAGGGAACGTAGGCAATGTAAAGCCACAGGCGTTGGGTGGCGTCCATGCCGCGCATGGGGGTCCATACGTCGGCGCCTTGGGAATAGCGGATCAGAATAATCACGAAATATCCCATTATGTAGTACAACAGCAGGTTACCTATCCCTCCAATGATGAGTGGCAGCCGACCGTAGCGAATGGTATTGGCATACGCGAGGTACACGCAGGCGGATGCGGCAGCAAGCTGCACCACTTCAAGGGTGAGCACATAGACGGTGCCGCCAAGGCTGCCCCGATATAGGTTCGTCTCAGCAAATCCAGTGCTTACACCGCACAGCATGGCGATTCGCCAAAGGGCCGAGGGAATCACAACAATGAGGCAGGCCCACGGCAACCATCGAAATAGAATCCTATTTCTAAAACTCATAATTTCCAGGGTAGCTACACTTATGAACCATGGCAAGACCAGTACGGTTCACCGAAGATAGTATTCTCGACGGCGCGGCGCGAGCCGTCGAAAAGCATGGAGGAAAAGTCACCATCGCGCAGATCGCCACCGAGGTGGGGGCGCCGACCGGTTCGATCTACCATAGGTTTCCGTCCCGCGATCATTTGCTCATCCGATTGTGGCTGCGGGCAATCCGGCGGTTTCACGTGGGGTTGCTGGCCGCGCCCGACATTGCCGCCACCAGCCGTCACATCCCCCAATTTTGCCGCAATAACCCCATTGATGCGCAGGTCATGACCCTGTTCCGGCATGCGGATCTTATTGCTACCGCACCGGTGGAGCTACGGAACGAGGTGCTCCACATCAACGATTCGGCGTGGGCGAAGTGCCGCGACCTCACCCAAGAGTTTTACGGCACCACGTCGCCGGAACTGGTCGAACGCATGAACCTGGCCATCTATTGGTGCCCCTATTCGCTGGTGCGGCGCTATATTGGCCAGCCCATTCCACCGTGGCTTGACGACGCTACGGTTGCGGCTACCCTAGCCATTGCCGAAGCCGGTCGCACGCCGCCCGAATAGTTTCCAGGGATACACAAAAACTAACTCGAACGTATTTGTGACCATCAATGGGGTCGAAGTCCACCCCCGGGGCGATGGCCACACCGGTGTCATGCAGTAGCTGGTCGCACCATTGTTCCGAATCATCGGTGAGGTGAGAAACATCAATATAGAGGTAAAAACCACCATCCGGTGGGGCAAAGTTCCCCAAGCCCATGCTAGGTAGTTCCTGTAACAGCACATCACGGGCCCGCGCATAGTCGGCGACATGGGCGTCAAGCTCAACGCGCGACTCCGGGGTGAAGGCCTCTAAGGCGGCGTATTGCGAAATCGCGGGTGGGCAGAGCGCAAGATTGGCTTCGAGGTTCTCTAACGGTTCAACCAATTCATCGGGAACGATGAGCCAACCAAGCCGCCACCCGGTCATCGAAAAATATTTCGAAAGGCTGCCGACGGTAACAGCGCGGCTGGAATAGTCGCGGGCAGACACACAGGCCCTGCCGTAGGAAATGCCGTGATAGATTTCGTCGGAAATGAGCAGGCACCCCACCTCCTCACACCAGCGGGCAATGCGGCACAGCTCCTCCGGGTCGATGATCGTGCCGGTGGGGTTGTCGGGGCTGGTCACAATGACCGCCCTGGGGGTGGGCTGTATGTGCGCAAGCTTGTCGACGGTGGGCTGAAAGCGAGTGTCTGGCCCACAGGGCAGGTCGATGATGTGAGCGCCAAGAGCCGCCAAGGTATTACGGTAAGCGGGATAGCCGGGCCGGGTCATGACAATGGTGTCGCCCGGGTTGAGGACCGCAAGAAACAGGGCAACAAAGGCCCCGGAGGAACCAGTGGTAACCACCACATTATCTGGGTTGGCGTTGTGGTATTCGGCGATTTTCTGCCGCAGCTCCGGGATACCAAGCGTCGGCGTATAGCCCAGGGTGTGGGCATCAAGCCAATGGTGGGCGCTGCGGATCACTGGGGTGGGGGCGCTGGTGGCGGGCTGGCCGACGCAGAGCACCAGCGCATCGTCACGCTTGTGGGCAGCCCCAAGGATTTTCATGACGCGGAACGGGGCAACAGCGGCGCTGCGCTCACTAATAAAACTCATTACCCCATGCTAAAACCCCCGGGGCGTTTTAGCCACCGGGGGTTTTAGTGCTGGAAGATCAGCGTCAAGAGGTATTACTTATTGAGTATTACTTCTCGCCGAGGTTCTTGCCTTGGTTCGGGCCACCCTGGTCCAGGGCCTTGTCGTTAGGAGTCTTACCCTTGGTGTCGCTGTCCTGCTTCGGACCCTGACCCTTGGTGTTATTGTCCTTGTTCGGACCCTTGTTTTGGGTGTTGCTGTCCTTCGGACGCTGCTGGAGAGCCTGGAACGGCGAAGCCATACCCGGGATTGCGCCGAGCAGCAGGGCGAGGCCACCGGCCAGCACGGGCACGAGCAGCAGGAGGAAGGCCCACTTGCCCAGGCCGGAGTTGGAGGAGCCATTCAGCAGGGAGGACACGGAGCCGGTTGCGAGGGAGCCGCTTTCGCTGCTCTTGCTCTTGTCGGAGCCACCAAGGGCACCGCCGAGGGAACCATTCTCCTTGCTCTTGTCGGCACCGCCGAGGGAGCCGGCTACGGAGCTGTCCTTGCTCTTGGAGGCTGCGGCACCGCCGCTTGCCCCAGCACCAGCGCTCTGAGATGCTGCAGCGCCACCGCTCTGGGATGCTGCTGCGCCGCCGGAGGAACCGTTAGCGGAGCCGTTTTCACCGCTCTTGTCGGAGGAGGAGCCGCTGAGCAGCGAGGAGCCACCCAGGAGGGCGCCGAGCAGGCCGCCGGAGGAACCGGAGTCTTTCAGGGAGCCGGAATCGGACTTGCCCTTGCTGTTACCGCCACCGGTACCGCCACCGTTGCCACCGCCATTACCGCCGCCGTTGCCGCCACCATTGGTGGGCGGAGGTGGGGTAACCGAGGAAATGGTGTTGGTCACGGTCACGCCGACGTTGCCGCCGTCCTTGATCTTGACCACTGCGGACTTGCCGTCGGGGGCAACGGTCACGTTGCCGGAATCACCGTTGTCAGTGGCGGTGAACTTGGGCTCACCCCAGGTCACGCCGTCCACGTTCGGCATTTCGATTTCGGAGAGGGTCACTTCGGTCCCAACTGGAAGTTCCTTCTTACCCGAAACCGGGGTGCCATCCAGGCCAACCTCGATCTTTTCGGTTTCGTCCTTGCCATTGGCCTTATAGGCGGCCTGAATGGTGAACTTGGTATCGGTCGGCACCTTGCTGGTGGGGCTCTGATCGGTCAGGTTCTTCTTGACCTCGAAGGACTGACGCTTCACACCCTGAATAGTGCCGGAGCTGTACTGGTCACGCTGGATGGTGGAAGTGACTTCCTTGCCCAAAACGTTGGCCTTGTTGATGGTCTTCTCCCCGGCCGGGGCGATATTGCCGTCGGCGGTCTGCGACTTGTAGGAGGCGCGGTAGTAGCTGTCAGTCTTCCAGCCGCCATCGGGACGCTTCAGGTCGAAGCTGATCTTGGTGCCACTGCAATTGAGATTCTTCACCAGGTCATCATGGTCGGCAATTTGCTTGTCGATGCTGTAGTCGTTGCCGCTGTCAGTAGCAGCATACTCGTTGAAGTCGACCTTGCAGTTCTTGTACTGGTGGCCATAGCCGGTCAGTTCATCTTCAACGTGGATGGTATCCTGGTTGGATTCGGCCAGGTCCTTGCCGGGCATGTTGATGACCCAGTAGCCCTCGTTGCCCTGGATGGTGTACCACCCAAACTTGGTGATGTCTTTGGGCAGGCGGTTGTGAGATTCGCCAATGCCAACGCCCTTGCCGGGCAGCTTAGCGCCGGTGCTGGTCTGCTTGTGGTTGACCTCCAGCTCGACGTCGCGGCTATCACGGGTTTGCTTGGCCTGCAGCTTGGTGGTCAGGGTGCCTTCAACGTTGTCACGACCCTCGAATTCCTTGTTGAAGGTACATTCGATGGTTTGCTCATCCGAGACAACCTTGCAGTCACCGCCGTCGGTGCCGTTCTTATCCACCAGCTTGAAGTCTTGTGATGCATAGACCTGGAATTCTGCCGGGTACTTGACGGTGAACTTCTCACCGTTCTTCACCCCGTTTTCTGCCTTCCACTTGGCGTTGAAGGTGGCGTTATCCCATACGGTCAGGGTCTCGTCGGCACCATTCTGGGCGTCGTTCGAGACCGTGAGTTCGGTGATGGTGATATTGGCGTTGTCGGTGGCATTTTGTGCGTATGCCGGGGTAGCTACCAAACCACTAAAGAAGACCGCAACACCAGCTACCAATGCAGTTGCTGTCCTCCGCATAGATACAGGTTTGTACATATGCAATTCCTTCCCTGTTTTTAAGCGGAAACACGTGTTTTACCGCCCAAGTAAATCCTTCGGAAAAAGTCTAACAAGGCATATTGGCGTCAACAACAACCCGGGGCATTCTTAATTAGCAATTAAGCTGCTTAACATAAAGTTTTACAGGCGAATATAACCCGTTCTTCCTGCATAAATCGGAAAAGAACAGATTATGTTTCCTGTCAACGGGGGCAATTTCGGTTCACCCCGTACGGGTTGAAACCTGATAGCCTTCTTAGTTTGTTATTTGTATTTTACAATAGTTGCAAATCTTTCTCCTCCGGAAAAATCGTAACACTAAATCCGCAAAGGGCGTGAATATTGTGCGTGTCATCAAAAAATAAATAAAATAAGAAAACCGCCCCGAAAATTCAGGGCGGCTTAAATCGCTGTTTTTAGACTGAAATATTACCCAGGACTGCCGGCAGGGCAATGTCGCTTCGGTAGTGGCCACCGGGGAGGGTGATTTCGGACAAGACCGAGTACGCCGCGTCCCGAGCGTCGGCAAGCGTTGCCCCCGTGCCAATCACGTTGAGCACCCGGCCGCCGGCAGAAACCAGCTCCCCCGCCTCGTTATATGCGGTTCCGGCATGCCGAACCGCACTCTTGTCTGACGCACCCGTAATCACCTCACCTAAATGGGGGTGCTCTGGGTAGCCTTCGGCGGCCAACACCACGGTGACCGCATACTCGTCATACCATTCCAGCGGCGGCAGGTCGGCCAGTGTCCCCGCCGCCACGGCGTGCAGGACCTCGCCAAGCGGGGTTTTGAGTAGCGCCAAGACCGCCTGGGTTTCGGGGTCGCCGAAGCGGCAGTTGAATTCCACCACCGCAGGACCGTCCGGCCCCCAGGCCAATCCGGCATACAACAGACCGGAGTAGGCGCACCCCCGCTGCACAAGTTCTTTCGCCACCGGCACGCATACCTCGTCCACAATTCGGCGCACCCCATTGGCCGGCAGCCAGGGCAATGGACAATACGCCCCCATTCCACCCGTATTGGGGCCTTGGTCGCCGTCCCCCACTCGCTTATGATCCTGAGCGGGGATTAAGGGAACCACAGTTTCCCCATCGACTAAACAAAACAGGGACACTTCGGGGCCAGTCAGGAATGACTCCAAAAGCACGGGGTTGCCCGCCGCCAGGACCGCGTCCACGTGCGCCCGAGCCGCGGTCCGGTCGTCGGTGACCACCACTCCTTTGCCACCGGCCAGTCCATCGTCCTTGACCACATAGTGCGGGCCGAAGCGGTCCAGGGCGGATTCGATCTCACTGTCGGAAAGCTCGCTGGTCAGCTGTTCGCTGCGGGCTGTTCGCACCCCGGCCGCGGCCATGACATCCTTGGCGAATGCCTTGGAGCCCTCGATGCGGGCGGCCGCCTTATTGGGCCCGAACACCAGAAACCCTGCGGATCGCAGCGCATCGGCAACCCCCGCCACCAGGGGAATCTCCGGGCCAATGACCACCAGGTCAGCGGCAATATCGCGCGCCAACGCCACCACGGTGTCCGGATCGTCGATGCGGGTGACCTCGCTGTGGAGTGTGGCCAGCGGTTTCATGCCGACGTTACCGGGAGCAACGTGAATATCGTCGACGGCGGGATCGTGAAACAGGCTTAACACTAGGGCGTGTTCGCGGGCGCCCGAGCCAAGTACTAGAATGCGCATGGTTCATTATTGTAAAGGATGCTGTTCAGGCCGTTATGGATCGGCATATGTGTGCGACGCATGCCCGCCGGGTGCCGGTAAGCTGGGAAACCATGTCTAGTATTTTCAGCAAGATCATTCGTGGTGAGATCCCCGGCCGGTTTGTTTACCGCGACGACGATATTGTGGCGTTTCTCACTATCGAACCGTTAGCTTATGGGCACACCCTGGTGGTGCCCGTGCAGGAGGTGGATAGGTGGACGGACCTGCCGCCGGAGGTGTGGGCGAAGCTCAATGCCGTGGCGCAGCGTGTCGGTCAGGCGATCATCAAGGTGTTTGATGCGCCACGGGCTGGGTATATCATCGCCGGGTTTGATGTGCCTCACACCCATATTCACGTGTTCCCCACCAGCAAGATGAGCGACTATGACTTCTCGAAGGTTATCGGTATGAATGACACCGATCCGGCGAAGATGGATGCGGCCGCCAGCGCGCTGCGTGCCGAGCTCGCCAAGACGAATCCCGCCGAGTCCGCCTAACCTGACCCACCGCCTGCACCCCTGCGCCGCTGGGCACCGGCACCATCTAGGAGGCTAGTTTTGGCAGCACAATGCGGAACGAGGTGCCTTCGCCAACAGTGCTTTCGACGCTAATGGCGCCCTGGTGGGCCTCCACGATGGTTTTCACAATCGCCAGCCCCAGCCCGGAACCGCCGGTCGCCCGGGTTCGGGACGTGTCCGCCCGGTAGAAGCGTTCGAAAATGTGTGGCAGGTCGGCTTCTTGTACCCCCACGCCGTCATCGGAAACCTCCAGTATGACGTGGTTATCATCCGTGTCGATACTCAATCGCGCTTTGGCTTCCTCGCCACCGTGTTTGAGACTGTTGACAATGAGGTTGGTGAGCACCTGGTGCAGCCGGGCCGTGTCCCCCATCACCATGGGCATGTCGGTTGCCTTGGCATCCACCTCGATGCTGCGCTCCGGGTAGGCAGCTCGAAGCGACCCCACCACCGACAACCCCAGGGCCAGCATGTCCACCGGGGCTTCGTCGAATCGGGCTTCTTCGCTGCGGGTGAGGCTGAGCAGGTCTTCCACCAGCAGGCTCATGCGGGCGGCCTCTTCCTCTATCTTTTTCATCACCATGGTGGCGTCGGTGGTGGCGCCCGACCGGTATAGTTCCGCGTACCCTTTGACGCTGGTCAGTGGGGTGCGTAACTCGTGCGAGGCGTCGCCCAGGAAGCGCCGCATTTGGGTTTCCTTGGATTGCAGTTCCACGATAGAGGCTTGAAGCTGCTCCAGCATTACGTTCATGGAATGAGACAGGGCACCAACCTCGGTGTTTTCCGGCAGCACGGGGGCGCGGCGATCCAGGTCGCCATTGGCAATGGCCTTGGCGGTTTCCTCCACTTTCCGCAGGGGCCCCAGGGTGCGTCGAATCACGAAATAGCCCAGCACCCCGATCAGGAATAGCACGGCGATGCCGATGCGGATTTGGCCGGCCACGAGCTTATTCAGCAGGATTTGTTCGTTGCGGACCTGCTTGCCGATAACAATGATGGAGTCCTCATAGGTGCCGGCGAGTACCCGCCAATCGGTTTGCCCATCCTGCGATTTGACGGTGTGGGCTTTGCCGTCGAATTGTATTTCCCGCATGGCGGGCAGCGAGACCTCTTTATAGCCGTTTTGTACCCGATATTCGCCTTCTTTATAGAGCCGGTAAACGAAAAAATCCGAGGGTAGAACGCTCACATACCGATCGTCGTATTGGTACAGTTGTTCGTTGCGCGCCCAGCCTTTCAGCCCCCACTCCAAGTCCTCGTCGACCCGCGAAAACGCCACCTCATACATGGCTTGTTGGATAGCGACGGCGCTGGCTAGCAGCCCAACGCCGGCGACGATGACGGTGACAAAAAGCAGGGAAACCCGCAGCGGTATCCCCATTCGTTGTCCTCGCTGGGTCCGCCCACTCTTCTTTGATTTTTTCTTGCTTTGCGACGACTCCGGCTGCGGCTCTCGCGGTTGTTGTGATTCTTGCGGCGCTTCTTGGAGTTCTTGTGTCATGCCAGATCGTTCCTTGAAAATACCGTTATACCCGTGGTTTCCGCAGCACATAGCCCACACCCCGCACGGTGTGGATCAGGGGCACATCACCGGTGTCGATTTTGCGCCGCAGGTAGGAGATGTACGATTCCACCACATTGCCGTCGCCACCGAAATCGTAGTGCCACACGTTATCGAGGATCTTGGGTTTCGACAGCACCACCTCTGCGTTCAGCATGAGATAGCGCAGGAGGTTGAATTCGGTGGGGGATAATTCCACCACGGTGCCGCCTTTGGTGACCTCGTGGGTGTCGTCATTCAGTACCAAATCGTCGTAGGTAAGCACATTGTCGTCCTCGACTTCCTCGGCAACCTGGGCGCCGCGCCGCAGAATCACCCGGAGGCGGGTAATGACCTCTTCCAGGGAGAACGGCTTGGTCACGTAATCGTCGGCACCAATGGTCAGGCCGTGAATGCGATGTTCCACCGCATCCTTGGCGGTGAGGAACAGGACCGGGCCTTCGAATCCGAGGGCACGCAGCTTGGGGAGGAGCTCGAAACCATCCATGCCAGGCATCATGACGTCAAGGATGAAGGCGTCGGGCTTAAATTCGGGGGCAACTTCAAGCGCCTGCAGGCCAGAGGTGGCGGTGGCGACCTCAAAACCCTGGAATTTGAGGCTGACAGTGAGCAATTCGACAATGTTGGGCTCATCGTCGACAACGAGCACTTTGGTGGAGTTTTCTTTCATACGGTTCATTGTTCCTTACTGACGCCTAATTCGCACTTTGATTACTGCCGCCATATCGTTCTGTGAGTTTGATAACTGTAACGTACGTTCGGTATAGTTACGGCTCATGGATGTGGCCACCACCAACAAAAATTCCACCCGATGGGTCTTCCTTGGGGTTATCTCCCTTGGTCTGTTTATGATCGGCGTCGATAACTCCATCCTGTACACCGCGCTCCCAACGCTGAAAACCAGCCTGCATACCACCAGCCTGGAAGCACTGTGGATCATCAACATGTATCCCCTGGTCCTATCCGGCCTCCTGCTCGGCACCGGAACCCTGGGGGATAAGATCGGTCATCGCCGCATGTTCGAAATCGGCCTCAGCATTTTCGGTGTTGCCGCACTCGTGGCCGCCTTCGCCCCCAACCCCGAAATCCTCATCGCCGCCCGAGCCCTCTTCGGCATCGGCGCCGCCACCATGATGCCCGCCACCCTATCGCTGCTGCGCACCACCTTCACCGACGTGCAAGAACGCAACACCGCCATCGGGATTTGGGGCGCCACCGCCACCCTGGGCGCCGCCTCCGGGCCGGTCATCGGCGGACTCCTCTTGGAACATTTTTGGTGGGGCTCCGTGTTCCTCATCAACCTTCCCGTGGTGATTATTGCCGTCATCGGCACCACAACCATCGCACCCCCCAACACGCCCAACCCCGAGCAACAATGGGATTTCCTCTCATCGTTCTGGGCCATGGTGGCCATGATGGGCCTGGTCATGATGATCAAGGAGGCCACCCACTCCCCCATCGACCTGGGGATCATCGGCGGTGCCACCGCAGCCCTCATCGGCGGCGGCTGGCTGTTTGCCCGCCGGCAACGATTCCTCACCAAACCCCTCCTGGTACTCACGGTGTTTCAGAACAAGGTATTCACCGCCGGCGTCCTCAGCGCGGGGTTTGCCATGTTTGCCCTGTCGGGAACCGAACTGCTGACCACCCAACGATTCCAGCTGGGCGAAGGATTCACGCCTCTGGCAGCCGGACTCGTCACCGCGGCCGGGGCCATCGCCGCGATCCCCACCTCGGTCCTGGGCGGCATCATGCTCAGCAGGGTCGGGTTCCGGCCCCTCATCAGCGGCGGGTTCGCCATTATCGCCGCCGGCGCCGCCCTCTGCATGTGGGCGATCGGTAATGACTCCCTCGGGCTGTTCATCGGCAGCCTCATCGCCGCGGGCGCCGGCGCCGGCCTGGTCATGTCCGTATCCTCGACCGCCATCATCGGCTCCGCCCACCCACGCTACTCCGGCATGGCCTCCGCAATGGAAGAAGTATCCTATGAGTTCGGGACGCTCCTATCGGTGGCGGTTTTAGGTTCGTTGATGCAATTATTCTATTCCTGGTTCGCCCCCGCCCAGGTTGCCGACAGCTTTGAATCCGGCCTAGCCAACCCGCAGCTTTTCGACGCCGCCTACGCCGCATTCAACTCCGGGTTCACCCTGGTCATGCTGGTGGTGGCGGCCGTTTCGGCCACGGTTGCCGGCGTCACGGCGTGGCTCCTCCACAATAATCCGAAAGAAACCGACTATGCGCACGAGTAAAAAAGAACATGTCCTACGGTCGGCGATGACGATCGTCGAAAAGCAGGGACTCGCCGCCCTCACCTACGAGTCACTGGCGGCGGAATCGGGCCTGAGCAAGTCGGGGCTCATCTACTACTTCCCATCCCGGCAAACATTACTGCTCGAAATCAACCGGTTTCTGGCCGCGCAATGGGAAGAAAAAATGGTGGAACTGGCGGGCGGGCCCGCGCACGAGGTAGACAAGCGGGAACGAATCCGCGCGAGTTTTCTGGTCATGTCGCAATCCGCCACCTTGGCGGACTTACGCATGACTCTGGACGCCACCGACAACCCGGAAATGCTTCAACCCTGGCTCGACGTCATGGCCCGATGGAGCGCCTCACCGGATGATTCCGACCACTACCTGCTGCAAATCATCGCAGACGGCCTATGGGTTCACGACCATATCAACGGGTTCTCCCTATCACCTCAGCAGCGGCAACAATTCACTCAGCAAGCACTCATGTTGTTTCACCCCGATCCTGGGTAAAGTGTCTTTCATGACAACTAACTTCACCGGACAGCGCACCGACAAAACCACGGTGGTGTTGTGGAGCCTCTGGGATTTAGGGTCGGCGGCATTTAATGCCGTGCTCATTACCTTCGTGTTCTCCGTCTACCTGACGGATTCCGTGGGAAAAACCATCGACTCTAGATTCACCCCCACCACCTGGTTAGCCATCGCCATTGGCATTGGCGGCATGTTTATCGCCCTGCTGGCACCGGTCATTGGTCAACGATCCGACGCCCGCGGCACCCGACGCCGAAGCGTCCGGGTGTGGACGCTCATCACCATCGTCATCATGCTGTCGTTGTATTTCATCCGCAACGACGACCCCATCTATTTCTGGCTGGGAATCACCATCCTGGCCATAGGATCCGTGACCTACGAGTTGGGCGAGGTGAGCTATTTCGCCATGCTCAACCAGGTATCCACCGAAAAAAATGTTGGCCGGGTGAGCGGTTTTGGTTGGGCCCTGGGCTATTTTGGCGGCATTTTCCTGCTGCTCATCTGTTACTTCGGGTTCATCGCCGACGACGGCGGCTACCTGCACATCTCCACGGAGGGTGGCCTGAATGTGCGCCTGGTGGCCATCATGTCCGCCCTATGGTTTCTCGTCTTTGGGTTGCCGGTCATGTTCCGGGTGCCGGAAATAGCACCAAATCCGAACATAGGTTCGGATGGTTTTGTCGAATCCTATAAGGAACTATGGCACACCCTCCGGCGACTGTGGCGCAAAGACCGGTCCTCGGTCTTCTTCCTCATCTCCTCGGCAATCTTCCGGGACGGCCTGGCCGGGGTGTTCACCTTTGGCGCCATCCTAGCGGTCTCGGTGTACGGGCTCGACGCCGGCGACGTCCTCATCTTCGGGATCGCCGCCAACCTGATTTCGGCCCTCGGCGCGGTGGTGTGCGGCTACTTCGACGATATTTTCGGGCCGAAACCGGTCATTATGGTGTCGCTGGTCTCCATGATCGCCATGTGCTTTATCCTCTATTTTGTATCCGGCCCCACAAACTTCTGGATCTACGGGCTGATTTTGACACTCTTCGTGGGCCCGGCACAATCATCGTCACGAACGTTCCTGTCCCGCATGGCCCCACCCGGCTATGAGGGGCAAATGTTCGGCCTATAC
>ERZ773050.1532-NODE-1532-length-12746-cov-7.641084_pt1 | contig 12746 bp, 5 predicted proteins | sample MGYA00580632_ERZ773050 | MGnify/ENA primary metagenome ERZ773050 (study PRJEB29015, sample SAMEA2738123) | human oral metagenome | biome: human oral; feature: human-associated habitat; material: saliva | place: China | collected 2166 ... | reverse complement strand
GTTTCGACCAACCAGTCTTCCTCTTTGAAAATGACTTTGCCCTCCGCTGGTTTGCGGATAAGTATCCAGATGTAGAGTTGGAAGAGAAGATGTAAATCGTTACAAATGACTAGCAACATAAAGTTGCTGTCATTTGACGGTAACCGCTATGGCGGTTACCTAAACGCTTCACTAGGAAAAATCCACGAATATTATCGATTCGTGGATTTTTCCGTCGTAACCACGTTTTACAAATGAAATCGATTTGTAAAACTCAGTGTCGTAGATTAAGGCTATTAATTAGTATGGCATTTTGCTTAAATACGTCGTAAGAAAAGTCCTCGAATGTTTTTGATTCGTGGATTTTTTTGTTGGAAAGGATAGAAAGTTACCTCGGCTACCGGCCTCATTGATTCATTTGTGAAACTGCCTTTAAATACTCTATTCTTAAAAGTCTGTGGATGCTATTGATTCATGGACTTTTTCTATATTTTGAATAAAAATCAACTCCTTGAGTAATTGCAATTATTTGCTCAAATTTTAAAGTATATAGAAATGGTTAAAAATAAATAAAATATATTAACAGAACAATAAAATGAAAATTATATTGAAAAAACAGAATAGATTTGAAATCAAGTTATTTTTGAAATCATTTTCTTTCTTTAGAGTGTGTTATAGATATTGAATTGTCGGTATATTTGGTATATAATAAGAAGATAGTATTTTATAGGTGAATAGATCTTTTTCAAGTTGAGGGAATGAACATGTTTTTTAGACACCAGAAGGGTGAATATAGAGAAACAGACCGTGTAACTCGGTTCAAATTAATCAAATCAGGGAAGCATTGGCTACGGGCCTCGACTTCCCTTTTTGGCTTATTTAAGGTGATGCGTGGAAGCGCGGATACGAGCCAAGTAAAGACAGAAATGGTTGAAAAGCAAGAAGGTCAGAAGTTGACCGGCTTGGATGTCTTGAAAGGGATAGCAGCTACGGGAACGATCTTAGGTGGTTTTGCTGCGACGCAAACGCGTGTTTATGCCAATGATGCAGTCGCTGTTGAAAAGACTGTAGAATCGAAAGATACCCTGGCGACGAGAGATTCAGTAGTGCTGGGGACGACACAGGATCATCAAGATGCCGCTAGCTTGTCTCTGTCTATCAGTCAAAGCCAGTCATTGTCAGAATTCAATTCGCAGAGCGCCAGTCAATCTGCGTCTACGAGTCAGTCTATCAGTGCCTCAAACTCCTCTAGCGTAAGCCAGTCGATGAGCCAATCTGCTTCTACTAGTCAATCTTTGGCAAACAGTCAAAGTGTAACTGCTAGTTCAAGTGACTCCCTTGGAACACAAAATCAAGCGAATAGTAATCTGTCAGAGAGAGCTTCGGTTGGTGTTCAAAGTCAGTACCAAACAAGTGAGTCAGCTCGGGAGACAGTGAAAGAATCACAACCTTCAAAAGAATTAAAAGCAGTTGATTTTTCTACAGAATCCTTGCCTCGAAGTCAGTCTGGTCATGTAAAGAATGAAGGTGTGACGGCTGAATCGAGTCTCACAATGACTTCTGTAGCCTTGACAGAAAAGCAAAGTGAAGAAAAACGGAAGAAATTAGAGGCCTTGTCTGCTGAGATTGGGCAATTTCTAGCTCAAGCGCAGGGACTTCCAAACTCGGATGAGGCGATCACGAAGGCTAGTCTAGCGAAGAATGAGATAGCAGAGGCCTTGAAAGGGGAGGTTTCTGATCTTACTCCTATTTTGAATAAGGCTACAGAAGCTCGAAACAGTATTGCAAATGCTGTGTTACGTGCCAACTCTGGACTTCGTGACAGCAGAAACGGACAAGCTTTGACCCAAGCTTCAAATACCGCTAGCTTCAGAGCTGCTAGGGATACAGAGAAGCCAGAACTTCAGAAAATAACCGTTACAGGTGGCGCAGTTCTAGAAGGACAAAAATTTAAAATTTATCGAGAAGAAAATTTTTCTGCGACCATTGAGTTTACTGATAACAGTGGTCGAATTGAACATGCAAAATTTGTTCCTACTGCTGTTCCCGCGGCCTATCCGGCTACTTCAACTGTTGTCTCATTCACTACGAGTAATGGTCAAAGTATCAGAATGATTGTTCCAACAAATAAACTAGCCAAAGATGGAAATGCTACAGCATCAAATCCTTTCACCGTTTCAATCACGGGTTCTGTTGGAAAAAATCAAGCAGTAAATAGTTTGTGGACCCGTTATGTTTTCACCTATGATCAGGAAGGTAATTTTAGCGGAAATACTACTGACGTAGGTCTTGTAAAAGATTTAACAGCCAACCCTGCCGCAATTCAATTTGAAGTCCATGCTCAGTCTGAAAAGTACGAACCAGCTATCAATGCTGAGGTGAATCGAAACTTTACTCTAACGGCTAATTCAGGGACTGTTTCTGTTGGTGAAGCCAGTCAGTACATCACGAATGCTACAGGGACGCCAGAATTACCTACTACAGGAATTACTAAGGGAACTAGAACAACCTATACTTGGAAATCTGGGACCAATACGAATTTGTCCGCTGGTCGGCATACTTTGACAGCGGTGGTAACTTATCCAGATGGAAGTACGGATGAAGTAGAGATTCCGATTGAGGTTCGCCCTCAGACACCTAGAATTGAGGAACGTTTCCTTAACGAAAAAGGTGGTCTCACAAATCAAGCGATTACGGTAGATAGGGTTGCTCCAAGTGGGACAGTTACTTTAACAATTGCAGGTGAAGTATTTACCAAACAAGCAACAGGGAGTTCTACCAGTGTAACCTTTACTGCAACTGACTTGAAGAAAGTATATGATCGCAATGGAGGACGACTTCCTAGTGGACCAGTGACTGCTAGTACGACAGTGGATGGTTTGGTTTCAGATGTGTTTAATGGACAAATTACGCCAAATCAAGCGTCAATTTCAGTAAGTAATAGCCAGTCTGCCTCGGTGAGCTCGAGTGAGTCAGCATCGGTAAGCTCCAGCCAGTCAGCGTCTGCAAGTTCGAGTCAGTCCGCTTCAGCGAGTGCGAGTCGATCAGCCTCAGCGAGTGCCAGCCAGTCTGCCTCTGCAAGCTCAAGCGAATCAGCTTCAGTCAGCTCAAGCCAGTCCGCCTCAGTCAGCTCGAGTCAGTCTGCGTCAGCTAGCGCAAGTCAGTCTGCATCGGTAAGCACAAGTGAGTCAGCCTCAGCGAGTGCTAGTCAGTCAGCTTCAGCGAGTGCAAGTGAATCTACCTCAGTGAGCTCTAGCCAATCAGCGTCAGTCAGCTCAAGCCAGTCTGCATCAGTCAGCGTTAGCCAATCAGCATCGGTCAGCTCTAGCCAATCCGCCTCAGTGAGCGCTAGCCAATCAGCATCATTGAGTTCGAGTCAGTCCGCATCGGTGAGCTCAAGCCAGTCAACTTCATTGAGTGCCAGCCAATCAGCGTCTGTAAGCTCAAGTGAATCAGCTTCCGTAAGCGCAAGTCAGTCAGCATCGGCAAGTGCAAGTCGATCAGCTTCAGCGAGCTCGAGTCAATCTGCATCATTGAGTGCAAGTGAGTCAGCCTCTGTAAGCACAAGTGAGTCAGCCTCAGCGAGCGCAAGTGAATCTGCGTCAGCCAGCGCTAGCCAGTCAGCTTCAGTAAGTGCAAGTCAGTCAGCCTCAGCGAGTGCTAGTCAATCTTCGTCTGCAAGCTCAAGCCAATCGGCTTCAGCGAGTGCTAGTCAATCTGCGTCTGTAAGTTCAAGCCAGTCAGCATCTGCAAGCTCGAGTCAATCTGCTTCAGTCAGCGCCAGCGAATCCGCTTCAGTAAGTGCTAGCCAATCTGCTTCAGCGAGCGCAAGTGAGTCAGCGTCAGTCAGCTCAAGCCAATCAGCCTCAGCGAGCGCTAGCCAGTCAGCATCCGTAAGCTCCAGCGAATCTGCTTCAGTAAGTTCGAGCCAATCAGCGTCGGCAAGTTCAAGCCAGTCTGCTTCAGCGAGTGCTAGCCAATCTGCGTCTGTAAGCTCCAGCGAATCTGCTTCAGTAAGTTCGAGCCAATCAGCGTCAGCGAGCGCGAGCCAATCTGCATCATTGAGTGCTAGCCAGTCCGCCTCAGTCAGCTCGAGTCAGTCTGCGTCAGCCAGCGCTAGTCAGTCAGCATCGGTAAGTACAAGTCAATCAGCATCAGTAAGTGCCAGTCAATCGGCCTCAGCGAGTGCGAGCCAATCTGTATCGGTGAGCTCAAGCCAATCTGCTTCAGCTAGTGCCAGTCAATCCGCATCAGTGAGCGCTAGCCAGTCAGCTTCGGTAAGTTCAAGTCAGTCAGCGTCCGTAAGTTCAAGCGAATCGGCTTCAGTAAGCTCGAGCCAATCTGTGTCGGCAAGTTCTAGCCAATCCGCTTCAGCGAGCGCAAGTCAATCAGCCTCAGTAAGTGCAAGCGAATCTGCATCAGCGAGTTCGAGTCAATCCGCTTCAGTGAGCTCGAGTCAATCCGCTTCAGTGAGCTCGAGTCAATCCGCTTCAGTGAGCGCAAGTCAGTCAGCTTCAGTCAGCTCGAGTCAATCAGCTTCGGCAAGCTCAAGTGAGTCAGCATCCGCAAGTTCGAGTCAATCAGCATCATTGAGTGCAAGTCAATCAGCCTCAGTAAGTTCAAGCGAATCTGCCTCGGTAAGCTCAAGTCAATCAGCGTCAGCGAGCTCGAGTCAGTCCGCTTCAGTAAGTTCGAGTCAGTCAGCTTCAGTAAGCACAAGTGAATCTGCATCAGTCAGCTCAAGCCAATCCGCTTCATTGAGTGCAAGCGAATCTGCATCATTGAGTGCAAGTGAATCGGTTTCATTGAGTGCTAGCCAATCCGCATCAGTAAGCGCAAGTGAGTCAGCCTCAGTAAGCTCAAGCGAATCTGCTTCGGTAAGTTCGAGCCAATCAGTATCAGCGAGCGCAAGTCAGTCTGCTTCGATAAGCTCAAGCGAATCCGCTTCAGTAAGTTCGAGCCAATCAGTATCAGTGAGCGCCAGTGAATCTGCTTCAGCCAGCTCGAGCCAATCCGCTTCAGTAAGCTCTAGTCAATCTGCGTCGGCAAGTTCGAGTCAATCGGCTTCATTGAGTGCCAGTCAGTCTGCATCTGCAAGTTCGAGTCAGTCAGCTTCAGTCAGCGTAAGTGAGTCAGCTTCAGTAAGTTCGAGCCAATCCGCGTCGGCAAGCTCCAGCCAGTCCGCTTCATTGAGCGCCAGTGAGTCAGCTTCAGCGAGTGCCAGCCAATCCGCCTCAGCTAGTTCGAGTCAATCAGCGTCTGCAAGCTCGAGTCAATCAGCGTCTGTAAGCTCCAGCGAATCTGCGTCAGCGAGCGCCAGCCGATCTGCTTCAGTAAGTTCGAGCCAATCAGCTTCATCCAGCGCTAGCCAATCAGCCTCAGTAAGTTCGAGCCAATCAGCGTCAGTGAGCTCCAGTCAATCCGCTTCAGTGAGCTCAAGCGAATCAGCTTCGGTAAGTTCCAGCCAGTCTGCATCTGCAAGCTCCAGCGAATCAGCTTCAGTAAGCTCAAGCCAGTCTGTATCTGCAAGTTCGAGTCAATCCGCTTCAACAAGTACTTCAACTTCTGCAAGTATGCTAGCAGCCGAGTTAGCATTGGAAAGTGCTTCGATCTCAGCAAGTACATCAGTGAGCGAATCTACCTCAACGAGCGCATCACTCTCAGCTAGCATGTTAGCCAGTGAATCAACTCTAGCAAGTGCTTCGATTTCAGCAAGTATGTCTGTGAGCGAGTCGGTGTCGATTAGCGCTAGTCTCTCGACTTCAGATTCTATTAGTAGATCTGCGTCAGCAAGTGCTCTGGTATCTACTTCAACAAGCACCTCTCTCTCAATGGCAAACATTGCAAGCCAAGGTCAATCCGCTTCAAGCAAGCCGAAACAAGTCTTGCCAAATACAGGAGCGTCGACTTCGGTAGCATCTGCTTTGTTGGGAGCATTGGCAGCTGTGACAGGTATCGGTCTTCTTGCCAAGAAGGATCAGAATGACGATCAAGAAAGTCATTGATAAGATATAAAAATCAATGAATAAATAGTAAAATGGAAAACCTTTGAAAACTTGATTTTTCAAAGGTTTTTTCTATATGTGAGAAGGGGAAAATCCTCTTTTGAGTTTGAAATAAACTAGGGGAAAAGGTATAATAGGAAGGTGAGATAATCATCGAAAAAATCAGAACTATAGTAGTAGAAAAGTAGCCAAAAGAATGTGAAGAGAAAAGGGGACGAAATGAAAAAAGAGCTTCAAAAAGCCATTGTACTCGGTGGTGATAATGCTTATATGGACAAGATTGAGACAACAATCAAGTCAATCTGCGCCCATAACCGAGCAGTGACTTTTTATGTTTTCAATGATGATTTGCCATCTGAATGGTTTCAGCTCATGGAGAGACGTCTAGAGCCTCTAGCCTCAAAAATCGTCAATGTCAAGATTAGTCATCAAGGTTTGAAAGAGTATAGTTTACCACTAGCTCACTTAAGTTATGCAACTTTCTTTCGTTATTTTATTCCTCAGTATGTCAGCGAAGACCTAGCCTTGTACTTGGATTCGGATATCATCGTTAGATCAAACCTGGATCAACTCTTTTTAGAAGATATGGCGGACTGGCCAGTAGCTGCTGTCGCAGATGCCTTAGTTCCTAGCACTTTTAATGCAGGTGTCTTACTGATTAATGTCGCTCTCTGGCGTCAAGAAAAGGTGACGGAGCACTTGTTGAGCCTGACAGACCAACTGCATGACCAAGTTTTTGGTGATCAGGGCGTGTTAAATCACCTCTTTGAAAGTCGTTGGAAATCGCTGCTAGCTACCTATAATTTTATGGTTGGTATGGATACAGTGGCGCGAAATTACCAGATGGATTCTTGGTATAGGGATTCTCTTGCTACTGAGAAGACAGCTAAGATTATTCATTATACAGGGGACAAGCCGTGGTATCAAATCAACCTCAACCGTTTCAGGGAGGACTGGTGGTTTTACTACGGACTAGAGTGGTCTGATATCGTCATGAAAAAATGTGATTTCCATAAAGGATTGGCATCTTTAGTTCAAGCTCCCCAGTATGCGACCGCAATTTTTACCAATACGTGTCACATAGAGCAAATCGAACACCTGATCCAAGAATTGCCAGATGTAGAGTTCTCTATCCTAGCTCATACCAATTTTGCGCCGGAAATCATGAACTTGCAATCGCATCTGAATGTACGCCTCTATCCCTACTTTAATCCCATGAATGTCAGAAAAGTCTTGGAAAAGATTGACTTTTACTTGGATATCAATCATGAGGATGAAATTGCAAACATTATCCAAGAGGTGCAGCAAAGAGAAATCCCTATATTTGCTTTTGAGACCACTAGTCATGACTCGAGTGGTTACAGTTATGTCTACTCACCAGCAGCCGTAGGTCAAATGATCGAGTCTATCCGTACGCTTTTGGAATCACAGAAGCAGTCGTTGTAAACTGAAGGAAACTAAATGAAAAAAACAATTGTTCTCGCAGGAGATTATGCCTATATCCGCCAGATTGAAACAGCGCTCAAGTCTCTCTGCTATTATAATAGCCATGTCAAGGTCTATATCTTTAATCAGGATATTCCCCAGGAGTGGTTCCGTGCTCTCAGACCGATAGTAGAGCAGATGGGCGGTGAGTTGGTGGATGTCAAGATGCTTGGCGCCCAGTTTCAGATGAACTGGAGCAACAAATTGCCCCATATCAATCACATGACCTTTGCCCGTTACTTTATCCCTGATTTTGTCGAAGAGGACAAGGTACTTTACTTGGACAGTGATTTGGTAGTAACGGCTGATCTGACGGCTCTCTTTGAAATGGACTTAGGAGAAAACTACCTGGCTGCAGCACCATCTTGTTTTGGAGTTGGGGTTGGCTTTAATGCAGGTGTACTCTTGATCAATAACAAAAAATGGCGGGCAGAAGCTGTGAGACAAGAGTTAGTTGAGTTGACGGAGCGGGAACACCAAAATGTGAGTGAAGGAGACCAGTCCATACTCAATATGCTCTTTCATGACAGCTATGCTCCTCTGGATCAGAACTATAATTTCCAGATTGGTTTTGACAGTGGGGCTGCCTCACATGGGCATGAGTTCATCTTCCAGATTCCTTTGGAGCCTCTGCCAGCCATCTTGCATTTCCTCTCTCAGGACAAACCTTGGAATACTCATTCGGTTGGGCGTTTGCGTGAGGTTTGGTGGCACTATCATCTGATGGAGTGGTCTGCCATTACTGAAAAATGGCGTCAGGCAGGAATTGACTATCCAGTCACAGTCTATCAGCCAGTTATGACTTGTGTTAATTTGACCAATTCTTGGCATCTTGAGAAAATCGACTATCTGGTTCAAGCCTTGCCAGAGGTGCATTTCTACATCGCAGCCTATACGACGATGGCACCGGAACTCATGCTCTTGTCACGTTTTGAAAATGTGACCCTCTATCCCAACACCTTCCCTCTCTTGGTTGAGAAACTGATCCAGCAGACAGATGTCTACCTTGATATTAACCACGATGACAAGCTGAGTGTTGTTTATGACTATATTTCACGCTTTGAGAAACCGATCTTGACTTTTGACAATACCCAGTCGCGGGAACTACCTGAAAGTGCCTATGCAGGTATTTTCTCAGCAGAAAGACCGGAAGAAATGGTAGCAGCTCTGACAGCTTATCTGGACGAAAAACTCACGAAAACTGAGATAGAGATTTGAATGTGCTAAGATAAAAAGGCTGGATTGGCCCCGTGTGACAGGACAGAAAGATAAAAAGAAAAGGAGGAGCCAGTGAAAGAATTTCGTTCATCGATAGCAGTAAAAAAAGGGATGCACACCCTGTTTTTGCTCTTTATTTATGTGCTCGGGAGTCGTCTGGCTCTTCCTTTTGTTGATCTCAATAGTCGGGATTTTCTCGGGGGAAGCGTAGCCTATCTGGACTTTTCAGTAGCTCTGACTGGTGGAAATCTTCGCAGTCTCTCTCTCTTTTCCATCGGGCTTTCACCTTGGATGTCAGCTATGATCTTGTGGCAGATGTTTTCCTTTTCAAAGAAGCTGGGCTTAAACTCGGTTTCTTCGGAAGTTCAGGATAGACGGAAAATGTACTTGACGTTAGGGATTGCCTTGATTCAGGCCTTGGCCTTGACGACAAACCTCCCTGTCCAAGCTCCCTACAATCCCTTCTTGGTCTTTCTCCTCAATACCAGCCTTTTGGTTGCGGGGACCTTCTTCTTAGTTTGGCTGTCGGACATCAATGCGTCTATCGGAGTTGGAGGCCCTGTCGTCATTTTATTGGCAAGTATGGTGGCTTCACTCCCTCAGGACATCCTCCAATCGGTCCAAGTTCATAAGATCTCTCCTTGGCTGCTTTTCCTATTGGTAGTGCTTGGTGTCCTCTTTACCTATCTAGTCGTTCTCTTTTACCGAGCGCGATACCGCATCCCTATCAATAAAATCGGGCTTCATTCTCGCTTTAAACGCTATTCCTATCTGGAAATCATGCTCAATCCTGCAGGTGGCATGCCTTATATGTATGTGATGAGTCTCATGGGCTTGCCTTCTTATCTCTTGCTCTTGCTTCAACATCTGGATAAGGGTAATCCTCTCTACCCTGCCATACTGGAGCAGTATGCGATGGGGAAACCCTTGTGGATCTATGCTTATATCCTTATCCTCTTTGTCTTTAGCATTGCCTTTGCCTTTGTCAATGTGAGTGGTCAACAGATCGCAGATCGGATGAAGCAATCAGGAGATTACATCTACGGAGTCTATCCCGGTGAGGATACTAGTCGCTTTATCAACCGCTTGGTTCTACGATTTGCTCTGATAGGTGCAGTCTTTAACGTTACCTTGGCTGGACTTCCGATCTTGTTTGTCTTGAAGGATGAGAGTTTGTTAAAAGTCAGCATGATTCCCGGACTCTTTTTAATTTTGAGTGGTATGCTGTTTACGATTCATGATGAATTGCAGGCGCTCAGATTAAATGAAAGGTATCGGCCACTATTCTAGGAGGTTTTGATGTATTACTTTATCCCAGCCTGGTATGGCAAGGAGCGTCCCTGGCATGCTGATTTGACACCCTGGTATTTTTCTCATTTTAAGCTAGAATTTGATGACACCTTTAATCAGATTCGCCTGATGCAACGCCAAGGGATTCCTGCACAGGTCCTCCATTTGTCCTATCAGCCTCATTTGCGCTATTTTCTCCATCGCCAAGGTATTTTAGAAGCACAGGTTTATTCCTTATTTGATGAATTGCAGGATTTTCATGAGATTCGACCGCAGGTCTTGCAGCTCAGAGATATTGAGTGGGAAGAGGACTGCGAGTTTGTTTACAGTCCCTTTACCATTTTAGTTTTGAGAAATGGAAAGCCCTATGCTCAGGTGGAGCATGGGATTGAAGGTTTTATCAGTACGATTCAGTATTTCAAGGAAGATGGGCTCTTGTCTGCCAACTACCTGATGGATGATCGGGGGCTGGTTTCCAGTGTAATTTACTACGAAGAGGGCCAGGCTCTCTACCAAGATTACCTCAATCCCAAGGGATTGTGGCAGTTTAGAGAGCATTTGCAAGATGATGGCCGTATCGTGGTCAATCCTATCTTTGCTTTTCGCTTCCAAAAAGAGTCTTACCGAGATATGGGAGAATTGATTGCGGAGTTTTTTGAGAAGAAAATAGCTCAACTCCCTGAGGAAGGAGCGACCTATTTTCTGCCTGCTTATGATCAGCACAATGCTTTCCTATTAGATCGGTTGCCTCACCAAACCACCAAGGTTCTCAGTCTTTTTATCGGACGAAATCCTCAAGAGCAATTACCTCAGTTGGCAGGTCTGCTGGATAAGGTGGATCTTGTTCTGGTCGACAGAGAGGACACCTTGCACTTGGCTCAGTCTGCCTTTTCAGAACAAGCAACGAAGTTTCGTCATTTATCGCCTTTTGATACGCGCTTGGAGCTAGGAAAGAGTCAGACTCGGAAGGAGTCGCTCCTCTACTATCAACTGGACTTTGAGCAGGGGATAGAGGACCAAGCGCTCTATCAGGTCTTGCATTTCCTTTCTGAAAACAAGGATACGGAGCTGGTTTTTGGAGCCTTTGCTGCTAGTCAAGAAGAAATGAAGCGGCTGGAAACACGTGTTTCTGAGATGGTCGCAGATCAGTTTCAAGACCAGGAACTGGAGAAGGAAGTTGATTACCAAGGAGCTGAAAATCCACTTGAGGACAATCGCCATCAGAGCAAGTGCTATTCGTTTGTCAATATGAAGGATGAATCGGAGTTAATCAAGCAGCTGGAATTTGTTCGTTTGATTGTCGATTTGAACAGGCAGCCTCTCCTCTATACCCAGATAGCGGGGATTAGTGCCGGTATCCCTCAAATCAATAGGGTCAAAACAGAGTATGTCAGCCATCAGAAGAATGGTTATCTGTTGGAAAACACTGCTGATTTTGCGCAAGCTGCCCATTACTATCTCGATAGCCTGCAGGTGTGGAATGATGCTCTGATCCATTCCATCGAAAAGATAAAGGAACACACTGGGGAGCAATTCCTAATCAAGCTAGAAAAGTGGTTGGAGGAGGTGACTCATGGAAAAGAAGTATAAAATCTTGCAAATCGGTCCAGAGGATTGGCAAGATACTCTTGCCCTACCAGTCCAACTAGACTGGTATCATGTCCCTCCCAACACACCGTCTGCCATCCAGAAAATCATGGATGAGAATGACCTAGATCACTTTCATGCTGTCATTCTCACGGATGGGGCTTACCTAGTAGATTTGTTGCCTTTTGCATCTAGCTTGGAACCCTATACGGTTTTCTATCCAGAACAGTTTGCAAGTCAGGATGAAGGTCTTCATAATCTCATCAAACAGCACTGCATGCAAGCGATGGACCTGTCAGACCGACAGGGCTTTGTTCGAGACCTCTCCACCTCCCTCTTTGAAGGTGGTTATGGGGACAAGCTAAGCCCAGCTACGATACGGATTCACCCGAGTTTTCAAGGCTCTGTCTCCTATCAAGGATTTGAGCATCTGGAGTTAGAAGGTGATTTTGGCAAGACCTATACCCAGCTAGCCTCTTGGGCCTATAATCAGACTGTCCAAGCCCATTCGCCAATCGAACTCTGGCTCGAATATGAAAAGAGTGGACCAGTGGACTTGCGCCTGCGTTTGCGAAAGATCCCAGCAGGATCTGTCTCCGAGATTAGTCAGGGCATTCTCCTTGAGGAAGCAGACTTTGCCTCAGCAATCATTGTGGAACAAGACTATGATGCTTATCTGAGTATTTCTCTTGAAGCGCGTGGTCAAGGGAAGGTCAACATCGGCAATCTCCACCAACGCTGGAGCCGGAAACAGTTTGGAAAGTTTGTTCTCGGAGGCAATATCCTGCATGACAAAAAACGTGAGGAAATCAACTATTTCTTTCACCCGGGGGATTTCAAGCCACCTCTAGCGGTCTATTTCTCAGGTTACCGTCCGGCGGAAGGTTTTGAGGGTTACTGGATGATGAAGAATCTCAGATGCCCCTTTCTCCTCTTTTCGGACCCTCGATTAGAAGGAGGAGCCTTTTACCTAGGAACTGAGGAGTTGGAAGACAGTATACAAGCAACCATCCAACACTATCTAGACTATCTAGGCTTGGATAGAAGTGACTTGATCCTATCTGGGCTGTCAATGGGAACCTTCCCAGCCCTCTACTACGGAGCCTACTTTGAACCCAAGGGGATTATAGTCGGAAAACCCTTGACCAATCTAGGAACCATCGCACAGCGGGGCCGACTAGA
>ERZ773050.1531-NODE-1531-length-12747-cov-3.860384_pt1 | contig 12747 bp, 10 predicted proteins | sample MGYA00580632_ERZ773050 | MGnify/ENA primary metagenome ERZ773050 (study PRJEB29015, sample SAMEA2738123) | human oral metagenome | biome: human oral; feature: human-associated habitat; material: saliva | place: China | collected 2166 ... | reverse complement strand
TACCGGCCTTGCGGGGCATGGAGCCGACGAGGAAGGCGATGTTGGCGCCCTCGAAGGCGGCCTTGGCGTCGTCGAAGACGTCAACGCTGCCCAGGGTCGAGAAGGCGGAGTCGAACAGCTCCATGGCAGTCCCCTCAGCGGCCTTGACGGCCGGCGGGATCTCCAGCAGGCGGAGGTTGACGCGCTGGTCCGGGCCGAGGAGGGCGCCGGAGGCGATGCGGAAGAGGAGGGCGTAGCCGATGTTGCCGGCGGCACCGGTGATCGTGATGTTCACGGGGGCGTTGGCCATGGGGTCTCCTTTGATTGGGACGGTGGTATGGCGGTGTGGTGGCCATGCTGGCGGTCCTGGCAGTTCTGGTGGTGCTGCCGGTGCCGGCGCGGCCCTATGGGAGGAGCCTACGAGCACCGGCGCCCATGGGGGCGGGACGATGGGGGTGCGATTCTGGCGCTCGCCCTATGACCCGCAGCACAATGGCCTGTATGCCCGCCCCTACCGCGCCCTCCTCCCACTCCGGCCCCTCCCCCACGCGGATCCCCCTGGCGACGCCGTCATCCAGGCGGGCCAACCGTGTCTCCTTCTGCCTGACCGTCCTCGCCTCCCTGGCACAGGGCTGGTCGCTCATCTCGGCCGGACGGGCGCTCGGCGCTCTCATCGATGGCCACGCGCTGGGAGCGCTCATCGCCTCGGCGCTTGTCTCCGGCGCGGTCTCGGCCCTGGCCGCCGCGGGCGCGCAGGCGGTGTCGCTGGGCAGCGCGGCCCGCGAGGAGGCGGCGCTGCGGCGTCGGGTCCTCGCCCACCTCATGGATCTCGGCCCGGCCCGCGCGGCACGGCAGCGCACTGGCTCGACTGTCTCGGTGCTGTCCGACGGCGCCGAGCGGGTGGCCCTGTACCGGCAGACCTTCCTCGCCCCGACGATCGCTGCGGGGCTCGCCCCGGCGCTCGTGCTCATGCTCCTGGCGATCGCCGTGGACCCGCTCCCCTCAGCGGTCCTGGCGGTCGCCGTCGTCGGCGTGCCCGCGCTCGTCATCGGCTTCCACAAGGCCCTGAGGTCGTCCTCCTCGGGATCGCGCCGCAGCCGGGCGCGCCTGAGCGCGGAGTGCCTCGACGCGATCCAGGGCCTGACCACCCTCACCCTGGCGCGCGCGGCGCGGCGCACGCGCGAGCGGCTGCGCGAGGCCGGTGAGGGCAACCGGCGCGCCGTCATGCGCCTGCTGGCCGGCAACCAGCTCGTCATCCTCGTCACCGACTCCCTCTTCTCGCTGTTCCTCATCTCGGTCGCCGCGGTGAGCGCCGTGGCGCGTCTGGGATCGGGGGCCATCGGCGTCGGCGACGCGCTGGCGATCGTTCTCACCTCCTTCGTCCTGCTCGAGCCGCTGGACCATGTGGGGGCGTTCTTCTACGTCGGCATGGGAGGCCTGGCCAACCAGCGGGCCATCCGCCGCATACTCGCCCAGGGGCGCGAGGGAGGCGCGGCGGCGCATGGCCGGTCGCAGGAGGCCGAGGCTGCGGAGGCAGCACGGGACTCCGAGTCGGCGGGCCCGTCAGCACCCGCCCGGGAGGCTGGGGCCGCGGGCGGCGCGCCTGCCGGGGGCATCCGCCTGCGCCGGGCGAGCGCGGCCTGGGATCGCGCGGAGGTGCTCCACGGCGTCGACCTTGATGTGGCGCCCGGCGAGCATGTGGCCGTCGTCGGACCCTCGGGCTCGGGCAAGTCGACGCTCATGGCCCTGCTCAAGGGGGACCTCCTGCCCTCGGGCGGCGAGGCGGTCGTCGACGGCGAGTCGCTGGCCGCCGGGGCGGGCAGCGACGATCAGGGGCGGGTCCGCGCCGCGAGCGCGCTGGTGGCGCAGTCCACATGGCTGTTCTCCGGAACGATCGCCTCCAACCTCCGTCTCGCCGCGCCGGGGGCCAGCGACGAGGAGCTGTGGGAGGCGCTGGCCACAGCCAACCTGGCCGAGGAGGTGCGGGGGATGCCCGAGGGGCTGGAGACCCGTGTGGGCGAGCGCGGGCTGGGGCTCTCCGGCGGCCAGGCCCAGCGGGTCTCCCTGGCCCGTGCGGTGCTGGCCGACCGGCCCATCCTCCTGCTCGACGAGCCGACGAGCCAGGTGGACCTCGCCGGGGAGGCGGCGATCATCGAGGCGATCGACCGCATCGCCGCCGGGCGCACCGTCGTGACGGTCTCCCACCGCGCCGGGGCTCTCACCGGCGCTGACCGCGTCATCACCGTTGAGGGCGGGCGCATCACCCAGGTGGAGCCGGGAGCGCGGGCGGGCACTGGGCCGGGGGCCGGGGAAGGCAGTTGGCCCGTGGCGGAGGACGCCGCCCACGCGGGCCCCGCCGAGGAAGGGGGCCAGCGGTGAGCGCCATCGAGAGCAGGCCGCCCCAGGAGGCGCGGGGATCGCAGGAGGCCCCATCGGCTCAAGCGGCCCCGCCGAGCCGCCGAGCGCTCATCGTCTGGCTCCTCGGCGTCACCCGGCCGGTGCTGCCGCCCCTGCTGGCCTCGACGCTCTGCCGCATCGCCGACCTCCTCCTGGGCTGCGCGATCCTCGCCATCGGCGCGGTTGCCGTCGTCGACGCGGGCGCGCGGGCGGCGTCCGGCGCGTATATCGGCATCCCCTGGGCCCTGGCGGGGCTGCTCGCGATGGCCTCCCTGCTCAAGGCGGCGCTGCGCTACGGCGAGCAGTTCCTCGGGCACTTCGTGGCCTTCAAGGCCCTGGAGCTGCTGCGCGGGGAGATCTTCGCCGCGCTCATCCCCCGCGCGCCGAGGGTCATGCTCCAGGCGCGCTCGGGGGATCTGCTGGCGCGCGCCACGAAGGACGTCGACCGGATCGAGGTGTTCTTCGCCCACACCTTCGCTCCCGCCGTCAGCGCCGTCGTCGTTCCCCTGACGGTCGTGGGCGCCATCGGGGCGACAACGTCCTGGGCGGTCGCGGCAACAGCCCTGGCCTTCCTCGTGGCGGCGATCGGCGTCGTCCCCGTTCTCGGCTGGCGGGCTTCCCTGGCCTCCTCGCGCGAGGCCGTGGCACGGCGGGCCGGGCTGACCCAGCACGTCACGGACTCCATCCAGGGGATGTCCGAGGTAGTGGGCTACGGGCGGGCCGAGGCGCGCCTCGATGAGATGGGCGAGATCGACCGCGCCATCGAGGCCGCCGGCTCCCCGGCACGGCGCTGGACGGCCCTGCGCCGGGGCGGGGTCCAGCTGCTCACGCTCGCGGGCCCCGCGGTGATGATCCTTGTCGGCGCCGACGGCGTGCGCGCGGGGGCGTTCTCGGCGGCGGCCCTGGCGGGTGGCGTGGCAGCAGTGGTGCGCCTGACGGAGACCGCGCGGGGGGTCGAGGAGTTCGCGGCCGCGCTCAACGCGTCCTTCGCGGCGGCCGAGCGGGTGTGGGCCACCGTCCACTCCCCCATCGAGGTCGCGGACGGGGACGGAGATCTGCCCCGAGCGCGCTCCCATGAGCTCGTCTGGGAGCAGGTGGACTACGCCTACCCGGGCTCACCGAGGCTGGCGCTGGAGGGCGTGTCCGTGCGGGCCGAGTCGGGGCGGTGGACCTGCCTCGTGGGGGTCTCCGGCTCGGGCAAGACGACGATGGGCCAGCTGGCGCTTCGCTTCGACGACCCCCAGAAGGGCCGGATCCTCGTGGGCGGAGTCGATATCCGGACCCTGGCCGGTGACTGCCTGCGCCGCGAGGTGGCGCTGGTCAGCCAGAGCGCGCACCTGTTCCGGGCCACCGTCCTGGACAACCTGCGGCTGGCCGCGCCCGGCGCGAGCGAGGAGGAGGTGCGGCAGGCCTGCCAGGACGCGGGCATCGACGAGGACATCGTGGCCCTGGAGTCGGGCTACGGCACGATGATCGGCGAGCGCGGGGCGTCGCTGTCCGGCGGGCAGCGCCAGCGCATCGCCCTGGCCCGGGCACTGCTGGCCCGGCCCGGGGTCATCGTCCTGGACGAGTTCACCTCGCACCTCGACCCGGCGCTCGACGCCCACGTGCGCTCCCGCGTGCGCGAGCGCCTGGCCGGCACGACGGTCGTGGAGATCACGCACCGCCTGCAGTGGGTGGGCGAGGCGGACCACGTCGCCGTCCTCGACGGCGGCCGCGTCGTCGAGCAGGGCGCGCCCGCCGCGCTCGTGGCAGCGGGCGGGGCGCTCGCCCGCCTCATGGCCCGGGAGGCGTAGCGGGAGAAGGCGTGGTTGGGAGGGGCCGTTGCTCTGATCCGCAGGGCTGGCATCGGGTCTATTCGCGACTTCGTCGCTTCTACGCGCTTCCATCGGCTCGGGCGCTCGAGCAAGCTCGGCGCCGCTCGCCTCAGTTGCGCGTGGCGGGGGACCGCCCGAGGACGGAACCCACCACCGCGCCCGGTAGTCGACGCTGGCGCCTCAGTAGAGGATCGTCGCGAGGCGGCGGCGGGCGGACTGGACCTCGGGGGCGCTGGACCCGATGATCTCGAAGAGCTCCAGGAGGCGCAGGCGGGCGGTCTCGCGCTCATCGCCGTTGTGGCGGGCGACGGCGTCGAGCGCCCGGGCGAGGCAGCCCTCGACCTCCCCCAGGGCGAGCGCGGCGTCGGCCCCGGCCAGGGCGGCGTCGAGATCCGCAGGAGCGGCATCGGCGGCGGCGAGCAGGGCGGCCGGGTCCTGGCCATCCATGCGGGCGAGCATCCGCACCTGGGCGCGGGCCACCTTGAGATCCTGATCGGCGGGGCTGTTGGCGATGGCGTGGTCGTAGACGGCCTCGGCCCCGGCCCAGTCCCCCTTCTCGATGGCCTCGCGCGCGGCGCGCTCGACCTCGGTCTCCGCCGGCTCCTCGGGCTCGTCGGCCGCGGCGTCCTCGAGGGCGAGCCGCCCCGTCAGTCCGTTGGCGGCGGCCACCTGGAGGAGCTGGTCGAGCAGGGAGCGGGTCTGCTCCTCGCTGGCGGCGCCCTGGGCCAGGGGCACGGGCTGGCCGGCGAGGAGGGCGACACAGGTGGGGACCGCCTGCACTCCAAGGGCCTGAGCGACCTCCGGCGCGGCGTCGACGTCGAGGCGGGCGAGCTCGAAGCGGCCCGCGTACTCCTCGGCCAGGCGGCCCAGCATCGCCACCGCCTGCGCGCTGGCCTCGCTGCGCGGGCTGTGGCAGATGATGACGACGGGGACCTGGGAGGAGATCTCCGCGATGTCCCGCAGGCTCTGGGCGTCGATATCGACGATGAGGGGCGCGGGGATCCCCCCGGCCTGGCCGGTGGGCGAGGCCTGCGGCCCGGTGGCGCCCGGAGCGGGGCTCGCGGCGGGGCGGGGGGCGAGGGAGGACAGATCGACGGCGCCGAACATACTCATAGGCGGCCTTCCTGGGTCGGGCCCGCGGAACGCGGGCGGGTACGGGTCAATGCGCGGTGCCCGGGGCGCCGCCTCGCGCGCGCCCCGGGCACCACCGTGAGGGTCAGGCGGGAGACTTCGAGTCGTCCCTGGTCACAGAGGAGAGGACCACGGATCCGCCCAGTGCGGCCGGCGAGTCCGAGCTCCCCTCGACGGGGATCGAGAAGGCGATCATCGCGTCGTAGGTGGCGGTGACAGTGCCGCGGACCGCGTCGTCCCCGCCCAGCATCTTGCCGAGCGTCTGCCCGGCTTGGAAGCCGGCGTCCTTGACGGTGCGCTTGAACTCCGTGGTGTAGGTGAGGGTGGTCATGACGATGGCCCCGCCGTCGGCGGTCCTCAGGCCGCGGAAGCCGTCCGTGCCCGCGGCCGCGGTGACCGTGACCGTGCCCGCGGCGGTGACCTGGTCGTTGATGGAGCGGTCGGTGGCGACCTGGGAGCGGATGCGGTCCTGGTCGTTGGCGAAGGTCGTCGCGTTGGGACCCGAGGGGTTGTTGAGGGCGTCGACGTAGGCGGCGAGGACGTCGGTGGGGGTGGACACGAGCCCAGTGGAGTCGGCGGTGATGGCCTCGGTCCCGGCGGCGGCCGTCGGCGTCTCGGGCACGCGAGCGCCGGGGAAGAGCTGGCCCCAGGCCCACAGCTCGAAGTTGGCCCGGGCCTCGTCCTGGGACAGCACCATGATCCAGGGAGCCTTGGCGTCGTCGGCCTTCTGGGAGACCACGACGGCGGTGCGCGGGAAGTCCGATGCCAGACCCGCGGCGCCCGCGGCGGAGTCGAGGACGATCTGGTTGATACGGCTGTCCTCTCCCAGCGCCGAGGCCAGCGCGTACTGCTCGGCGCGCACGCGGGCCGCGGGCCCCACGAGGTAGCCCTTGAGCGAGTCGGCGGTGCGGGCGGTGTCCGCCTGGGCCAGGCCCGTCTTGATGCGCTCCAGGATGGAGGCCAGGCGCTCGGAGTCGAGCGCCGAGTACGCCTCGGGCGTGCCCGTGGCGGCCACGGGCGTGGTGGGGACCTCCTGCCCGCAGGCGGCGAGCGTCGCGGCAACGGCGGAGGCGGTGATACCCCCGAGGAAGAAACGGCGCGTGGTCATCAGATGGTCTCCTTGTCATCCCGGGCGCCCGTGGCCCTGCCGCCATCGGTGCTCTTGCCGAGCCCGAGCTCGCCCAGGTCCTCGGTCGAGGGTCCGGACGAACCGGTCCTGTAGGCGGACAGATCGACGGTCGGGGGCGCGGGCCACGAGCCGGGCGCGGACGGGCCGGAGGGCGCCGACGAGGCGGGCGCCTCCGGGGCGCTCGTCCCCCGCGGGTCCTCCACCTGGAAGTAGGGCGCGGACCCCGGGATCATCGAGGGCGCCGGGCGCAGTGGCTGGGCGCCGTCGTCCTCGCGGGAGGGCGTGCCGAAGTAGTCGACGGTCTGCGCCGGGCCCGATCCCTGGAAGTCCTCGCGCGCGTCCTCGTAGGAGCGCAGGACAGGGGCCTGCTCATCGCTGGCGGCCGTCGACGCGGCGTCGAGCGGCGGCAGGGAGGTCGTGGCGCTCACCCACGGACGGTCCGCTGAACTGTCCCAGGAGTGCTCGGCGGGGCGCTCCCAGGGGCGGTCGGCCGAGGTCTGCCAGGAGCGCTCGGAGGGGCTCTCCCAGGGGCGGTCGGTCGAGGCCTGCCAGGAGCGCTCGGCGGGGCCGTCCCACGGGCGGTCGTACGCCGTCGTCTCCGCGGCCTGTCCCGGATCCTGGTGGCCCTGGCCCGCCTCATCGAGGGCGCTGAGGGCGTGGGCGCCCGCCGCGCCGCTGCTGGGCGGCGTCGAGGCCGACATGCCGGCGTAGGGGTCGTAGGCGGTGGTGCTGGCGGTGCTGATCGGATCGGCGCTCGCCACCCCGGCGGCGCCAGCGGCCCCGGCAGGCTCAGCCATGCCGAAGCCGACGCCCTGGTCCGCCGCGAGGGGCTCGGGAGAGGAGGGGATCGTGGGGACCTCGACCCCGCCGACGTAGGCGCGGCCGGTCCGCGGGTCCACCCACTCCTCGCCCTGGCGCTCGGCGCGCTCCTTGTCCCGCTTCTCCCGGCGGGTCAGCGGGCGATCAGGATCCTCGATGCTCGGCACCGCGGCGGTGGACACGCCGTCGGCGGCGTCGAGCCGGGCCTGGCGCTCGGCGGCGCGGTTGCGGCGCTCGGCCTCCGCGCGGCGGTTCTGGAAGTCGAGGAGGAGGCCGAACACGCCGATGAGGATGAGCAGCCCGCCCAGGATGAGGGAGGGCATGAACCACCACGTGGAGACCGAGCGCTCCCAGGACAGCGAGACGGTGGGCGCGGGGCCCGAGCCGTCGGAGGCGACGAGCGCGACCATGTCGGATGAGGTGATGTTGACGGTGGCCGACGCCGTGCCCGAGCCCTCGGCCTTGTTGCTCCACAGGTCCGAGGAGGTGGGGTCCGCGTTGGAGGGTGTCGCCGGCGAGCAGGCCCCTGAGGAGTCGCAGGCCTCCGTCACGGGCGAGACCTGGAGGGTCTTGTCATCCGTGAGACCGGTGACCGACAGGTACGGGTCCTGGGCGAGCCAGGCTTTCGCGTCCGCCTCATGGCCGACGGCGACGACGACGGGCGAGGAGCCGTCGGCGGCGGTGGCCTTGATCGTCACGGATGAGTCGACCAGGTTGAGCACGCCTGGGGCGGTGACGACGTAGTTCTGCTCGGGCGACGTGGGAAGGGTGGCTTCGATGGTCGAGCTGGGACGCCACACAGTGGCGAAGCAGACGGCCAGAGCGACAACGATCAGGCCGGCGGCGGCGACGATCGCGCTCAAGAGTCGTCGATTCACGACGCTGAACTCCTCGGACTCGGCGTTTGGTCCCCCGCGCCCCGGGCGTGATGCCGGGAGGAACAGGGCGTTGAGGCCCAGAATCCCATGCCGACGCACCGGATTCCCACCATCCAGGGGAACATCACACAACGCTGCGCCCTGAGCGGACGTCCGTCAGGCAGCCTGAGAGTGACCTGAGAGGCATCGCAGAGTAGTCTGGAAGCCCAAAGGGACTCCCAGGTCGCGACCGAGCCACCCGGAGTCCTACCCTTGTCCCTGAGTCGGGGCGCCGCCCCAGAAATAAGGAATGGAGACACCGTGTCCGACGAGACCCATGAGTTCGCCGTGACGATGCGCGGCTACGACCGAGCGCAGGTCGAGCAGCGCATCGAGTCCCTCGTGCGGCAGCTGGCAGACGCGCGCCGCGAGGTCGCCAATCTCGACCAACGAGCGATGACGCTCAGCGGCGAGCTGGCAGACGCGCGCCGTCGTCTGCGCGAGGCCGACAAGCCGACCTACGCCGGCCTCGGATCCCGCATCGAGCAGCTGCTGCGCAGTGCCGAGGAGCAGTCCGCCACTGTGCTGTCCAAGGCCAACGCCGAGGCCGAGGCCCTGCTCTCGCGCACCCGTACCAATGCCAAGCGCCTGCAGGAGCGCAGCTCCTCCGAGGCCGCCACGCTCGTCGCGGACGCCCGCCGCGAGGCCGGCGAGCTCACCAGCCGTTCCCAGGCCGAGGCGGCGACGACGCTCGCCAACGCCCAGGCCCGCGCCGAGGAGATGGTGGCCGCGGCCGAGCGCACCGCCGCCAAGGCGACCACGGACGCCCAGACCGCCGCCACCGAGGCCCGCAGCTCGGCCGAGCGCGAGGCCTCCCTCGTCATCGCCCAGGCGAACAAGCAGGCCACGGAGACCACTGTCGCCGCCGATCAGAAGGCCGCCGCCACCCGCGACGAGGCCGAGGCCGCTGCCGAGGAGCTGCGCCGCACCTCCACCGAGGAGTCCGAGTCGCTGCTGTCCTCCTCGCGCGAGGAGGCGCGCCTGGCCGTGGAGAAGGCCCGCACGGAGGCTGAGTCCCTCGTGCGCAACGCCAAGTCCGAGGCGGAGTCGCTCGTGCGCAACGCCAAGTCGGAGGCCGAGGCCGCCCGTTCCGAGGTCGCCGAGCTGCGCCAGCAGGCCGCTCTGGAGATCGCCAGCCAGCACGAGGCCGCCGCGACCGAGGACTCCAAGGCCCACCAGGAGACCCAGGAGTCGATCCGCCAGATGGTCGAGGAGGCCCAGGCCCAGACCGCCCAGGCGGAGGCGAGCCTCCAGGAGGCCCTCGACCGCGCCGAGAAGGTGCGCGCCCGCACCGACGCCGAGGCCCGCACCCGCTACGAGGAGGCCACGAACAAGGCCGACGAGATCGTGCGCGAGGCGCGCGAGCAGGCCGAGCAGCTCCTCGAGGACGCCCGCGCCGACGCCGAGGGCCAGACCTCGGCGGTGCGCCGCCAGATCGATGAGCTGGAGCGCCAGCGCGACTCCATTGCCACCTACCTGGAGGACATGCGCGGCATCCTCGGTGATGCCGCCCTCCCCCACGCGCCCGCCAAAGTGGTCTCCAGCGCCGACGCGGACGCGGCGGCCCAGGCCCCCCAGGAGGCCGAGTCCGAGTCCACGGGCTCCGACGAGGCCGTCGGCGAGCCCGGCGCGAAGAAGGCTGCCAAGCGGTCCTCCGAGGAGGGCGGCAAGAAGGCCGCGGCGAAGCAGGGGGCGAAGAAGAAGTCCTAACCCCTCTCATGCGCCCGCGCTGAGCGGGCGCCACGACGTCACCCGCGTGACTGTCACATCACTCACCGCCGTGGGACTCCTGAATCATCAGGGGCCCCACGCGCGTGCCAGGAGCTCGAGGGCCCGTTCGCGGTCCACCCCGAGGTCGCGCAGCGCGTGGGCGCAGCGCAGGGCCTCGCGCTCGGCGGCGGTCCCGGTGGGGTCGATGACGAAGGTGCCCTGCCTGCCCCGTCCCTCGATGACGCCCTCGAGCTCCAGCTCGCGGTAGGCCTTGGCCACGGTGTTGACGGCGACGTCGATCTCGGCGGCCAGGGCTCGCGTCGTTGGGAGCCTGGTTCCGGCGGGGAGACGGCCGAAGGTGATGTCGCGGCGCACGGCGTCGCAGATCTGCTCGAAGACGGGGGCCGCTGATCCCGAGTCGAGGTGAATGCGGAGTCGGACTGGTTCGGACATGCTTCCAGTGTGCGCTATCTGACAATTTCTGGTGGGCACATGGGCCGTCCGCTTTAGGCTTGGGTTATGTCTGGAACTCAGCCCTCGCCCGATCCCGACCCCTCGCCGGAGGCCTCCCCGCGCAGCGCGCCGGAGGCCTCCAACGACGCGGACTGGGCCGCGCGACGTCGCGAGGCCGCCGCTGAGAGGGCGAGGATGCTCCAGGCCTCCAGGTCCGCCGAGAGCGCCCGGGCAGAGCGGATCGTGCGGGCCTTCCTCGACGTCGCGGCCGCCGAGGGGCTTGAGCCGGTGGAGCTGAGGGCGAAGGGCTACGGCGGAGGCAGCGCGCGCACCCGGCTGAAGGGCTGGTACCTGCGCGCCGATGAGACGGTGGCGATCGACGTCGAGGGGCGCTTCTACATCCTCACCCGCCAGTTGGGGGTCAAGGACCGACTGCTCGGCGTCACCCCCAGCCCGGATCCCGTGCCCCTGACAATCGGGGAGGGCGGTCGCGACGGCGATATCGTGCCGCTGCGCTTCGCCCTGGACCGGCTACTGCCCGGCTGGGAGGAGCGCTCGGCCACTCCCCTGGTCTGAGGCCGGCCCGGCCCGGATGGGGCTGCCGCGCCGTCGAGAGCAGCCGCCGTCGGAGCGACGGGGGCGCGCTTACCAGAGCTGGCGATCCCAGCAGGAGGTGTGCCAGTGGCGGCGCTCCTCCAGGCCGCGGTCCGCCCCGAAGAGCGACTCGTTGGACCAGGCCACCACATGCGGGGTGCCGGGAACGATGCGCCGGTGGCAGCCCGGGCAGGTGTAGTCCTTCGTGCCGCCGCGCACCTGGCGCACGGTGAACTCCGCTCCCCCGGGGCCGGTCTGGCTGCGCGGCACGGAGGCGAGGCGCCCCATGTCGAGGGGGACGTGCCCGGCCCCGTAGGGCCGCTTGGAGCTGCGGCGTGCCATGGCCCCGATTCCAGCACAGCGCCGCGCCGCGCTCCAAGACGGGGCGCGGCGCGGTGGTCGCCGTGGCGGCTCCTGCTCCGCTCCGGGCGGGTTGGGCTCGGCAGGCGGGGCCTGGTCCGGCTCAGCCCTTGACGGAGCCGGCCATCAGACCGCCGACGAAGTACTTGCCCAGCAGGATGTAGACGATGAGGGTGGGCACCGAGGCGATGAGCGCGCCGGACATCGAGGCGCCGTAGTCGTTCATGATCGAGCCGTGCGCCAGGTTGTTGAGCGCGAGCGTCACCGGGCCGGTCTTCGCGTCCCCGCCGAAGAACAGGGCGAAGAGGAAGTCGTTCCAGGCGGAGGTGAACTGCCAGATGAGGACGACGACGAAGCTCGGCACGGAGATCGGCAGGACCACGGAGAAGTACGTGCGCAGCATGCCCGCGCCGTCGACCCTGGCGGCCTCGACGAGCTCGTCGGGGATCGTCTCGTAGTAGTTGCGGAAGATGAGCGTGGTGATCGGGATGCCGTAGACGACGTGCATGAGGATCAGCGTGGGGATGCCGAAGCCCAGGTCCGCCTGGGTCACCAGGCGCATGAGGGGGATCATGACGGCCTGGTAGGGGATGAACATCCCGAACAGGATGAGGGTGAAGACGATGTTCGCCCCCGGGAAGCGCCACTTGGACAGCACGAATCCGTTGGCGCTGCCCAGCATCGCCGAGATAATCGAGGAGGGAATCACCATCATCAGCGAGTTCAGCATCCCGCCTTTGAGTGCTTCCCAGGCCCGCACCCAGTTCGCGGTGTCCCACTCGGTAGGCAAAAACCAAGTCCTGGAGGGGTCGGCCTCTCCCGCGCCTTTGAAAGACGTGATGAACAGCACGTATACCGGCATCAGCACGCAAGCCAGGAAAAAGATCAACAGGGCATAACGCAAAGTGCGACCCAGGACGCCGTCTGTCCCCTGAGTGTGCTTGGTTTTCATCGGGAGCTCTCCTTCGCGTCGTGAATCAGGTAGGGAATCACCAGCACCGCCACAATCACCAGCAGCACCGTTCCGACCGCGGCCGCGTTCGAGTAGTCCGAAACCGTCATGTAGTTGTACATATCGATGGCCGGCACCTTGGTTTGATAGAAGGTCTGGGAGGCGATGGCCATAATCAGGTCGAAGGATTTCAGCGACATGTGCCCGATGATGATAACCGCCGAAAGCGCCACGGGAGCCAGCTGCGGGAAGATGATGTGGCGATAAAGCTGCCATTCATTGGCTCCGTCCATGCGTCCGGCTTCGCGCAGATCATCGGAGATGCCGCGGAATCCCGCCAAGAACAGCGCCATGACGTAACCACTGAGCTGCCAGATGGCAGGCAATGCAATGGCCAAGATTCCTAAAGTGGGGTGGGAAATCCACGAGTTTTCGAGGAACCTCAACCCGGTCATCTCAAAGAGCCGGTTCAAGCCGGTGGCGTTTTCC
>ERZ773050.1530-NODE-1530-length-12751-cov-3.929190_pt1 | contig 12751 bp, 9 predicted proteins | sample MGYA00580632_ERZ773050 | MGnify/ENA primary metagenome ERZ773050 (study PRJEB29015, sample SAMEA2738123) | human oral metagenome | biome: human oral; feature: human-associated habitat; material: saliva | place: China | collected 2166 ... | reverse complement strand
AATCCATAAAAATATGTCTATCGAAGAGCAAGCAGAGCAAGTAAGAAAAGTTAAACGTTCAGAAAGTGGGGTTATCACAGATCCTTTCTTCCTAACTCCAGATAGTTTAGTAGACGAAGCTGAAAGCTTGATGCAACAATATAAAATCTCAGGAGTACCGATTGTAAATAATACAGAGGATATGAAAGTTGTAGGTATTATAACTAATCGTGATATGAGATTTTTAACTGATTTTGATATTAAAATTAGTGAAGTTATGACGAAAGAACATTTGGTTACAGCGCCAGCTAATACTACTTTGGAAGAAGCAAGTGTAATTTTACGTGACCATAAAATTGAAAAATTAATTTTAACTGATGAAGCAGGAAGATTAACTGGATTAATTACTATTAAAGATATTGAAAAATTAGCAAAATATCCTAATTCGGCAAAAGACGAAAAAGGTAGATTATTGGTAGCAGCATCAGTAGGAATTACCAACGATACAGTAGATCGTGTAGAAGCTTTAGTGGAAGCTGGAGTTGATGCTATCGTCGTTGATACTGCTCACGGACATTCTAAAGGAGTGTTAGATGCAGTTAAGGCTTTAAGAACAAATTATCCAGAATTAGATATTATCGCAGGTAATGTTGCGACTGGAGAAGCTGCGCGTGATTTATTTAACGCTGGAGCAGATGTAGTTAAGGTTGGTATTGGACCAGGATCTATCTGTACAACACGTGTTGTTGCAGGTGTAGGTGTACCACAAATCACAGCAATTTATGATTGTGCAACTGTAGCTCGAGAACTTGGAAAAACTATTATTGCTGATGGTGGTATTAAATATACAGGTGATGTAGTAAAAGCAATCGCAGCTGGAGGACATGCAGTAATGTTGGGTTCTATGCTTGCAGGATGTGAAGAATCTCCAGGAGAGTTAGAAATTTTCCAAGGAAGAACATTTAAAGCATATCGTGGCATGGGGTCAATCTCAGCGATGGAAAAAGGTTCTAAAGATAGATACTTCCAAGAAGATGGTAAGAAATTAGTTCCAGAAGGAATCGAAGGACGTACTCCATATAAAGGTGCTGTAGCAGAAACTATTTACCAAATTATCGGTGGTCTTCGTGCTGGTATGGGTTATACTGGTTCAAGAAATCTACAAGCACTTCGTGAAGATGCACAATTTGTACGTATGACAGGTGCTGGACTTATCGAATCTCATCCACATGATGTTCAAATCACAAAAGAAAGTCCAAACTACTCTAAATAATATGAATAATAAAGAAGGTAGGAGCTTGAATTTCAAGTTCCTACCTTTGTTTATTTATTAAATTTGTTTAGTTAAATCTATCATCTCAAGAAGACCTTGGGCGCAATCGCTACCTTTGTTTCCTGCTTTTGATCCCGCTCTTTCAATAGCTTGATCGATATCTTCAGTAGTTATTACTCCGAACATAACAGGAATATCACTATTAAGACTAATGTGACCAATACCTTTTGCAACCTCATTACAAACTAGGTCATAGTGACTAGTACTTCCACGAATAACACTTCCTAATGTAATAACACCATCATATTTATTTGTAGCTACTAATTTTTTTGTGATAAATGGAATTTCAAATGCTCCTGGAACCCAGTATACATCGATGTTTTCTTCTTTTACTTCATTTCTAATTAGGGTATCCTTAGCCCCACCTAATAATTTAGATGTAATAAATTCGTTAAAACGAGCTACTACGATTGCTACTTTAATATCTTTACCTATAAATTTTCCTTCAAATGTTGTCATAATAATATTCTCCTTAAATGTCTAAAAAGTGATTGAATTTGATTTTTTTTGTTTCTAAATAATATTTGTTTTCTTTTTGTGGTTTTATATTTATTGGAACACGGTCTACGACATTTATTCCTAAAGAGTTTAGTTGCTCTACTTTATCAGGATTATTCGTAAGAAGTTTTACCGATTTAATTCCTAAGTAATCAAGCATGTCTACGGCGATAGTATAGTCCCTTTCATCAGGAGCGAAACCTAGCTGAACATTAGCTTCGTAAGTATCAACCCCTTGTTCTTGTAATTGATAGGCAAGAAGTTTATTTCTTAAGCCTATTCCTCGTCCTTCTTGACGTAGATAAAGAACTGCACCACGACCTAAGTCTGAAATTTTTTTAAGAGCCGCGTATAGTTGTTCACCGCAGTCACATCTATGAGAAGTAAAGACATCTCCAGTTAAACACTCTGAGTGTACTCGTATTAATAAAGGTTCTTCAGAAGTTAAATCACCTTTACTGATGATTAGGTGTTCTTTATTAAATTCATCTTCGAAGAGCTGTAAATCAAAATCACCAAATTCTGTAGGTAATTTTACTTTGACGCTATCTTCAAATGACAAAAAACGTGTCAGCTCATCTAAATCAACAACCGTTAAATCCCATTTTTTAGCGAATTCATACAAGTCATCTCTTCTAGCCATAGTGCCGTCTTCATTCATAATTTCACAGATGTATGAAGCTTCTGTACTATTAGCTAATCTTGCTAAATCTAAACTTGCTTCTGTGTGACCACGACGAACCTTGATGCCACCGTCACGACCGATAAGTGGGAACATATGTCCAGGTCTATTGAAATCTTCAGGTTTAGAATTTGGGTTTGCTAATTCTTTTATAGTTGTAGCTCTCTCAAAAGCTGAGATTCCTGTAGTTGATGTTTTATGGTCAACACTGACTGTGAACGCAGTCTGGTGTGGATCTGTATTTTTATCTAACATAGAGTGTAGATTTAATCTTTTAGCTATGTCAGTTGAAACTGGGGCGCAAATTAAACCACGAGCATGTTTTGCCATAAAATTAACAGTTTCACCAGTAACTAGTTCTGCAAGGCCTACTAAATCTCCTTCAGCCTCTCTGTCATCATCATCGATAAGAACGATTAATTTTCCAGCTTTTAAATCCTCTATTGCTTTTCTTACGTTATTAATCATTAAATTTTCCTCCAAATAGTTTTAATTGAGCTTTAATATATTTTGCTAATATATCTGTTTCTATATTTACACTATCACCAATTTTTAATTTTTCTAAGTTTGTATGCTTAGTTGTATGTGGAATTAGCGACACTGTGAATTTGTTGTTATCACAAGTTACTACTGTTAAACTTATTCCATTAATTGTAATAGATCCTTGGTTAATTATTTCACCTTGGAATTTACTTGGATAAGAAAAAGTAAGTAGAATGGCATTCTCATCTTTTTGCCTTGCTGCTAATTGAGCTAGTCCATCACTATGTCCCGAAACAATATGACCTTCAAATCTGTCTGAATGCCCCATTGCAGGTTCTAAGTTCACAGCATCATTTATTTTTAAATCTTTAAATGTGGTTCTTTTATAAGTCTCCGGCATAATATCTACAGTAAACTGCGATGAACTTTTTTGAACACATGTTAGACATACGCCGTTTACCGCCATACTATCACCAATTTTGTAAGTTTCTAATAAATTCTTACTCACTTGAATAGTCAGTTTTATACTATGACTAGATTTAATAATCTTTACTATTTTACCTTGTTCTTTTATTAATCCTGTAAACATTGAGAAACTCTCCTTCCTGAGATACGTATATCTTCACCAAGTTTAATAATTTTAGTATCGTGAAGTTGTATTTTTTCATTTGTTATTCTATTACTAGTGAATGATGAAGTGTTATTTCCTCCCAAAAGAATAGGGGAGATATAAGTTATTACCTCATCCCAATAACCGCTAGCCAGAAATTGATCGTGAATGCTCGGTCCACCTTCTACATAAATCGATTGAATACCGAGTTTGGCTATTTCAGATAAAATTTCTTTTATGCTGAATTCTTTAGGTGTAATTAGAGTTACATGTGAAGGTAAGTTTTCGTGTTTAACTTTTGTGAAAACTATAACTTCAGATGAACTATTGTTAAATAGATTAAGATTACTTTTTTCAAAGATAGACCCGTCAGCATCTAAGATAATTCTTTTTGGTGGGAAAAGAGATGTATTAGCACCAAGTAATGTTGGATTGTCTATTAACATAGTTTTTGCACCTACGAGAATTGCTTGGTAATTATCTCTTTCATTTCTGACGAAGTTATAGACTTCTTTACCGGTAATCTGCGTTCTTTCATCGGTAAAGGCTAGTTTTCCATCGAGACTAGTGGCTTGCTTTAAGACTACATAAGGTCTCTTCTCACTATGAAATAGATTATAAGCATAGTTCAAGTTATAAGCCTCTTTTTCAAGGACACCGGTTATTACTTCTATACCATTGTCTTGAAGATATTTGATACCTTTTCCACTAACGATAGGATTAGGATCTAATTGAGCGACAACTACCTTAGAAATACCCATTTCTACAATAGCATCTGTACAAGGTGGTTGTTTCCCTTTATGATTACAAGGTTCTAAAGTAACGTAAAGTGTTGAATTAAATAATTTTTCAGGAGTTTTGCAAGTAGAAATTGCATTTTTTTCAGCATGTTCACATCCAAATCGAAGATGTGAACCCCTTGCGATAATTTCATCATCTTTTACAATAATTGCTCCTACCATGGGATTAGTATGAGTATACTTAGCACCACGCTTAGCTTCAAGTAGAGCAAGATTCATAAAATATTCATGCATATTATCAACTCCTTTCTAAATAATAAAAATCCCAATTACATTTGAATGTCAAATTTAATCGGGATTGATGGTTAGTTTTATATCTGATTAATAGACCTTAGTGCTTTTAGATACACTATAGGCTATAAAAATATTTTCAATAAGTATTAGGTATTCTTATCCTAATACTATTAATTTCTTCTCCCATCCAGACTATACTGTCGGTTCTGGAATCTCACCAGATCAGCTTGCGCTCACGGACTTCTAGTAAACTAGTCACCGCCGGTTGGGACTTTCACCCGACCCCGAAGAAATATTTAATTCATGACTTAATATTAACACTAATGAAAACGCTTGTCAATGATAAAAAATAAAAACTATCACAAAATATAAAATATACAATGTGATAGTTTTATTTAATTTATTATAAGAATTGTGCTAAACAAACGATAAGTATAATAATCGGAAGTACATATCTTAGTAAGAATAACCATACTTTGAATAACACTAAGCTAGATTTTTTATTTTCATCGATGTGTAATTGCTCTAAAGCTACTTTTTTATCAAGTACATATCCAGTGAAGATAGATAATGCAAGACAGCCAAGTGGCATTAGAATATTAGAAACTAAGAAGTCCATTAAATCGAAAATTGTTTTTCCAAATATTAATGTATTAGATAACGAACCGTAAGATAGAGCAGAAGGAATTCCAACGATAAAAGTTAAGATTCCAATAATTACACTAAATTTAGTACGGTTAGTATTTCTTTGATTAGTAATGTTTCCTACATTAATTTCTAACATAACTACTGATGAAGTAATAGTAGCGAATAAGAATAATATTAAGAATAAGATGTAGAAAATTTTACCAAATGCCATATTATTAAATAATTGCGGTAATACGATGAATAATAAACTTGGTCCACCTTCAGACTCCATACCGAATGAACTCATCGCAGGGAAGATTGCTAATCCAGCCATTACTGAAACTGCAATGTTCATTAATACAACTGAGATACCAGATTGAACTAAGTTTGTTCTTCTATCAAGATAAGAAGCATATGTAAGCATAGCTGTAACCCCGATTGATAACGCGAAGAATGACTGTCCTAGTGCGAATAAAATACCAGAACTAGTGATTTTAGAGAAATCCGGTTTTAAGAAATAAGTAACACCGCTCATAGCGTTAGGTAATGTTAATGATCTTGCGATAATTACTAGGAAGATAATGAATAATAGTGGCATCATGATTTTTGATGCTTTTTCAATACCTTTTTGAACCCCACGTGATACTATGTAAATATTCAATAAAATGAATAATGCTTGTGCTCCTAAAGCAATCCAAGTGTTAGAGATGACGCTAACGAAAAGTGCCGCATGATCAGCAGTAGAGTGAATACCAAGTGCATCTGCGATTGAAATACCAAGATATACTAGAATCCATCCTCCGATAACACTATAGAATGATAGTAAGATGAATAGGGCAAATCCACCAATGTAACCAATAACATTGTATTTTTTATTTTTTCCTAATTTACCGAAAGTTCTAATCGCTGATACTCCAGCACCACGACCTAGCACGAACTCAGCTAGTAGAAGTGGTAAACCAATTAATAATGTGAAGATAAGGAAGACTAGTAAGAAGCCACCTCCACCATTAGCTGCGGTCATATAAGGAAACTTCCATACTGCACCTAGTCCTATTGCAGAACCTGCAGAAGCAAGTATGAATCCTATTTTAGAACTCCATTTTGAATTATCTGACATAAATTTTTCCTCCTAAATTAAATTTTTAAATAAGTAAAAGCTATTTAGAAAATACTAAATAGCTTTTAAAACATAAATAATATGATACTCAGGGCCATTTAGTATTTTTACCAATGGCCGAAAAACAAACTTAACTAGCCATTGTAGACATCGTTGCACTTATATCTACAATGCTATGAGATATAAGTGCTGCTAAAATGGCACAAAAAAGTATTCTCTGTTACTAGTTAAAATAGTGTTTTTCATTAGTGAGTAGCTCCTTTTTATAATTGTTGTTAAATCTTAACATTTATCTGAAAATTTGTCAATTATTTTTTTGAAATCTTTGTGAAAAAAATAAAAAAGACATTAAATTTTCGATTGTAATAATAAAAATCTGCGTTTGAGTTAATGCTAATTTGTGGAAATGGTTTTAATTGATAAATAATATCGAATAGGGGATAAATTAAATAATTAATATGATTAAAATTATTATTATAAAAAGTCACTAAAAGGCTATTACAATAGGGAGAGATGATCTTATATAAATTTCAATTATAAATATTTTTTGTAAAATTGTAAAAAAACCTTTAAATAATTACGTAAACTCTTGCATTGAATTTTGATATATGTTAATATTGTAACTATATGTAATTTAATGCATAAATTAATGTATTTATAGAAAATTTAGGAGGAAGTTTAACAATGAATAAAAATGTTAAAAAATTAGTGGCAGCTACAGTAGTTGCTGGATTAGCAGTAGCACCAGTAGCAGCTCAAACAACTGCACCAGTAGCACAAGCTGCTGAACAAGCTCAATCAAAACACGTTGTAGCTAAATTCGTACAAAATGCAGAAGGTAACTTCGTACAAGTTACTGCAACTCAAGATGTACAAGCTGCAAAAGTTACAATCTCAGTTGACGGAAAAGGTCAACACGTTGTAAACGTTGGAAACCTAAAAAAAGGTGAAACTAAATTAGTACCTTTCAACGTTGATGCTAAAAAAGTAGGAAACGGATTTGCTCCAAAAGCATTACCAAAAACTGCTGCAGTAGCTGATCACGTAACAATCTCAAAAACTATCAACTCTCACTTAGTAAGAGCAACAGTTTCTTACAAATACGAAGATGGTAAACCAGCTGTTAAACCTGAAGTAAAACCAGGAAACAATGATGGAAATGGTAAGAAAGAAGAAGGTAAACCAGGAGATCGTCCAAGATTTGATGAATTAGTAGCTGGAGGAGAAAAACCAACACCAGCACCAGGAAAACCAGGTGAAGCGACACCAGCTCCAGGTGGAGAAGCACCAGCACCAGCACCAGGAGTGCCATCTGATAAACCAACTGATCCTATAGCAGATTTAGCTAAGAAAAAAACAGATTCTGCTAATGGAGTGGTAGCTGCACCAAAGCATAAAGGTGATGGTAAGAAAGATACGGATGAAAGTAGAACATTACCATTCCCAGGATTATTTAATTAATATATAAGATGAGGAAGATTCTAAATTATTTAGAATCTTCCTTTTAATATAAAAAGTACAAAAAACAGACTCTAGAAATCTAGAATCTGTTTTTTTTTTTTATTCGTTATCTAATTGCATGTAAACAACTTGAGTAGTTAAGTATTCTTCTAAACCGTGTTTACCGTCTGCTCCACCGATACCAGATTTACGACGTCCAGCGTGGAATCCTTGCATTGCTTCGAAGTTTTCACGGTTGATGTATGTTTCACCGAATTTTAGACCATTAACTGCTTTGAATGCAGTGTTTAGGTTAGTAGTATAAACTGATGAAGTTAATCCGTATTCTGAATCATTAGCGTATTCTAATACTTCTTCTAAAGTTTTGAATGTAGCAATTGGGATTACAGGTCCGAATGTTTCTTCTTTCATAATGTTCATTTCGTTAGTTACATCAGTTAAAACAGTTGGTCCAAAGAAGTATCCAACTTGGTTCTCATCGCGAGTTCCACCGTAAGATAGAGTAGCACCTTGTTTAACTGCGTAAGCAACTTTTTCAGCAACAGTATCTAAAGCGCGTTTTTCGATAAGTGGTCCATAGTCTACGCCACCTTCTTTATTAGGGTCACCGAATTTAACTTTATCAAGTTCAGCGAATAATAATTTTTCGAATTCATCTTTAACATCTTCGTGTACATATACTCTTTCTGCACAGTTACATACTTGTCCAGAGTTAATTACACGAGAAGCTACAATTGCTTTAGCAGCAAGATTTAGGTCTGCATCTTTGAAGACGATAGCTGGTGCTTTTCCTCCAAGTTCTAGAGAAACGTTAGTAATGTTTTCAGCTGCAGCTTTCATAACTTCTTGTCCAGCTGTTAAGCTACCTGTTAAGCTTACTAATCCAACTTTAGGGTTAGAAGCTAATCTATTTCCAACTACAGATCCACGACCGTGAACAATGTGAAGAACGCCTTTAGGTAGACCTACCTCCACACAAATCTCAGCGAAAATATCTGCGTTAATTGGTGTTAATTGGCTAGGTTTAATAACGATTGTATTCCCTGTAAGTAAAGCTGGTGCAGCTTTTCTAGCGATTAAGAAGAATGGGAAGTTCCAAGGTAAGATACCAGTAGTTACTCCGTGAGGACGCTTGAATAGGAAGATGTGTTCATCTTTTCTATCACTTTGAATAATTTCTCCTTCGTATCTTCTAGCCCACTCAGCCATATAATCTAAATAATCAGCAGTAAATAATACTTCAACTTTAGCTAAATCGAAAGTTTTACCACCTTCGTTAACAATAGTTTGTGTAATTTCTGGTTCGCGTTCACGAATACGATCTGCAATTCTTCTTAAATACGCGCCTCTTTCAACAGCTGGTAATTTCTCCCAATCACGTTGTGCAACTTCAGCGATATCTATAGCGCGGTCTACATCTTCTTTTGAAGAAGAAGGTACTTTTGCGATAACTTCTTCTGTTGACGGATTTAGCACATCAAGATAATCATAATTTGTATTATTTTCGAATTCCCCATTGATAAAATTTTTTAAAACTTTAACTTCACTCATAGTTTAGTTCTCCTTTTTCTTTTTTAGTAAGTAAACGTTACCATTTCTTGCTAACATTATATATTATGAAAAAGTATAAATCAAGTGTTTTGTTTAAGTTTTTGATATATATTTATATATTTAAAGGTTGATTTTAATAATTTTAATAAAAAAATTGTATATGTATATTTTCAAAAATAAGTGTTAATTAATGAGAGAGGGGGATAATCAAAAAAATATAAATATCTGTAATATAGCAAATAAAACGCATACATAAAAGAGGAAGATTACTTGTTTTCTAAAATTATGCTTTTGTACTTATTACAGATTAATGTTAAATTTAATATTTAACACATTAAGTAACTAATGTAAATAATAAGAAAAAATTTTCTCGAGCAAAATTATTTCCAAATTCAATATGTTTAGTGGTATAATCTTATGTAAGAAATAATTAGGAGGTTCATCAATGAAACAGAATATAGGAGTTATTGGTTTATCAGTAATGGGAAGTAACTTAGCTTTAAATATCGCGGACAATGGATTTAAAGTTGCGGTATTTAATAGAACAACAACAGTTGTTGATAAAATGCTAGAGGAGCACCCACACAAAAATGTAGTAGGAAGATACTCACTACAAGAACTAATTGACGGTCTAGAAAAACCTAGAAAAGTTGTTTTAATGGTTAAAGCTGGGTTTGCTGTTGACAGTTTAATAGAACAATTAACACCTCTTCTTGAAAAAGGTGATATTATTATCGATGGAGGAAACTCATTCTTCAAAGATACTCAAAGAAGATACGACTTATTATTAGAAAAAGGAATCAACTACTTCGGTGTTGGTGTATCAGGAGGAGAAGAAGGTGCAAGATTCGGTCCTGCTTTAATGCCTGGTGGAGATGAAAAAGCATATGAAGAAATTCGTCCAATTTTAGAAGCTATTGCTGCTAAAGTGAACGGCGTTCCTTGCTGTAGCTACACTTCAACTGGTGGAGCAGGTCACTATGTGAAAATGGTCCACAATGGTATCGAGTATGGAGATATGCAATTAATCTCTGAAGCTTACAAAGTTCTTAAACACTTAGGTGGATTTACTAATGAAGAATTACAAGAAACTTTTGAAGAGTGGAATAAAGGTGAATTAGAATCTTATCTAATTGAAATCACTGCAAATATCTTCAAAGTTAAAGAAGAAGATGGAAGCTACTTAGTAGATAAAATCTTAGATAAATCTCAACAAAAAGGTACAGGAAAATGGACTAATGAGCAAGCTATTGATTTAGGAATTGATGTATCAGTTATTACAGCTGCCTTAAATGGAAGATATATGTCAAATCTTAAAGAAGAACGTGTTCGTGCTGAACAAGAATTCACTCGTAAACCTTACGCAGTTGTAGAAGATAAAGAAAGATTAAAAAATATTGTAAAAGATGCATTATTTATTTCGAAAATTGTATCTTATGCACAAGGATTTAAATTACTACAAGCTGCCGAAAAAGAATACAACTGGACTTTCGATTATTCACAAATTGCTAAAATTTTCCGTGGTGGATGCATTATTCAAGCGAAAATCTTACAAAACATTATCGAAGCGTACCAAAATAATCCAAAATTAGAGAACTTAATTTTTGATCCATTCTTCAAAGAAGTAATCGAAACAAGACAAGATAGTTTACGTGAAGTTGCTACATTAGCAATCACTAACAGATTACCACTAAGTGCTATGACATCTGCAATTTCATACTTAGATATCTACACTACAGCTGACAGTGGTGCTAACTTAATTCAAGCGCAACGTGACTATTTTGGAGCACATACTTTTGAAAGAACTGATAAAGAAGGAAGTTATCACTATGACTGGGTTGGAAACAATGGAAAATAAAACAGCTATAACACTTTTTGGGGGTACAGGAGACTTAACATATAGAAAACTGTTACCTGCATTATATAACTTAAACGCATTGGGTAAATTAGCCGATGATTTTAAGATTGTTGTGATAGGTCGTAGAGCATACACACAATCAGATTATATTGATATTGCTCGTACATGGGTTAAAGAATACGCTCGTACAAAATTTGACGATGCGCAATTCGATGCATATGCTAAGAGAATCATTTACTTCAAAATGGATATGACAAATGCAGACGATTATGAAATGTTGCAAAACTTCTATGTTGAGCAAGATATTCAAAATCATGTTTACTACTTTGCAGTAGCTCCTACGTTCTTCATAACTATTACGAACGGACTTAAAAAACATTGTTCTGAAAATAATGCGAAAGTTATTATTGAGAAACCATTCGGAGAAGATTTAGAAAAAGCTGGGTTACTAAATGATGAGCTTGCTAAATTCTTTGATGAAAATGAAATTTATCATATCGATCATTATTTAGGTAAAGAAATGATTCAAAACATTCTTTCTCTACGTTTTGAAAATATAATCTTCAAAGGTATTTGGAATAAAGACTTTATTGAAAATGTTCAAATTACTGCTGCTGAAACAGTTGGAGTTGGAACAAGAGCGAGTTACTATGACAAGAGCGGTGCTTTAAAAGATATGGTTCAAAATCATTTATTACAAGTGTTATCGCTAGTAGCGATGGAAGAACCTAATGAACCAGGAAGTCGTGGTATTCACGAAAATCAATATAACCTTCTTGCTTCACTTAAACCGATTGAGGATGTTCATGAAAGTTTAGTAATGGGACAATATGAAGGATATCTTCAAGAGGAGAATATCCCAGCTGATTCTAAGACAGAAACTTATGCAGCGCTAAAATTATTTGTAGATAATGAGCGTTGGGAAGGTGTACCATTCTTTATAAGAACTGGTAAAAAACTAGAGAAAAGAGAAACTCAAGTAGTTGTTCAATTTAAAGCTGTTGGATCTTCTCCAGGTAATGTATTAATAATAAAAATTCAACCTGAAGAAGGTGTGTATTTCCAATTTAATGCTAAAAAACCAGGAACTGAACAAGAATTACAACCTATCTCTTTAGACTTTTGTCAAAGTTGTATATTAGAAAATATAATAAATACTCCAGAAGCGTATGAAAGACTATTAGATGCTTGCTTCAGAGAAGATAGAGCACTGTTCTCGCAATGGAACCAAATCGTAGCTTCTTGGACGTTTGTTAATGAACTAATTGCTAAATATGAAGAACAAGGTTCTCCATTATATACTTATGAACAAGGTTCAAAAGGTCCTAAAGAAGCTGACGAACTTGTTAATTGGGTTAAATAGATTATTAGAGGGTCTCCAAAATTTAGGACTGACGAGAGGGGTCATGAGCTTTAAGCTCATGATTCCTTTTTTTAAAAAAATAGATATTAAAAAGATAATTTTTTTATTGAAATTTAATAGTTAACTATTGTAAATTAAATTTTAGTTCTTGA
>ERZ773050.1527-NODE-1527-length-12766-cov-5.955157_pt1 | contig 12766 bp, 10 predicted proteins | sample MGYA00580632_ERZ773050 | MGnify/ENA primary metagenome ERZ773050 (study PRJEB29015, sample SAMEA2738123) | human oral metagenome | biome: human oral; feature: human-associated habitat; material: saliva | place: China | collected 2166 ... | reverse complement strand
GCCGAAGCCCGCGACGAAGCCGCTGGAGTACGAGTCGGGGTCGTACCCCCGGGTCAGGTAGGTCCACAGCGTCTGGATGAACATGTAGCCCAGCAGGACGGGAACGACGAGGCCGACCAGGACGCGCCACCACAGGCCGATCATCCGTGACTCCGAGACGGCGTTGAGGTGGTCCTGGAGCAGCCTGGTGCGCCGCAGGATCCAGGCCACCGCCACGCACATAATGATGGCCGAGGCGACCACGCCGATATTGTTGATGAAGGCGTCGACGACGTCGAGGTCCGGCAGCCCCGAGGTCGTGGCGAACAGCGCGAAGGACACGACCGCGGCCGGGATGCCGACGACGAGGGAGGCCCGCTTGGGCGCCAGGCCCAGCTTCTCCCCCACGCCCGCGGCCACCACCTGGATGATGGAGATGAAGGAGGTCAGGCCCGCCATGGTGAAGGAGGCGAAGAAGAGGACCCCGAAGAGCGCGCCGCCGGGCATCTGCGAGATGACAGTGGGGAAGGTGATGAAGGACAGCAGCGGCCCGGTGATGTTCTCCAGCTCGTCTACGCCGACCCCCTGGGCGCCCGCCATGAAGCCCAGGGTGGCGAAGACGCCGATGCCGGCGAGCAGCTCGAAGGCGGAGTTGGCGAAGCCCGCCACCAGCCCGGTGCCCACCAGGTTGGAGCGGCGCCGCCGCAGGTAGGAGGAGTAGGTGAGCATAATGCCGAATCCCACGGACAGGGAGAAGAAGATCTGCCCGAGGGCGGCCATCCACACCTTGTAGTCCCGCAGCGCGGACCAGTCGGGGGTGAACAGGGCGTTGAGGCCCTCGCCCGCGCCGGGCAGCAGGAGGGCGCGCACCACGAGGACGGTGAACATGAGCACCAGCAGCGGCAGGAAGACCTTGTTGGCCCTTTCCACGCCGTCGCTCACGCCCAGGGCGGTGACCACCAGGCCGAAGGCCCACACCAGGAGCAGGGGGACGGCCACGCCCATGACGATCTCCGGCGAGTAAGCGGCCCCGGAGCCGAGCCGGTCCATCCCGATGTAGTGCTGGAAGAAGCCGGTCGCGTCGTCGCCCCAGGCGGTGCTGATGGAGAAGAGCGTGTAGCGCAGGGACCAGGCCACCACCACCGCGTAGTAGGTCATGATGACGAAGCAGATGAAGACCTGGAACCAGCCGAGCCACTCGAAGCGGCGGCTGAGCCGCCGGAAGACGGCGGGGGCGGAGCCGCGGAAGCGGTGGCCCAGGGCGTAGTCGAGCAGGAGGATGGGGATGCCGGCCGCCAGCAGGGCGATGACGTAGGGGACGATGAAGGCGCCGCCGCCATTGGAGTAGGCCACGCCGGGGAAGCGCCAGATATTGCCCAGGCCGATGGCCGAGCCGATGGCGGCCATGAGGAAGCCGAACTGGCCGCTCCACTGCTCGCGGGGCGGTGCGGAGGACGCCGGGGCGTCCGGGGTTGAGGCCATGGTGCACCTTCTGGGAGACGGAGGGCCGCACGAACCGGCCTCCCGGTCATCGACCCGGGGCGTGGCGCGTCGGCGCTGAACTTGAGAACCATAATGCCGTCCATATGACGAAGCGACACGCTCTCACCATGTGATCACCGGTCCGTTCCGTCGTGTGCCACACTGGCGTTCGCCGGGTCCGACGACGACGCCGCCGTCGGACGCCGCCCCGCCCGTCCGCCCCACGAAGGAGCCCCATGGCCACCCCCCACATCAACGCCGAGCCCGGAGACTTCGCCCCGGCCGTCCTCATGCCCGGCGACCCCCTGCGCGCCCGGCGCATCGCCGAGGCGATCCTGGACGACGCCCGCCTGGTCAACGACGTGCGCGGCATGCTCGGCTTCACCGGGACCCACGGGGGCAGGCCGCTGAGCGTCATGGGCTCGGGCATGGGCCAGCCCTCCCTGACCATCTACGCCACCGAGCTGTTCGACCGGTTCGGGGTCGAGCGCATCATCCGCGTGGGCACCGCCGGCGGCATCTCCCCGGATGTCGCGGTCGGCGACGTCGTCATCGCCACCGGCGCCCACACCGACTCCGCCATGAACCGGGTGCGCGTGCCGGGAGTCGACTTCTGCGCCGTCGCGGACTTCCGCCTGGCCATGGCGGCCTGGCGGGAGGGCGTCGAGGCGGGCCTGACCGGGCGCCTGCACGCCGGTCCGATCATCTCCCGCGACCACTTCTACCTCACCCCCGAGGGGCAGACCGAGGCGCTGGCCCGCTACGGCACCCTGTGCGTCGAGATGGAGGCCGCCGCCCTGTACGCCGTGGCCGCCGAGTACGGCGGGCGGGCCCTGGCGGTGCTCACGGTCTCCGACCACCTGCTCGACCACTCGGGGGACATGAGCGCCGCCGAGCGCGAGACCCGCTTCGCCGACTCCCTGCGCCTGGCCGTCGCCGCGGCGCTGAGCTGAGGGGCCGCGGCGACGGGCCGGGGAATCGCCGCGGCGCCGGGCCGGGGAGCGAGGAGCCGGTTCGCCCCGCCCCGGCCGGCCCCACGACCACCCGGCCCCGTGCGCCCCGCCCTACTTGTCGGCGGCGTCCGTCTCGCTCTGCTTGCCGGCGGCGCGGGCCGCCTCGTAGGCGGCGCCGACGATGCCCGCGGTGTTGAGCAGCTTGGCGGGCACGATGGGCGCGCGCAGGTCGAGCAGGGGCAGGAACTTGTCGTGCTTCTTGGACACCCCTCCGCCGACGACGAGCAGGTCCGGGCTGAAGAGCATCTCGACGTGGCCGTAGTAGCGCTGGAGGCGCTTGGCCCACTTCTTCCAGCTCATGTCGTGGATCTCCCTCTGGCGGGAGGAGGCGCGCGACTCGGCGTCGTGGCCGTCGATCTCCAGGTGGCCGAGCTCGGTGTTGGGCACCAGGGTGCCGTCGACGATGACGGCCGAGCCGATGCCCGTGCCCAGGGTGGTGACGATGATGGTGCCGGGCACGCCCTTGGCGGCGCCGTAGACGACCTCGGCCAGCCCGGCGGCGTCGGCGTCGTTGAGCGCGTGGGACGGGCGCTCCAGGACCCGGGTCATGAGCTCGTCGACGTTCACGCCCTTCCAGGACTTGTCGAGGTTGGCGATGAAGACGGCGGTGCCGTGCACGATGGGGGCGGGGACGGTGATGCCCACGGGCACGTCCGGGGCGACGCCGAGCCGCTCGACGATGGTGCGGCAGACCTTGGCGACCGCCTCGGGAGTGGATGGTCGGGGGGTCTCGATGCGTACGCGCTCGCCAATGAATTCACCGGTCCCCAGATCGACCAGGGCGCCCTTGACGCCCGATCCGCCGATGTCGATCCCGCATGCCACCTGGGTCATTAGTCCGTCTCCTGAACCTCGTCGGTCGGTACGGCTCGAGGATATCGGAGGCGGGCGCCGTCGGGGCGCACTCAGGCCGCCCAGTCGCCCAGCCCGCCCTCCAGGGCCCCCAGGGCGGCGTCGATGACCCCCCAGCGCTCCTCGTCGGGGCAGCCGCGCTCGACCCAGTGGAGGCAGGCGGCGTCGATGAAGCCGAGGTAGCCCCACAGGGCGTAGCGGTGGCGCGCCTGCTCGCCGGGGCCGAGCAGGCGGCCGAGGCGCTCGACGTAGTCGCTGCGGGCCCGGGCGCGCACCCGCGCCGCGCCGGCCGGCTCGCTGCCCGGCCGGCGCAGGGGCATGGCCCAGGCCCCGGGGCGGGCGGCGATGTGGTCCAGGTAGACGATGGTGGCCGTCCTGATGCGGTCGCGCACCGGCACGCCGTCGGGCAGGGCGTCGATGGCGCGCGCCTGGCGCTCCATGAGCGCGTCGACGGACTCGCGCACGACCTGGGCGTACAGGTCCTCCTTGCCGTGGAAGTAGCGGTAGACGAGCGGGGTCGAGGCCCGGGCCCCCTCGGCGATGTCGGCGAGGGTGACCTCGGCGTAGGGGCGCTCGGCGAAGGCGGCGGCGGCCGAGCGCAGGATGGCCTCGCGGCGCGCGTCGGGGTCGAGCCGGAGGCGGGGCCTGGAGTCGGTGCGCGCCATGTGGACATGGTACCGCTAGTGAACTATGATTCACGAACGTTAGTGAACTCCATTCAACAAGTGAACACCATTCAATCAGGAGGTCTCATGAACTGGGTCGAGCACGCCATCTGGTGGCACGTCTACCCGCTGGGCTTCACCGGAGCCCCCATCCGCGACGGCGACCGCTCCCCCGCGCCCAGGCTGCGCCGGCTGCTGAACTGGCTGGACTACGCCGTCGAGCTGGGCGCCTCCGGTCTCCTGCTGGGCCCGATCTTCTCCTCGGCCAGCCACGGCTACGACTCCCTGGACCAGCTGAGCATCGACCCGCGCCTGGGAGGGGACGCCGACTTCGACGACCTCGTCGCCGCCTGCCGGCAGCGCGGGCTGCGCCTCGTGCTCGACGGCGTCTTCAGCCACGTCAGCGCCGACCACCCCCTCCTGCGCCGGGCCCTGGACGAGGGGCCCGACGGCGAGGAGGCCGCCCTGTTCGACATCGACTGGCAGGCCCCGGACGGCCCGCGCCCGCGCGTGTTCGAGGGGCACGGGGACCTGGCGCGCCTGAACCACTCCAGCGGGGCCGCCGTCGACTACACCGCCGACGTCATGCGGCACTGGCTCGCCCGCGGCATCGACGGCTGGCGCCTGGACGCGGCCTACTCGGTGCCGACCGACTTCTGGGCCCGGGTCCTGCCGGCCGTGCGCCGCGACCATCCGCGGGCGTGGTTCCTCGGCGAGGTCATCCACGGCGACTACGCCGCGATCGTCAAGGACTCCACCATGGACACGCTCACCCAGTACGAGCTGTGGAAGGCGATCTGGTCCTCCCTGACCGACCCCAACTTCTTCGAGCTCGACTGGAACCTGACCCGCCACAACACGTTCCTGGACTCCTTCACCCCCCAGACCTTCATCGGCAACCACGACGTCACCCGCATCGCCTCCCGGGTCGGCGCCGCCGGCGCCGTGACCGCCCTGGCCATCCTCATGACGGTGGGGGGCGTCCCCTCGATCTACTACGGGGACGAGCAGGGCTTCACCGGCGTCAAGGAGGAGCGCTTCGGCGGGGACGACGCCGTCCGCCCCGCCTACCCGGAGGACCCCTCCGGGCTCGCGCCCTGGGGCGCGCCCGTCCTGCGCGCCCACCAGCAGCTCATCGGCCTGCGCCGCCGTCACCCGTGGCTGGTCACCGCCCGCACCGAGTCGCTGCGCCTGGAGAACGCCCGGTACACCTACCGGGCCACCGCGGCCGACGGCGGGGAGCACCTCGACGTCGAGATCGACCTGGAGGCCGACCCCCGGGTGGTGATCCGCGGCGCCCGGGGCGAGGTCCTGTGGAGCCAGGAGAGGCTCTGAGGCGGGCGGGCTCCGTCCGCCCCGGGTCGTCCAGGGCGGACGGGCCGTCCGGGGCGGACGGGGCGCCTCACGCCGGGGCGGTGGTGAACACCTCGGGCGGCACCCCGAAGCGGGCGTAGGTCCTCTCGCAGGCGTGGCAGGGGCCGAGGGGCTCGCCCTCCGGCGAGTGGATCCTCACCCGCGTCACCGTGCGGGGCAGCGCGTCGACCCCGTTCTCGCGGGCGGCCCGGGCGAGCATCTTGTAGGCCGCGTCGGCCCGGTGCTCCCAGCGGGCGAAGGGGCCGCCCCCGTGGATGGCGTTGTCCAGCCAGGCCTCGTACCAGGCCGTGAGGCCGGGGGCCACCCGGGCGAAGCCGTCGTCGCAGGCGCGCGAGTCCAGCCACACGGCGCCGTCGGTCAGGTCGAGGAGCCACCGGGCGCCGCAGCCGGCGTCGGCCAGGTGCCACCAGCGCTCGTCGATGCGCCGGGGCTCCAGGCCGTAGCCGGGCCCCGCCCCGCTGGCGGCGATCCGGGTCAGGAACCGGTTCGCCTCCGCCGGCAGGACGGGGTCCGCGGGTCCGGGCTCCCCCAGGCGCATGCCGTGGCGGCGGGCGCCGTGCCACCCGGCCTCGGCGTCGGGGTCGGCCCCGCAGGCCCGCAGGAGGTCAAGGGTGCGCTGGAGGCCCTCGCGGGTGAGCTCGGGCGCCGGCTCCAGCGGGGCCAGGACGGCCCACTCGCGCAGCATGTGCAGGCCGGCGGACTCGTCGGGCGGCGGGGCCAGGCGCTCGAGCACCTCGGCTGCGGCCGGCCAGTCGGCCGTGCCGAGCTTGACCTCGGTCGACGTCGCCCGCCCGCAGGCGAGGAAGCAGCCCAGGGCGATGACCCGGTCCGAGCGCGTGGACGGAATGGTCCCGCTGGTCAGCACGGCCCGCGTCAGCGCCGAGGGGCCGCCCAGGCGCCGGCGCTCGGCCCCCGCCGCCCGGGCCGAGTCGCTCCACCGGTCGAGGTGGCCGACCGCGAACAGGTGGCGCCGCCCGTCGAGGGTCGTCTCGAACAGCTCGACGTCGGGGTCCTCGGTGTTGATGAGCTCGGGGCGGCCGATGCCGGTGAGCAGGACGGGGCCGAAGGCGCAGGCCCAGTTGCACCCGGCCAGCGTGAGCGCGTGCTCGGGGCTGGGCCCGTACCCGCTGGCGGTCACGAGGGCCCCGGCCCCGCCGAGCGCGCCGCCCCTGATGGACAGGAAGACGAACACGCCGTAGGGCGGGTGGTCCTGCTGGGTGTCGATGCGGCACTCGATGACGGGCAGATCCTCCCCCAGCTCCACGACCCAGGCGCCGTCGGCCTCCGCCACGCGCGCGCCGACGAAGTGGTCGGCGATCACCTCGGCGAGTCGGCGCTCGGAGTCGGGGACGGGGGCGGACTGGTCGGCATCACTCATGCGCCCATGAGATCACAACTCCGCAACGCGGCGGGCGGCCGTTCCTCCCGCCGACGCGGCTCAGGCCATCTCGATGACGAGCTTGCCGCGCACGTGCCCGCCCCGCAGCTCGGTGTAGGCCTCGCGCACGGCGTCGAGGTCGAAGGGGCGGACGCGGGCGACGGTCGCGCGCACGGCGCCGTCGGCCACGAGACCGGCCGTCCGGCGCAGGTCCTCGCGCGGGAGGGCGTCGCGCCCGCCGGTGACCCGGGCGCCCTTGGCGATCGACGGCGGCGCGGGCACGATCGTGGCGATGGCGGCGGGGTCCAGGCCGAGCTCCAGGGCCAGGTCGACGTACTGCGGGCCGTGGCAGTCCAGCAGCTTGGTGACCGGCGCCGGCGCCGCCGCGCGGACGCGCTCCTCCAGGCCCTCGCCGTAGGCGACGGCGGTGGCGCCCAGGGAGCGGATGTAGTCGAGGTTGCGCTCGCCGGCGATGCCGATGACGGCGGCGCCGGCGCGGGCGGCCAGCTGCACCGCCATGGAGCCGACGCCGCCCGAGGCCGCGCTGACGACCAGGACGTCGCCGGGCGCGACGTCGAGCGCGCGCAGCGCCCCGCAGGCCGTCTCGGCGGCGACCCCGAGCGAGGCGGCCCGGACGAAGTCGAGGGCCTCGGGCTTGGGCACGACCTCGTCCGCCGCGATGACGAGCCGCTCGGTCAGGGTCCCGGGGCCGGTCCCCTGGCCGGGGACGGAGCGGACGGTGCCCAGGACCGCGTCGCCCACGGCGAGGGAGTCGACGCCCTCGCCGACGGCGTCGACGACGCCCGCGTAGTCGCGCCCGACCCCCTGCGGGGCCGCCGGGGCGTCGCCGCCCATCATGCCGGAGAAGATCTTCCAGTCCACCGGGTTGAGGCCCGCCGCCCGCACCGCGATCCGGACCTGCCCGGGGCCCGGCGCGGACTCGGGGACCTCGACCATCTCCAGGACCTCCGGGCCGCCGAAGCTCCGGTACTCGATCGTTCGCACCATGATCACGCCTCTCTCGTCGCTCGTCTCTCGTGGTATCCGGCCGTGCGGCCCGGCGCGGCGCGCAGACGACGCCCAGCCGTCATGACGTCCGCACAGCCGCCCGGCCGTCGAACATTTACTATGATTTCCATATAATACACGACTCGTAGGAACCACAACCCGCAGGAGGCAGGAACCGCTATGACCACCGCCCCCGACCCGCCACAGCTGCGCACGGTCCTCGCCCTGCGCCGGCTCGGCAGCGCCCTGGCCGCGACCAACCGCGCCGTCGGCGGAGCGGTGGGCATTAAGGACACGGACCTGGCCGTGCTCGACGTGCTCCACCAGGAGGGGCCGCTCACCCCCACGCAGCTGGCCCGGCGCACCCGCACCCACCCGGCCACCATGACGGGCATCCTCGGGCGGCTGGAGCGGGGCGGGTGGATCGAGCGCAGGCCCGACGCCGTCGACCGGCGCTCGGTGCGCATCCGCGCCGCGGGGGCGAGCCGCCTGACCGAGGTCTACGCGCGGGCCGACGAGGAACTGGCCGGTCTCACCGCGGGCTGGCCGGACGAGCATGTGGCGGCGCTGGTCGGATTCCTCGACGGGGCGAGCGGCGTCGCCAACCGGCTGGCCGACGATCTCGCGCCCGGCGGGGCGAGCGGAACTGACGGACGAGTGCGCTCGGGCTCGGAGCAAAAAAGTCGAGCCGCTAAAAACGAAGCCCGAAATCGACGCCGGGGTGATTCCGGCGCCCCGCCCCCGCACTATCGCCCTATGAGCAGCCTTCCAGACCCCAGCGCTCCCGCAGCCGCATCTCCGGTGCGATAACCCTGCATCTGTGATGCTACACTGACGGCATGCGCACAACGATACGACTTGATCCAGAGGTCGCGGCGGCGGCCGAACGACTTCGCGACGAACGCCACATTGGGTTCGGCGAGGCCGTCAACGAACTCGCCCGCGCCGGTCTGGTACGCAAATCGCCCGCCGCCCGCTTCCGGCAGCGGACTGCGAGCGTCGGAATGAAAGTAGACGTCACCAACATCGCCGACACACTCGAATTGCTCGACTCCCACGACGCCGAGGCCGCCCGATGATCGTCGACGCCGATGCTCGTCCTTATGCGGTCAGCAGCCGATCGCGAAACGCCCCGAGGGGTTTATAGGGCCTTACTCGCCGGAGGATCGCAGCCCGTAGGTCCGGATCAGCGAAATGAAGTGGGGGGCGAGCACGGGGTGGGGCGCATGGGGCTCCTGGGACGGTCCAGCGCGGGGTCGTGTTAAAATCTGCCACAAAGACGCTCCGGGCCGGGATCGACGGCAAACAAAAGCGCGGAATATCAACGATTCTTCTCCGGCGCTTCGACGGGGTCGGGGCCTTTGTGGCAGATTTGGACAACCCGTTCCGCCGCGGGCCCCCAGGAGAGCCGCCGTGGACCGCGGTGACGGACCCGCTCCGGAGCATCTCCAGTGATACGGCGGGAAAGACTCACCGTCTGCTACGCCTCCTCCCGTCCGCTACGTCCCTTCACCCTCCGCTACGCCCCCTTTTCTCGTACAGTGGAGGGTAAAAGAGCGTAGCAGACGGAAAAGGGCGTGGCAGACGCGGTCGGACCGGTGGACGGGGCACGGAGCACAGGGTGCGGGATCGGACGTGACGACCCATCGGCGCCCATGTATTTTCTCTGTTTTTAGTCTGTTTCACCAACAGCCGATTTTCCCTCACGCGAGACCGCTTCCTCTGCCCACGTCTGATACATTCGCTGATATTTCCTCCATTCCGTTCTCCAATGGACACCGTCGTGAGCGGGACAGATAGGCTGATCGCACAGGATTTGCTCGGTGATCCAGCCGAACCTGGTATCACGGCATTCGATGGCGCGTTTGCGCAACTCGAACCACTCCAATGCCTCATCAAGCGGCCGATGAGTGTACAACGCCGATTCCCAGAGATATAGAAGTTCCTGAGACTGTTTGCTGGTGTCGATCATGCCGGCACCGTCGCGGGTGAGGTCGTCAGGAATCTTACCGCGCGGCTTGAACTCGTGGCACATCCGACAGAGCCCACGGAGGTTGCTCAACTCGGTCGACCCACCGCTTATGTGATCAACCTCGGTTGCTGGCCGATTGTTGCAGTTGACGCACAAACCGTCATTTTTCGCCAGTACAATCCGGCGAATCTTGTCGCTCAGTCGAGGTCTGGTATAGGCCAAATCGAGAGCAAGGAAGTTGATCATATCATTATAGACGACCCAGGCGGTCATTCGGTCGGCACTTCGGCCGTCGCGTATCACTTGCCGAATATAGCGAATATTTTCGGCCTGTTTACGACAGTGCTCCGAGCAGAAACCGGCTTGCCTCTTTCTTATCTTGGTCGGGTCAAGCGGCTCAAGACAGCTGACGCACAGCCCGACCCTCCACTCACGCTCCACGGGCACAGCGCACTCCTTCTTTCACGCAACCGAACCAAGCGCCTTCACCGAGATGACCGGCACGACCGTGTGCAACCACAGCATCAGCGCAACAGCCTTGTCAGTATCCCACCGAAGATGCGCCAGCAGCGGCAGGCGCATGGTCACAATCGCATTGCGTTCCCGGAAGGTTATTCTGGGTGCGTCTGGGTGCGTCTGGGTGCGTCTGGGTACGTGTGATGCGAGGTTGGCGGGGGCGCGGGGGCGGCTGTGGTGGTTCCCGTTCCCGTCGTCCCCCGGATCGTCCGCGCTGTGGACCGCAGCGACCCCCGCCGCGCCGCCCCCGGCCCGTGAGCACGGGGGTTGACCCATGAGAACGAGGGTTTAGCACTCGTGCTCATGGGTCAACCCCCGTGCCCATTGGGCCCTTCTCGCCCGAAGGCGGTGGCCGGGGCGGGATCGGCATAATGGCGCGCAAGGGGCGGCGCCCCCGCGGGGCCCATGGAGCCCGTGGGGCCCGTGGGTCCGGCGCCTGCCTGGGCGACCCCGTCGGGCCCGCGGGAGCGCCGGCCCGTGACGCCCCCGCCCGGGCCCCGCGGTGGTGGATTGTCCAAATCTGCCACAAAGGCCCCGATCGAGCCGGAGTGCGCGAGGAGAATCGTTGATATTCCGCGCTTTTCTTCGCGGCCGATCCCGACCCGGGGCGCCTTTGTGGCAGATTTGGACACGACCCCACCCCGGATCGCCCCAGGAGCCCCACCAGCACCACACAGACACCTCAGAATAACCTTCGAGGCACTAAAAGCACGCGCCAGTCACCTTTTGCGCCGCCGACCCGGAGAACGATCGGTGAGATGCTCCTGACGCCCGCTGCCGAGGCATGCCCGGCCTCCCGCCCTCCGCGAGAACGCCGGGCAGCACCAAGAATGCCGCCCGATCAAAGGGCTCGGCCGTCAGGGAGTGGCTTGCCGGGGGCAGCCCCGAGAATGCCGCCCGACTCGCGAGAACGCACCTCTGGCAGACGTACTCGCGGGCCGGGCGGCGATCTCGCGGGCCGGGCGGCGGGAGTAGGCGACTCGGCCTGAACGCCGCCGCGCCCTGACGCTCAGGCCGCGGCGGGAGCGGTCTTCGCGGCGCCCTCCTCGACGGCCTTCTTAGTGGCGGCCATCTGCTTGAGGGCGATGATCCCGGCGCAGGAGATCACCGCGCCCACGAGGATCGAGATGACGAACCACGCGAAGTTGTCCATGGCGAAGAACACGAAGACGCCGCCGTGGGGCGCGCGCGAGGCCGCGTGCAGCGCCATCGACATCGCCCCGGTCACCGCGCCGCCCGCCATGCACGGCGGAATAATGCGCAGCGGGTCGGCCGCGGCGAAGGGGATCGCCCCCTCGGAGATGAACGAGGCGCCCAGCAGCCAGGCGGCCCGCCCGTTGTCCCGCTCGGCGCCCGTGAAGAGGTTCGGGCGGATGGTGGTGGCCAGGGCCAGGGCGAGCGGCGGAACCATGCCCGCGGCCATGACGGCCGCCATGATCTCGTAGGAGGCCGGCGTCCCCGCGTCCAGGCCGGCGGTGCCGAAGAGGTAGGCGGCCTTGTTGACCGGGCCGCCCAGGTCGAAGCACATCATGAGGCCGACGATGACGCCCAGGAGGACGCCGGCGCCGTTATTGGCCATGGCGGTCAGGGACTCGGTGAGCCAGGTCATGAAGGAGGCCAGCGGCCTGCCCAGCAGCATGTACATGACCGAGCCGACCACGAGGGTGGTGAACAGCGGGATGATGACAACCGGCATGAGGCTGCGCAGCCAGCGCGGCGCATTCAGCCCGGCGAGCCAGGCCGCGAAGTAGCCGGCGAGGATGCCGCCGAGCAGGCCGCCGATGAAGCCCGAGCCGGTGGCCACGGCCGCCAGCCCCATGATGAAGCCGGGGGCGATGCCGGGGCGCCCGGCCAGGCCGAAGGCGGTGTAGCCGGCCAGCGCCGGGACGAGCAGACTCATGCCCGCGCTGCCCAGCAGGTAGAGGACCGCGCCGATGTAGGCCGCGAGCGGGGAGCCGGCCAGGGCGTGCTCGGCGGCGTAGGTCTTACTGGTCAGGTCCGGCAGGTTCCACAGGCTGGTCGCCAGGATCCCGTTGTCGCGATCGCCCAGCACGATGTTCTGGGCGGTCTTGGTGATGTCGTACCCGCCGAAGAGGAAGCCCAGGGCGATGAGCAGGCCGCCGGCCGCCACGAAGGGGATCATGTAGGACACGCCGGTCATGACCGAGCGCTGGAGGTGGCGCGCCCAGTGCTCCTTCTCCTCCGCGGCGCCGGACTCGGAGGAGTCGCCCGAGCCGGCCGGGACCGTCGGGGCGGAGGGGTCGCCGACGGCGGCCAGGGCCCGGTCCAGCAGGGAGCCGGCGTCGTTGACGGCGGCCTTGACGCCGACGTCGACGACGGGCTTGCCGGCGAAGCGGTCACGGTCCTTGACGGGCAGGTCGTGGGCGAAGATGACGGCGTCGGCCCGCCTGATGAGGTCGGGGTCGAGCCAGTCGATCCTGCCCGACCCCTGCCCCTCGATGTGGACCTCGACGCCGCGGGCCTTGCCGGCCTGCTCCAGCGCCTCGGCCGCCATGAAGGTGTGGGC
>ERZ773050.1520-NODE-1520-length-12810-cov-5.842130_pt1 | contig 12810 bp, 17 predicted proteins | sample MGYA00580632_ERZ773050 | MGnify/ENA primary metagenome ERZ773050 (study PRJEB29015, sample SAMEA2738123) | human oral metagenome | biome: human oral; feature: human-associated habitat; material: saliva | place: China | collected 2166 ... | reverse complement strand
TACAGACATTAGAAACATTAAAGGAAGTTTTTAGCAAGGGTTTTGATAGTGAAAACGACTATGAGGATTTTATAATCACAGTAGCGGATAACGTTGACAATGATATTAAGGTTGATAAGCTATTAGAATATAAGTATATTCTTGAAAGCTTTAAGGGCTATGAGTATCTGGAAACATTTGATCAATTAGAAAGCGATGAACAAATCGCAATTATGATTAATGATTTTGTTCAGTCTGCTATTGATAACGGTTTAAATTACATTACTGAACATGATTTTGAAAGTTGGGAAACTCTATTCAACGCAATATTTACTTGGTAATTAATAAAAGGGCGGTGCAAATAAGCACCGCTTTTATTATGTTCTATATCTTTTATCTAAGTTTGTAAGTAAGCCAACTGAAAACTCTAACTTGTTACGTTCGTGTAAGTTTCTATACACGGCAGTTCTTAATAGCTTTATTACATCCATATCAATGGCTATCTGTTTTCCTGTGCCTGTTGTGCTTAGTATAGTCATAGGATATTTTAACTCATTGTAATATAAGTATATCTTATCTTCCATGCTTTTAATATAACCTAAACATTTGTAACTTGATAAGTTCAAATTAAAATCTTCCATCAAGTATGCACCCTGTAAATATGCGTTGATTGTCTTATTATTAAAAGTTTGATGTTGCAATTCTTTTTTTATCTGGATATGTAAAAAATCCTTTTCATCCATGATATTATCAAGTAGATCGTCTTTATATAAGTTATTGCTTATAGCGTATAATTCAAAGTTAGAATTTGTCTGTCTTATAGTTTCAAATATTTCCACTAATGAAAAAATTCTGTTAATGTTTTCACCTGTAAAACTTGAGAACTCTTCATATATAATAATATCCACTAAGCGTTTACTACTTTTAAATGTTTCATAGTCACATAAAGCCAGGGTATAGCCTATCAATATTATATCTTCTTTATCTTCTCTATTAACCATACATATTGAACTTGCACCCATACGCCCTAATTTAATATCGTAATTATCGTTACATATAGTTTGAAAATAAGACGTTGCTGTTCCTATATCCTTTTTACTGTTTCGGATATATAATACTTGCTTACCGTTTTGTATTTCTCTTTTTACTTTTTCAAGTACGCTATAAGTTTTACCGCAACCCCTACCGCCTGTTATAGCATAAAATCGTATTCCGGGTATTCGTTCATTTTCAATGTTAAACCATTCATTATTTTTTAAATCAATAACCTTATCCATTTTAAATAATAACCCATAACCATAATGGCTATGGGTTATACTCCTTTACTGTAATATATGTACTCCTCTGTTAAATATGCTATTAATTTGACTAAAATACTTCAGTCCGATACTTTCGTTATATTGCAAGTCACCCTTTACATATGCATGACCTTTATACATGTAACTTGAAATATTCAACGCCTCAGTCCTGTGAGTAGCACAACCATAATATTTATATATAGCGTCAAGTCGCATTAACTCTTCTTTTGTAGGACAATGATATTCTAACCAGAACGGTTTACGCTGAATAACTGTAAAATTTATACCCGCATTGCCCCCTTTAAGTGTAGCATATGAGGGTATAAAGCTACTTGTAATACCTCCAACAAGTCCGCCGATTGCTCCGCCAATGGCAGCTCCTGCCATAGTTCCCACAACTGGAACGACTGAACCAACAACACCCCCCACAACTGTACCAATGCCCGCTGTTGCCCCAGTAATATTAGTACTATTAATAGTACTATTTAAACCACTTACTGAATTGTTCAGTAATTGCATACTATTCATATCCATAATTTATTACTCCTTTACCAGTATAAACCATCCATTCCAGTACTTGACATATCACTACCTAAATTATCGCCTATCTTATCCCATATAGTCGGTACTTTTCCTGTAATATCCATATGAGGGTAAGCACTGAATACTAAATAATTACCGCTTACACCGTTTTTATATCCTTGCATAAATAGAATACTATGCGGTGTTGGTGTCGTGCTGTGATTAACTCCTACCACTACATTACTACCTAGACAACTGTTAATCATTTCCGATTGTCTAAACTCTTCGCATTGTCCATCAATAGTTTTAACAAATGCCCTTTTGTAAGGGTAATAATTAAGTCGCCCATGCAAGCCATGATCTGGTGTAGGTAAGTTTAATAATTCCCCTGTACTATTTCCGCCGTCTTCAGTTGCAAAATTAGGAAGTAACACATAGGAATTAGCACACACAAACGTTTTAAATATGTTTGTTGCCTGTGGCGGTTCACTTGCTAAATCCTCTATAGCTTGTTTGTATTCGTCTAAGCTTTCACTATATTTTAGCGGTGTAACCATGCCGTCAATTATATAGTTGTCCTGTTCTGTCGGCTTTTTAGCTTGCCATGCGATTACTTTTTTCCATTCTGCCTGTACTCTGTCAGTGGTAGTAATATCTACTGCACTAAACGGCAAAATATCATCATTGAAACGGTCGTATTCTTGCCATCCCTCTGGATTATTAGTAGTAACTTTATCTAACTTAATGTTAGGACTGTTTAACTGATCCTTGTAAGTTTCCCACACATCCAGAACCAAGTCATAACGCATTGCATAATCGTCTAAACCTGTGCCAGTTAGGGTATTTTTTTCTGGATAATTTAAAATCGTTTTACCCACCACGAAAAACCATTTCTTTTTATCTCCAGTATTGCCAAAATCAATAGCTATGTAATTAAATTTTGCCATGTCTGTACCCGGATTACCTGTAATATCTATAGTGGGGCAATCTTGATTTTTAGGACAATTTTTCAGCGAATAGCTTTCTGTATCACCTCTAGCCGCCTTAACTCCTGGAGCATATATATAGCTATAATCTGGAGCATTGCCACGCTCATATAATTCTACTGTAAATATATTTCTCTCAATTGGAAATTTACCTTCTGGTGTTGTTTTAGGCATATTGTGAACCCCCTAACGTAAAGTATTCATCAAGTATTTGAGTAAGCTGATAATACAAGGGTTGAAATTTAAAATTGCTTTCTGCTGTGGCAATATCCAAATTAGAATATGTACCGCTTTTAAGTTCAGTATCCCGGCTTTTACCTTTACTAAGTGAATTGTTATTATTTACCGCAAAACCCATTGATGTACTATCGCCCTTGCTTATATCTTTGTTAGCAGTTTCCGAAACTTCACCCCTGGAAAAACTTTCATCATTCTTGCTTGCTAAAAAGTTAGTGGATGTAGTTTCATTATTTAATATGGTAAGCGTATCACCCACCGAATTATTGCTTGATTGACTATCTCCGCTACTTATGGTATTAGTCTGTGTATTTGCCGATGTTCCGCTTTTACCTGTTGTGACTGTACCGTTTACAACCTCATGATCTGCTACAGTGTTATCTGTACCCTTGTTTTTAATACCGTTGTTGACATCCCTATCATACGCTTGTAAGTATCTAGCATTATCCAGTAGCCATAAACCTATATCGCCATAAAAGTTAGCAACCCACCTTTTTACATCCCTTAAATTTATAAGCTTATGATAGCAGTATTTATATATCAAGTCTGCAAGTACAGTTCTAAATGTAGTACTAATCTGAAATGTTGATAATGCCATAGAAACATTTGTATTCATTTCTGCCGTGTTGGTGACATTTTCAAAATATGCAAAGTCGTAATAGTCAAAATCTTCCTTGTCTATGTTATTCCGCCACCAATTAGACGGAATGTATAAAAAACCCCACATATAACCCCCCTTAAATATCTATATTAGTATTAACTTGATTTAATGCAGTTTGCCAGTCGTTAAGGAACTGTACCATATTTTCGTTAATACTAGCATACTTCTTTAATACATAATTAGTAGCTGTTTCTATTTCCTCTGTGCTAAGATTGTTCATAGTGTTTAGCAAGTTAGCTATTTGACTATGAAATTGACTAAAATTATTATCATTGTAAGTATTATCAACTCTTGCGTATCCCTGTCCGTCAAGTGTTACATTCATAGAACCTTTACCCCCTCAACGTCATTTATTTTCAATTCTGCTCCGTCATATCTGCCATCAACACAAAATACACGGCGTTCGCCATTGATAAAATTTTGACCTCTTACCATTAAACCGCTATTGTCTACATAGTAGGATAAGCCATTACTTAAGATATTCTTATTAGTGATTATTTCACCGTTTTGGTAATATCTCCAGTTATTACCCTCTTTATTCCATCCATTTATCATATAATTTATAACTCCATATCCGGCTATATTACTTGCATTGCGTAAGTGTCGTTTCATTGCTACACAGCCGCCGTTTCTATTAAACTTATCATCATTAGACGTGTTACCCTCTATAGTGTAAATGTATGTATTATCATAATTTACTACAAAACCTGTATGATGTATTCTTTCACCTTTGAAAAATACCAGTGATCCAGTTTGTGGCTGTTGTTTAAATCTTCCCTCACGTCTGAAAAAATTTGCTGATGTAGGTGTATATGCTGAAAAACCGCCTAACATCTTTGTAGCTTTTTCTTTTCCGAAAACCTTAATAAAACATATATCAATGTAGGTATCGCACCACGGTTCACCCTGTACCCCTATCCCTGTTTCTTTGTAAAAATCCTTTGCAAAGATAGTATAGTTGTTAAAACCGCCGTTCTTTGTATAGTTTTCTGGATTTTCCATACTTTCGCCTACATGGATAAGGCTATCTTTTTCTTGATAGCCTACCCAACTTTTAAGATAGTTTAAAATTCTATTGTAATCCGTCATTTTTGAACCTTTCCAAGAACTTTAATATCATAGGTGGCACATTGTCGGTATTATAATTACTTATGTTATTTATAATACTTAACAGTTCATGCATTACTAACCAGAGTATTACAGTACTACTGATAAATGTAAATGTGTTATTGGTCTGAAAGTAATTGTTAATAATTACGTCAATAATTAAAGCGATCAATACAAAGAATAAAGCATTGATTTTTCTTGCAATTCCCCTAATAGATTTGTCAATGCTTATTTGTTCCTTACGCTCAAACGCTCCAATTAGGGCAGTTATATAATCTGTAATATTGACAACAATCAACAAGCCGAATAACAAATAATGAGGATAAAGCATATTATACAATGCTGATAATACCACGCTAATTAATATCATCAATTTGTTCTGTTCCATTATCTTCTCCTTTAAAATCTTGAACATTAACAGTAGGGTAAAATGATAGACCGATACCAAACTTAGCATTTACTTTTTTACAAAACTGTTCACGGTACTTGTTAAGTACTGCACTAAAATATTTACTAATTAAACTGTCCTCAATAATTGCCCTATTATTTACATATTGCTTATTGGTATTTAATGAGCGGTTAGGGTTTACTCCTAACTCTTGTAAGTACTCATTCATAATTGTTTCACGCTCTTTGTTAATCTTGTCAAGATTAAATTCAATATTAGGATTGTAAAACAAATTATTAACATCTTTGTTGACATTATCACCTGTAACAAATGCATAAAGTGCGTTTAACTTTGAACGCTTAAAGATGTTTAACAGTTCATTTTTAAAGTTTTTATAGCCGATTGCGATAACTGGGATAGATAACTTGTCTACATTCTGCATATATAATGCGTCTAACTTGCCTAACATTTCACTATATTTTACAGCTAAACTATAAGGTATAGTATTAGTGAAGTTATCAAAAAATACAAAATCTTTATAGCTATAATCTAATATCAAGTTCTTTACGGATTTATCAAGTATAACTTTGATTTTCTTAGGTTCGTACCTGTTCCTATAGTCCATCACCGTACATGGTAATATCTGCAATGAACCTTTAACAATAGCCTTACCCACTCTAAACTTAGTTTGTACCAGTGCAAAGTCTTGACGGTTAAATATATACTTCTCTATTAAAAGCAAACTATAAAAATCTATGTTGCCACTCCAGTTATATAAGTTTTCTGCTAAGTCAGTTAGCATATTTAACCACTGTGTGACGTTTAAAGGTGTAGTTCCGCCGAACTCCTCCAAGTTCAGCGGATCCCCTTTAAAGTTATTCATAACTTTATTAGCCATAATTAAATTACTCCACGATTGCAACGCACTTTCTGCGGTCAGATATGTCTGCCAGTACATCCATATGCTTAAATATAGACGTATTCAATGTAGCAGTATTATCAAAGTTATAAGTGCCGTGTTCTCTGATACGATATATAAGTCCGTCTTCCTCAATAAGTACAGCTTTTAACTTCTTAGGCTGTGCCAGTGGTGTATATCCAGGCGTTACATTGGTATTGCTGTCAATAGCTGTATTGAACTTGTCTACCAATATTACATTAAAGCTATACTTATCATTGTTAAACTTACCGCCAAAGTAAGTAGATAAAGCTGTTCTAAAGTTTACATTGTTGTATAAATCTGGTGTACATACCAGTAGCATATCCGAAACAGCAATATCCTTTATGTCGTGTGATGGATTGTTTGCGTTGCGGTTAAAAGGTATAAAATCCGTTGTTGCCGATATTCTCATTCTGTCAATGAGCGTATTAATTGTAACCGCTACATCTTCCGCTGTTGCCTGGTTTGTGATAGGGTTAATAACTACCTCATCCATTCCGCCGCTTAAATACTGATTACTAAAACTTGATATTGCTAAATCATTAAGATAGATACTAGCCGACTTGATTATATTCTCAAGCTCTGCATTGATTGAATTAGCAATATTATCCCATGTAGATGAAATATTGATTATTTCCGCCTGGTTATAGGTAGCTGAAAATACATTAAAATTCTTAAAGCGATGTAAAAAGTTATCACGCTGTGTAACATAATTGGTAAGTATAGCACTGTTGGCAAGTGTTGTTCTGTCGATAGGGTTTTTAATCCTAAGTGCCTGTTCCTCAATATCGCCACCAACTGGGCAATCTTTATAGTACGGCTGAAATGGTGTAACATAGTTACCTACAATAAGGATCTGTTCACCGATTTTCCAAAATATTGAACTCCAGAGCATTGACATTTTCGCAATATAGCTATTAGCTGAAATACCCTTATAACTGCCTAATACATCCAGTGACTGAAAATCTGCATTGCTCATTCTGTCAAGTGCATTAGCCGGGGTAGTCATTTCACCAAGCTTCATAAGTGGCTCTTTTCTTGCCGTTCTGCCTGTGTTTATAATATTTTCAAATGTTTTCTTTACTTTGTTAGTATCTGTGTACCTCATAAATTAATTACTCCTTTTAATATGTAAATGTAAAGGTTGCGAAAATTCTACCACTTAAATTACGACCTTTACTTAAAAAGTTACTGCTCAACATCATCTTATCTATTGTTGTGCCGCCTGTACTATTAATAGTTGCTAATGATGTTTCATTATTCATAACAGTACGTTGGCTGTCATTATCATGTATAATTGCGTGAACATTGCTTACTGATGGTGTTTGCGCTAAGGGTATAGTTTTACCGCAACAAGGCTTGTTTACAATGTTGTAAGGTGATAAACTTACTACATCTAACCACGGCAACAAGTTTCTTAAATCTATAAGAAAACTTATACCGCTTTCAGTATAAAAATCTACCTCAACATTTACATTAAGTGTACCATTCTTAATGTCTGTTACATAAGAATGTAACCTATAATATGACTGCTCACCTGTCTGTTTTATATCGCTTATAGTGTGTACTTTACTAAGCGGATAAGGCTTATTAAGTTTCAATTCTGCGATATCGTTTTCAGTAGTATTTACACGCAAATTTAAAGCGTTTAAATCGTTTCTATTCTGTGCAATATCGTTTGTATTCTGTGAAATAATGCCGTTAGCCGTTAGAATATCATTTGTATTCTGTGTAATGCGGTTCTCATGATCCTGTAACTGTGTTGTGTTTGCTGCGATGTTCTGTGTATTAATCGCTATGTTGTTTGCATTAGTAGTTATCTGTGTTTGTAAATGTGCGTCTGCGTCATCAATATATGCTTTATCTACAATCTCAAATTCCCACCTATGAGGGTTATTATATCCTCTGTCATCATCCCGATTAGACAATACAATTTTTTCGGGTTTCTTTTCATCCTCAAAACTAAAACCTAAACGATAATTGTCCGTCTGTTGGTTGTCATTCCAAATTGTTACATCTGTTACCATACTTCAACCTCTGTTTCCTTTTCTCCTGTTAAGTTGTCCGCTATTTCAATAGCACTTTCAAGCTTAACAAGTCTACTCTCTAATGCAGTAACTACGTTCATTAAATTCTGGTAAGACTGATAACTTGCAAACTCGGGTAATTCTGTAGTATCTATTACATCATCAACTAGATCACTGCTGCCCGTATCAACATCAATAATATCTAAACCTTTTACTTCTTCCAAAATCGGCTCTAATGCAATTACCTTTTGTCCGCTGTCTGTAACAGTGACTTTTTCACTATTAAACAAACTAGTTATAGCGTCTGCTATTTTTCCCATAGTTTTAACCCCTCTTTTTTCATTACAATTTTTACATTATCATCAAACAACGAAACTAAACGCCTTAACTCTTTACCGTCATCATATTCCACTGTTTCAAGATTGTGTTCAGAATTTAAACGACCAAAACCAATATGAAACCCTATTACAAATATGTACGGTTCGCCCTGTTCCAGTTCGTTTTTATTCAACCACTCATTTTTAACAGTAAGTAAGCGTTCTAATTCCTTGCTTTCCTTAGCGTTCAGCTTGCTAAGTACAAATTCTATGCAAGTCATTTATAAATTCCTTTCGTTTTATTATAGTCTATGATTAATTAAATGGGCAAACTGATGTATTGTAGTTATACGGTTTGCCCTCAGTTCCTCACTGACTACATAATAATTATAAAATTTTTATTAATAATTGTCAATATACCTTATTTAATTAAGAATGTTGTATTAGCGATTATATAACCGCCTCTAACTCTTTTCATTTGCCTTTTACCCTCTATGCTAAAGCCGTGCTTAATATCTTCTATTTTAATAGTACCGTCTTTTATATGATTTGCTAATGCAGTCTGTCCGTCTTTACTTAGTCCGCAAAATCCCATTTTAATATCTCCATCAGTTCCAATCTCTAAATATGTCTTTTGCCTTACATAAATCGCATAGTTAAATTGATATTCAAGTTTTAATGCTCCATACTTAGCACTATCTATTGGCAATCCGTTATTATCTACGTGTAACATATGTATGCTATCTGTATCACAATATAAAAAAGCTTTCGGATTTTTCATTATTAAACTTGCTATATATTCCCTTGCGTATGCTGTGATAAACCCTGCTATAGGTACATATGTGGACTCTGTAGGCTCATTATCTATAAAATCTAATTCCTTTATAGTGCATTTAACCTCATTTTCTTGATCAAATACATATTTATAAGTGCCGAATGTGTAAGAACCCCCAAATTTACCATATAAACTATTTTGAAACAATTTACTTATTGCATAATAAGCATCCTTTTCTTTTGCGTGTTCTACTTTCATTTTAGCAAAATAATCTAAGTACTTACCGAAAATATCACAACCCTTTTTAGTTTTAAAGTAATATGTTTTTATATACTCAAATTCTGCAACATCATAGTATTTATATAGCATTTCTATATCAACATTAGTAAAGGTTAAGGTTTTACCCTCTGTATAGGTATCTATTTCTTCAAAGTATAAAGCCTTTTTAAATCCTAAGAAACCCTTTGAAAATAGAAAAGGGTAAGCGTTTTCCTTTACTGTTGCTTTAACATTTACCTCACTAATACTAACATACTTCCCAGTTTTTGGCGGACTGTCTAAAGGATATCCAACTGGTAATAGTCTACTGCTATTCATAATATACGGATACAATGAATTTACATCGTAACAGTCACATAATTCATTTATTATTTCACCCTGATATTTTTTATTTACATAACAAAATGCCCCTCTATATGCTCTGCGTAAAAATTTATCTTGATCAAGTGTAAGTTCTGGAAAGTTTGTAGCTTTGTAATCTTCCCACTGTAAACCAAAACCTTGTGTAAAAACATCATATGCACAACTTGCTATAGTATTTTTATCTGACTTCCCTATTTCCCTAAACTTATTTATACATTGATATAGTCCTATTACATCATTCTCAATATATAATTGGTTTTCTGGTTTCAAATAACAATCATTAACTATGTTATATTCTTCTTTTAGGTTTGATATTTTAAAGTCCTTAGTTGCTTTTGATAGTGGCATGGGTATAAATTTAAAACTATCAATGAATTTTATTTCTAAACCTTGTATTTTCATTTTTAAGTTATAAACTGCCCCCATGTCACTAATAAGGTAAGTAACATAATTATCTAAATTCCTTAAACCCTTAGGTGTATAACCTGTTAAATCTTTTAGTTTTACATTTTCGATTAAATACCGCCTAAAAAATTCTAAGTCAAATTTAAGATTATGAATATATACTATTACTTTTTCCGTGTATTTATCGTAATTATCCAGTAAATAATTTAAAAAGGTATTAAAGTGTACCATATAATAACCGCCGTATTCAATAAGGTTATGCATATCCTTTTCATCTGCACTTATGTAGCAGTCTTTGCCGTCATACCATGCAAAACTCCATATATATGTATAATCGGTTGAGTTAGTGAATGTTTCACAATCGGCGGTTAGTATATACTCTTTTTTCTTTTTCTTTGCTCTTTTTGCCTTACTAAGTCTAGCCGTGTACAACTCCTGTTCTTTACGCTTTAAAACTCTATTTTTTATGGCAGTTTGTGCGTTAACTTTTTTATATGACATGTGTTATAACCTCATTATACTCATCCTTTACCACTACCGCCATTACAAACTGTGCTGTAGTATTACGCCCTCTATTTGCAAAGTAATGTATATATGTTCTTTGCAATGAATACATAAGCTCCTCTTTTAAATTGTCATAATCTTCTTGACCTGTTAAATTGCTATCATTAGCTTTTAACATACAGTTTCTAAATAGTTCTGTCTGCGTTGGATCAATTCCAGGTTCATAATAAATGTCAAATATTGCTCTAATTACTTCTATAAATATATCAGCTGATATGGGATTATTTAAAGCATTAGTTTGAGTATCTAAATCACGCATTATGTCTTGTAAATTTGATAAGTTTGCACGGTCTGTATTTTCCCCATTTTGTAAGGCTTTTTCAATTTGTACTTTTGTTGCTATCTTCTTCCATTTTATTTCAGCTTGTTTTACTCTTTTTTCTCTAGTGTTTTGTATGTTTCCTATTTTTTTGTTCAGATTATTAATCTTTTTATTGTATGCTTTTATTTTATCTATATTCTTTGTTCTTTTTAAAATACCTTGTATTCTTCTTATCTCTTTGTTATATTCATATTCCCTATTTTTCAAATATCTACTTGCTTTATCAATTGCCTTATTCATTTCTTTGTTAATATGTTTTGTCAAGTCCATAATGTCAGCTACCGTATTTGTTTTATAGCTATTTGCTTTGTTGATAATTCGCTTAGGAACTGCAACATTAGGAATAGATATATTTACTATACTATCATTGTGTTTTACTCCATTTATTGCATTACTGCCTTTAAATATTTTTGTCATACAAAACCCCTTTACTAAAATAACCCCTTGCGTCTAACAAGGGGTTATTCTCTATTTAATGTTTATAATTCCGTTATTTCCACCGTGCAATAAGGTTTACCCTTACTATCCTTTTTATTAATTGTGAGTACTGCCAACTTACCAGTAGTAAGCAATGCTTTAAAGCTTTCATCTTCAATAGCCTTATCAAGCTTATCAACCATAAAACCCGGTAAAGTGATAATATCTTTGTTCTCAGTGTCAAGCTCTGTTATATAGGTATCTCCAAACTTAGTATTTATCTTCTTTAAAGATAATAACTTTAGTTTCTGATTAGGAAACTGTAAATATAAATCTGTCTTGTTTGTAAATTGCTTGCCTGCACTCTCATTTGTGTTTAAATCTTCAAAATTGTATCCCATTTCTTTTTTCTCCTTTTCTTAATGGATAACTTATTGAGTTATTAACTCTGATATAATAGTATCTTATTTAATATGATTTGTCAAGCTACTGTGCAAAGCTTATAAACTTTACTACTATATTATGTTCCTGTTCAAATCGTTTACAAAATGCTTTTACTTCCTCAACATTTGACTTAAACCCCTCTAAATCTTGATTATGAGAATAACCATTTTTAAAAACAGATACTAAATACCAGTTATTCATATTTTTGTATAATTCAAATTCTGCGGTACACTTTACACGATTTAATAATATTTGTTCTAGTTTATCCAAGTTCATTAATATAAAATTCCTTTTTGCCCTGTACGAATTTAGGTATGCTATGCTCTACCTTTTTAAACCAGTAACCTGTACATTCAAGACTTTCTTCAAATGTATCAAAGTCAAAATCTTTTGTTATTATTTGCTCCTCTATAAATTCATCATAATTGGTGAATGTCTTTACTAAAACAGGTTTACCCTCATTAAATATTTTACGTGCTATGTTCTTCTTAACCTTTTGAGTGAACGGAATTAATTCCGTTCTACTCTTAAATATTATGTTTTTCATTGTTTCAACTCCTATATAAATATTTTTGCTTTAACACCATCAAGTATGAAATAGTAATAATATGAATATACATCTTTTACCTTTTCATGATAACCATTATTCAAAATAAACTCTAAAAGTTCATCAATGTTAGTATTAAAATACTTAGGTAGATCATCAACATAATACCTAGTATTGAATAGATTATAATGCTCCTCAATCTTTTCTAAAATCTCTAATGCTCTACTTTTAT
>ERZ773050.1517-NODE-1517-length-12835-cov-11.074100_pt1 | contig 12835 bp, 11 predicted proteins | sample MGYA00580632_ERZ773050 | MGnify/ENA primary metagenome ERZ773050 (study PRJEB29015, sample SAMEA2738123) | human oral metagenome | biome: human oral; feature: human-associated habitat; material: saliva | place: China | collected 2166 ... | reverse complement strand
TGAGGGGGTGATGACAGCGCCGCTGGTGCTGTCGGGCTCAACATTTTCAGAGTAAGTGCACGCCCTCATGCTAGCGCGTGTGAATCGCTCGGAGAATGGTTTTGACTCAAGGAAGAGGAAATGGCCCGAAAAGAAAAGAAAAGCTCAGTAACGCCTGCACGAGAAGTTGCAGGACCTCCCGATTTTCCTTCAGCCCAGCCCGGTCTCGGATGTGCTGACCTTTCCGAACTGGCCAGGAGTTTCTGGGCCAAAAGTGGAGATGGCGGGAACTGGTTATCTGTTGTGCAGCACCTGATGGATGCCGCTGACATCGCTGGGTTCCTGTTCGATTGCTACCTGAGTGAGCATCACCGTCGACTAATGGCCTCAGTTTGGGGCGGTAGTCAAGCGAAGGCTCGGGCGACGTTTGTGTTCCTCGCAGGGGGGCACGACGCGGGCAAAGTGAGCCCACAATTTGCGTGCCAGCGTGCAGATCTCGCCCAGCTGATTCGCAACCAAGGCCTCGCTGTCATGCGGAAAGGTGACTACTCCGAACGTTCATTCCTTCCTCATGGGTTGGTCAGTCAGTTTGCGCTTCAGGAGGAAGTAGCTGCGGGGCACGGTGATGGATCGCGTGCTCTCCAATGGGCGATTGTTCTTGGGGTCCACCACGGTCGATACCCAGATGCGGGTGCCGTGTATGTCGCACGACAGCAGTACAGGACACAAGAAGGCTCGAGTGAGGATGATCCCCGTTGGGGTCAGGCGCGCTCGGAAATTCTTCGATGGATGGCGGCGCGCAGTGGTTTCCCGCTCATTGCGCCGGGCACCGCCCTGCCGGAGTTGCCTATCGCGGTGGCTTCCGCCTACGCCTCGGCCCTCGTGATTGCTGACTGGATTGCTTCCAACGAGGATTACTTCCCGCTGCGGCCTCGGCCGGTTGCTGAGACTGGAAAGTTGTCGATTGAGGGATATCCAGAGCTGACCTCAGACCAGCAGCGTGATCGTGTTGAGCGCGCCTGGATGCGAGCGGCTTTCCCGTCTCCCCTGCGCATTCCTGAGGCTCCGACTGGTGAGGTTGGAGAGTTCTACCGTCACCGTTTCGGGTGGCCGGCCTCGTACCGGCCGACTGAGGCTCAGCGCGCCGCCATCGAGATCGTGACCCGAGAGGATCCGGACCTCATGATCGTCGAGGCTCCACCGGGGTCTGGGAAGACCGAGCTGGCCTTCGCTGCCGCCGAGGTTCTGATGCGTGCTCGGGGGCTGCAGGGAGTATTCGTCGCGCTGCCCACTCAGGCCACGACGAACGCGATGTTCGAGCGCGTCACCGCCTGGCTGACGAGCATATTGGGCGATGAACCGCAGAAGCTCGGCATCCAGCTCGCACACGGGAAAAACAGCCTCAACGAGTCGTTTGTGAAGCTCCTCGAGCGCGGCAAGAGCCCCCTCGAAGTGCACGACGATGAGGAGGACTGCGGCCTTCACGCGAGTCGTTGGATGGGCCAGCGCTGGCGCTCAACACTGTCGCCCGTCGTGGTCGGCACGATTGACCAGGTGTTGCTCGCTGCGCTCAAGTCGCGCCACGTGCTGGTACGTCACCTCGGGCTCATGGGCAAGGTCGTCGTCATCGACGAGGTGCACGCCGCCGACGAATACATGGAGACATACCTGGAAGCCGCCCTGACATGGCTTGGCATGTACGGAATTCCAGTCGTTTTGCTGTCGGCAACCCTGCCGCCCGCGCGGCGTTCCGCGCTCCTTGAGGCCTATCGCCGAGGTCGTGGCTCGTCAGGTGTGGGCGCTGAGTCGGTCGACGGCATGATCGGCTATCCGGCTATTTCCACCGTGTCCGCCACGGGCGTGCGCGTCCATGAGATTCAGGGTGAGGCAGAGGTCCCCAAGCGGATCATCCCGACTTCGCTCGGATCGCCCCGTGAGATCGCGGAGCTGCTCGAGCGAGAGCTTGTCGATGGTGGATGTGTGGTCGTCATCCGTAATACGGTTCGCGAGGCACAGGAAACATACGAGGCAGTGAAGTCTGTGTTCGGGCGTGAGCAGGTCACCCTGCTGCACTCGCGTTTCCTGGCCGCCGAACGGGCGGCTCGTGATCGCCGGATGCTCGAACTTTTCGGGAAAGATAGTGCGCAGCGTCCCCACAGGCACGTTGTCGTGGCGACGCAGGTGATTGAGCAAAGCCTTGATGTCGACTTCGACCTCATGCTCACTGACCCGGCACCCATGGACCTCGTGCTGCAGCGTATCGGACGACTTCACAGGCACGACAGAGCCGAGCGGCCAAGCGGGCTTCGTGGTGCCAGGTGTCTCTTGATTATTGAAGACACTGCTTCCGCTCCCTGGGCATACTCACGTGGGACTGACTACGTGTATGCGCGCTACGCCGTCCTGCGTACGCTGGGGATCGCCGCCGATCGAGGAGAAATACTCGTTCGAGAGCCGCTGGACTACGCGGAATTGACAACCCTGGCGTATGACGATGATGCCTCCGTCGGTCCTGAGCAATGGCACGAGGACCTCGATGCTTCCTTGAAACAGCGAGACAAAGCGCGTGCACAAGCACAAGCGAAAGCGACGAGCTGGTGTCTCTACGAAGAGAACACGCCCTCCTGGCAGGCCCTCGAACTCGAGGAAAAGTTCCTCGGCAATGCTGCAACCGGTGACGATTCACAGGGGCCGGGAGTCGCAGTTGCTCGCGCCGCCGTGCGCGACGGGGAAGACCAGATCCCCATCCTCATCGTCGCCCTCGATCCCGAGCTTGGCAATGTGCCAATGGCTCCTCCAATCAGTGGAGCGCTAGACGACGAGACGCCTCTCGCAGTCGGCGAATACAACGCTCGAGGGCGTATCACCGACATCTGCTCGTGGAGCGTGTCCCTACCACCGTGGGCGTTGCGCGCTCGCGGGCAGAGTATCGACGAGGCGATGGACGCAGTTGCAGGTGCTATCTGGGATGATCCCATCACGGCGGAATGGGCGTGTCGCGAGCACCCGTTCCTGGCGGGAGAACTGATCCTCGCGATGTACAAAACCCCCGGCAGGGAGCGCCTCACGCGCGACCTGTGCGGACACACATTCACATACTCCACAGAAAAAGGAATGGAGGTGCAGGGTCAATGAAGAACCCTGAGTACAACCTGCTCGACGAGCCATGGATACCCGTCCGGCTCCTCGACGGGACCATCGCCGACGTCGGGCTGCTGGAGCTTCTTCGGCGCACGACAGAGATTGCCGATCTCGCGTGTGAGCTACCGACGCAGAGCATCGCGATCCAGCGACTCGTTTTGGCCATCGCGTATCGTGTGGCGCCACCGCGCGATGCACGCGACTGGGTCAGGCAGTGGGACGAAGGCGCTCCGACGGAACAGATGATCGAGTATCTCGAACGGTGGAGAGACCGCTTCTTCCTGTTCGGCGGTCGTTTTCCTTTCATGCAGGTTGCGGATTTGCGGACCGCGAAGGACGCGGTGTCCGGGCTTGAAAAACTGATTGCGGACGTTCCCAACGGCGAGCAGTTTTTCACCACTCGACATGGGCGTGCTCTCGCGTGTATTCCCCCGTCGGAAGCTGCTCGCTGGCTGGTTCACGCGCAGGCGTATGATCCGTCGGGCATCCGTTCAGGTGCAGTCGGTGATTCTCAAGTCAAGGGAGGGAAAGGCTATCCGATCGGCCCATCGTGGTGCGGTCACCTTGGACTCGTGTGGCTCAAGGGCAAGGATCTGGACGAGACGCTGGTCCTGAATTTGGTTCCCACCGATGCCGCACAATTGCGTGGCGTCGAAAGCTCAACCGAGTGGGGAACATGCAGTTGGGAGGATCCAGAACCGGAGAGTGCGGTGCGCGGAGACTACTCGCTGCTCGATCCGTCAGGCACCCCCCGAGACATCAGCATTCCGCGCCTGCTCACGTGGCATTCGCGCCGCGTCAGGCTCGTGGGGAACCGCGAGGGTGTCACGGGAGTCGTCCTTGCTCAGGGAGACAAACTAGCGCCGCAGCAGATGCATCGTTATGAGCCGCAGAGTTTGTGGCGTTACTCGACACCGCAGTCCAAGAAGTTCAAGCAGGACGTCTACATGCCTCGCAAATACGAGGCGGGCCGGGCGCTCTGGCGCAATCTGCCCGGAACCCTTCCCACCGTGACGACCGTGCAGGGCGTGGACAAGCAGCCGAAACAGGAGTTCCTCCCCTCGGCGACGCTTTCCTTCCACTACCAGCTCGACAACGCCTCGATCGAGACCACCTATCCCAAGGTGATGCGGATTCAGGCTGTTGGCGTCACCTACGGGCCGCAGGAAGCGACATTCGAAGATATCTACTCGGATGAGCTGACGCTGTCGGTCGCTGTCATGCGAGTTGAACACGAGGATCTGTCAGCCGAAATCGACCGACAGGTGCGCCTGACCGAAGAGATTGCCAGAGACGTGGGGAATCTTGCGGCGAATCTCGCGCGTGCGGCGGGCGAGAGCGGAGAGGGTGCCGGTGACGGGGCCCGAGACCGCGCCAAGGAACTCTTCTTCAGCGCAGTCGACACCGATTTCAGGACGTGGCTGACCCAGGTTGATGGCCGCGAAAGCGCGCGGGACGCCGGGCGTCGGTGGGAGTGCACGCTGCGTCAGCACGCTACGGACGTTCAGGCGGTGCTCGTGAGGGGCGCGTCGTCGTCGGCAATCATCGGCCGGGATACCGGCAGAGGTTACATGAACGTTGGAATCGCCGAAAACTACTTCCGGGCGGCGCTCAACAAGCATCTCCCGTTACAGATAACCAATCAGGAAGGAACGAAATGACCAGCAATGATGCTGCTCCGGAGACCCCTCCGGATGGCGGTGTGAAAGGTCTGTCGACGCGCGGCGCGGTGTATGGCCGCGTCGGTGGGTTGATCGTGAATCGACTCTGGAAGGAGACTCCGTCGGCACGCGCACTTCGCGCGCAGCTGAGGGGAGCGCTTTCACGAGAAGCTGGAACGGTGCCCGAGCTGTGGGACCTCACGCTCGATGGCCGCCCCGGCTATCTGGGCGACGAGCCGACCAGAGGCGAGAAGGCTGTCCATGGTGCTCTTACTCTCTGGGCGCTTCACCAGGGATCGAATACGAGGCCGATGCACGACACGTCGGATCGTCCGCGCAGCTTCGCTTCCGCGATCCGAGTCGTGGCTGAGGGACAAAGCGGCGACAAGCGGGCCGAGGAGACCCCAATCTATCGGCGTTTTTCCGCGGCTGTTCAGGCCCCTACCTTCGAGGGGGTTCTCGTGCATCTGCGTTCGCTCGTCTCTCAGCTCGAGGCTGCCGAGATCCCCTGTGATTACGCGCAGCTGGCAGCCGATCTTTACACGTGGCAGGACCCGCGTCATCGCACGTCCGTCATGCGCAACTGGGGGCGTCAGTTTGCTCGTCCCGCTGAAACTATCCAGACCGACTCTGCCTCTGATGAGTGACGTCGAGGCGCCGCAATCAAACAAGCTTCATTTGTGAAAGGAAAAACAATGTCCGTCTTCGTTGATATCCACGTTCTGCAGACCCTCCCTCCCTCGAACCCGAACCGTGATGATACGGGTGCTCCGAAGACCGCCACCTTCGGCGGAGTCCAGCGTATGCGCATGTCCTCGCAGGCCATCAAGCGTGCGACGCGTGAGGACTTCGAGGGAAAGATCGCCGATGGAAATTACGGTGTGCGCACGAAGAAGATTGTCGAGCTAGTTGCGCGTTCAATCGTCGATAAGCGTCCGGACCTCGACTCGCAGTCTGTCGACCTCGCCGAGATGGGGCTGAAGGCCATCGGTTTCAAGCTTGCTAAGCCGAACAAGAATAAGAGCGACAAGGAGCTGGAGGAAGCCGGATTCCTCGTGTTCCTGTCGGCCAAGCAGATCGAGCACGTCGCAGATGCGTTGATTTCGGTTGCTCACGAGGATGATCCTGCGGCAGCGTTCAAGGAGCTGAAGCCGCGTAGCCTCGTGAATACGGATCACTCTATCGATATTGCTCTGTTCGGCCGTATGGTCGCCGAACCGAATGCTCTGAACGTGGATGCTGCCTGCCAGGTTTCCCACGCGATCGGTGTCGGAGCGGTTGAGCGCGAGTACGACTACTACACGGCCGTTGACGACGAGAAGAAGCGCAACGACGAGGCCGACGAGGGTGCGGGCATGATCGGTACCATCGAGTTCGCATCCGCGACGGTGTACCGCTATGCGACGATCAACGTTGGTATGCTTCGCGAAAACCTGGGAGACGATGCGGTTGTGGATCGTGCCATTGAACTCTTCGTGGATAGTTTTGTTCGGTCGATGCCGACCGGTAAGATCACGACGTTCGCGAACCGTACTCTGCCCGACGCTGTCCTGGTTCAGGTGCGCAACGATCAGCCGATCAACATGGCGGGCGCCTTCGAAGACCCGATCGTCGCGGGGCAGCGCGGTTTCGCCGAGCCTGCCGTCAAGCGTTTCGTCGAGTTCGAGTCCAAGCTGCGCGACCTCACCGGTCTTGAGCCCGTCGCCTCTCTCGCCACGTGGACCACGCCTCGGGGCGAGGGTTTCTCCGCACTGGGTGCCCAGGTTCGCCTGGTCGATCTGGGTAGTGCGACGGTGGACGCTGTGCGAGGCGAGCGATGAGTTCGGTACTCGTCTTGCGACTGGCTGGCCCCATGCAGTCGTGGGGCTCATCCAGTCGATTCACGCGCAGGTCGACGGAGGCTTTTCCCACGAAAAGCGCGCTGGTTGGTCTGCTCGCGGCGGCGCAGGGACGCAGGCGCAGCGATCCGATCGAGGACCTGGCCGAGCTTCGTTTCGCCGTGCGGGTCGACCAGCCGGGGCAGTTGCTCCGCGACTTTCATACGGCGCATCGGGGTGATACATCGATGCCTCTTTCCGACCGCTTCTATTGGGCGGATGCGACGTTCGGCGCCTTCGTTGAGGGACCGGATGACGTGATCGAGGGGTTGTCGCAGGCGATTCTTCGGCCGGTGTTCCCTCTGTACCTCGGTCGTCGCTCGTGTCCGCCAACCATGCCCTTGCGACTCACTGTGCGTCAAGGGAGCGCGTGGGACGCTCTTCGGGAAACACCGTGGATGGCCTCGGCGTACTACCAAAAGAAGCAGCGCTACGAGCAGTACGTGTCCGTCCGCGTCGTTGCCGATCAGGGGATTATCCCTTCCGACGTGGGTGTCTCGTTCGAGCACACCATCCAGGACGTGCCGATCAGCTTTGACTCCGAACGCCGTACCTACACTCTGCGAACTGTCGAGGAGGCGCGCGTCGATCTGGAGAATCCGCAGTATGTGGAGGCGCGGCCGAACGCCGGCCCGGGCCTCGTCCATGACCCGATGGAGGTGCTCTGATGTATTTGACACGCATCTACCTCAACCCGCACCGCAGGGGTGCTCGGCAGCTCATGCGGAGCCGTCAGGTTCTGCATGCGGCCGTCATGAATTGTTTCCCGCCGGGCGCCTTGGAGGGTGCTGGGATGCCTCGCGTGCTGTGGCGCCTGGATCGTCCTCCATTCGCGAGAAGTGGTCCTTCTCGGCAGGGGAGCCCCTCGTGTGCGCTCTTCATCTCGAGCCCGGTTCCCCCGGATCCCTCGCACATCGTCGAGGAAGCCGGATACGGAACCGATGGCGGAGTGCTCGTCCGCGACATGGGTGATTTCCTCGATCGGCTTGAGGCCGGCCAGAGGTGGGGGTTCCGTCTCTGTGTGAACCCGACGTTCCGTGAGGCGAGTCAGGTCAATGCGCGGGGACGTAGGAAGGTCCTCGCTCACGTGACCCAGGACCAGCAGACGCAGTGGGTCTTGGATCGCTCTGAGCGGCTCGGGTTCCGTGTGTTGACTTCTGCCGAGTACGGTGGGGATCTGCCCGTCCTGGAGGATCGGGATGGTCGCCGCGTCGACGGGGCGAACCTCTTGATTAATGGGGTTGAACGTAGCATTGCCGAGTTCAAGCGGCAGGGCGCGCGAGTGACGCTCGCTGTCGCGACTTTCGAGGGCGTGCTCGAGGTAACGGATCCGGATGCTCTTCGCCACGGCCTCGTCCATGGGGTAGGCCGAGGTAAAGCATATGGCTGCGGTCTGATGACCCTGGCTCGGCCATGAGACCGATCCCCGGGGCGAGGCCTCCTGACCCGAAGGACTTGGTGCGCGTTCGGGACCGGTTGACGTTCCTCTACGTCGAGCGGTGCACGATTAATCGCGACTCGAACGCGATCACCGTGGCCGATGGGCACGGAATCGCCCACGTCCCAGCGGCGGCGCTGTCGGTGCTGCTGCTGGGACCCGGGGTGCGGATCACGCACTCGGCGGTATCGGTGCTGTCAGAGAGTGGTTCGACCATCGTGTGGGTGGGTGAGAACGGGGTGCGGTACTACGCGCACGGCACCCCGCCCTCGCGCTCCTCACGGTTGCTGGAGGCGCAGGCTCGCGCGGTGAGCGATCCGTCGATGCGGCTGACCGTTGCTCGCAACATGTACTTGATGCGTTTTGCGGGCGAGGACGTGTCGAAGCTGAGTCTCCAGCAGTTGCGCGGACGCGAGGGTGCCCGCGTGCGCCGCCTGTACCGTGAACACTCCCAGCGCACGGGTGTGCCCTGGGATAGACGCGAGTACGACCCGGACAACTTCGACGACGGGTCGGTCGTGAACCAGGCGTTGTCTGCGGCAAACTCTGCGATATACGGGGTTGTTCATGCTGTGATTGTCGCGCTTGGCTGTACCCCGGGGCTGGGGTTCATACACAACGGAACCTACCGTTCTTTTGTGTATGACATCGCGGACCTGTACAAGGCTGACCTCACCATTCCCATCGCCTTCGATGTGGCAGCATCACCCACAGACGAGGCTGTGGGTAGTGCCGCGCGAAAGGCTGTCCGTGACGCAGTTCGGGAGTTTCGGCTCCTGGAGCGGTGCGTCGCCGACATAAAGAATCTTCTGTCGGTGTCCGGGGCCTTGGACGTTGAAGACGACGAGGACCTCATCGTGGACGACCTACGCCTGTGGGATGACCATGAAGGGACAGTCGCGGCGGGTGTCTCCTACGAAGAGGGCGACTTCTCGTGATCGTTCTCGTCTTATCTGCGGTTCCCGAGGGCCTGCGGGGTCACGTGACGCGGTGGCTCATGGAGATTTCTCCCGGAGTTTTCGTTGGGACTCTCAGTGCCCGTGTGCGCGAGCGTCTGTGGGAGATTGTCACAGAGAATATGAAGACAGGGCGGGCGGTCCTGGTCTATCGGGCGCGCAACGAGCAGGGTCTTGCCTTTTTGACCTGGGGCGATCCATGGAAGCCCGTCGACTTTGACGGACTGACCCTCATGATGCGGCCCTACTACTCGGAAGGGCGAGGCCAGTATTCCGAGCCTGATCCTGCGGCGCGTCAGTTGCGTAAACGTCGCACAATGAGTAACTTCCAGAGGAGACGGCAAGCTCAAGGGTTTCCAAGATCTGACCGATCCGCTTCATAAAAGCGCAGGTCAGAAAGTGTTTTCCCCGCCCGCGCGGGGATGAGCCGCCTGTCGCCCCGCCTGAGCCCGGCTGGTTCGAGTTTTCCCCGCCCGCGCGGGGATGAGCCCTCGGCTCCCTTATCGGCGCGCCTGAGAGCGCTGTTTTCCCCGCCCGCGCGGGGATGAGCCCATTCGTGTGATCGAGTTCGTAGGCCACTGCACGGTTTTCCCCGCCCGCGCGGGGATGAGCCCCTGTGCTCTCCAGGCATATCTTGGTACGCCGAGTTTTCCCCGCCCGCGCGGGGATGAGCCCGAGATCAATGCCGGCGTCGACGTGCCCCCGGCGTTTTCCCCGCCCGCGCGGGGATGAGCCGTCACGCTACTCGGCGTCGGGTCGCTTGCCGTCGTTTTCCCCGCCCGCGCGGGGATGAGCCGGTTTTGAAGCCTGCGACGAAGGTACCGATGACGTTTTCCCCGCCCGCGCGGGGATGAGCCGCGGTTCTCCAGGGGATCGCGGACTTCATCGTGGTTTTCCCCGCCCGCGCGGGGATGAGCCCGGGTCCCTGTTCCCGGCGCTGGAGTCGATCTGGTTTTCCCCGCCCGCGCGGGGATGAGCCGTCATCGACGTTCACGGGGTCAACGTCCAGGGCGTTTTCCCCGCCCGCGCGGGGATGAGCCGGCGAGTGTCGCGGCTTGCTGCGCTTCGTTGTCGTTTTCCCCGCCCGCGCGGGGATGAGCCGGTCTCGGACACGGGGTTTTTCCCGCCGACACGGTTTTCCCCGCCCGCGCGGGGATGAGCCCGGCTGGCCCAGCTTCGAGCGCGCAGCGCTCGTGTTTTCCCCGCCCGCGCGGGGATGAGCCCAACCACGGCGCGAAATGGGACGCCGAAAACAGGTTTTCCCCGCCCGCGCGGGGATGAGCCGGTCATGGCGATGCTCTACCCGAACGAGGTCGCGTTTTCCCCGCCCGCGCGGGGATGAGCCGAAGTACGCGGACGACACCGTGTACGAGTTGGCGTTTTCCCCGCCCGCGCGGGGATGAGCCGACGTAACGGCGCTGCTTGCCGGTGGACACGTCGTTTTCCCCGCCCGCGCGGGGATGAGCCGCCGGGCTGCAGTACTCGGGCTGTTGGGATGCCGTTTTCCCCGCCCGCGCGGGGATGAGCCCGCTTCAGAAGCTCGAGCTTGCTTTCAAGAAGCGTTTTCCCCGCCCGCGCGGGGATGAGCCCGCCAACGTCCCCGGCACGCTCCTGTACTGGGGGTTTTCCCCGCCCGCGCGGGGATGAGCCCGATTCCGTCCGCAAGGAGCTGGGCGACGTCGAGTTTTCCCCGCCCGCGCGGGGATGAGCCTTCCACCGCGAGCGCGTGGCGTGCGTCGTTGTAGTTTTCCCCGCCCGCGCGGGGATGAGCCGTGCGACGCAACGAAAAACAGGAAGTCTACAAAGTTTTCCCCGCCCGCGCGGGGATGAGCCGATGGCGCGCGCAATCCTGCTACACATCTGCACGTTTTCCCCGCCCGCGCGGGGATGAGCCGCCCTCGGATACACCACCGACGACATCGCCAAAGTTTTCCCCGCCCGCGCGGGGATGAGCCTTTGCAGCTGCACCAGGCTTGGCCTCGGGGCGGGGTTTTCCCCCCCGCGCGGGGATGAGCCGTTCACGAAGCCGGTGAACAGGGCGGCGAGGTCGTTTTCCCCGCCCGCGCGGGGATGAGCCGCAGGGGCGGACGTCGGATGCGCACGGCGCATGGTTTTCCCCGCCCGCGCGGGGATGAGCCCGCCTCTTCGCTCCAGACCCCGCCGGAAACGACGTTTTCCCCGCCCGCGCGGGGATGAGCCCCGCACCTATCAGCTACAAGTCGTCGATGGAACGTTTTCCCCGCCCGCGCGGGGATGAGCCGCCGATCTGATGGTCTCCAAGGCGCGTAGCCTCGTTTTCCCCGCCCGCGCGGGGATGAGCCGTCGCCGAAGTGGGCTTTGAGGACTTGCACCTGGTTTTCCCCGCCCGCGCGGGGATGAGCCCTAGGTGGGGTCTGATTGTTTCGACGGCGGCGGGTTTTCCCCGCCCGCGCGGGGATGAGCCCGCTATCCCTGGCGCCAGTGGCAAGATTCAGAAGTTTTCCCCGCCCGCGCGGGGATGAGCCGCTCAACATGAGGCAGCTCGGAATCCTGATCCGGTTTTCCCCGCCCGCGCGGGGATGAGCCGGAGTTCAACGCGGCGACCAGTGCGGACGCCGTGTTTTCCCCGCCCGCGCGGGGATGAGCCGGGCGGAAAGCCCTACATCCTGCTCGATCCGGCGTTTTCCCCGCCCGCGCGGGGATGAGCCCAGCGTGAACCGCGAGCGCCTCGGCGCGGACGGGTTTTCCCCGCCCGCGCGGGGATGAGCCCGATGAGGGTGTGTGCTGGCCTTCCCAGGCAGAGTTTTCCCCGCCCGCGCGGGGATGAGCCGATCACATTTTGACGAAGCCGGTACCGGCCGAGGTTTTCCCCGCCCGCGCGGGGATGAGCCGTACTGCGAAAGAGTGAGGCTCACAGCTCCATTGTTTTCCCCGCCCGCGCGGGGATGAGCCTGACTCGTAGTACCCATGCCGAGTCTCGGCAGCGTTTTCCCCGCCCGCGCGGGGATGAGCCGGCGCGGGCACCCACCCGCCCGACCCGTCCGGGGTTTTCCCCGCCCGCGCGGGGATGAGCCCGCTCCAGGCGATGCCCAGGAACACACCTGCCTGTTTTCCCCGCCCGCGCGGGGATGAGCCTTTCGTCGTCGTCCACGCCTACGGCGCGCTGGAGTTTTCCCCGCCCGCGCGGGGATGAGCCCGACCACTCGACGAACATCAGGGACGATCTCGAGTTTTCCCCGCCCGCGCGGGGATGAGCCGCCGTCCATCGAGGCGGCGTGGGAATGGATCAGGTTTTCCCCGCCCGCGCGGGGATGAGCCTAGAAAGCGAGGCAGAAATGCGAATCAACAAGGGTTTTCCCCGCCCGCGCGGGGATGAGCCCCAGCTACCGCTTACTGGTGCGCCATGGTTTTCGTTTTCCCCGCCCGCGCGGGGATGAGCCGCGATGAAGGCCCTCCTCCCGAACTGGGAGGACGTTTTCCCCGCCCGCGCGGGGATGAGCCGGGGGACGAGAAGCCGACGCTGCCCGCGCCTCCGTTTTCCCCGCCCGCGCGGGGATGAGCCCGCGCAATTATCAGAGTGGGCTCCCTGTCAATTGTTTTCCCCGCCCGCGCGGGGATGAGCCGCGGTCGCGTTTCCATTTGCAGAGCTCGGCTTCGTTTTCCCCGCCCGCGCGGGGATGAGCCGGACGCGAACAAGGTGCGCGTCATTGACGAGACGTTTTCCCCGCCCGCGCGGGGATGAGCCGAACCCGATGGATTGGCCGTCGTCCCCGCCCGGGTTTTCCCCGCCCACGCGGGGATGAG
>ERZ773050.1513-NODE-1513-length-12841-cov-6.463476_pt1 | contig 12841 bp, 10 predicted proteins | sample MGYA00580632_ERZ773050 | MGnify/ENA primary metagenome ERZ773050 (study PRJEB29015, sample SAMEA2738123) | human oral metagenome | biome: human oral; feature: human-associated habitat; material: saliva | place: China | collected 2166 ... | reverse complement strand
TTACATCGGTGGCACCAAGTGCGGGGCCATGTTTGGAGAGGCGGTGGTCATTCCTAATCCTCGTCTCCTTCCTCATATGACCACCATCATCAAGCAACATGGCGCTCTCTTAGCCAAAGGCAGACTGTTAGGCATCCAATTTGACGAATTGTTCAAAAACCATCTATATAACACTATCGGCCATGATGCGATTACTTATGCTAATCAGATCCGTCAAGCTTGTAAAAGAGCAGGACTTCCTCTCTATTTTGAAAATCCGACCAACCAGATCTTTTGTTTGGTGACAAAAGAGCAGATGGAAAAACTCTCTGAGAAAGTGGTCTACTCCTTCTGGGAAAAGTATGATGACGAACTGACTGTCATTCGCTTTGCGACCTCATGGTCCACTCAAAAGGAAGATGTGGAGGCACTGTGTCAGGTGATTGAAGGATTATAATTAAAATTATAAATCCAACAAAAAAAGACATGAATCTGCTTTAGATAGAAACATGTCTTTTTGTATGCTACTTTAAGAAATATGATTGCAGTCAGGTTTTATTTCCACAAACCACCTAAAATCTGTTTTTCTAATAAGTCTAAGTCTTCCTCTTTTATTTCTCCATTGTCGCTAACGATATAAAGCTGAGCGAAGTAAGCCAACAATGGACCAACACAAATACGAACCATTTGAGGAATCGTTAACTCTGGATTTACACGTGGATCTGCTAGCAATTCCTTATGAAGCACTCGAAGTTTATCTTGAATAGCATTCCAGATAAAAATCTGTTCATTTTTTAGTTTTTTATTTGAAAAACTCTCCTGCAGAATGATTTTCATCAAAGCACGATTTTTTTTGAGATAGCTCATACGATCGTGGACGAGATAACGAACCCTCTCTTCTGTCGTTTCAAAAGCTAAGAGTTCCTCAAAAAAACTACCGAAAATGCCTGGGACTACAGGATGTAAAATAGCCGTCAGTAGATCATCCTTCGTCTTAAAATACTTAAACAAAGTTGCCTGGCTTAGTCCAGCACGCTCAGCTATGTGAAGAGTTGAGGTCCCATGGTAACTCCTAGTTGATATGAGATCCACTGCTGCCTGCATGATTTTTTTCTTTCCTTGAGGGTAATTCGCTTCTTCTAAGTAATCTTCAAACGATTCAAAAACAGTCTTATCCATCTAATCTTCACACCTTTTTAGCATTATTTATGTTGATTTCTAAACTTTACGATAACGACGCAATCCAACAATATTGAGAATTGTTAAAATGATCAAGAAAATCATTAAAACACCAAGATTTGGCAAAATATCACCAAGATTGTGTCCGTAAAGAATAATCTGGCTTATTGCATCACCAGAATAGGTTAATGGCAAAAATTTCCCCACAGTTGGAGCCCATTCTCCCATGGATGACAATGGAATAATCCCTGAGAAAAAAAGTTGGGGCATAATCACGAGAGGAATAAATTGCATCATTTGGAATTCTGATTTTGCTAGAGTAGACAAGAGAATTCCAAAAGCTAGTGCTACAAGAGCCAGTACCACATTAACTATTATAACATTTAAAATATTTCCTACAACTTCTACATCTAGTAGCCAAATTGCTGCTAAGACGACAACTGCCGTTTGAAAAATCGCAATAATACCGTAAGACAACATATAGCCATAGACGATTTCAGATCGTTTCACTGGTGTTGCTAACAAACGTTCTAGTGTTCCACTGGTGCGCTCTTTCAAAAGCGCCATACCTGAAATCAAAAAGACAAAGAAGAAAACTACAAAACCTATCAAAACCGGAATCATACTGGTAAAGAAGCTTGTATTTTCATCTCCATACTGGTAAGACTCCTTGATTTCTGGTGTTTTTGCGTCCGAGTCCAATTGTGGAAGAGCTTGTTTAACACGAGATACTAACTGATCGGTGCCTTCACTGGCGATACTTGTCCGTAACACTTGTCGTATCATAGATGTTTTGGAGGCGTCTGTGTTTGCGTAGTCGACCTGGTACTCACCGTTTTTATAAGAAATCACAGCATCGACTTTTTCATTTGCTAGCGCTTCTTTGGCTTGATCTAAGTCTTGATAAGTCTCGACGTCCACATGATCGAGCTCATCCATTTTCGTTACCAAACCAGTTGGTAGATCCTGTGTTGCTAACTTGACATTCACGGTTGTACTAGCTGAAAACATGAGGTTCATCAACCACATGATAAAAACAGGTGCTATAAACATCAGGGCTAGAGTTCGTTTGTCACGAAGTAATTCTTTGATGACCTTTTTTGCAATCGCTATTGTTCTCATTTTACTCACCTTCTGCTTTTAAAAATACTTCTTCAATACTTGAAACTTGATAACTTTCTTTTAAGTGTTGCGGTGTATCAAAAGCAATGATTTTTCCGCCTAATAATAAGCCGACCTTATCCGTCAACTCTGCTTCATCCATAACATGGGTAGTAACTAATATCCCAACCCCATTGTCTCTAAGCGCGAATAATTCTTTCCAGATTTTCTTTCGAAGAGAAGGGTCGATTCCAACTGTCGGTTCGTCCAAAATCAAGAGTTGAGGATTTCCTAAAAGTGCGATAGCCAGTGACAAACGCCGTTTCATTCCTCCAGAATAACCAGATACCGCCTTGTTTAAGTAGTCTGTCAGATCTACTACTTGAGCTATATAAGCAATTTCCGCCTTCAGGTCTTTTTTAGAAAGCCCCTTTAGCTGACCAAAAAATTCCAGATTTTCTTGGCCTGACAAGGTCTCGTATAAAGCATCTGATTGGGCCATATAGCCAATATCTCCTAAAATATAGCGATTGGGCATAGTGTGATTTAACACTAAAGCTACGCCTCCATCAGCCTTTTCCATTCCTAACGTAGTCTTAATCATAGTTGATTTACCAGCACCAGACGGACCAATTAAGCCTATAATTTCTCCTGTCTGCAATTCAAAGCTGACATGATTCAGAACTATTTGATGGTCAAAAGATTTTACTAAATCTTGTAAATGTAGTAATGTTTTCATATGCTTCCTCCTAGGTGAGTGCTTACTCACTTACTGAATATAGACCTATTATAGTGAGTGTTTACTCACTTGTCAAGAAAAAAGTTGAAATTCTTTAAAAAATAAAGCACCAGATTCGTATCTGATGTTTATAATGCACATGTCTTATTTCTAAAAATGTTTTTGAACTTCCTCTCTATACTCCGAAATGGTCTTTTCTGTCCACTTTTTAAAGGCCTATTTTTCCTCTACTTTTCTCGGCTAATCCAACCATCGTCATTGCTATCGCAACTCTAATGACCTTGGTAATGGGAATTCATTTTACTCATTTTTATATGAAACAGACTAAGAAATTTTCAAGACCTAATTGGGAGTTGTTCTAAACAGACTAAAACTCCTACACTTGTACATGAATAGATACTTTTATGGTAAAATGAGCATAAATCTTATGATATAGTATTTCTATGAAAGAAAACAAGACCGATGCCCGTGTCATCAAAACCAAACAACGAATCGAAGCTACTTTTTTAAGAATGTTAGCTGAGATGCCATTTGAAAAGCTGACCACAACTCTCCTTATAAAGGAGTGCCTCATCAGCAAAGGGACCTTTTATGCACACTACCTAGACAAGTATGACTTGGCAGAGCAACTGATTGACCGAGAATTGCAACTCTTTGAGACACTTCTGACGCAGCGTTTTGAAAACAAGCAAACAAGTCTAGAACAACTCTCTCAAATGGTGACCAAGCGCTTCCTTTTAAAATTCACCCTGAATATTTTGTATTTGCTGAGGTACACGGTGGACAGGAAGTGATGGAGTTGATTGGAGAGTATGGACAACCAACTTATCAAAAAATCTTTATCAGTCTAGATGCTGAAAAACCAGTCGTCCCTGATACTGATACAAAAATTTCTATGGCAGGTGATACTGCTACTCTCATGTCCGATCCAAGCCTTGATATCAAGATGTATGGTATGCATCAGTTCAAGATGAAAAAAGGTGGACTCCGCATCAAATTAGGCGTCTTTTCCCCAGAAGCAGCCCCAGGCGAGATGGTGCTCGTTCACCAAGAACACCTAGCAGTTGAATTTTTTAATTCCCTCACAATCGCCTATCAAAACAAAACATTTAAGGGGAAACTACTCAACACCCTCTTAAAATTCAAGTAAACAAAAACGGGGGACTGAACAATTTAGCCTTTGAAAGCTAGGATTATAAAACCACTCGTAACATATCAATCTATCACCCATATAAAAAGATAGCCATTCTAATTGAATGCTATCCTTTTTTTGTTTATCCCTGTCCACCAGGGACTGGACCGCCAGGACCTCCATTTCCTTGAGGACCTCCATTTGGGCCGCCGCCTCCAGGCATAGAGTTGACGATTTCCGTTTGTTTTTCGCCGTTGAGATAGATATCCCCGCCTGTGTAGGTCGCTGTTCCATCAAAGTCAAAACCTGTTTGACCAATCATTTTAATGGTTCCACCTGTAACCGTGATATCCCCGTTTGAGTCGATTGGGTCTGTATCCCCTTGACCAACTTCTACTGTCAGATTCCCACCGTTCATAGTGAAGAAGATTTCACTCTGTTGGGCATTTTTGTTAGCTGCATTGACTCCATCATCTGTCGCATAGACATTGATATCGCCGTCGTTTATGGTGATGGATTTTCCTTCTATCCCTTCTGTTGAATTCTTAACGGTATAGGTACCGCTATCAATCACTAGGTTACCAGAAGCGTGAATTCCATCATCTCCTGCTGTGACTGTTATGGTATTGTTAGCCAAATACATATTGCCGACAGTCATATCCTCATCATTGTCAACTTTGACACCATCTTCCTTGGCATCGATGGTCATGGTCGTACCAGTGATATTGAGTTCATCATTAACATTAAAGGCATCGCCAACTGCTGTGATGTTATAGGTTCCACCCGTGATATGGAGAGTGTCGTTGACCTTGATAGCATTGCTTTTCTTCCCATCCACATTGAGAGTTCCTGAGCCATTGATGGTCAAATCAACCTTAGAAAAGAGAGCTGCATTTGCCTTCTCATCACTGTTAGAGCTTGAGTCAGAGAGACTGTTAGTGGTTCCCTCCGCCAGAGTTAGGTAGACATGACCGGCTGATGTCGCAGAAATCGCTGCATTGGTATTGGTCATGGTCGCACCTTTTAGGACTAGGTGAATATCTGCTGCCTTATCCGCCTCGACCTTGATCTGCACTCCGTCAGACTGACCTGAAATCACATAGGTTCCGGATTTTGTAATGGTCACTGTTGAACCAGATACTGTCACGCCGTCTCCAGAGACGTTCGCAGACGAGCCAGAGAGCTCAATCTTAGAAGCTGTACTTTCATCATAAGAAGTATCATAGTCCTTTTCTGTAAAATAAGAAGATTGACTGTTTGTAGCTGAAGTTGAGATGGCAGTGGTATCTGCCGCTGCAGTTGTACTTGACTTGGTCGTTGACTGCCCACAAGCTGTCATCAAAGTCAAAGCTGTTAAACTGGTTAAGATTAGGGTCCATTTTTTGATTTCATACCTTTTTCCTCGCCTTCATTTAGCTTGAGTTTAGTTTACAGAGGAAGTCTAAAAGAAATCTGAACTTTTTCTAAAAGTTTTCTTAAGTTCAGTTTCAGTTAAGCTTGGCTTAATCATTTGATACAGAACTACTGGAAATAATTTTTAACTAGTACCTACTAGTGTGATACCTCCATAATCAAGAGACTACAGAAAAGAGAGCTTCTGAGATGAAACTTAAAAAAAAGAAACAACTTTCGCTGTTTCTTTCTACTTTTATTTCACAGGTATTTCCTTAATCACGCGCGCGGGATTGCCAGCTAGGACAACATTGTCACCGAAGGATTTGGTAATCACGGCCCCTGCTCCTGCAACGACATTATTTCCCAGTGTCACTCCAGGAAGGACAATAACCCCACCACCAGCCCAGAAATTATCTCCGATTGTGATGGGCTTTCCATACTCGACCCCTGAATTACGCTCCTGTGGATCCAGTGGATGGAGGGGTGTCAAGAACTGACAGTTGGGACCGATCATAGCATTGTCCCCGATACGAATAGGGCAGATGTCCAGCATGGTCAAGTTCCAATTAGAGTAAAAATTTTCCCCTAGATGGATGTTGACACCGTAGTCCACCATCAAGCGCGTATTGATATAAAGATTTTTCCCGGTCGAACCAAACCAAGTCTTGATGATTTCGGCTCCCTTCAAGGGATCCTCTTCCTTGTTAAAGGCAGCCTGTTTCTGGCGAGAAGCCTGAGCCAAGGCTCTCAGTTCTGGGTCCGATGGACGGTAAAACTCGCCTGCTATCATTTTCTGGTATTCGCTTGTCATAGTATTTTTCTCCTTATCCCCTACTATCATATCAATTTTCGACATATCTGACTAGAATAAGGAGCACTTCCTACAATTTATACTCTGATTGTCATCATATCCTGTCTAAGCGAATACGAGTCACAATTCCGTCTGGGTCTGTGATTTCCAACTGACTAGATGTCAGCCACTTGATTGGTGCATCAATTTCTTGTGCTCGCTGGGCAATCGTTAACAGTTCTTCCTTACTAGCAACTTTGATGACATAGTAGGCCAAACCTGGCAAGCCTTGCTTATGCGGAGCTAGATTTTTTCCTCCCCATTCATTGACAGCTAAATGATGATGGTAGTCCCCAGCTGCAATCCAACTAGCACTAGGCACACTGAATTTATCCTCTAGTCCTAACACCTTTTGATAAAACTGGCTGGACTTTCGACTATCCTTGACGGAAAGATGGATATGCCCCATTCTCGTACCTTCTGCTAGGACAAAGGGCTCTACTCTTTCCCCCAACTCATAGATATCCTGCGCCGCAAGGGCCTCAGTCACCCCGATAATGCGTCCATCTTCTCGAATATCCCATGTGGAAACGGGTTTATCTCGATAGAGTTCAATACCATTCCCCTCCAAATCTTCCAAGTAAATAGCCTCACTGTAACCATGGTCTGCACCGCCGACAAGAGGAATCTGCAAATCCGTCAGGTGTTTCAAGACATCAGCCAAAGCCTTGCGTGTCGGCAGGAGAATGGCCAGATGGTAAAGACCATAATGTTCCCTTACTTCTCCGCTCTCTTGTGCTTGAATCAGCTGAATCAAGGCTTTTCCACCAAGTCCTAGAATGGCCTCTGTCTCAGTCTGAGATAAGATTTCTAAACCAATAACTTGTTGATAAAAGGCTGTTTGACTGGCCAAATCCTTTACATTCAAAACTGCCTCTGCCAAATAAATGTGGCTCTTGTATTCATAGGTCATAACTATTTCTCTCCTTCGTTGTAACTTTGATTATTACAACCATTATATAACTTTCATCAAGAAAGTCAAGCCAGACAACTCGAAGTATCTCCCTCAGCAAAAACAATCCCAGAAAAAATCTTCTAGGATTGTTTTGTATTTATTTTACTAGACTAGCAAAGTTATTTCTCAAATCAACGTTTTCTGTGGGATTGAGATACATCTTGTCACCATTGGTCGTTGGTGAGTGGAAAACGATTCCTTCGCCAGTGTCTGTAATAGCAAAGAAGTAATTGTGAACGGTTGGATAGTTATCCCAATTACTGTAGGTCTCTACAATGCGATATTTGGCAGTACCACTACCTGTTTTTGAATATTCCGCATCTAGTTTACTACCATCTTTCCAGTAAAGCATGTCGGCTCTGATGTTACCGACTGCGATTCCTTTTTGATAGTTAGGCTGACCCATTTCATCACCCCAACTCTTCATAAAGATTGCTAAAGCAGCAGATTTATCAGCTGTCCAAGGACCGGTTTCTTCTGTTTTGGAAGGAGTCGTTTCCTTGATTTCTTTCTTACTTTCACTTGATGAACTGCTTGTACTGCTACTACTTGCTTCCGATTTAGAAGAAGAGGAAGAGCTGGCACTCGTTTCTTCCTTAGCAGATGTAAATTTAAACTCTTCCCATGTAAACTTGTCTGCCGTAACTTCGTCAGCTTCTGATTTACCAAAGTTCTCAAGCAATTTCTTATCCGTAATCTTGATAGACTTGCTATCTACTTTTGTAGGCCCCTTGGCACCTTCTAGTTTGTAAAGAGTTCCTTCCCCTTCACCTGATCCAGAAGACCAAGTCAATGCCAAAACCTCACCTGTCTTAAAGAACTTCATCGAGCTACGAGCACCACCATGCCCTGCTACATAACCCTCTGCTAGCAGGGTTGGTTGACCTTCTTTGAGATAATACAAACCTGTAAAAAAGTAATTCTTCCCTGCGGTTTGGCTACCTACCAACATTTCAGACTGACCATCTCCATCTAAATCTAGGAAAGTATAACGTTGTTTTGAAGGATCTGCTGCAGCTGCTTCGATAACCCATGAGTTTATCATATAGTCAGATTTGTGAAGCTTGGCTTCGATTTCTGGAGCCTGTTTCTTACCAGAAGACAAGATAACCTCATAATCCTCAAAAACACTCTTATAAAGGTCTTCTGCCTTTGTCTCAGCCTGCTCCTTAGAGCCACCAAAAAAGTTTTTCAAAGGCTCTGGTAAAGCAATTGAACTACAAGCAGTCAAGCAGGTTACTGACAGAGCCATAGCCAACCCTAACACCCATTTCTTTTTCATAATACTATTTTTCCTTTTTTCTCCTTTTTATTTATATACCAACAAAAAAAGGAGCGGATATGATATCCTACTCCTTATTCTTGTCAGAAAATCTAATCCAGATTAGTCTTCTTTTTTCTTGCGAGCAACAAGTCCAAATCCGCTCAATACTCCAAGAAGTCCAAGTGCTGCTAGGCGAGCATTGTCTTCTGTACCAGTGTTTGGAAGTTCAGCTTGTCCTGTTTGAGGTAACTCTTCCCCAGATTCTGAGTGTTGCCCCTGAGATGACTTGTCCTCTTCTTGGGCAACCGCTTCATCTTGATGAGAACCTTCTTGTTTTGTAGGTTCATCAATCTTAACAGGATTTGACTGAAGGTATTCTTGATTCTGTGGTTTCGTTACATCATCACCTATTACCTCCGTATATAAATGGGTAATAATGCCATCTTTTTCATGGGTCATTGTATATCGATATTTCTTACCATTTTTCGATATGATATCAGATTTAGGAGCCAATTTACCAATTTGAATTGGAATAAGTTCTTCATTTGATCCAATAATAATATGACGAGTAATCAATAATGGAGCTACAGGATGAATCGCTGGTTCACCTTTCTCACTTACAACTCCTTCTGGCAATTCTGGTCGTACTTCCGGTTCACCCTTCTCACTCACAATACCTTCTGGTAATTCTGGTCGTACTTCCGGTTCTCCCTTCTCACTTACAACTCCCTCTGGTAATTCTGGTCGTACTTCTGGTTCACCCTTCTCACTTACAATTCCTTCTGGTAATTCCGGCTGTACTTCTGGTTCACCTTTTTCACTAAAGTATTCTAAAAAGTCATAAATAACTGTTTTTTCATTTTCATCAACTGTACCTATTTCAGGCGCTGATGTAGCACGATGTCCTTTGTAAAAATAAGACTTACCATCTTTTTGAAGTATTGTTCCCACTTTAGGAGCAGTAGACGTATATTCATCTCCTATAGAAGCATCTTGTGTTAGTAGTTTTCCTGCTACTATTTCAGTAGTTGTTCCTTCTAACATGTATTTTGCAAATACATTTCCACCCGTTGCTAGTTTATAGACATAGGTAATTTCAGTAGTTCCTGATGCAACTTTTCCTGTCTCAGCCGGAGAGCCAGTTTTCAGTCCTACTAGTTTATATTTTTTACCATCTTTGGTGATTTCTTGTAGTTTTACCGTTGTAGCATCATATGAAACCTCTTTGTTTGTTGTCGTTGGTGTTCCTACTACTACTTTTTGATTGTCTTTATCTAAGTAATATTTAGTTTCTGTAGAAGATATCACTGCATCTTTAACAACATCTGTACTTTCTTTAATAGAAGTTCCATCCGCTAATTCATACTTAACAATGACACTACCTTTACTCTCAGTAGTTTCTGTTTCTTCCTTAGCGTAGATGTTTTTAACATTAGTTAGTTGATCACTAATATGGTAAGCACGGGTTGGTTGGTATAAGTCGTAATAATGAATTTCACTATAAATAGGCTCAGATATTGACGCATGTTGTTCATATTTCGTAGGTGCGGCAATTCTATATCGAACTCCATCTTTTTCATATTCTTTATATAATTGGCCTAATCCATATTGATATCTAGTATCTTCACTATAATATTTCGAACCAAAATAGCCAAATCTATAAGCTAAATAAGTTTTTTCTGGTTGATTAGAATCATCATCTTCACTAGGATAATAAGAATCTGTACTCTTATCTCCTAGTTTAAAATCTACATTTACTTCAAACACATTTTTTACAAAATTTGCATTTGTTGGAACTTGGTCGACATACTGAATTGCTTTATGAGCCTCTTTAAACTTCGTGACATTTGCTTTTTCACTCTCGTAGTTAGCAGTGTCTTTAAACTCTTCAATATTTCCAACAAATTTTGGTTCTACTTTATCTCGAGAATTTTTCCATCCTACTGTAATTTCTTTTTCGCCAAACATTTCTTTTAGCTTAGTTATATATTCTGTCACATCGTTATATTTTACAAACTTTCCGTTTTCTCTTATATAACCATTAAACTCCTGATGTACAGAATAAGTAGGACGATTCTTATTATCTACTGCATTTTTATTTGTTAATGTAACCTTATAGATTTCTTCCCATGTCTTTTCTTTTTCAGGGTTAATAATATCTTCGTCTTTTAAATCTTTTAATCTCTCATCTAAAAGATTATTTAAGCCTTCCTCTAATGCTTTCTCATTAAAAAATGCACCCGCCGTATACGCTTCTTGTTCCGTTGCTGTAGAAACAGATTCTTTTAATGCTACCTCATTTTTTTCAACAACTAATATAGTATCTCCTTCCTTAATTCCACCATCAGTTGTTATATTTTCTTTTGTAAAATCTTTAGCATCATTTTCACCTTGTTTAAATGTTTCAACAGCCCAAGAATCATTGGCTGTAGTTGGTTTTGTGGCTAAAACATACTTCCCATATTTTCCTTCATCAGTTTCAGAAACTAACCAAACTCGACTACCTTCTTTAATATTGTTATAGCGAATACTTCCATCTTCATTATGCAAGTTTCCAGGATTTGCATGTACTGTAATATCATTGAAAGTTGTTTCCTTAGTAGTCCCCTCATGTTTATCTACTTCTGTATCAATCTTATGATATTTTTCTCCGTTCTTTTCTAAAACTTTATCAGCTTCTTTGATTTTACTTAAAACATCATTAGTTAAATTTGCTACATTTCCTTCATAACGTTTGCCAAAAAGTCCACGAATTTTATAATCCATAGTAGTACTAGAAAGGTGTTTATCACCAACAGGAATTTCTACATCAGATTCTTCTTTCAGCACTTCGCCTTCTTTTGTGACATAAGAAATTTTTGAATCCTTAAAGTTATCTTCTCCTTGTTTTTTTATAGTTTCCTTTTCAACTCTGTCTAAATTATATTTGGCTCTACCTTCATTCTCGCGATGATTTCTTTCATATCCATCTTCTGTCCCCGCTGCATGATAATTCAAACCATCAAACACATGCATTTTCGGCATTGTATAACTACCCACACCATTACTCAATGTTTCCATTTCAACATTATCTTTTGCAGGTGTTACCGCAGCTGTATTTGCATCAGCCAATACCGGACTAGCTCCAACAACCATCATCCCTAATAAAACAGACGCTGCACCAATTCCTTTATATTTACGTAATGAATATTTTTGAATTGTATCTTTTTTCATAAGGTCTTTTCCCTTTTATTTCTTTCTACTCATTATAAAAAATTATACTAACTATACTAGTATATCACTCTTAGTTTCCTTTATCAAACAATTATACATAAAGGAAATTAAAAAAAATAGATAATAAGATATCCAATAAAATCTCATTATCTATTTCATTTTTAGGCGTTCATGAGTGATAAATATCTCTTAGAAACTTGTTCTTTTGAATATCGATTCACAAACTTACTTGTATTTTCTAGCTCGATTTCTTTATCAGTCTCATATAAACACTTGATAAGATGCGCTAAATCCTCTGGTGTATCATATAAGCAAATATCTGAGTTCTTAGATGCATAATATTGATGAGCAATTTCAACATTAGAAAGCAAGGGAATCAATCCAAAACTCATAGCTTCAACACAGGCATTGGCAAATAATTCCTTTTGGGAAGTTGAAATATAGCCATCATGTTCCCAATAAGGTACCTCATCTACATATCCAACAACATGAATGGTAGATGGCAAAGTCGGATACTCTTTCTTCAATTTGTCAATATCTCCACCATATAAGAATACCTCTACAGGTAGGTCTTCTTGTTCTAACTTCCTAAAGGCTTCTATAATCCATTCTACCCTTTTTACCTTACTCATATTCCCTACATAACAATAGGAACTAGGCTTTCTTCTTTGTAATACTACTGAGGAAACTTGAGGTGCAAAAATCGGTGGCATAAATTGTGCGTGATACCCTAAATCTTGCAAGATTGATGTTAATACTTCTGAAGCTACTAAATATCTAGTTTTTCTTCTTAGATTATGAGCTGGATTTAGCAATACATTGTCATGGATATATTCCCAATAGAGACGGTTTGTATTTTCTACAAAGCGCCATAATTTGGGAGTCACCACGTTATGTTGATCTCGAATTAAGATGTCTTTCTTATCTGTAAGACTGATTAATACCTGAATCAATAAGTCTTCGTAGGTTAACCATTCTCCATCTTTATAATATAAATAATTGTCCTCCATCATATAAATGGGACTTGGTTCTTC
>ERZ773050.1511-NODE-1511-length-12847-cov-10.324265_pt1 | contig 12847 bp, 12 predicted proteins | sample MGYA00580632_ERZ773050 | MGnify/ENA primary metagenome ERZ773050 (study PRJEB29015, sample SAMEA2738123) | human oral metagenome | biome: human oral; feature: human-associated habitat; material: saliva | place: China | collected 2166 ... | reverse complement strand
GCTACGGCGGTGACATCAGCCGTAAGCGCAAGCTGCTCGAGAAGCAGAAGGAAGGCAAGAAGCGCATGAAGTCCATCGGCCGTGTGGACGTGCCGCAGGAAGCCTTCATCGCTGCGCTGACCTCCGACGTCCCGACGGGCAAAAAGTGAGCGAGGATCGGATGAACGAGGCCGGGGGTCGTCGTCCGGGTGAGGCTCCCGAGGGCACGGTCTTCATGAGCCGCACGAAGTCTTTCACGCGACGCACGCGCGAACTGCCCGCGAACCTCGCGCGCACGTGGGAGGCGCACGCGCACCGCTATGTGGTCGAGCCGCGTCGCGGCGTTGGCTACACGACGGTCGCGCAGGATTTCACGCTCGATCTGGCTGAGTTGTTTGGACGCAGCGCTCCCGTGACGCTCGAGATTGGCTCGGGCACGGGCGAGCAGATCGTCGCTGCTGCGGCTGCCCATCCCGAGCGTGACTTCCTCGCCCTTGAGGTGTGGGTTCCGGGCATCGCCAAGCTCGTGTCCAAGGCGGTCGACGCGGGTGTGGATAACATTCGCGTGATCGAAGCCGATGCTGCTCAGGCCCTTCCCATCATGCTGGGGGACGCGTGCCTGGACGAGGTCTGGACGTTCTTCCCCGATCCGTGGCGTAAGGCCCGGCATCGTAAGCGTCGCCTCGTCTCCGATTCGTTTGCCCTCGAGGTGGCACGCCTGTTGCGCGACGGGGGAGCGTGGCGCCTGGCCACCGACTGGGACGACTATGCGTGGCAGATGCGAGACGTGATCGAGGCCTGCGAGCTTTTCGACAACCCACACGCCGGGGAGCGACCGGATCCGGGTGATCCTGAGCCTGAGCGTGGCGGATTCGCCCCCCGTTTCGAGGGACGCGTTGTCACGCACTTTGAGACCCGAGGTATCGATGCGGGCCGCCACGCCCATGACATCGTCGGCATTCGTCGTCCCCGTGGCTGACGTCGTGAGACGCGGAGTGTACCGGTGAGCCCCGCCCAGCCTGAGGGGGAGCGCTGGCCAGCCGACGGATCGCTCGACCCCGGCCTCGTCGAGGCGGATCGCGGTCGTCCGCTGTCCCTGTACGTGCACGTCCCTTTCTGTCGCGTGCGCTGTGGGTATTGCGACTTCAACACGTACACGGTCGGTTTCGGTCCGGGCGCGCAGGTGGGAGACTACGCGCCCTCCGTTCTTGCCGAGGCTGCTCTGGCGTCTCGGGTCATGTCCGAGGCAGGGCTCCCCACGCGCCAGGCGCGGACGGTATTTTTCGGTGGCGGTACTCCGACGATGTTGGATGTCGATGAGTTGACCGAGATCCTCGCAGGCCTGCGTGAACGCATCGGTATTGCGCCGGGTGCGGAGGTGACCCTCGAAGCTAACCCCGACACGGTGACGCGTGATGGACTCGTGCAACTGGCTGACGCTGGGTTTACTCGAGTGTCCTTTGGCATGCAGTCGGCTGTGCCGAAGATCCTCACGACCCTGGATCGCACGCATACGCCCGAGCGGGTTCCCCTCGTCGTTGAGTGGGCGAAGGAAGCGGGCCTGTCGACCTCGGTGGATCTTATCTACGGAACCCCCGGGGAGAGCCTGGCGGACTGGGAGACATCCCTGCGTGCCGCCCTGTCGTACGAGCCTGACCACATCAGCGCCTACGCGCTTGTTGTCGAGGAGGGGACGAAGATGGGGGCGCAGGTGGCCCGGGGAGAGCTGCCGACCCCCGATCCGGATGATGAGGCTGCCAAGTATGAGCTCGCCGATGCCCTCCTGGGCGAGGCGGGATACGCGTGGTACGAGATTTCGAACTTCGCGCGTATCACCGAGGCGGACCGTGCCTCGGGAGGGCCATCGACCTTCTATGACCGCGCCTCCTGCCATAACTTGGCCTACTGGCGGGACTGGGATTGGTGGGGCTTTGGGCCGGGAGCGCATTCGCATGTGGGGCGTATGCGCTGGTGGAACGTGAAGAACCCGGGAGCCTATGCGGGGCGTCTGAATGCTGGACAGTCTCCTGCTTATGCTGGCGAGGTTCTCGACGCGGATGCGCGCGAGCTGGAGCGTGTCATGCTGGGTGTGCGTACGTCCGAGGGTGTTGAGATTGAGGGACTGCCGGGCCTGTCACTGCCTGAAGGAACGCGTGGCTCCTCCGATGGGCGTATCGCCGCACTCATTGCGGATGGACTGATCGATGGGGCTTGCGCTCTCTCCGGGCGCGTTGTCCTCACGCTGCGCGGCCGTCTCCTCGCGGACTGCGTGACCCGCGAAATTATGGGGTACTGACGGTCATATGCTGCCTATGTGGCGGAATATGCCTCTGGTGGTAAACATTATTGTGCAACCCCGTGATCCACGATGGAACTTGTACGTCGTATGATACAAGTCGATCTGTGGAAATGGTTGTCCGCTGTTTGACACCTGGTTGGCGTGTGCGATGTGACAAGCTAGCATTACGTCGCAATACTGTTGACATCATGGTTGAAATATGTTTGCCTAGATGTGTCATGTGAAGCCGAGTAATTTGCAGGGTTCCTCCATGAGGGGGCTTGTGAAGAGCCGTATACAAGGAAAAGTGTGGTACTGTGACTCTTCGTTACGCCGTCATTGCTGACATCGTGGGCTCTCGTACGCTGACCAATCGTGCAGAGGCTCAGAGAATCTATGAGGATGCTCTTGGGGATGCGAGTGAGGGGCTCGCGCTACTGCAGGCGCCTTACCCGACGGTCGGTGACGAATTCCAGGCTGTGGCGTACACGCTGGAGGATGCTCTTCTCCTGACGTTGCGCGCGCAGCTTCTGCTTCCCCCACAGCTTCAGCTTCGCTTCGGAATTGGTGCGGGACGAATTGAAGAGTTCTCCTCGGGTGTTCATCGTCAGGCTCCGGCGCGGTTGCGTGGTACGGAGTCGGCGCAGCTTCAGGATGGCTCAGCTTGGTGGGCGGCCCGCGCTGCGATCAACCGTGCGCATGACGTGCAAGATTCCTCGAATCCGTTCATCCGCACCTGGTTCATGGCACACGCCTCTGTAGAGTCGTCCTTCCCGAGCCATTGCCAGACCTGCATCAACGCGCTGCTGAGCCTGCGTGATCATGCGATCCTCAAGCTCTCTGCGCGTCATCGCCGTATCACCGCTGCGCTGCTTCTTGGTAAGACCCAGGTGGAGATCGCTCGGGCAGAGAAGCTCTCGCAGCAGGCCATTTCTGACTTCGCCCGGGGCACGGGGGTGGGGTTGATCCAGTCGTCACTCATCATTGCGGAGGCCGCACGTGCATGAAGTCCTTCTCCTGGGCATCGCTGCCTCGGAGCTGACCGTCCTCCTCACGTCAGACCCTCGACGTTGGTCGCGGCGCCTGTCGCTCTTTCTGACTCTGCTCCTCGCGGTGATCTGCTACGCGCGGTTCATCCTCGGCGTCAGTGCGCTGGCAAATGCGCTCGGCGCGACGCTCGCGATCATATGGTTCGCGTGGGACCTTGTTGACCCCTCCGCGCGGGGTGTGATCGCCCGCTGGGCGTTGGCCTCCGTCGGTTTTGTCGCGCTCCTGAGTGCGGAACCGACCGAGTTTCCGATGCTCTCGCTGCGCTCCGGACGTCCGATCAACCTGATCATCGCGGTGCTCTTCCTCGTGACGGGTCCGGTCAATCACCTCATCACCGCCATTTTACAGTGCGCGCGTGGGCGTGGGTCCGATCCGGTTCCCGGGTGGACTAATGCGCCCGTCCTGTCGGCGATGCCCGCGTCGCTGCCGGATGATGATGAGGGAGCGTGCGAGGAATCGGACGCCGTCGAGCCTCCCCTGATCTCGGGTGCGTTGCCCATCGTCGCCGGTCGCACAGAGGATGAGGGCGAAGTGACGGCATTGCGTGGTGGCCGCTGGATCGGCCCGCTTGAGCGTCTGCTGATCATCGTCTTGGCTGGGGCTGGCGCAGAGGTCGCGATTGCGGCAGTCGTTGCCGCCAAGGGCGTCATCCGTTTTCCTGAAATCTCGCAGGATTCGACGGGGGAGAAGGCTGAGGAATTCCTTATTGGCTCAGTGTCCTCGTGGATTTTGGCTGCCCTCGTGTCGATGCTCATTCACGCCGTGAGCCTGCACTGAGCGGTTGTGCCGCTAGAGTAAGCCGGGTGAATAGCTCAGATCCCTACGGCCGCAACATCTTCGCGCATGACCCGCATCGCGACGGGCCGGGGGCGAGGCGTCCGCGCTCTCAGGCAGTCCATGTCGAGATCGGCATGGTCTTGGAGGATGTCGCCTCCGGTTGGGTCGGCGCCGTGACGCGTGTGGAAAAGTCTGGCGGTGTTCACCTCGTGGAGCTGGAGGATCGGCGAGGAGTGCGTCGTTCCTTCCCTCTCGGCCCCGGTTTTTGGCTGGAGGGTCGTCCCATTGAGGCGCTGCCGCCGCGCCCGGCCCCTGCCCGGGCCTCGTCCGGCACGCAGGTCAGCGCGTCGGGACGCCGCATCACGAACTCCGGTTCGTTCGCCCCCACCTCGAGCGGCCCCAAGGTCGCGAAGCGCTCGCGCATCTGGGTGGAGGGGCGTCATGATGCCGAGCTCGTGCAGCACGTGTGGGGCGAGGACCTGGCCGAGGCGGGCATTGCTGTGCAGCTCCTCGAAGGCGTTGACAACCTCGAAGAGATCTTGGAGGTCTTCGGGCCGACGGATACTGCGCGCGCGGGTGTTCTGGTCGATCACATGGTTCCCGGGTCGAAGGAGTCTCGCATCGCCGAGGCCGTGTCAGCTCGTTGGCCGGGTGCGGTTCTCGTCCTCGGCCATCCTTTCGTTGACATTTGGCAGGCCGTCAAGCCGGCCCGTGTTGGGCTTGAGCGGTGGCCGGATATTCCGCGCGGTATCGATATCAAGCATGGGACGCTTGATGCCCTCGGCTGGCCGCATGCCGACCAGCGTGACATTGCGATGGGGTGGAAGCGGATCCTGTCGACCGTGCGCACCTATCGCGACCTCGAACCCGCGCTGCTGGGTAGGGTGGAGGAACTCATCGACTTCGTGACGGTGCCCTGGGCGCAGTAAAGGTCGCCCTGCGATGTGATGGTGACCGCCCCGTGTGAAGGTTCGCGCAGGGCGCACGAGTCGTTGCGCACTACGCTCGCCTCTCGCGAAGGACCGGGGGTAGCATTGGCACTCAGGAAGCATGAGTGCCAAGCAGGGAGGGAGACGGCATGACACGCACGAGTGCACAGGACCGCCGTCTTGACGTCCTGCGCGCCATCGTCACCCAGTACGTAGCCACCCGCGAACCCGTCGGTTCCAAGGCGATTGCCGCCGGGGGGCTCGGCGTTTCCTCGGCGACGATCCGCAACGACATGGCGGTGCTTGAGGAAGCCGGGCTCATCTACCAGCCTCACACCTCCGCCGGGCGTGTGCCGACCGACCGCGGCTACCGAGTGTTCGTCGACCGGCTCGCCGAACTCAAGCCCATGAGCGGTCCCGAGCGCCAGGCCCTTGAGACGTTCCTGTCCGAATCGGTCGACATCGACGATGTCGTGGAGCGCTCGGTACGCCTCCTCGCACAGGTCACGCATCAGGTGGCCCTCGTCCAGTACCCGGGCGCGCGCGTGCGTCTCCTCAAGCACTTCGAGGCGATTGATCTGACGCCGGGCCGCGTCCTCGTTGTCGTCATTACCGCCGACGGCGAGGTTGGGGAGCGCACGTTGAGCCTGCACGCGCCCCTCGACGATGGCCAGTTGCACGAGGCCTGTGAGCACCTGCGACGTCACTGCGACGGCGCCACGTCAGCGACCGTACAGGCATGTGTCGATGCGGCGACCGCCTCTGCTCGCTCCGACCTCGTCGGGACGGTCGCCGCGATCGGCGCCGCCCTCACCGACGTCCTCAGCGGGCAGAGTGAGTCGAAGATCGTCGTCGCGGGCGCCGCGAACCTGGCGAGGGGAGCACTCGACTTCCACGACATCGCGCCGGTCCTGGACGCCCTCGAAGAGCAGGTCGTTCTCATGCGGCTCTTCGCCGAGGCCGACCCGGGTGATGACGTGCACGTGAGTATCGGTACGGAAAACCCCCACGACGGCCTGGCAGAGGCAGCTGTCGTCACCGGAACCTACCGGGCGGGTGCCGATGAACAGGGGGGTTGCGCCCACCTGGGCATTGTGGGCCCCATGAGGATGGACTACGCGCGCACCATGAGCTCGGTACGAGCCGTGGCCGCCTACCTGTCGCGCTACCTCGCGCAGGAAACCAACAGCTAACTCGGCCGTGCGTCGAGCATGATGACGATGAACGAACGACCCCACGAGAAGAAAGAGCAAGCGTGAGAGACTACTACGAGGTCCTCGGCGTCGCCCGTGACGCCAGCCAGGACGAGATTAAGAAGGCCTACCGTAAGCTCGCCCGAAAGCTGCACCCTGACTACGCGGGCGCAGACTCGGAGGAAGCCTTCAAGGAGCTGTCCGTCGCGTACGAGACTTTGTCGGACCCCGAGAAGCGCCGGATGTACGACATTGGTGGTCCGGATGCGCTGCGCGGTGGCGGAGCCGGAGCGGGAGCCGGGTTCGGCGGTTTTTCTGACATTTTCGAAGCCATGTTTAGCGGTGGCTTCGGCGCATCGGCGTCGGGTCCGGCGTCGCGCGTGCGTCGCGGTAAGGATCGCCAGGTTGTCGTTGACATCACCCTGGAGGACGCGGCTTTCGGCGCGGCCAAGGAAGTGGCCTTCGATACCTATGTTCTGTGCGAGGCCTGCCATGGCTCGATGTGTCAGCCGGGCACCTCGCCCACGCAGTGCACGACCTGCCACGGCTCGGGTTTCGTGACTCAGATCCAGAACTCGCTCTTCGGTCGTATGCAGACGCAGGCACCATGTCCGACCTGTCAGGGCTACGGCGACACGATCGCCACGCCCTGCACGGAGTGCTCGGGTGCTGGACGCGTGCGCACGCGCCGCACCCTCAACGTCAACATCCCCGCCGGCGCCAGCGAGGGCACGCAGATCCGCGTGAGCGGCGAGGCCGAGGTCGGCCAGGGCGGTGGCCCGAACGGCGATCTCTACCTGTTGATCCGCGAAAAGAAGCACCCGGTCTTTGACCGTCGAGGGGACGACCTGCACACGTGGATCACGATCCCGATGACGACGGCTGCCCTGGGCACCGAGTTCGAGCTGGAGACCCTCGACGGCAAGAAGACTGTCACGATCAACCCCGGTACTCAGCCCAACGACGATATCGTTCTGGAAGGGTTGGGCGTCGGACACTTGCAGCGCTCGGGCCGCGGCTCGATGCATGTGCACGTTGACGTCCAGATTCCGAAGAAGCTCGACGACAAGTCGCGTGAGCTGCTCGAGGAGCTGGCGAAGGTGCGTGGCGAGGTGCGCGTGGAGCCACACCGCCAGCAGGCCTCGTTCTTTGACAAGCTCCGCGACACCTTCATGGGGTGATGCGCCGTGACGCTGCCCGTTTTCCTCGGTGAGGATCTGACCCCGGTCCTTGAGTCCCTGTCCGTGGGGGACAGTGCGTGCCTCGGGGGAGCCGAGGGGCGTCATGCTGCTTCTGTGCGCCGCATCGGCGCGGGGGAGTGGGTTGACGTCGTCGATGGGTGTGGTCTGCGCGCGACGTGCGAGGTCAGCGGGAGCGACAAGTCCTCGCTGCATCTTGTGGTGCGCGAGCTTGTGCGCGAGGATGCTCCGAGTCCCGAGGTGATCCTCGTTCAGGCGCTCGCCAAGGGCGGGCGCGACGAGGCCGCCGTCGAGATCTGCACCGAAATCGGCGTCGACCGGGTGATTCCCTGGGCGTCGCAGCGCGCGATCGTCCAGTGGAAGGGGCCGAAGGCCGACAAGGGGCGCGCGAAGTGGGAGGGCGTCGCCCGTGCGGCCGCCAAGCAGTCCCGCCGTGCCTTCATCCCGGTCGTTGAGGGCGTCAAGGATAGCCGCGAGCTGGCCTCCTGGGTTTCCTCCCTCACGCACGAGGCCGGGGTTGCCTTCGTCTGCCACGAGGAAGCGACGGATTCGCTCGGGGCCGCTCTCGCCTTGGTTCAGCAATCCCGTACGGACGGGAGCCTGCCTGCGCGCATCGCCCTCATCGTGGGTCCTGAGGGCGGCATTGGGCCCGAGGAGACCGCGCAGCTGGTGGACGCGGGTGCCCGCACGATTGGGCTGGGAGACAACGTCCTGCGTTCCTCCACGGCCGGCGCGGTCGCTCTGACGCTGATCCGCGCCGCCGCGGGCACATACTAGGAGCCTTCAGCTCTGGAAGCCCGTGATCCGCGCGCTCAGCGTGTAGCTCTTGCCCGGACCCAGCGCGACCACGTCCGTGCCGGTGTTGAAGGCGTTGGGCGGGCAGCTCATCGGCTCGACGGCCACGCCCACGCGGCCGATGTAGTCCGCCGAGTAGACCTGCAGCCAACGCGCATCCGAGGATAGGGACACGCCCACGCCCGATGCGGGATCGCGGAGCTTCACGGTCCATGTGCCCTCGGGCAGGCCAGCGAAGGCGTGGTCCAGCCGTGACTCTCCGATGATGGCGGGGGAGCGGAAGTCCAATCCGAAGGATGCCACGTTGTGGGCTGCGACGGGAATCATGGAGGCGTTGGCCTCGTAGATGATAGACGCGGGGTTGTGGAGCTCCAGCTCGTCTGCTCGTGCGTCGTCGACGGCGAGGTAGGGGTGGAAGCCGACGCCGTAGGGGGCGGTGCCCTCGCCGATGTTCGTCGCGGACAACTCGACGGTGAGGCCCGCGTCCGGATCCAGGCTGAAGCGCGCGGATGCAAGAAGTGTCCACGGGTAGGAGTAGCGCGCCGCGATGAGTGTGCGCAGGATGACTGAGTAGGCATTGGCCTCGGCAATCTTCCACTCCTGGAAGGCCACGAAACCGTGGAGGGACGTGCCGAAAGTGGGCTCGTCGACAGGCAGATCGTAGGTGGTGCCCTCCCACGTGTACGAGCCGCCCGCGATGCGGTTTGGCCACGGCATGAGGACCTTGCCGAGATAACCAGGAGGGCATTCGCCGACGCTGTGAGGGACGACCAGGTCGTGCCCGCGGTAGCGCAAGCCCGCCAGGCCTGCGCCGACGGTGACGATCCGTGCCTCGTAGTCTCCAGCCTGTAAAACTATCTCGCGTCCCGAGGCGCCCCGATTCACCATTGATGCTCCTTCGCATTCACTGAACATGAATAACACTCATTCTGAACGGAGTTGAGTCGTCTGGGTCACTGGCTCAAGCGTATCCTGATAGAGAATGACTCTCGATTGAAAGGAACGCCTCGTCCTATGGCACACGAGATCACAGACGAATTTGTCGCCTCTCTCCACGCATCCTCAGACTCCGCCCGCGCGGTCGCACGCAACGCCGTCGCCCACGCCGGCGTCGAGCCGGTCGCCTTCGACCGCACCAAGGTGGTCGCCACACCCACGGTCGTGTCCCACAAGGTGGACGACTGGAAGGTGACGTCTCAGAAGAAGTCCGGCCGCTGCTGGCTCTTCTCCTCCCTGAACCTGCTGCGCTCGACCGCGCGCACCCACCTGGGCCTCAAGGACTTCGAGTTCTCGCAGAACTACGTGCTGTTCTGGGACAAGTTCGAACGCGCCAACTTCTTCCTCACCGACATCATCGCCACCGCGAAGACCGAAGAACTCGACGGCCGCCTCCTGCAGTTCCTCCTCGGCGATGTTCTCTCCGACGGCGGCCAGTGGGACATGGCGGTGTCCCTGTACCTCAAGCACGGCCTCGTCCCCAAGGTCGCGATGCCCGAGACCGAGTCCTCCGGCCACACGGCCCCCATGAACGACCGCCTCAAGGTCGTCCTGCGCCGCACCGCCTTCGAGCTGCGCTCCCTCGTCGAAGCGGGAGCCTCCGAGGAGGAGATCCTCGAGGTCAAGGAGGCCGCGCTGGCCGACGTGTGGCGTATCCTCGTCATCTGCCTGGGCGAGCCCCCGGCCTCCTTCGAGTGGGAGTGGCGCGACGACAAGGGCGAGTTCCACCGCGACGGCGTGCTCACCCCGCGCGAGTTCTACTCCCGCTACGTGGACGTGGACCTCACGCAGTACGTGTGCCTCGTGGACGACCCGCGCGCCGAGCACCCCAAGGGCCACACCCTCACGGTCGACCACATGGGCAACGTCGTCGGCGGCCGCCCGATCCTCTACGTGAACACCCCCGTCGAGCAGATCCGCGAGATCACGGCCTCCATCCTGGCCTCGGGCCGCGCCGTCTGGTTCGGCGCTGACTGCAGCCAACAGTCCGACCGCGCGTCCGGCCTGTTCGTCGACGGCCTCTACGACTTCGACAACCTGTTCGGCGTGGACTTCTCCACCTCGAAGGAGCAGCGCGTCAACACCGGTGAGTCCGCGATGAACCACGCGATGCTCTTCACCGGAGTCGACATCGACGAGGAGGGCAACGCCCGCCGCTTCCGCGTGGAGAACTCCTGGGGCGAGGAACCCGGTGAGAAGGGCTTCTTCACGATGGACGCCGCCTGGTTCGACGCCAACGTGTTTGAGGTGGCCGTGCACGTGGACGACTTGCCTGAGGACCTGCGCGCGGTCATCACCGAGGAACCGCTGCACCTGCCTGCATGGGACCCGATGGGCGCGCTGGCCTGAGACGGCCGGTCTGACCCGGTGAACGGCGACCACCGCGTCGGACCGTTCGCTATGTGACCTCCCTCAGCACGGGGCGGGTGGAGTGGGACAATTGTTCCGCGACACCCGCCCCGTTATCTGTGGAGGACATATGAGTACCGACGTGACCCGCGACTTCGCCTTCGGTCTGCCCAAGGCCGAGCTGCACCTGCACCTGGAAGGCACCCTTGAGCCCGATCTGAAGCTGGCCCTGGCTCGCAAGAACGGCGTCGACATCGGTCAGTCCACGGTCGAGGAGGTGCGTGCCACCTACCGGTTCAACGACCTTACGTCCTTCCTGGCGGTCGCCGCATCCACCACGGTGACCGCGTGACGAGGCGACAACACGCCGTAAGCGCACGCCGCCACAACCAACACAGACGCAAGCGACGCGACAGCGAGAACCACGCTGCGCGATGCGGACATCAAACGCTCATGGGCGCGCCCACACACGACGCGCATCCGGCTACTAAACGCCATACAAAACCTCTCAAAAAGAAACAATCATCAAGCTACATGAAGCTAAATAAAAAGCAACAAATAGCTACTCTCGCACACGATATTGCCACAATAGAAGCAGCCGCGCCAACAAGCGGGCGCGGGCGCAGAAACAACCAATAAAACACGGCAGGTCAGTGCCACCGCGTAGAAGCGGGCACACGCGTAAAGAAGCCGTGGAAAGAACGAGAAGGAACACAAAAGAGCATGGGCGACAAAAAAGTAAAGAAAACAAAATACGGGCAGCGCCAAAAAGACGGCGCATGGACCCCGTGCAGCGCGTCATTCTTCGGCGCTCGCGGATGCAACCACGTCGGCGGCCACCGGAAACTCACCGCAGACGAGGCGCGCGCACTCAACAGCGTCATCTTCGAGCAGGGGTTCACGCTCCCCACCGACGACCACAACATCCGCATGTACCGTGAAGACATAGTCAACCGAGACTATCCGCTCGCAGACCCCGTGATGCGCGCCTACATTCTCACCATGCGTGAACAAACCGGCAACCCCGACTGGATGCCCGGCTTCGTGATCGCCTCCCCGAACTGGCTCCTCTACTACGCGTCCAGCAACCTCTCACCCAACGCCAGCCAGCAGCAAGTGAACAGGATCGTCGCCGACGCCATGAGGAGGGGACTGCACGAGGGCGTCCACGGCGGGTACTTTAGCGAACGCGACCCTGACACTGGCGCGGAAGGCCATTACAACCTCCCCAACGCGCCCGGCAGCGCCATCATCCGAAGGCCACCACCACGAGACGACCCATACGCGCCCACCGTGTACACGACAATCGCGGCGAACGCGGCAGGCGTGAAATGGTGGGACCAGAAATCCCCGGAGTTCATGCGCCGCAAGCAAGAGGACTACGACAGTAAGCAGTGGGTGGAAAGGTTCGTGTACGACGCGGAAACCCCGTTCGTCACACTCGGCGTTCAAGGACCCGACCTGGATGATGCGCGGCGTGTCGCAACTGACGGGAACGAGGATATTAACCTCGAATACGCCGACCTCGGTTTCGGGCCAAGCAGCTACGCGAACGTTCCCACCATCCCACAACACCGACTCTGCGAAAGCATTGAGATCAGGCGCGGCAACGTGAACCTATCCGGCAACTGGGCGGTCACCGTCGGCCGCGAAGGCCGCGTGTACGAGGCCGACCAGACCGGGTTCAACCAGTGCGACGGCGTAGTACACGTCGCCCGCAACAGCGGGTTTCGCAAGCTCGGCGACAGCGGGCACGTCATCACGGCCCTCGACTGCGACTTCGACAGTATCAGGGGCGGCACCGTCGAACACGTGGACGGCGGCACCGTTCGCGACTACAACGGGACCGGCATCCACCACGCCACCAACAAAGCGAACGTGACCGCCAAAGGCGAAGCCCACATTAACACGGTGGACGGCTGCTCATGGGTGCGCGTATTCGACGACCCCAAGACCGGACAGAAAGGACGGTTCACCGCATCCACCGTGGAAATCGGCACACAACTATCCTACAACGGTGAAACAATCATCGTGAAAGAGGACACGCCACTGGACGGCAGCTTCTACAGCATCGGGGAGATCGTCGCCGACACCGGCATGACCAGCATCACACCACACGAGAGCGCGCCAGGCTACGAGTTCGGGCAGATCATCAACGGCCGCAGGCCCGCCCTCAAAGCAACCGAGACGCACGCGCGCGCCTACAGTGAACGCGACAAGCACTTCCAATGGCAGCAAGCGGCGCTCGGTTTCCACGGGTACGGTGGCGCAGACAAGACAGGAGGCGACGGCGAGTATGAG
>ERZ773050.1509-NODE-1509-length-12852-cov-4.068297_pt1 | contig 12852 bp, 5 predicted proteins | sample MGYA00580632_ERZ773050 | MGnify/ENA primary metagenome ERZ773050 (study PRJEB29015, sample SAMEA2738123) | human oral metagenome | biome: human oral; feature: human-associated habitat; material: saliva | place: China | collected 2166 ... | reverse complement strand
CCCGGCCACAAGCAGCCGGGACTACTCAGAACAACCCTCTCAAAACAAACGGTCCGAAAAACCCAGACCCCTCCACTTTAGGTGAAGTACTTGTCCTGTGCAGCTGAAAGTTGGTGAAGGCGTCGTACCTGATTGCACACTGAAACGCTTTAATGCGGCTTTCAATGCAACTGAAACGCTTTAATGCGGCTTACAATGCGTCCGTACGGCATTTTGAATGATAGGGGTACGGATGACCGCTTATAAGGAGCTCATAGAAGAGAATCCGAGCGAAACAGTGATTCGCAGTTACCTTGTGGATAGCGAACGTGTCCCTGTCATGCTGCGCATCCCCGAAACGCTTCGGGACGCAGCGAAGGACGGGGCCGCGCTTCGGGGCATGAGCTTCTCGGCCTTCGTGCGAACGTGCATGATCGAGGAACTCGCCAAGCGGGGCGCGTGATGGCGAAGCTCTCGGAAATCACCAAGGGCGTGCGCGTGCGCGGCATCGCCGGCGACGCCGCCGTCACGATCAAGGACGCCGAGTGGCACGGCGACTCCGTGCTGAGCGTCACCTACAAGACGGACCAGGGTGCCTTGGGCGAGGCCATGCTCTATGACTTCGACGAGGAAAGCTACGTCGTCGAGGAGTCCCGTGCCTGGGGATTCGACGCCGATCCCGACGACCTGCGCCTCGTGTCCGAGGCATACCGCATCGGGCTCGCGCACCTGTTCGACCCCTACCTTGCCATACGCACCTCGGCCATTGAGCCCTTGCCCCACCAGATCAGCGCCGTGTACCAGGAGATGCTGCCGCGCCTGCCTTTGCGCTACGTGCTCGCGGACGACCCCGGCGCGGGCAAGACGATCATGACGGGCCTCCTCGTCAAGGAGATGATGGCCCGCGGCGACCTCAAGCGCTGCCTCATTGTGGCGCCCGGCAACCTCGTGGAGCAATGGCAGGACGAGCTGTGGCGCAAGTTCGGGCTGAAGTTCGCCATCCTCACCAACGAGGTGCTCGAGTCGTCGGCAACGGGCAACGCCTTCGACGAGGCGGACCTCTGCATCGGCCGCCTGGACAAGCTCGCCCGAAACGACGAGGTGCAGAAGAAGCTCAGGGCGACCTCGTGGGACCTCGTGGTGTGCGATGAGGCCCACAAGATGAGCGCGACCAACTTTGGCAACGAGCCCAAATACACCAAGCGCTACCGCCTGGGCCAGCTCCTCGGCGACACAACCGAGAACCTGCTCCTGCTCACGGCGACGCCCCACAACGGCAAGCCTGCGGACTTCCGCTACTTCATGGCTCTCGTGGACAAGGACCGCTTCGCCGGCGGCAGCCGCATTAAAAACCCCACGGCGCGCGGAGGCTCCGACGCCGGGCAGCGCCTGTCCGGCAGCGCGCTGCCGAACGACGTCTCGGACGTGATGCGCCGCCTCGTGAAGGAGGAGCTGCTCAAGTTCGATGGGCGGCCGCTGTTCCCGGAGCGCTTGGCATACACCGTCGAGTACGACCTCTCGCCCGCCGAGAAGGAGCTCTACGACCTCGTGACGCAGTACGTCACCGAGGAGTTCAACCGCGCCGAGCGCCTGGGCGGCAAGCAGCGCAACAGCATCGGTTTCGCCCTGACCATCCTGCAGCGCCGCCTGGCGTCGAGCCCTGAGGCCATCTACCAGTCGCTCAGGCGCCGCCGCGTGCGCTTGGAGTCCAAGCTCGCGGAGGCAAAGAACTCCGCGGGCGGCAGGGTCACCTACTCCGACAGGTGGGACGTCGACGCCGAGGACTTCGACGAGGACGACTACGGCACAGACGAGTTCGAGCAGATGGAGGACGACGTCGTCGACACCGCCTCGACCGCGGCTACCGCGGCCGAGCTTGAGGCGGAGATCGCTACCCTGTGCATGCTCGAGCGCAAGGCCAACGACGTGCGCATCAGCGGCGAGGATCGCAAGTGGGAGGAGCTCTCGCGCCTCCTGCAGGACGACTCCAACATGTTCGGCGCGGACGGGCGCCGCGAGAAGCTCATCATCTTCACGGAGCACAAGGACACGCTCAACTACCTCGCCGGGAAGATCGGCTCGCTCCTGGGCGACGTCGGCGCGGTGCTCACCATCAAGGGTGGCATGACGCGCGACGAGCGACACCGCGCGGAGGAGGCGTTCAAGCAGGACGCCAACGTGCGCATCCTCGTGGCGACCGACGCCGCCGGCGAGGGCATCAACCTGCAGCGCGCCCACCTCATGATCAACTACGACCTGCCGTGGAACCCCAACCGCCTGGAGCAGCGCTTCGGGCGCGTCCACCGCATCGGCCAGACCGAGGTGTGCCACCTCTGGAATCTCGTGTCCACGCAGACGCGCGAGGGCGAGGTGTTCCAGCGCCTGTTCAGCAAGCTCGAGGTGGAGCGTGCGGCGCTCGGCGGCAAGGTCTTCGACATCCTGGGCAGGGTTACCTTCGAGGGAAAGACGCTGCGCGACCTCCTGCTCGACGCGATCCGCTACGGCGACGACCCCGAGGTGCGGGCGCGCCTGAACCAGGTGGTCGACGCGTCACTGGACACCGCAGCGATAAAGAGCCTGCTCAAGGAGTATGCGCTCACATCCGACGTGATGGACGTAAGCGGCGTCAACGCCATCCGCGAGAACATGGAGCGCATGGAGGCTCGCAAGCTGGAGCCGCACTTCATACAGGCGTTCTTCATGGCGGCCATGAAGCGCCTCGGCGGACGAGTCGAGGCGCGCGAGCAGGGGCGCTTCGAGGTGCTCGAGGTGCCGTTCTCGGTGCGCTCGATGGACATGGGCGCCCAGAACGGCTGCGTCCTGCCTGCCTACGAGCGCATCTGCTTCGACAAGGTCTCAAAGGAGGGGCCCGGGCTCGTGCCCGCGGAGGTCGTGTGCCCCGGGGAGCCTCTCCTCGGCGGCATCGTGAAGGTGCTTGTCGGACAGCTCGGGCACGCGCTCAAGCAGGGCTGCTTGCTCGTCGACGACATGGATCTGGGTCGGGAGTCGCGGCTTCTGCTCTACATCGAGGACTCCGTCCTGGACGGGACCGCGCTCGCCGATGGCACGAACCGCACGGTCTCGAAGGAGTTCCGCTTTGTTGAGGTTAACGCGCAGGGTGAGGCGCGAAATGCTGGCTACGCGCCGTATCTTGACTATCGCGGTCCGCGCCCCTCCGAGATGGTGGCGGCGCGCGCGGTGGCGGGCGCCCAGCAGTGGCTAGAGGGCGACATCGAGAAGCGCGCCGTGGACTACGCCATCCGCGAGATCGTGCCGGCGCACCTCAGGGAGGTCCGCGAGCGGCGCCTGCCGCAGATTGAGAAGGTGGCGCGCGCCGTGGACGCGAGGCTCACCGACGAGGCCAACTACTGGGACGGGCGCGCATGGGAACTCGAGGAGAAGGAACGGCAGGGCAAGAAGACCCGCCTGAGCTCCATCAACGCGCGCAGGCGCGCCGACGAGCTGCGCGACCGCAGGCAGGTCCGCCTGGCGCAGCTGGGGCGCGAGAAGGCCATGAGGCCAGCGCCGCCGCGGGTCCTGGGCGGCGCCCTCGTCGTGCCGGTGGGCATGCTGTCAGGGGATGCCGTTCCGGACGGCACCGCCGCCGGCAGGCGAGAGGTGGAGCTTGCCGGCATGCGCGCGGTCATGGCGATCGAGCGCGAACTCGGTTTCACTCCGCGCGACCGCAGCGCGGACAACTGTGGCTACGACATAGAGTCGGTCGTGCCGGACAATGCCCGTAGCGGCGGATGCGCGTTGCGCATGATCGAGGTGAAGGGGCGCGCCGCGGGCTCGACCACCGTGACCGTCTCCCACAACGAGGTGATGTGCGCGCTCAACCGGCCAGACGCCTTCATACTGGCTCTGGTCGAGGTCGACGGGGACGTCACCCGCACGACCTACATCAAGCGCCCGTTCACCAACCCGCCGGACTACACGGTCGCAAGCACGAACTACGACATCGCGCGCCTCAAGCAGGCGGGCGACGTGATACTAGAGAGGGAACAGGAATGGCAGTAAAGAAGAAGCTCATCGAGGTGGCGTTACCGCTCGAAGATATTAATGCGGCATCTGCCCGAGAGAAGTCCATCCGCCACGGGCACCCCTCGACACTGCACCTATGGTGGGCTCGCCGACCGCTTGCAGCGGCGCGTGCCGTTATCTGGTCGTCGCTGGTGGATGATCCGTCGGCGCATCCCGAGGAGTTTCCCACTGCGGAGGAGCAGGCTGACGAGCGTGAGCGCCTGTTCAATATTCTGCGCGACCTCGTGGTGTGGGAGAATTCGAATGACGAGCGCGTCCTGGACGCAGCGAAGGCCGAGATCAGGAAGTCGATGGGCGACGATCTGCCGCCGTTGCTCGACCCTTTCGCTGGCGGTGGAGCGATACCACTCGAGGCACAGCGCCTAGGTCTTGAGGCCTACGCGCAGGATTTGAACCCTGTTGCGGTGACGATCAACAAGGCCATGATTGAAATCCCTCCGTTGTTTGCAGACAAGTCGGCGGTAAACCCGAAAGCTCGGGGCGACCTTCACAACGAGGGCTGGACTGGAAACTCAGGTCTAGCTGCTGACGTTGAATACTACGGGAACTGGATGAGGGAAGAGGCCGCTCGGCGTATCGGGCACTTGTACCCGAAGGTGCAGGTGCCTGCTGGGCAAGGTGGCGATGGCACTGTTATCGCCTGGTTGTGGGCGCGCACCGTCAGATGCCCAAACCCCGCCTGTGGGGGCGAGGCGATACTTGTGCGCTCCTTCGACCTATCCAAAAAGAAGGGCAAGGAGTGGCACGTCGAGCCCGTCTGTGAAGGTGGCGAGGTGAGCTTCGAGGTCGCGCCTGGCAAGGCGACGCAGGACGGCACGGTGAACCGCCGCGGCGCGACCTGCCTGCACTGCGGGACGCCTATTGATTTTAAATACGTTAGGGCTGAAGGCCGCGCACACCGCATGGGTGAAAAACTTATGGCTATTGTTGCCGAAGGTCAGCGTGGGAGGGTTTATTACGCGCCGAACGATGAGCAGGCATCCGTAGCGGATATCCCAAAGCCAGACGAATATCCCGATGCAGATATCGCATCTAATCCCAGGGACTTCAAGACTCCCAACTATGGTCTCGCAACTTTTTCTCAGCTCTTCACCAACCGGCAGCTAACCGCACTCACGACGTTCTCGACGCTCGTGGGTGAGGCTCAGAAACGGGCCGAGAAGGACGCAGTGGCTGCAGGTCTTGCCGATGACGGCGTGGGACTGGCGGACGGTGGCACCGGCGCTCGCGCCTACGGCGAGGCTGTCGGTGTATATCTGGCATTTGTGATTGACCAACTCACGAACCAATCTTCCTCGATTTGCGGATGGAATGCTCCAAATACCCAGATGAGAACGGTGTTTGCTCGTCAAGCAATCCCTATGACATGGGACTATGCTGAGAGTAACCCTTTTTCGAATTCTTCAGGCTGTTTTGATAACGTCTTTAACCTTGAACTGCAGGCGTTTGAAGGATTGGTCGGTAGCCATGCCATTCCCGGAATCGCAAGGCAGCGAGATGCCCAGAGCGACAACGGTATGCGCGGTATTGTCGTTTCGACGGACCCTCCCTACTACGACAACATCGGCTACGCAGATCTTTCGGATTATTTCTATGTATGGTTGCGCCGTTCGTTGCGTAACACGTATCCCCAGCTTTTCAGCACAATGCTCGTGCCCAAGCACGAGGAGCTGGTGGCCACCCCTTATCGCGAGAACCGCGGTAAGGAAGGGGCAAAATCATTCTTTGAGGAAGGAATGTTCCGCACGTTTAAACAGGTATACGAATATGCCCGCGAAGATGTGCCCGTGACCATCTATTACGCCTTTAAGCAGAGCGAGACGGACTCAAAAAATGATGTAGAATCCACGGCTTCCACTGGTTGGGAAACCATGCTTTCGGCGATCATCAAGGCAGGGTTTTCGATTACGGGCACATGGCCAATGAAGACTGAAAAACCTGGTCGCACAATTGGCAACGGTGCAAACGCCCTCGCATCCTCCATCGTGCTTGTGTGCCGCAAGCGCCCCGAGGGCGCGCCCATGGGCACGCGACGCGACTTCGTGATGGCGCTCAAGCGCGAGCTGCATGCGGCGCTCGACGAGCTGCGTTCCTCCAACATCGCGCCGGTGGATCTGGCGCAGTCGGCCATCGGCCCGGGCATCGGGGTTTACTCGCGCTTCTCGCAGGTGCTCGAGGCCGACGGCAGTCCCATGACGGTGCGCGCCGCGCTGCAGATCATCAACCAGGAGCTCGATTCGTACTTCGCCGACCAGGACGGGGAACTCGACCGGGAGAGCCGCTTCTGCGTGGACCTCTACACCCAGAAGGCGTTCGAAACCATCTCGTTCGGCGAGGCCGACGTGCTCGCGCGCGCCAAGAACGTGTCCATCGAGGGCTTGGCGACGAAAGGCCTGCTGGCGTCGGCGAAGGGCCAGGTCCACCTGCTCGACCGCAGCGAGGTCTCCGACCGGGTGAGCTTCACCCTGCCCACGTGGCTCGTCACCCAGCAGCTCACCCATGCCCTCGAGGACGGCGGCGTCACGGCGTGCGCCAAGCTGGTCGCCGACGCGCTCGGCGGGAAGGCGGATGGCGCCAAGGCGCTGGCGTACCGCCTGTTCACCATCGCCGACAAGAAGAACTGGCAGTCGGAGGCCTTCGCGTACAATTCGCTCGTGACCGCCTGGCCCGAGATCCAATCGAAGGCGGCGCAGCTCGCTGGTGATGCGTCCAGACAGGACGCACTGTTCGACTAATGATCGAGGAGGACATATGGAGAACCACACTAACCACGATCTTGTTACTAAGGGATTCAATAGGCTTCTAGAGGCTCTTGTCCCGTACATTGTTCACGAGCTCATACAAACCTACGGCAGTGACTTTTGGCAGGCGGGTGTCATGGGCAAGCTCCGCGATGATCAGAAGCGAGGCCTGCCGACAAACGGAACGGTCAATGAACTTGCGAGCTCCCTCGACATCGCGAAGTGCCTCCTGCTGATAGAGATCAACTGGCGCGAGGTATTCGGTAAGAAGTTGCCGCGTGACTGCAAGAACTACGTCATGGAACTCAAGGGCAAGCGCAACGAATGGGCCCACAAGGGCCTCGAAGATCTGACCGATAGCAACGCCTTCCGTGCGCTCGACACCATGAGTCGACTGGCTGAGCAGATCGACTCCGATGCAACCAATGACATCAATGCGCTTTTGCGCCAAGTGCGCTACGGCAGTGTTGAGGGCTCTATAGCGGTGACCTCGAATGCGGGTGGCGGCGCAGAGGCGGCGCCAGCGCGCCGGAAGGCGCTCGAGCAGACCAAGGCGGTGCGCGGTCTGCCCAGCTGGCGCGAGGTGATGGAGCCCCACATCGACGTGGCCGAGGGGCGCTACAAGAACGCGGAGTTCGCCGCCGACCTGGCGCAGGTGGCGCGTGGTAAGGGCGAGCTCGAGTACCGCGACCCGGTCGAGTTCTTCAACCGCACCTACGTGACCGAGGGGATGAAGGGCCTGCTCCTGCAGTCGCTGCGCCGCGTGAGTGGGCTCGACGGCGAGCCAGTCATCCAGCTCAAGACGGCCTTCGGCGGCGGCAAGACGCACAGCATGCTCGCCCTCTACCACATGATGCGCAGCCGCTCCCGTGTGGGGCAGATCGCGAACCTGGCGGCGGTGCTCGAGGCAGCCGGGGTCTCGGACGTCCCCGAGGTGCACGTGGCCGTGCTCGTGGGCACGGCGCTCAACCCGGCCAACGCCAAGCGCCCCCAGACGATGCCCGGCATCACTGTGAACACGCTGTGGGGCGAGATGGCCTTTCAGCTGGCGGAGTCGGCCGGCAAGCCCGAGCTCTACGACTACGTCAAGGAAGCCGACAAGCGCGGCGTGTCACCCGGATCGGAGGCCCTGGCGAACCTGTTCGACGCGTGCGGATGCTGCCTGGTCCTCATGGACGAGCTTGTGGCCTACGCCAAGAAACTCTACGGCGCCGACAAGTTGCCCGCGGGCACGCTCGACAACTTCATAACCTTCATCCAGGAGCTCACCGAGGCTGCGCGCGCCTCGAAGTGCAGCCTGGTCGTCGCCTCCATCCCCGAGTCCGACAACGAGATCGGCGGCGAGGCCGGCCAGCGCGCGCTCGAGCAGATCGAGCACACCTTCGGCCGCATGGAGTCGATCTGGAAGCCCGTGGGCGCCAGCGAGGGCTTCGAGGTGGTGCGCCGCAGGCTCTTCCTCAACTGCAAGGACGAGGCCGCGCGCGACGAGGTGTGCTTCGCGTTCAGCAAGATGTACGGAGAGAACGCCGCTGAGTTTCCGACGGAGTCGCGCGAGCTGGAGTACCGCGAGCGCATGGTGTCGTGTTACCCGATACACCCCGAGGTGTTCGACCGCCTCTACGAGGACTGGGCGACCCTCGAGCGCTTCCAGCGCACCCGCGGCGCGCTGCGCCTGATGGCCGCAGTCATCCACGAGCTGTGGATGAGCCGGGACCCCTCGCCGATGATCATGCCGGGCTCGTTCCCGCTCGACGTGCCGGGCGTGCGCGACGAGCTCACCCGCTACCTCGACGACAACTGGAACGCGGTCGTCGACTCCGAGGTGGACGGCAAGCAGTCGATCCCGTACCGCAACGACGGCAACAACGGCCGCTACGGCAGCCTCCTCGCGTCGCGCCGCGTCGCGCGCACCGTGATGCTGGGCAGCGCCCCCGACGTGGGCGGGCAGTCCGTGCGTGGCATCGAACGCGCGCACATCCGTCTGGGCACGGTGCAGCCTGGAGAGAACATCTCCGTGTTCAACGACGCGCTGGGCACGCTGCAGACCTCCTCTTCGTACCTCTATAGCGATGCCAACGGTAACCGCTTCTGGTACGATACGCGCCCGACGCTGCGCAAGGTCGCCGAGGACCGCGCCCAGTTGGTGAAGGACTCCGACGCGCTGTTCGAGGTGGAGGGCCGCCTGAAGAGGCTGCGCAAGGCCGATCCGTTCGCGGGCATCCACGTGTGCCCGGCTAGCACCCTCGACGTGCCGGACGACCAGTCCCTGCGCCTCGTCGTGCTGCCGCCCGCCGCGAAGCACCGCGGCAGGGCGACCGAGAGCGAGGCCCTTAAGCTGGCGGCCGAGACGCTCGCGGGCCGCGGGACGACCCCGCGTACGTACAAGAACATGGTCGTGTTCGCCGCGGCCGATGCGTCATACTACCCGCAGATCCTGACCGCGGCGAAGCAGTACCTCGCCTGGGACTCCATCAAGGCCGACCGGGAGTCGCTCAACCTCGACGTTGCGCAGACGCGCGAGACAGAGCAGAGCGCGAGGCGCGCGGACGAGTCGCTCGACGCGAAGATCCAGGAGGCGTACAGCTGGCTCATCTACCCGCGCATCGACCTGCTCGGCGGTTCGATGGACATCGAGTGGGAGGTCGAGTACGTCGCGGGAGGCGGCGAGAGCATCGTGGCCAAGATGGCGCGCAAGCTCCTTTCCGACGAGGCCGCCATCCAAGCTTGGGCGCCGGCGCTGCTCAAGATGGAGCTCGACCGCGTCTTGTGGAAGGACTCCGACCACATCCAGGTCAAGCAGCTGTGGGAGTACCTGTGCTCGTACTGCTACCTGCCGAGGCTTTCGGGCTACGGCGTGCTCGAGGGCGCGATCACGCATGGATTGGAATCGAGGGAGTACTTCGGCATCGCCGCCGGGTTCTCGGACGGGCGCTACATGGAGCTCTCGCTCGGGGAGGCCAAGTCGTTCGTCAACTCGAGCGACCTCCTCGTGAAGCCGGCGGTCGCCCAGGTGCAGATCGACGCGGACGCCGCGGCCACGCGAGCCGCCGCCGAGAAGGCTGCCGCTGGAGCAGGCGCCGCTCAAGACAGCGGCGGGTTTGACGTAGCGTTCGGTGACACCACGGCCGAGAGCAACACCGACGCCGACGGCGGCACCAGCACCGCGACGACCACTGAGGTCACGTTCGTGTCCAAGAGGCGAAAGACGACGTTCCACATGGCGTCTAAGCTCGACAACACGCGCGTCAACCGCGGCATCCAGAACATCATGGAAGAGGTTGTGAGCCAGCTGAACGACATCGGCGCCGACGTGGAGCTCACGTTCGAGGTGCGCGCCCGCGTCGAGGACGGCATTCCGCCCGAGACCGTGCGCGCGGTGAGCGAGAACTGCTCGACCCTGGGCGTCGGCGACTTCGGCTTTGGGGAGTGATCGAAATGACGATAGCTTCAGCGGAGTAGAGACCATTAACGGTGGGAGGCGGCACCTCGCAACACGGTGCCGCCTCATCTAAGGAGGCCTAGACGCCTCCACCCACACCCAACTCTGAAGAGCCGAAAGACCATTACGAAGGATAAGCATGCACGTCAAAGATCTAGCATCCATCAAAATTGAAGGCCGGTGTTTCTCGGCTCCGGCAGTTTTGAAATTGTTTCCAGGAAAGAAACAGCGTGTTTCGTTTGTGTTTGGAAAAAACGGGTCAGGAAAAAGCACAATATCCACTGCAGTCAGGGGTGCTATCGCAGGATCTCTGCCCGACGGTATAGTTCGCCTCAATCTGCTCGACCAGAACGACCTGGTTCTAAACGACGAACCTGATGTCTTGCAGTCGACTTTTGTATTTAACGAATCCTTTGTCGAAGAAAACATCCGAGTGTCCGAGAACGGCCTACAGGCAATTGTAATGATTGGCGAAACTGGTGACCTTACCGACAGAATTGACAAAGTAAGCCAGGATGTTCAAGCCGCAAGCGAAGAGTTTGACGAAGCTCAAAAGCTTTTAATATCAATGAGAGATTCGAGCAATCCACTTTCCGTACAGTTTCATAAGACTCAAATATATCGGAGTTTGTCCTCTCTTGGAGGATGGGGAGACCGCGAAAAAGAAATCAGATCGCTCAAACGAGCTGCTTCTGTTAATGACAATGTTCAGAACAGTATCGTTCAGCTCCAGCTGCCGTCCGAACCAAAAGAACAGCTCGAAAACGAATACCGCGCAGCCATGGCTAATCTCGGGCAACTAAACGAAGGTGACGAACTTCCGGCGGTTCCATCTCTCCCAAGTTGGCTTCTGCAAGTTAACGAAGATCAATTCGTCTACGCACTTGAACGCGTGATAGACCGCCCTGACTTAACAGAGCGGGACAAGCGCATTCTCTCCCTCGTGGAAAAGGAAGGATCTTCTAACCTTCTTGAATCGCGTAAATACTTTGAAGCTGAAACAAATGGTATTTGCCCGTTCTGCCTCAGGGACATCGACGAAGACGAGAAAGCAGACCTGTTTGCAACTATCAGCGCGTTATTGAACGAGGAGGCCGACAGGCATTCCCGAGAGCTTTCGTCGCTGATTACTCCCGTATTCGCAATGGACCTTACAGACTACGAAAAGATATCCAAGAAGGACGTTGATGCGGCTAATGCGCTGATTGAAGATATTCAAAATACGCTTGCATTCTTCAATGCTCAGCTTGAGCTGAAAACTAAAAATCTGTACTCTCCCGTCAGTATAGAGGACCAGCACCTCCAAGATTCGATTTCAAAATTGAATGCTGTTCTTGCCACTATTGAAGAAGCTCGCCAATCATGGAATAGTGCTATCAAAAATAAACAGGGCGTCGTAGAGAACCTTCAAGCGCTAAACAAAAAGATTGCGCGAATTGAAATTAACTCGAGCGTCGAGGCTTCGAAAAAGGCAGAAACTGATGAGATCAAGCAGGATGAAGTCGTACGTGTTTTGAAAGAAAAAGTCAAAGCTCTCATTTCTGAAAAAAGCAAGTTAGAAGCTCAGAAGAGCAGCATAAATATCGCTCTCGATGACATCAATGAAAGCTTGGCATTCATCTTCTTGTCAAAAGACAGGCTTGTCTTAAGCGGAGAACACGGTGAATACGCGTTGTATTCCAGAGGCGAGAAAGTGCGCCCATGCGATGTATCTGCTGGTGAAAGAAACGCTATTGGGCTTTGCTACTTCTTTACTCTCATTGGTGCCGGAAAAAGCAAAGAAGACAAGTATTCCGATTCGGTCTTTGTGCTGATCGACGATCCGATGTCCAGTCTTGATCAAGATAATAGGATCGGAATCCTTTCTTATCTCAGATATCAACTGATGGAGATCGTTGCAGGAAATCGATACAGCAAAGCAACCGTATTTACGCATGACGGCTATTGTATGAACGCTTTCGACAAGATGCGCAAAGAACTGGTCAATCGGTCTTGTGCTGCTGGCCCCGGTTTCACCATCCCCCATCCAGAAACGTTGGAACTCAGTGATCGCCATCTGATCAGATGGAAGCTTGATGCGATGCGTTATACTGAGCTGGTAGGCCTAATGTACGACTACGCAATTTCGCCCAATGATCAGCAGAGGCCTCTTATTGGAAACATTTCGCGAAAAGTGCTTGAGGCATTCGCAACTTTTGAATTCAGTATGGGTTTGAGCGAATTTGCGGACAGCAGTACGGTTTTAGAAACAATTGCAAATCAAAAGTTAAAAGACTATTTTGGTCGGCTTATGTTCAGCATCGTCCTGCATGGCGAGAGTCACACATCGGATCCGGTCAAAATTGAAGGAGTAATTGAGACTGCGCGTGAGTATTCTTCTAGCGAAATCGATCGAATCGTCAGGGACTCTCTCCTGTTGATATATTGCATTAACGGCAAGCATGTTCTTACGCATCTTAAAGACAAGGACGGTGCGCAAGGTCAACTCGATTCCTGGGTGGGAGAGCTTGAGAATATGTAGCTGGTTCCCAAATGGTTCCCAAATTCCGAAAGCTCAGCGGTAAAATTGACCGCAATTCGTCACCAAATAGCACCAGCGACCAGTGGATATATGAATTGGACCAGAGAGTGGGAGTGATGCTCTCCGTC
>ERZ773050.1507-NODE-1507-length-12852-cov-6.476127_pt1 | contig 12852 bp, 9 predicted proteins | sample MGYA00580632_ERZ773050 | MGnify/ENA primary metagenome ERZ773050 (study PRJEB29015, sample SAMEA2738123) | human oral metagenome | biome: human oral; feature: human-associated habitat; material: saliva | place: China | collected 2166 ... | reverse complement strand
CCTCCTTCGCCAGAGCGACCGACCTCGGGCTCCCTAAGACCCTCGGCCGTCTCGGCAAGGACTCGGTCATCGGGTTCCCCAACCCTCGCGACCCCTCCCGTCCGGCGGCAAGTACTATGTAACACCCCGACCCTGGACACTCACCCCCGAACAACCTGGGAAACCCCTGCGAAACGATCCGGACGATACGACGTCGACCACATTTCCGCGGCCGTCCCCGTTCTTAGACCGTGAGAGGAGTTCCACCGAGTATGGGCCAGGCCTCCGCGCGCGGAATCTCCTGGATTGATCCCCGCACGCGCGGGGCGGGCCGAGGTCGCGGACCCGTCCGGGCTCGAGGTCGCGGACCCGTCCGGGCTCGAGGCCGCGGACCCGTCCGGGCTCGAGGCCGCGCACGTCTCCGCGCAAGGAGGACGTGGGTTGGTGCCGGTGAGGGTGACGGTGGCGTGGGCCACGCCTCCGCATGAGGAGGGTCGTGCTGGGCGCGGTGGCGGACAACGTGGATCACGCCTCCGCGCGCGAGGAGGCGTGGCCACTCCCGACGCCGGAGAGCCCGGCGGCCGGCCGGTCGCGCTCCGCGGCCCTCGTCCGGCCCGGCACCCGGGCCGCACTGAGTGCGCGTACGACCCGCGGCGTGAGCGAGAAGCGGAAGCCGGGACACGCCCTGACCTGGCTGCTCTGCACAGCTCCGACCGCTCTACGGCTCTACCGCTCCGGCGGGCGCGGTCAACGGCCTGCCCGTCCGGGACGCCCCTCGCGCCTCGTCCGGTGTCTGCGCCCGGACATGACGTGGCCCGTGGCACCGGGTTGTCTCTCCCGGCCCACGGGCCTTCGTCGTCGAGGGGTTCCGCACCCGGGTTCCCATTCCGGGGGAACTCCCTCCTTCGCCAGAGCGACCGACCTCGGGCTCCCTAAGACCCTCGGCCGTCTCGGAAAGGGCTCGGTCATCGGGTTCCCCAACCCTCGCGAGTCCTCCCGTCCGGCGGTAACAACTATGTAACACCCCGACCCTGAATACTCACCCCCGAACAACCTGTGAATCTCCTGCGAACGGTCCCCGCCGAGGCCCCTCCACCCCGACCGGGCCTTCTCGACTCCGGCAGGAAGGGCGCGATTCCGCCGATATCTCCCTGCGCGGCCTCGGCGCCGCCCGACGACGTCCGCTTCGTCGTCGTCATCGTCACATCGATCCTCCGCGGCCTCAGAGACGCCGCGGACCGCCGGTCCCGACCGTCTCGGGCGGGCGCCGTCCTGCGCGGCCTCGGCGCCGTCTTCGCGGCGGCTCGTCCGCGGAACCCGCCGACGGCACCCCACGACGGCTCGCCGTCGTCCTCACTGAAGATCGGAGAGTGATCACTGTAGACAGTGAGGCCGTCAGTGAACTTCAGTGACGCATCACTATATATAGTGAAGTCGTCACTGAAGTACAGTGACGTCGTGACTGAAGAGGAACTCGAGACGCACGTCGAACGGATCCGCCGTCAAGGACGCGACGACGCACTCGTCGAGGCCAAGGCGGCGGAGAAGGGCCTGCCGAAGAGCATGTGGGACACGGTCTCGGCCTTCGCCAACACCGAGGGCGGCCTCATCATCCTCGGGCTCGACGAGCGCAGGGGCTTCGCCCCCACCGAGGGCTTCGACCCGAACCGGGTCGTCGAGCAGGTCATCGCGGGCCTCGACCAGGCACCCCGCGCGCAGCCGAAGGTGCAGCCCGTGCCGGCCCATCGGGTGGACCGGTTCCGGGTCGACGACGCCGAGGTGCTCGGCATCGAGATCGACCCACTGCGCGACGACCCGAGCCGGCCGGGGCCCTGCTACGTCGAGGCGAAAGGCATCCGCAACGGCAGCTTCAAGCGGGTCGACGACCACGACAAGCGCCTGACCGCCTACGAGATCTACCTCCTTCAGATGCGCAACGCCGAAGACGGTCTCGACCGCGCCCCCGTCGCCGGGACCGGTCTGTCCGACCTGTCCGAGGACCTCGTCTCCCGCACCATCGGCGGTATCCGCAGGAGCCGCTCCAGGGCGCTCCACGGCATCGGGGCCGAGGACCGGTCGGGCGCTCTCAGAAGGATCAACGCACTGACGCCCGACGGCGAGACCACTCTCGCCGGCTACCTGGCCATGGGCGTCTACCCCCAGCAGGAGTTCCCCCAGCTGACGATCGACGTCGCCGTGCACCCCGGCACCGCGAAGTCGCAGGATCCCGCCACCCGGTTCCTCGACCGCCAGAATTGCGACGGCCCCGCGCCCGAGGCCATCGAGGACGCGGTGCTCGCCGTCCTGCGCAACCTGTCCACCCGCCGCGTCGTGGACGGAGTCGGCGGCCGGGACGTTCCGGAGATCCCGGAGGAGGTCCTGCGGGAGGCGATCGCGAACGCCGTCATGCACCGCGACTACAGCGCCCAGGTACGGGGGCAGCAGATCGCCGTCGACGTCTACGACGACCGGGTGGAGGTCACCAGTCCGGGAGGATTCTGGGGAGGGCGCACGAAGGACAACCTCGGCGAGGGCCATTCTGAGTCCCGCAACCCCAGTCTCGTCCGTCTCCTCACTCATGTTCCGATGCCGGACGACAAGACGACCGTCTGCGAGAACCAGGGCTCAGGAGTTCCGCTCATGATCGGCGAGATGCGCAGGCACGGCCTCCCGGCGCCCGACTACAGCGCCTCCACCCTCGATCACGTCATCGTCAGGCTCGCGCGCCCCGGACGACCCGACCTCGACCGTACGATGCGGAGCACGGGGGCGCAGTGGGAGCTGCTCGCTGCGCTCGACGAGGAGCACCCCCGCTCCATCCACGAGATCGCCGAGGCCACCGGCAAGAGCCCGGGTGCGCTGCGACCCGTGCTGCGCGAGCTCGTCGGACGCGGGCTCGTCAAGGCCACCGCCCCGCCCCAGAGCCGCAACCGCCGCTACCTGCTCGCCCCGCGCGCCGCCCGTTCCTGACGCGCCGTCGGCCATCCGTTCGACCCGACCCTGCGCTGCACCGCCGCCCAGTTCTCCGCCGTCGTCACCATCGAGGACGATGTCTGGGTGGGGGCGAACGCCACCATTCTGCCGGGCGTGAGGATCGGCCGCGGCGCGGTCGTCGCGGCGGGCGCCGTCGTGACCGCGCACGTGCCGCCGATGACCGTGGTGGCCGGGGTCCCGGCCCGCATCATCCGCCAGATCACTCCCGGCGAGACGACGGCGTACAGGCCTCCGCGCAGTCTGTGAGCAGTCCGTGAGGCGGACCGCCTGCGGGGCGGGCGGGGCTCCGCGCCCCGGACCCACCGCGACGGCCGGGCCGGCAAAGACGGCCGGTGCGGGCCGGGCGGTTGGGACCAAGAGGAACCCGGCGCCGTTGACGGGTCCCTACATACAGGGTGTCATGAAAGACGCGGCCGAAACGAGGTCCCGAAGTCCTGCTCCTCGGAGAAAACCGCAGTAATTCGTTGCAGAAATTCTTGCTCGAATGCGGGATGAGGACCCAGGTCCCGACGGCGCTCGACGACGTCGGCCCGCTCCCCTCCGCCCGGCATTTCGCCGGCGCGCCGGCTGCGCCCGGCGGAGCGCGGACACTTCGCCGGCGCGTTGTCCGGCGTCGGCGCGGGGCCGTCGCGATGGGGCGCACTCCCCCGTGCGCCACGCCCGCGGCAGCGCGCTGGGGCCATTTTTCCGCGCGTCGGGACGGGAGCGCGTCCGCTGAGCGCTGGACCACACCTGAGCCTGGCGGGCGGAGTGGATACGCTGGAGCCTGTGAGCCCGTCCGAGTGCCCAGACCAGCGCGTCGCCGTCGTCATTCCAGCCAGGGACGAGGCGGCACGCATCGCTGCCACCGTTCGTGCCTGCCGCGCCATTCCGCGCGTCGACCTCGTCGTCGTCGTCGACGACGGCTCCGCCGACTCCACCCAGGACCACGCCCGCGCCGCCGGGGCCGTCACCGTGCGCCACTCGGTGACCCGCGGCAAGGCCTCCGCCCTGGAGACCGGCGCCGGCGTCGTCGCCATGCGCGACTACAAGGACGGGCCCACCCGCCTGCTGCTCTTCATCGACGCCGACCTGGGCGACTCGGCCGCCTCGTGCGCCGACCTCGTCCCCCCAGTGATCGACGGCGTTGCGGATATGTCGATCGCCGCGCCGCCCAAGCAGGCGGGGGCCGGCGGGCGGGGCCGGGTCGTACGCGCCGCGCGCGCCGCCATTGCCGCGGCCACCGGCTGGGCCCCCGTCGCCCCCCTGTCCGGACAGCGCTGCCTGACCCGCGGGGCCTACGAGGCCGCCGCGCCGCTCGCCGACGGCTGGGGCGTCGAGGTGGGCCTGAGCATTGACGTCCTCGTGGCGGGCATGACCGTTATAGAGGTCCCCTGCGACATCACCCACCGGGTCACCGGCAACGACCGCGCGGGCAAGTTCCACCGCGCCGCCCAGTACAGGGACGTCCTGTGGGCCGTGGCCGCCCGGCGCCTGCGCGGTCACCGCGTCCCGCGCAAGCAGCTCGATGAGACCCGCATCCGCGAGCAGTCGCCCTTCCACGCCTACCGCTCCTGGCAGCGCCCGACCGAGCCGGCCGAGGCCGGCTGAGACTGGCTGAGCCCGCCCGCCGGGGCCCGCGCGATTAGGCTTGATCCATGGAAGTCGACCGGCGCCACGAACTCGCCTCCTTCCTGCGGGCCAAGCGCGCCCGGGTGAGCGTGGAGCAGACGCCGCTGGCCCGCGGCGGACCGCGGCGCCGCGTCCCCGGGCTGCGCCGCGAGGAGGTCGCCGAGCTCGCCCATATCTCACTGACCTACTACACCAGGCTCGAACGGGGGAAGGTCCCCTCGATCTCCGGCGTGGTGCTCGACGGTCTGGTCGGGGCCCTGCGGCTGAGCCCGGACGAGCGCGCCTACATCACCTCCCTCATCCCGATCTCCGAGGAGCTGACCCGGCGTAGCACGCGCGACGGGCTCGGCGCCCAGGAGGCGCTGATGCGCCGGTTCCTCGACGACCTGGGGACCTGCCCCGCCTACGTCCTGGACCTCGCCTGCACCATCGTCGTCGCCAATGATCTGGCGCGAGCCCTGTACCGGCTCCACTTCGACGGGCCCGGCCGGGGCAACGCCGTGAGGTTCCTCTTCCTGGACCCCCGGGCGCGGGACTTCTTCGTGGACTGGCGCCGGTGGGCGGACGAGGCCGTCCAGTACCTGCGGGCCTCGCGGGCCCGCTACCCGCAGGACGCCGGCGTCAACGAGCTCGTGTGCGAGCTCCACGCGGCCTGCGAGGAGTTCCGGACCGCGTGGGAGGCTCACGAGGTCACCTACCGGGCGACGGGCCGACGGCGGCTGCGCCATCCGGACGTGGGTGAGCTCGAGCTGGAGTTCCTCAACCTCGACTTCCAGGATCGGCCGGATATGCGCCTGACCGTCTACTCGGCCCTCCCCGGGTCCCCCAGCGCCGAGCGGCTGGCGAGGCTGCGCCAGTGAGGACCGCCAGCCCCACCGGCCCTACGGGCCCCACGGGAGCGCCTCCCCTGCACGCCACGATCCCGACCCCCGAGCCACCGCCTCCGGGCGAGAAGGACCCAATGACGACGGGGGTCAACCCCCGTACTCACGGGCCGGGGCGGCGCGGGGCGGGACCGACGGCGTTACGACATGCCAGACGCCGTCCCGCCATGCGGGAAGACCGCCCGGGGCGGGGCGCCGGACCGGGTTCGCACAGGCCGACGGCGGGAAGGCAGGATGGGCGCATGAGGATCCTGCTCGCCGACGACGCCGCCCTGCTGCGCGAGGGTCTGGCGGGACTGCTGGCCGCCGCCGGCCACGAGGTGGTCGCCCAGGTGGCCGACGCCGACGCGCTGCGCACCGAGGTCGCCCGGCTGGCGGCGGCGGGCGAGCTGCCGGACGTCGTGGTCACCGACGTGCGGATGCCGCCGACGAGGACCGATGACGGCCTGAGGGCCGCCGTCGACCTGCGCGCCGCGCATCCGGGGCTGCCGGTGGTGGTGCTCAGCGCCTACGTGGCCGGACCGTATCTGGGCGAGCTCCTCGAGGGTGTCGACGGCGCGGTCGGCTACCTGCTCAAGGAGCGGGTGGGGCGCGTGAGCGACTTCATGCACTCCCTGGACGTGGTGGTCTCCGGCGGCATCGTCATTGACCCGGAGGTGCTGACGCACCTCATGACGTCCGCGGCGGGGGCGATCGGAGCCGGCGCGGCGATGGCAGACCCGATGAATAGGACGGGCGCATTGGATGCGTCGGGCGGTCCGGGCGCATCGGGAGGCGGTCCGGCCGCGAGCGCGCCCGCCGGCCCGCAGAATCCGAGGTGCTCGCCGCCTCCGCAGGACTGGCCGCCTCCGCAGGACTGGCCGCCTCCGCAGGACTGGCCGCCTCCGCCACCTCCGCAGAGCTCGCAAGACCCGCGCCACCCGCAGAATCGGGGGCTGGAGAGGCTGACCCCGCGGGAGACCGAGGTCCTCACGCTCATGGCGGAGGGGCTGTCCAACGGGCGGATCGCGCAGAGGCTAATGGTCTCCGACGGGGCGGTGGCCAAGCACGTGGCCAATATCTTTCTCAAGCTGGACCTGCCGCCGGGCGAGGAGAACCGCCGCGTGCGGGCCGTGCTCGTCTGGGTGCGCGCCCACGCCTGAACACCGATTGCGCACGCCCGGAGCGGGCCGGGCGGACCGGACGCGCTGGGCGGGCCCCGCGGACCGGGCAGGCCCCGCGGGCCTGGCGGACCGGACGCGTCGAGCGGACGGCCGCGGTTCGGCGCGTCCGGCCGACCCGCCCATCGTAGGCTGACCGCATGCGCCTGCACGTTGCCGATCACCCGCTCATCGACCACAAGCTCTCCGTCCTGCGGGACGCCGCGACGCCGTCGGCGGTCTTCCGCCAGCTGGTGGACGAGCTCGTCACCCTCCTGGCCTACGAGGCCACCCGCGACGTGCGCACCGAGGAGGTCGAGATCACCACGCCGGTGGCGCTCGCCCGCTGCCGCCGCCTGGCGGAGCCGCGGCCCATCGTCGTGCCGATCCTGAGGGCGGGCCTGGGCATGCTCGAGGGCATGACCCGGCTGCTGCCCACGGCCGAGGTCGGCTTCCTGGGCATGAAGCGCGATGAGGACACCCTGGAGGTCGAGACCTACGCCAACCGGCTGCCGGACGACCTGTCGGGCCGCCAGTGCTTCGTCATCGACCCCATGCTGGCCACCGGTCACACCCTCGTGGCCGCCATCGAGTACCTGCTCGAGCGCGGCGCCCGCGACGTGACCGCCATCTGCCTCATCTCCGCCCCCGAGGGCGTCAAGCAGGTCGAGGAGCGGGTCGGGGGGCGCGCCAATGTGACGGTGGTGACCGCCGCCGTCGACGAGCGCCTCAACGACCGCGCCTACATCGTCCCGGGCCTGGGGGATGCCGGAGACCGCCTCTACGGCATCGTCGACTGAGGGCCGCCCCGCCGGTGCGGTCCGCGCGGCGCCGCCCGGTCCCGCGGCCATGGCGCCGCCCGGTCCCGCGGCCGGGGCGTCCCGGCCAGGACCCCGACCCCGCCCGCCGGAGCCATCCTTGCCGGGGCTGTGTCGTGCCCGCGCAGCGGCAGGACCCCGCCCGCCCGCCGGCGCCATGGTGCGTTCGCCCCACTGCCATCGGGGGCCGGTCCTTCTAACCTCGCCCCATGAGCTCCCCGGACCCCGCGGCGACGCCCCGAAGCGTCCGCATTCTGCGCATTGTCGTCATTGTGGTGCTGGCCGGCGGTCTGGCGCTGGCGGCGGGGATCGGCATCGGCCGGTACGTCATGGGCAGCCGCATCGCCGACGTCGTCGGCCACAGCCTGCCCGACGACGGCTGGGCGGACGGCGCCACCCGGACGTGGGAGGCGGCCATCGCCCCGGACGCCGAGGTCTTCTCCGCCGGCGGGCGCCTCATCGCCGTGACGCGCGCGAGGAGCGACGACGCGAACGCGACGCTGACGGCCTACACGATCGAGGACGACGGCCTGTCCGAGGCGTGGTCGACGACGGCGGACCTGTCCCGGGGCACGACCCCCGGGGACCTGCCGGAGTTCATCGAGTGGGGCGAGGGGCGGGTCGTCCACGGCTCCACCGTCATCGACCTGGCCGACGGCGGGACCTCGCCCGCGCCCTGGGCGGACGACGAGCTCCCCATGGCGGCCGGGGACACGATCATCGCCTGCTCCGTCTCCCTCGTCTGCCGGGCCTGGCGCGCCGACTCCGCCGACCCGGTGTGGACCGTCTCCCTCGACGAGTCCGGCTGGACCGCTCCGAGCGCCAACACCACGCCGGTGTACCAGCGCGGCAGGGCGCGGTACGTCATTCTCGCCCTCCACGACGTCGTCAACCTCGACACCGGCGAAAGGGTCGAGTTCGACCTGCCCGCCTCCCGGGGCTACTACGTCCTGCCCGCCTCCAACGGCTGGCTGGTGCACATCGGGGTCAATGACGACTCCGGCACGGGGGCCGCCGTCTACGCCTACGACCTCGACGGCGGCAGGCCCTTCGACTCCTACCCGGACACTCTTCCGGCGGGGACCCTGGAGCACTCCATCCTCGCCCGGGGTCCGCACTCGCGCTCCGACTACCGCTCCCTGTGGGGCGATGGGGACAGGAGCCTGCTGCTGGCCGCCTACTCGACGACGGGCTCGTGCATCGACTCGGTCGACGTGCCCGACGTGGGCCTGCTCGTGGTGCCGACCTTCTCGAAGCACTCCGAGCCCGGGGTCGTGAACGCCTCCGTCCTGTGCGCCGGGGAGCTGCGCATGTCCACCGGCGGACGGGTGATCATGGGTCTTGAGAGCGGCGGGCTCGACCCCGACGACTTCCTCTTCCTGCTCGACGCCGCCACGGGGGAGCAGATCGCCTTCGAGGGGGTCGACGTCGCCGCCGGGGGCCGGCTGGAGATGGTCGAGCCGGACCTGGTCCTGGGCTACGACCCGGCCACCGGGACGGTGAGCGCCTTCGCCCCGGCCGGCTGAGGACGGCCGGCGGGCGGGCCGGATGGGGAGCCCATCACCTCGCCCCCGCGGAGAAGGCCTTCTAGCATCGGACCCATGAGCGCAACCGCCCCGATCCCCCCGGCGAGGAGGGGCCGTCCGGCCCGCGGCCCCCGCGCGATCATCGCCGCGGTCGTCGCGGGCGTCGTCACGCTCGCCGCCGTCATCGGGATCGGGTGGATCGTCTCCGCCAACAGGCGCGCGATCAGCGGCGCCGAGGACCTTCAAGGCCGGCCGCCCGTCTCCGGCTGGGCGGCGGGGGCCGTGCAGTCCTGGCAGACGCAGATCGACGGCGGCGCCGAGGTCTTCTCGGCCGGGGATCGCGTCCTGGCCCTGACGCGCAAGACCGCGCGCGACAGCGCCGCGACGCTGACGGCCTACACGATCGAGGACGGCGGCCTGTCCGAGGCCTGGACGACGACGGCGGACCTGTCGCGGGGCGCGCTCACGCAGGACTATCCGCAGTTCGTCCGCTGGGGCGATCATCATCTCATTCACGGCTCGACCGTCATCGACCTGACCACGGGAGACACCTCTTCGGGACCCTGGCCGGCCGACGAGCAGCCGATGGTGGCCCAGGACGTCGTCATCGCCTGCTCGACCGACAACAATTGCGCGGCCTGGCGCGAGGGGTCCGACGAGCAGCTGTGGAATATCTCCATCGAGAATGTCTCCGCGTTTATCGGTCTCGACAATAATTCCCAGACCGTCTACCGGCGCGAGGGCGTGCGCTACGTCATTCTCGCCTTCCACAGCGCGGTCAACCTCGACACCGGCGAGCTGGTCTCCTTCGATCTGCCGTCCCTGAAGAGTTACTATCTCGTGGCCGCCGCGGACGGCTGGGTCGTGCACTCCACGGGCAGCGGCTCGGTGGTCTACGCCTTCGGCCCGGAGGGCGGTGAGGCGATCGACACCTATACCGATGAACACGACGATGAATCCATCGCCTTCTGGGTCCCGGATCCCCTGCCGCTGTCCGCCTACCGCGCGGCGTGGCGCGACGGCGACACGAGCAATATCGCGGTCCGCTTCACCCCCGACTCCGACGAATGCATCCCCCGGATCGACGTCGTCGGCGGCGCCTCCATAGCCATGCCGGACCCGACGTCGACGAATGGCCCCGACTCCCCGACGACGAAGAGGACCTGCATATCCAGGTTGCGCGTCCCCGCCGACCGCTCCCTCCTCATGACCTCGATCCCCGCCCGGCTGGAATCCGACTCCTTCTCCTTCCTGTTCAACGCCTCCACCGGGGAGCAGATCGCCTTCGAGGGCATCGACGTGAATGCGGGGGGACAGCTCACGCTGGTTCGACCGGATCTCATTGTCGGCTACGACCCGGCCACCGGAACGGTGAGGGCATTCGCCCCCAAGAGCTGAGGATTCCGGCGCGGGCTCAGCGCTGCGGGGAGCCGGCCGGTCTTCGCCACGAAGAGCCGAGCAGCCCCTGCCCGCGCCCGCTGCGGGCCCCGCGATCTCGTAATATCGTGCTCATGACCGACGCCGCGCCCTCGAACCGCACAGCATCCACCGGCCCCCGCTACCGCCCGCGCACGGTGCTGGCGGCGGCCCTGGTCGGCGTCCTCGTCCTCGCGACGGTCATCGGCGTCGGCTGGTTCCTGTCCGCCGAGCGCCGCTCCGCCCGCGGCGCGGAGAACCGCTCCCCCGCCGCTGCGCCCGACAACGGGTGGGTCAATGGCGCCGCCGTCCGCTGGAGGACCTCCATCGGGACGAACCGGGAGATCGTCACGGCGGGCAATCACCTCGTGGCCATTGAGCGCTCCACGGCGAGGGACTCGAACGCGACCCTGACCGGGTACACGATCGGCGACGAGGGCCCGACCGAATCCTGGACGCAGACGGTCGACCTGTCCCAGGGGGCTCTCGACGACCCGGAGTTCCTCCCCTGGGGCGAGTCCACGCTCGTCCACGGCACGACCCTCATCAACCTGAACACGGGTGAGGTTTCGAGTGCGCCCTGGGACGCGCAGAAGCCGCCGCTGCTCGCCGACGACATCATCGTCAACTGCGACTCCACCGACTCGTGCCGGGCCTGGCAGGAGGGGAGCACGGAGCCGCTGTGGAGCGCCCAGGTGTCCGGCGCGTCGCACCATATCGACAGCAATCTCCCGTCCCTCCTCCCCACGTACGTGCGGCAGGGTAACCGCTATATCGTCCTGAATATGCGGCGCATCATCAATCTCGACACCGGGAAGGAGGTCGAGCTGAACCTGCCCGCCCTCGAGGACTACTTCATCTCCGCGGCCTCCAACGGCTGGGCCGTGGCCGCAGTGACGCGCGACCACAATGACATCAGTCACGTATACGAGTTCGACATCGACGGCGGGGACTCCACCGACTCCTACGCCATCAAGGCCGGCCTCTCCAACCGCGGAACCGCCTTCATCTACAAGACCTCGCCGCGCTCGCTGTCCGATTACCGGACGCTGTGGAGGGACGGCGACTTCAGCGAGGTCCTGGCCCTCGGGCACGGAGACAGCAAGTGCACGACCTCCATCGAGGTCCTGGGCGGCCCCACCTTCGACGTGCCGCAGACGAAGGCGGTGATCCCGAGAACGTCGTCCGGCTCGGCCATCTCAGCATCCTCGTCGCAGTCCGGCTGCCCCGAAACCGGGGGCTTCGCCACCTCACCGGACCAACGGACGCTCCGGGTCGTGGCGCGGGGCAGGGCCGGCGTCAACTCCTTCCACTTCCTCTACAACCTGGCCACCGGCGAGGCGGTCTCCTTCGAGGGGATCGACGCCACCGATAACAGCCAGCTCGAGCTCGTCAGATCCGACCTGGCCCTGGGCTACGACCCGGACGACGGCGAGGTCTACGGCTTCTCCCCCGCCGGCTCCCGCTGACGCACCGTCCACCGACGGTGGCCCCGCGGCGCGCCCGGGCCCTGGTGGCCAACGCGACCGGCCTGCCGGCCCGCGCGGCTGCCGGCTCGGGCGGGCATTAGAACGGCGCGACCGCGGAGGCGACGAGGTTGCTGCACGGCAGCGGAACGCCCCGACCGAGCGCCCGGCACCACTCGTCGGTGGCGGCCACCGCGGCCCAGTTGGAGTGCAGCAGCGCCATGAGCGTGGCGTGCACCGCTCGGGCGTCCGCCTTTCCGGCGCGGTTGCGCAGGTTCACGGCGCCGACGGCGTCCGAGAGCACCTCCGTCGTCAGGCCGAGCGCCTCCCCCTGGGCCGCCGAGGCCAGGATGCAGTTGTTCGCCATGAACCCGACGAGCGTCACGGTGTCGACGCCCCGCTCGCGCAGCCACGGCTCAAGGCCGGTGCCGGCGTAGATCGATCCGTGGCGCTTGACGACGCGCTTCCATCCCGGGGCGCACCGGCCCTCGATGCGCGGGCAGAGTTCGAAGCCCCTCCCCCCGGGGTCGAAGACCGGCCCTCCGGGTCTGCCCGCGTGCTGCACGCACACCACCGGGATGCCGGCATCGGCTGCCGCGTCGAGCGCCCGCTCGATCCGATCCAGGCAGTCGCTCAGGCGCGGGAAGCGGATGCGCAGCGGGAGCCGGGCGTACTCGCGCTGCACGTCGACGAGGATCAGCGCTCTGCGAGGATCGGGCCGAGGGCCTCGTCGCGATTCGTCCCGAGAAGCGGTCACGGTGCCTCCGAAGCTGCGGCGCGCATCGGCGCGGTTATACGGTGTCTCATCCAGGGTGCCCGGGGGCTCCAGCGCCCGCCAGTGGCGCATATGCTGTTCTTCGATGGTTTCACGCCAAGGAGGCGGCGGCACATCGACGTCGCATCGGCATCGGCGGCGCACACGTGGGAGGTCATATGCGGATCGCCGTCTACGCATTCGACGGCGTCACCATGTTCCACCTGTCGATCCCCCAGATGGTCTTCGGCACCGTGAGCCGGCT
>ERZ773050.1504-NODE-1504-length-12869-cov-3.777353_pt1 | contig 12869 bp, 10 predicted proteins | sample MGYA00580632_ERZ773050 | MGnify/ENA primary metagenome ERZ773050 (study PRJEB29015, sample SAMEA2738123) | human oral metagenome | biome: human oral; feature: human-associated habitat; material: saliva | place: China | collected 2166 ... | reverse complement strand
CACCGCCTGCCAGAAGCGGTGCTGGAAGCCCTTGGAGACGAGGAAGATGGTCTTGGAACCATCACCCTTGGGCACCTCAGTCGATTCCTCGACGGTCTCAGAAGTCGCACTCTTGTCAGCGGCGGCCGTGTCACTGGCGGCCGAGTCGGTGGAGGTCGAGCAGGCGGCAAGGCCGAAGGCCATGGAACCGGCGGCGGCGACGGCGACGATACGTCCGATGGGGCGCATGTGTATTCCTTTCATGGGGGCGGTCAGACCTTTGTCTGCCCTGTGTTGTGTGGACGGCGATGTCCGTTGTTGTGTGGACGACGATGTCCCTTGGGAAAGATCTCGAGGATCAGGCGGCGTTTTCGCGGGCTCGACGGATGTTGTCGATGAAGACTGCGAGGAGAACGACGACACCGGTGACAACCAGCTGCCATTCGGAGGCGACGCCCATCATCGTCAGGCCCTTCTTCAGGGTCTCCATAATGAGCGCACCGAGGAGGGCACCGGGGATTGAGGCGCGACCGCCGGAGAGCGAGGTGCCGCCGATGACGGTTGCTGCGATGACGTTGAGTTCGAAGCCAACGCCTTCAGCGGGCTGGACGAATCCGAAGCGCGCGGAGTAGAGGATCGCGCCGATCGCCATGAAGACACCGGCGACAACGTAGATGATGACCTTCCACAGGCGCACGTTCACGCCCGAGAGGCGCGTCGCTTCCTCATTGGAGCCAATTGCGAGGGCGTAGCGGCCCAGGAGCGTCTTTGACAGGAGGAAGGCGGCGAGGATGGTAAGCAGGACGAAGATCAGTGCGGCATTCGTCAAGGTAGCGCCCCAGACGGTTGGGAAAAGGCTGCCGGTTGACAGGGCGATGTAATCCTTATTCGCGATCGAGATCGTGGACTTGTCAGAGATGATGAGCGCGATGCCGCGGGCCACCATCATCATCGCGAGTGTGGCGATGAAGGGGGGCAGGCCCAGGATCGACACGTTGAAGCCGTTCACCAGGCCGACGGCGGCGCCGACCAGGATCGTCAGCAGCAGGCCGAGGCCGAGCGGCAGGTTCATCTTGTCGCCCGCCAGGAAGATGCCGGCCATGACGGCGACGAAGCTGAGGCCCGTGCCCACGGAGAGGTCGATGCCCGATGTCGCGATCACGAAGGTCGCGCCCAGGGCCATGACGCCGGTGAACGCGGCTTGGAGGACGATGTCGAGGTAGATCGTCGGCTTCGCGAAGTTGGGCGCCGCCATCGAGAAGAACAGGAGGATGACCACCAGCGCGGCCGTCACGACCAGCAGCTGCATGTTCCTCTTGAGGAAAGTGGTGAAAGGCGAGGGGGCCTCCAGGCCCCTGTTGTCGTCTGCGGTGCTCACGCGACTTCTCCGTTCGCTTGTTCCTGACCGACGGTGGCCAGTTCCATGATGTTTTCTTGGGTGGCTTCCTCGTTGTCGAGGACGCCGATGATCCGGCCGTGCGCCATGACGGCGATCCGGTTGGCCAGGCGCAGGACCTCGGGGAGCTCGGAGGAGATCACGATGATCGCCTTGCCCTGCGAGGCCAGGTTCTCCAGCAGCGTGTAGATCTCGTCCTTGGCGCCGACGTCGATGCCGCGCGTGGGCTCGTCGAAGATGAGGATCTCCGCGTCGCGCTCCAGCCATTTCGCGACGACGACCTTCTGCTGGTTGCCGCCCGACAGGCTGCGGACGTCGACGTCCACGCTGGGGGTGCGGGTGCGCAGTTTCTTCACGTACTCCTGCGCGACCGCGCGGATCTTCCGGGCGTTGACGATGGCCGCCTTGGTGAACTTGTCCATCGTCGCCAGCGAGGTGTTGAAGGAGATGTCCTTGTCGAGCAGCAGGCCGTACTGCTTGCGGTCCTCGGACAGGTAGCCGATCCCGAATTCGACGGCGTCGGTGGCGCTCTTGATCGACACCTCCTCCCCGTGGATGCGGATGACCCCCTCCGTGTGGGGGTCGGCCCCGAAGAGGGCGCGGGCGACCTCGGTGCGCCCGGCTCCCACCAGGCCCGCGAATCCGAAGATCTCGCCCTTCTTCACTTCGAAGGAGACGTCGTGCACCACCTTGGCGGTCGACAGGTGCTCCACCTCGAGGACGGGCTCGTCGGAGATCGGCTTGGTGGTGGGGCGCGCGTCGGCGGGGACCTCGCGGCCGACCATCATCTTGACGACCTCGGACATGGGGGTGGCGGCGGTCTCGACGGTCCCGATGTACTTCCCGTCGCGCAGCACCGAGATGCGGTCGGTGAGCTCGGTGAGCTCGGGCATGCGGTGCGTGATGAAGATCAGGCCCGTCTCGGGGGTGATGAAGTCGCGCACCAGTGAGAACAGCGCCTCCGTCTCGGTGGTGGTCAGCGGCGCCGTGGGCTCGTCCATCACGAGGATCTTCGAGTCGAAGGACAGGGCCCTGGCGATCTCGACCATCTGGAGGCGGGCGACGGGCAGGTCGCGGCAGCGCGCAGTGGGGTCGATGTCCATGTTGAGGCGCTCGAAGAGCTCACGGGCGTCGCGCACGAGTTTGCGGTCGTCCACGTACATCCACTTCGAGGACTCCTGGCGCCCGAGGTAGAGGTTCTGGGCGACGGTCAGGTCAGGAACGATGTTGAGTTCCTGGTGGATGATGGACAGGCCGAGGTCGCGGGCGTGCTCGGGGGACTGGATGTCCACCTGCTCGCCCTGCAGCCAGATCTCGCCGCCCGGGTCGGATTTGTGGATACCGGTGAGGACTTTCATCAGCGTCGACTTGCCGGCGCCGTTCTCACCGCAGAGTCCCAGGACTTCGCCGGGTCGAAGGTCGAGGTCCACGTCGGACAGCGCCTTGACGCCTGGGAAGGTCTTGGAGATCCCCTTGAGTTCTAGTAGGTTTGTCACTTCTCACCCCTTGGGACCAGGTACTTCTACGTTCCTGGAGCGTGTCCCCTCAGTCTCGTTAACGCTAACGGAATCGCGTCTGAGGGGTCGCCCTCATTGGCGTAGGAACAACGATAGAGCACATGGGCCGAAGAGTCGAATCGAAACGTGCCCCACGTTACCCAGCCGTTACCGCCCGCGCCTGGAACCCTCTTCAGAATCAGAGTGTTTCCGCAGGTCGGAGAGGATTCGCGCCGCCGTTGCCACCAGCCAGTCCTCTTCGATCGAACAGGCTTCCAGGAGCAGGCGGCCCCGCTCCGCATCAACGGGCATCCCCTCCCGCTCCCAGTGCTCCATCCCCTCCCCGCGCACACTTGTCGGAAAAGTTCCGTGAACGTTCACGACCCGCCACCACGGAACGGATCCGCCCCAGTCGCGCATGATCCGCCCGACCACCCGGGGGCCCGTGCCGAACGCCGCGGCGATGCGGCCGTAGGTGGTCGCCCTGCCCTCGGGGATCGCCTCGACGAGGCGCAGGACCGCCTCCACGCGCTCATCGTCCAATGCGGCCGCCCTCCCCGTCGTCGGAAGGGATCCAGGAGGGGGTCCAGCGCGCCCCGGCCTCCAACAGGGCGCCCACGGCGGCGGGCGCGCCAGCGCCAGCGGTCCCGGCCGGAGCGCCCGCCCCGCCAGCGCTGAAGGGCATCGCGCGCCCATCGGAGTCCAGCTCCCCGATCGCCCCCTCCAGCGCCCAGAACAGGTCCTCCGGGTCGACGGGCGCCATCGCGCAGGTCCCGTCGGGGCTCGGGCACGCCAGCACCAGCCCACCCGCGTCCAGCAGGCGCAGGCGGCCCACCAGCCGCCAGTCGGCCGACTCCGCACGGTGGAACCCGATGTCGATCGCATGCCACGTGCCCTCGTGGACGGCGGTCGCGAAGGGCCCCTCCTGCGTCAGCGACTCCCCGATGACCCGCATGTACTTCGAAGTGGGCCCCAGGGGCGCGCCCGGAGGCCCGAACAACGCGGTGGGCATCCGCGTGGGCCCTCCTGGATCGGCTCCGTCGGAGCGCAGCCGCATGAAGGCCCGGGCGTAGCCCAGGACCTCGGAGCGGTCCGCAGTGGCGTAGCCGGGGGTGGCGAACTGCCGCAATTCCACCATGCAGGCGCGCGTTCCGAAGGTGAAGGACATGAGGCGCGGCGACTTCACGGTCTTCGGGTGGACCGTCCACACGTCGAGGCGCAGGCCGGGGGCGCCCGCCTCGTCGGTCCCCGCGGCCTCCGCGCAGGCGCTGGGATCGGTGTCGAGCAGGCTGGGCGGCGACGTGGGGCGCACCCAGTCGCCAGCGAGGAAGCGCCCGATGCGGCCGACGGGGATGCGGGTGGGCAGCCGGTGGGCGCCCGGGGCGACGAGATGCGCCCCGCGGGGGCGCGCGCCGTCCGGTTCGCGCCACCCGGCCATATGGGCGTCGAGCTCGCGGCGCACCGTCTTCTTGGGGGCGCCTTTGAAGCGGCTCTCATTGATCGAGTCCGTGCGCCGCTGGGCGCGTTCCCTCCGCTCCTGGATATCCTTCCACTCCGCCCAGAGGACGACAGCGACGCAGACCAGGGCGGTGACGAACAGGCCGAGGCGGACCACCCGGAGCACCACACCGACCCACACGGCTCCCCCCTGCCCGTATAGCGAAAACCCCGGCCTGGGCCGGGGTTCAGCTCCTGCGACTGGATTCGAACCAGTAACCGTCCGATTAACAGTCGGATGCTCTGCCGTTGAGCTACGCAGGATTGCGACAAAAGAGAATAGTAGCAGAGCGGCCAGGGGACTGACAACTTGGAGACAGCGATCCCCTTATGCCGCGCGTCACGCCAACGGGCCGGTTCCGTTCCCCGTCTCCGTCCCCTGCGGCCCTGAGTGCCGGACCCGCAGAGGCCTTGCCCGGCGGTGCGGGGCGGCCCGCGGGTCCAGCACTCAGACAGCGCGACGAGGGCCACTTATTTCCATTCGGGGTTGTCCGTGTCCACGCCTCTGTTGCGCGCGACGTGCTCGATCGCGGTCGCCAGCCACTGGGCGAACCCCTCCTGCTGGGAATCGTAGTGGGAGCGGAAGCCCTCGTCGCACAGGTAGGCCCGCGAGATCAGGTAGTGCTTCGCGGGGCTCACGGGGAAGTACTCGCTCAGGGCCTCCCTGTGCGCGTCGACGAGCTCGGCGGCCCGGTCGCTGTCGGTGGCGACGCCGTCGCGGATCGCATCGATCATGTCCGATTCGATCTGCTGGACTCGTTCGACGTTGGCCTGCCAGTCGCCTTCCCGCCACGAGGCGGTGCGGCGGTGCCACTCCTTCCAGTCGTCGGTGCCGCCGTAGCGTTCCTCAGCCCGCGCCTGGTGGGCCGCGAAGTCGGCATCCCCCAGGATCTCCCCGATCTCCTCCACGGTCAGCGCATTGTCGTTCATCGCATCCTCCAGTAGCAGGTCTATTGCTTCGATCATCTTGTCCGTCTGCTGACGCTGAGCGACGAGGCTCTCCCGCTGCCGCCTGAGGTGCGAAACACCCGACTCCCCGGATTCGAGGAGCGCCTTGATGTCCATCAGCCCCATGCCGGTGGCGCGGTAGATGACGATCCTCTGCACGCGGGCGCAGTCCTCGGCCGAGTACAGCCGGTAGTTCGACCAGCTCCGCTCGACGGGGGCGATGAGGCCCTGCGCCTCCCAGTGGTGCAGCGTTCGCACCGTGAGCGCGAAGCGCTGAGCCACCTCGCCGACGGTGTAGAAAGTGTTGTCGTCGCTCATGCCATTGATCCTGATGCCTCACGCCGCGTCATGGTCAAGCCGGACGCGCCCCCCGGGCATGCGCGAACCCCGCCCCGCTCGCGCGGGACGGGGTTCAGTGCGCCCATCAGGGCGGGAGCCTGAACGAATCAGATCGGGAGGGTCACTTGAGGGTGACCTTGCCGCCGGCCTCTTCGATCTCGGCCTTGGCCTTCTCGGCGTCCTCCTTCTTCGCGTTCTCGAAGAGGGTCGAGGGCGCGGACTCGACGAGGTCCTTGGCCTCCTTGAGGCCCAGGCCGGTCAGGTTCTTGACGACCTTGACGACGGCGATCTTCTTGTCGCCGAAGGACTCCAGGACGACGTCGAACTCGTCCTTCTCCTCGACGGCGGGGGCGTCGGCGGCGGGGGCCGCGGCGACGGCGGCCACGGGGGCCGCGGCCTCGACGTCGAAGGTCTCTTCGAAGAGCTTCACGAAGTCGGAGAGCTCGATGAGGGACATTTCCTTGAAAGCTTCGATGAGCTCGTCGTTGGAGAGCTTAGCCATGATTGGCATCCTTTCGATTTTGGCCTGCTACGTGAGCAGATTGTGGATGTGATCGCAAAAGCGGTTGCCTTTGCGGGCCTGTCACGTCAGGCCGCTTCGCCCTGCTTTTCACGCAGAGCATCGATGGTGCGCACCGTCTTGGACGGGAGCGCGTTGAAGGCGTATGCCGCCTGAGAGATCTTCGCCTTGAGGGCGCCTGCGGCCTTGGCCAGCAGGACCTCGCGAGACTCGAGATCGGCAAGCTTCTTGACTGCCTCAGCGGAGAGCTGTGCGCCCTCCATAGCACCGGACTTCAGTACCAGCTGAGGATTCTCCTTGGCAAAATCACGCAGCGTCTTGGCAGCCTCAACGGGCTCACCGGTGACGAAAGCGATAGCGGTCGGGCCCTTCAGGTCGGCCTCGAGGAAATCGAGACCAACTTCGCGAGCCGCCAGGATCGCCAGCGTATTCTTTGCCACGGCGTAGGTCGCATTCTCGCCCAGGCCGCGACGCAGCTGCTTGAGCTGGCCAACGGTCAGGCCGCGGTACTCGGTCAGCAGGACAGCGTCAGCTCCGCGGAAACGCTCCACGAGCTCAGCAACTGCTGCTACCTTGTCGGACTTCGCCATGGTCCTCCTTTCAAAACTTCGCCGCCGGACGCACAAAAAAGCCCGGCACGCAGGAAAGCGGCCGGGCTCAATAAAACCCACTTCACAAGAAGTCACTCACCTGCGTCGGATGCTTTCGCACTTGGAATCCACCGAGGTGGATGACCGACGGTCTTCGGCAACGAATAGACTAACATGCCGGCGCACATGAATCCACCCTGGCAAATGTGGATCAGCACACCTCAAGGACGGGGAGGACAAGCACCAGCCGCCCACCTCAGACGAGGCGCCATCCCGCAGCCCGTGAGCGAGCCTCCCAGAATCCTCGGTATTGCCCCTCAGTATCCGCGAAGAGCTGCGCATGAGTACCAATTTGCGTAACACGCCCATTCTCATCGAGGACGACAATCTGGTCAGCCGCCGTGATCGTATCAAGCTTGTGGGCAATAACGATGAGGGTCGCGCTACGACGCAATGCATCCATAGCCGCAGTCACGCGGTGTTCATTCTCGGGATCAAGGGCGCTGGTGGCCTCATCAAAAAGAACAATGGGAGAATCCTTCAAGAGCGCTCGGGCGATGGACACACGTTGGCGTTCACCACCGGAGAGAGCGCGTCCTCCTTCTCCCACGCGAGTGTCCCACCCTAGTGGTAGGCGCGCGACGATTTCGTCGACACCGCTCAGGCGCGCGGCTTCATCCAGCTCGGCGGAACTTGCATCGGAGCGACCGACACGAACATTCGCCTCGAGGGTATCGTCAAACAAATAGACGTCTTGGAAAACCAAAGAGAGCTGGGCCATGAGTTTCCCAGTATCCCAGTTACGAACATCTCGATTCCCGACACTGACAACGCCACTATCCACGTCATAGAAACGTGCGATGAGACGGGCAATCGTCGTCTTCCCGCAGCCTGAAGGACCGACAATCGCAGTCATAGTGCCCGGCTCAACACGGAAGGACACACCTCGTAAGACGGGTTGATCGGCCTCGTAGGAGAAAACAACGTCCTCGAGTGCCACGGACGCACTCAACGCAGCCGAGTCGTCATTCTGCTCATCTTCCGAGGCGGTAGGGAGTTCGGGCGCGGAGAGGATCTCATGACCGAGGTCAAGGACCGGGCGCCGAGTCTCAAAGGCGGAGGCAAGCAACCCAATGTCGACAAGAATCTGCGTGAAGCGCAGGAGCAGACCGATCGCAACAACTGCCTCCACGGGGCTGACGCTTCCACCGACCGCCAACAGTCCGATCGCACAAATCAGTGAGACGACTACAAGTTGCGCAGCCATACCATTGACGATTTGCCCGAGCGTTTCCCGGATAAGCGAGCGTCGGGCTGCCACCCCATACAATTCTTCCGCTCGCCGGAGAGGTTCATAGGAGGCGGAGCGCCCGCAAGCGCGCAAGGCTCCCTGTTTCGTCGCATATTCGACAATGCGGTGAGACAATTCTCGGGCGGGACCTTCTTTCAACGCTGACCCTGAAAGCAGGCAGCGGCGCGCAACCCACACTCCCCCAGCAACGATCGGGACTGAGGCAAGGCACACCACTCCCAGGAGCGGAGAAAAGACGGTGATTCCTGCAAGCATCGTCAGTGAAGTGACGATCGCGGCAATTAGGGGCGAATACATATGGGCAAAGATCTCGCCGAGCATCATGAGTTCGCGAGAGACAAGGCGCGAGGTCTTCCCGGCCGTGTCCGCGCGGAAAGCACCAAGAGGCAGAGAAGCGATCTTATCTCCGATCGCGCGATGCATATTCGTGAGGAAATCGAAGGCCACCACGTAGGAGCGGATGGCTAGAAAGTATTCCAAGATAAACGAGGCCGCTGCACACACGGCGAGCGCGATGAGCCACCCGGGTAAGCCCATACCCCACGCGGGTTGTCCTGATGTCAGCGCAATCGCCGCCGGAATGAATGAAATCAGAGAGAAACCCCGAACGAGTCCGACAATGCAGGACAGGTACATCACGTGGGAGAATCCGGTGCGCCCCTCAGAAGAGAGAGGCTCACGCAGCCTGGAGATCAGCTCGAACATGTCAGTGTCCTTTCACTGGCGCAGAAAGCTCACGCATATACGGGTGGTCCGCGAATTCCTCGGGCGTGCCCCACGCGATGAGACGACCTGCCTCGAGGATGGCGATTTGATCAACACCGATAATCGATGCGGACCGGTGGGCGATCACCAGAACTGTTTTTCCTTGGACGAGGCGGGTGAGAGCTGATTGGATCTCGGCCTCGGCTTCGGGGTCTGTGAAGGCGGTGGCCTCGTCGAGCACAAGGATGGGTGCATCGACAAGCAGTGCGCGCGCAATCGCAATGCGCTGGGCCTGCCCGCCCGAGGGATGGGCGTCTTCCCCTATGACGGAATCGAGGCCTCGTGGAAGGGAACGCACATAGTCGTCAATACGGGCAGCGGTAGCAGCTGCCCAGATTGCCTCTTCCTTAGCATCTGGCCGACCCAGCGCAATGTTTTCGCGCACAGATATGTCAAGAAGCTGCGGATCTTGGAGAACAAAAGACACGTGCCGGTAGAGGACGTCGGGAGCAATGGCTCGCACATCAACGCCTCCGATGCGCACACTTCCTTGATCTGGGTCAGCAAAACGCGCGACCAGGGTCGCCAAGGTGGATTTTCCAGAGCCGGACGGACCCACAAGAGCCGTCACTGTCCCTTGCGGGACTGTGAGACTCACGTCTTGAAGAGCAAGCGTCGAACCGTAAGAGAAGGAGACATCATCGATCTCGACGTCAGCCCCGCTCGGTTCCTCGTTTCCTTCAACCGGCAGCGGCGAAACAGAAAGCAGGTCGACAATGCGCAGGGCGGCGGCTCCAGCGATCTGATACGACCAAACCGTCGAACCCAACACCTCGATTGCGGCCGGAATGACAAGAGCGATCAGCGCACAGGTGATGACCTGGACAGGGCTCACGATGCCAGCAGCCGCCAGCGCCGAACCTCCCGCTGTTGATATCAGTAGAATCATCGAGGGCGACACAGCAGCCTGTCCGAGCGCCGAACCCTTCAGCAATGGCCCACACCAGGCAACATAGAAGCTCGCAAAATCCTCAGCGGCTCGGGTAAAACGTTCATGTGCGCGCCCGACGGTACCAAATGCTTTTACGACGCTAATACCGGAAACAAACTCAACCATTGTTGCTGAGACACGCGTGAGGTACCGGTCCATTTGGGCGGTTTTCTCGCCCATGTCCCGCATCATCCACGCATTGATAAGTGCATAGATCGGTAACGTGGCGATTGAGAGCAGGCCGAGGCGCCAGTCAATGATAAACGAGTAGATCAACAAGGAGAGAGGCGCGCTGACTGCAGCAGCAGACTCAACTGGCGCATGGGCTATGACCGTATGGACATCGTGAGTGTCGTCCTGGATCGCCTTGCGCACAGCCCCCGAGTTCGTCGAGGTGAACCACGCGAGGGGCGCTGATGCAAGGACTTTCACCATGCGCATGCGCACGATGTGTCCAAAGCGCACATCCGCGAAGTGGGTGACGCTCAGTGCAAGGAAGTAGATTCCGTAGCGCGCACCAAATGCTCCGATAAGCCACATAAGCAGGCTGATAACCTCACCTCGGTCAGGTGAGACCCCCGAGCGCGCTGCGGTAAGAAGTACCTCGCCTAGCTGGACGAGAATGACATAGGGAGCGACTGCAAGCGCGCCGTAGAGGACGCCAAGTAGCTGGGCGAGAGCCATGGATCCACGGATCGGTGCGGTAAGTTCCTTGAACGCCTTTTGCCCAGCCCTGTGTGCAGCGCGCGGGTCGTTCATTTCGGCTCCGTCACAGGATGACGAGGCCTGCTCTTCCCTGCTCGCTTTCAGGCCTTGATCACTGTCAGTCATAATTGCTTTCCTTCGTTGGCACGCCCACCATCTGCTGGTGTGAGTGTGATCAGTCGATCTGCACACGCCGAGGCAAACTCGCCGTCGTGGGTAACAACGATGACGGCCGCGCCTTCGTCAGCAATGCGCCGCAGGGTGGCGGTAATTGAATCGAGGTGCCTGGCGTCGACTCCCGAGGTTGGCTCGTCGAGGATGACGATGGGACGCCTTGCTGCGCGTGCGGCAGCGATGACAAGGCGTTGTTTTTGCCCTCCCGAGAGGCTCAGGGGGTGGCGATCACCCAGGTTCGCGAGGTCGAAGTCGGCCAAGAGTTTCTCCCCGACCTCCCCGCTGGCATCCGAAGCGCCAATGGTCAACTCGCCCTCGAGTGTGTCGGAAAAGAGCTGACGCCCGGTGTCTTGCATGACGAGTGCGCACATTGCACGCCTCTGACTGCGCGAGCTTGTCACGCCATCCAAGGAAATCTCCCCAGAGTTCGGGGCTGTCAATCCACACAGCACGCGGACAAGAGTCGTTTTGCCGACACCATTGACCCCGGCGATGCAGGTAATTTCTCCAGAATGAAAATCTGCATTAAAGCCCTGAAAAACTGGAGTGCGACCATAGGAAAAGCTCAAGTTGCGGCACGATAGCCGAGGACCCTCACCACCCGCGGCTACTCCCCCGTTTCCTCGTGAGGACACCCAGGCCTCGGGCGGTCCGGGATCAACGAGGGTACGCAAGCCAAGAGAGCAGCGTTCCTCATCCGTCATGGAATAGAACTCCTCGCCGCTCCAGCGCCTCGTCACCGCTCCAGCCTCCATGAGGAGAACCTGGTCGGCAAGTCCCCTCAGGAAGTGGAGGCGATGCTCGACGACAACGATCGTCATCCCCTGTTCTTTGAGGAGCTCGAGGGCGCGTCGCACATCAGCGATTGCTGCGGGATCGAGGTTTGATGTCGGCTCATCGGCAAGAAGGACCGGAGCACCAGATGCCAGCGCGCACGCAAGAGCTACCTTCTGAAGCTGTCCGCCAGACAGCGTTGACAGTTCGCGATCCATGAGGGCGTAGATCCCCATGAGCTTTGCGGCGCGTTCACTGCTCTCGATCAAATCCGTACGGTCTCGGCCATAGTTTTCACCGCAGAATGCGAGTTCCTCTGCAACGGTGTCGCAGAAAAATTGAGTGCGCGGATTCTGAAAAACAGAGGAACACAGATGACCAACCTCAGTGAGGGGAACCTCTGCCAGATCGCGCCCGTCGATCCGCACCGCACCTTCCAGCTCTCCCGGAGTCATCTGCGGGACGAGGCCAGTGAGCGTACGCATGAGCGTCGACTTACCGCAGCCGGAGGAACCACACACGAGAGTGAGGGTACCCGGATGGGCAGACAGGTTGACCCCACGCAGAGCGTCAACACGGTCTCCCGTCAGCTCGCTGACATAGGAAAAAGCCACGGACTCAACATCAATCACGGGAGGACTCCCAGGTAGCAGAAGAACTCGAGCACGAGGACAAGGGCTACGCATGCGAGGGCGAGCGCGTCCCAAGTGCTTGCACGCAGAAGCGTCAGGGAGGTCGGGCGCGTGTCCCCGCCTAGGCCTCGGACCACGCTGGAGGCCGCCAGGTCGTCGGCGACGCGCGCAATCGACGACAACAGCGGGACCAAGAAGCGCTCCGCGATCACGAGCGGGTGCCGCAGCACCCCGCGCGCCCTGAGGTCGACACCACGCATCTCCATAGCCTCGCGGATAGCGACCGCTTCAGCAGCTACCGTTGGGATCACTCGGAAAGCGACGACAAGGGCGTCAACGAAGACCCGCGGCAGGTGCACGGCACGCAAAGCGGCTTTCATCTGGCCGATCCTGGTTGTGCGATACACGTAGAGTGCAAGGCCAAAGCCGGCAAAAAAGCGAGCAAACCAGTACATGATCGCGCTGCACGTTCCGATGATGAGAACGATGCTCCGAGGCCAGCCGATCGACTGCATCCAAGCGGTGAGAAAAGGGGAGCCAAGGGTGACGACGTCACAGATGAAGCAACCGAACCCCGTGTGCAGCGCGGACCGAGCGCTCACCTCCCACGCGAGGGCAACCACTACCAAGAGCTGAACGGCAACAAGGGTTGTCGTGGGACTCGCACGCATCACGACCGCATTGAGCACGAGAAGGGCTAAAAGCTTCGTGCGTGGGTCCAGCCTGCTCGACGACTCACCGGGAGCCGATTCGGCCGGCGAGATCTCAGGCAACGCCGGCCTTCGCGAAGTGCTTGCGCAGCAGGAAGCGC
>ERZ773050.1500-NODE-1500-length-12918-cov-11.811008_pt1 | contig 12918 bp, 15 predicted proteins | sample MGYA00580632_ERZ773050 | MGnify/ENA primary metagenome ERZ773050 (study PRJEB29015, sample SAMEA2738123) | human oral metagenome | biome: human oral; feature: human-associated habitat; material: saliva | place: China | collected 2166 ... | reverse complement strand
CATATGAGATTGGTGAGAAGGTCACTGTTCCGTCGGCAGCGTTTGTAACTGTTTCAAGCTCTTTGTCGCCTTCTTTCAGAACAAAGCTGTATTTACCTGCTTCAAGGTCTTTACCTTCAAGAACTTTCTTAGCTCCAAGAGTTACACTTGTAGCTCCGGCTGGTGTGTATGTGTTTGTGAAGACTAGGTCTTTTGCTTCTTTTGAGGCAGTTGCTTTCAATTCAGTTGCACTTACTTTTTCAACCGTTACTTCAACTTCTTGAACTGTCTTATCGTAAGTGATTCCTGCTTCAGAGCCAGCAACTTCTGAGATAGTATACTTGTGAGTTCCCACTTGGCTCTCATCATATGAGATTGGTGAGAAGGTCACCGTTCCATCTGCAGCGTTTGTCACTGTTTCGACAACACTACCGTCTTCTTTCTTCAATTCGAAGCTGTATTTACCTGCTTCAAGGTCCTTACCTTCAAGAACCTTCTTAGCTCCAAGAGTTACACTTGTAGCCCCTGCTGGAGTGTAAGTGTTCTCGAATACTTTTTCGCCGTCATAAGCAACGGTTGCTTCAAGGACACCTTTACCATTGTCCGCTACAGTTACTGTAGCTGTGATGGTTTTCGTATCGTACTGGATACCTGTAGCAGTACCCGCTTTTTCAGCAATCTTATAAGTATAAGTGCCTGCTTTGTCAAATTCCAATTCTGAGAACTTAACGTTTCCGTCTTTGTCATTCTTCACGGTTTCTTTCACATTACCGTCTTGGTCTGTCAAAGTGAACTCAAATTCATCAGCTTTCAACTCACGTCCTGTCAACTTCTTAGTCACTTCAAGAGCTGCTTTTGCTTTTGAAGTTCCATAGCTGTTATTGAATTCTTTGTCTGCTGGGTAAGTCACATTCGCATGAAGTTTTCCTTCGCCGTCATCTGTAACTTCTACTGTGACTTTAACTTCAAGATTATCGTAAGTCACACCATCAACAGTCTTACCAGCGTTTGTTTCAACAATGGTATAGTTGTATGTACCAGCTTTAGTATATTCGATTGGAGCGAATGTTACTTTACCGTCAGCAGTGTTCTTCACTTTTTGAAGTTCTGAACCATCTGCATCATTCTTCAAGACAAACTCAAATTCATCAGCTTTCAACTCACGGCCAGTCAACTTCTTAGTCACTTCAAGAGAAGCTGAAGTTTTTTCAGCAGCGTAAGTGTTTTCGAAAGTCTTATCATCACTTTCGTAAGACACAGCTGCAGCCAATTTCCCTTCAGAGTCTGCTGTTACAGTGACTGTAACGCCAACAGGGTTAGCATCATAAGTAACACCTTTTTCTGTTTTATTGGCTTTTTTCTCAACGATGTGATAGTTGTATGTACCAGCTTTATCAAATGTCAATTCAGAAAAATTGATATTTCCATCTGCATCATTTGTTACAGTTTCAACAACTTTATCTGTCTTGTCATCAAACAAGTCAAATTCAAACTCGCCAGCTTTCATCGCACGACCAGTCAATTTTTTAATTGCTTGGATCTGAGCTTTTGTGTTGTTGCGTTTGTTTGTGACTGTTTTGATAACACCTTCTTGACCAACAGTTACTTTGATTGGAGTAGAATCCAATTGGTAACCTTTAGGAGCTTCAACTTCAGTGATGGTGAATTCACCCTTTTTAACGTCTTCATCAGTGTAGATTTTAGACTGGGCAACACCACTAGCGTCTGTTGTTACTATTTCTTCTTTAGCTGTAGTTGCACCTTCTGGAGGAGTGATTTTAAATTTAGCTCCTGCAAGACGGTCAAGTGATTTTTCATCTACTTTATACAGCGTAATACGGTAACCAGTTTTCAGTTGGATAGTACCACCTGATGTAACTGTTGAGTTACCAATAACTTTTGTAATAGTTTCAGTACGATCATCGCTCACTGGAAGAACTTTATCATCAGCTGTGATTTCAGCATTGTTTTGAACTTTTGTTCCGTCAGCTGGCGCTGTTGTGTTATAGACGATACGGAATGCTGCTGCTTTACCGTTTGTAGCACGGATAGCTTTAGCATTATTAAAGGTAATAGTGAACTCAGTGTAAGAATCATTCCACTTGATTTCGTAGTCTTTACCTGCTTCAAGAGTTACATCGTCAACTAAAGCGTATACCTTGTTGTAGTAACCAGCAGTAACCACGATTGATTCAGGGATGATTTGCATTGGAGAGTAGTCTTTGTCAACCCAGTCGCGAACTACAATCTTGTTGTACTCAGCTTGTTTAGGGTTTACACGAAGATTCCACTTGTGAACATAATCTCCTGATTTTCCAAGGAGAGCTGATTCCCATTTTTCTTTATTGATAGTACCATTAACTTTGCTAATGTTTGTTTTACCAATACCCTTAGAATAGTCCTGTTCTCCACCTTTTTTGAACTTCATCTTAAAATTGACATCATCTTTTGTTTCTGTCTTATCAAGTTGAATTGATTCTTCTTCTGTTTCTTTCTTAGAGCTGAAAGCTACGTAGAAGGTACCTGAAACACCACGAACTTCTGTACCACCTTTTTTCTTAAGATACTCAGCAAGGTTTTTCAAAGTAATGGTAACTTTACCACCTTGGTTGTCACCATTAGAAACAACTGTTGCATCACCTACAGCAGTATCAGTCTCTTTATCTTTGAGTTCAAAGGTTTCAGCACGAACAGATAATGGAGCTGGAATAGTGAATGTAAAGGTATCACCATCCTTCAGTTTTCCATCATAAGCGCTCAAATCAAAATCAGCAGCAAACTTATAGTTTTCGTAAGATTGATTTTGTGGTGATAGGTTGTAAACTCCTTTAGCATCTGGTGTCACAAACTTACCATTATCAGTCTCCCAAATTCCTACTTTGGTAATGACATTTTTAAGTTCTTGTGCTTGAACTGTATTTGTCAAAGCAGCAGAACCCAATAAAACGAGTAGTGGCGTTAAAATATAGAGCCACAATTTCTTAAATTTCATGACTTTCCTTTCTAAATGATTGAAATTGATGAATAGTGCATCTTCTTCTCCCAGTAGGCAACACCCCTTTCAATCGCATGATTTGTTACACGATAACATACTTGTAACACTTGCTTTGGAAAATGAGTACACTATTATAGTATTTTGAAATATTTATTCAATTCAATCTTTAGCAGGAGTATCGTTACTCTTGGTCAGATGGAAATATAGCAAAATATCATCCATAGCTATTATACTACATATCGTTGAATATTTTTATTAAAATCTTTTTATCTATCAAGTTGTTTATTTACACGATGTCAACTTTTTTGATATATTATTTCATGATACCATATAAAAAGTGACTATCCTAAGAATTGTCTGAAAATACTGATATAATAGGAGTTTGCAAATAGTACTAGCTCCCCGTAATAATCTGTTATTTATAATGAATCTATGATATAATAGTCTTATAAAGGCTTTCGAATAATCATCTATTCAGTTTATTTATGCTAAAAGGAAAACTTGGGGTAATACTAAATCTAGTATTTTTAATATTTATAGATAGGAAGGTAAAGCTATGGCAAATAAAACTAGAGAGTTAATCTTAGGTGCTTTTATCACTCTTGCAAGGAGAAACCCTCAGCGGACTTCTTTTACCATGACTGAGATTGCTGCAGAAGCTGGTATTTCCCGCCAAGCGATTTATCAAAAGCACTTTAATAACTTCGAAGATATTATCGATTATATCCACAAGGAGACTGATCAACAGATCTTTAATAATTTTAACAACTACTGTCCTGAACGAGATGGCAATCCCATCACTTTCTTAGCAGACCACATTCTCCCTCTCATCTATGAAAAGCGAGAAGTCGTCGGTACCTTGTACAATTCTCAAGCCACCACTTGTTGGAGGGAGTTTCTACGTGAGAAATATTCTCAGTGGGTACTAAAAAATGTTAACTACCAGCTGAAATATAATTTTAGTGAAGAGGACATGGCCTATATCATTACGGCCATGGCGATTTCATTCATTGAAGTGTGGATTCGTAAGGATAATCCAACACCACCCGAAGAATTTAGAGAGACTTTTATTCAATTGGCTAAGACTTCTCTCTGTGACTATATTGTGTCATAAAAAAAGAATCTTGAGTTCCACTCAAGATTCTTTTTATTGTCCACCTTTAAAGGCATCAACCATTATCTGAAATTCTTCATTTGTAAGAGTAATTCCCTTGCCCATTTTAGTATGATCCGGACTCCAAGCGCGAATGTCAAACTTTGCAGGGGCTCCATTAAAGCTGACGCGGTTGATTTCCTTGGTCCATCCTTTTTCATTTTCGGACAAGGTCAGTAAGTGTTCTTCGATTTCAAATGTAAATTCTGCCATTTTGTTCTCCTTTTTAGTTTTCATTAGATTATTCGAAAAATCTTGTAGTTTTTAAAAAAATTTTATATAATGTGGATATGTAAGAAGGGAGGATTCTATGAGACAGGCATTCCAACTAGTTCTAGATAAACTACATAGTTTTCTCAATGGGAATGATGATCATCCTCAAATCGAGGATAACTCCCTCACTGCTATGATTGAACAAGCCATCCAGAAAAAGACGGCTGTTCATGTGATACTTGCTGAAACAAGTTTTACGGGTGATATTATCAAACACGACGCCAATCGCCAACAAATTATCGTCAAGAATTTTTCAAAAAACGTGACTCGAATCATTCGTATCAGTGATATTAAACGGCTTCGTTTTGTTCCCTCAACCGTACAACAAGCTCAGAAAAGTCTATTTAAGAAAGAGTGAGATGTTCATTGCATCCCACTCTTTTTCTTAACGGATTTGTTCAAAATGAAGATGAACGGCGATATGGTCGCCATAACCACTTCTCTCCAAATCGCGTTGCAAGCGATAAGAGATATAGTGTTCTGCAATGGTAATGTAGCCAGCTCCAAGTAAGCGGTGCTCAACCATTGATTGGATCATGCTGATAGTGGCACGTTCTACTTTTGCTTCTTCCAAGTCCAAAACGACTTTTTTAGTAACTTGTGCAAGGTTTTGGCGCAAATCATCTGTCAAAACATAAACGGTTTGAGCTGCTTTTAGGACAGCTTGGTAAATTTTATCTGGATCAAATTCAGCAATTTCTCCATTACGTTTGATTACTTGCATAAGGTTCTCCTTTATTCTTTGTTTTCTTTAATTTTAGCCAGCATCTTTTCTTCTTCGGCTGTCAGTTGATAGTTTTCTAGCAGGTCAGGTCTGCGCTGGTAGGTTTTCTTTAGACTTTCATACAGCCGCCACTGGCGAATCTTTTCATGGTGCCCACTCATGAGCACATCTGGAACCACCATGCCACGATAGTCATAAGGACGTGTGTACTGAGGGTATTCGAGAAGTCCCGAAGAGAAGCTATCATCTTGGTGGCTAGACTCCTTACCAATCACTTCTGGGATCAAGCGAACCGTAGCATCAATCATGGTCATGGCTGCCAACTCACCACCAGTCAGTACATAATCTCCTAGGGAAATTTCATCGGTTACCAAGGTCTTGATGCGCTCGTCATACCCTTCGTAGTGACCGCAGATAAAGATCAGTTCCTCTTCTTGAGCCAAATCTTCAGCGTAGACTTGATCGAACTGTTTCCCAGCAGGATCAAGAAGAATGACTCGGGGATTTTTCTTTTCAATGGCATCAAAGGCATCGAAAATAGGTTGGGCACGGAGCAACATCCCCTGACCACCTCCGTAGGGCTCATCGTCAACATGACGGGCTTTTTCAGCATATTCGCGAAAATTATGATACTGGATATCCAAAAGCCCTTTTTCTCGAGCCTTTCCAACGATTGAGTGCTCCAGCGGAGAAAACATCTCAGGAAAGAGGGTTAAAATATCAATCTTCATCATCTAGTCCTTCTAAGATTTCCACATCAACCCGCTTGTTTGGAATATCGACATTGAGAACTACTGGCGGAATGTAAGGTAAAAGCAAATCACGCTTGCCTTTTCGCTTGACTACCCAGACATCGTTGGCACCTGGTTGCAGGATTTCCTTGATGGTTCCAATCAAGTTGTCTCCCTCGTAAACTTCCAGACCAATAATCTCGTGATAGTAGAATTCTCCATCATCTAAATCGTTCAAATCTTCCTCAGCGACCTTTAGACTGTACCCCTTGTATTTTTCAATCGCATTGATATGGTACATGTCTTTGAATTTGATAATGTCAAAATTCTTATGCTTACGGTGGCTAGCGATGATCACTGTTTGAACAAACTGATCTTTTTCATCAAACAAAGCCAGCTCAGTCCCTTTTTTAAAACGTTCCTCAGCAAAATCCGTCACAGACAAGACTCGCATCTCACCCTGTAGACCCTGCGTATTGACGATTTTCCCAACATTAAAGTAATTCATCTTGTCTCCTGCACTCTCCTTCTTTCCATCTTATTCTGACAATTCTCGAATAATAGTCGCAATTTTTTCTGATTCAGACCATTGTAAATAATGGTGATTTCCTCCTAAAATTAGTTTAGTATTGGAAGTCCAATATTCTGAGTCTCTGTACTCTTTTTCTCTATAAGCCTGACAAAAAATAAATACAGGAATATGAGCTTCTATGGACACATTCTCAAAATCTTCCTCAGTAATCTCTCCAGACATCTGAAATCCTTGATCTTGACTTTCCAACTCTGAGCTTTTTTCTTGCATTAATTCCCAGATTTCTTTATTAGTTTCAGGGCTAAATGTTGCTTGAGTTAAGTTCTTAAAATAAAGTTCAGGACCACACTCGTCAATCAACCTCATCTGCTCTTCCATTTTTGGATAGGGATTTTCTGAAAAATCAGCAAACATTACTTTTTTAGTTGTCGGTTCAATTGCTACTAAAGCCTGACACTTAATTGGTTTGTTGAGCAATTTGCAAGCTAAAATCCACTCAAACTATGTGCACAAAGTATAAATTCAGAAATCGCCAACTCTTCAAGTACTTCATAAACCGCATCCGCAAGATTATCTAGATTTTTTCCAGCTTGGTCATGAATCGGACTTCTACCTGTGTTTGGAAAATCAATTGTCAAACCCATTGTGGGAGGAAGTTTTTCGAGTATAAGTGAATAATTTTCATAACTTGGTAGCAAACCTGCGCCATTTAAACAAACTAACACTTTCTTTTGCTTTTTATAAGCAACAGAGAGACTGCCAATTTTTGTAGTTACTTCAAATCGTTTCATAAAGAAATCCACTCATTCTATAACAATGATTTATTAAAAACCCTTATCCTTTATTTTATCACGTTCCAATGATTTTCTCAAGTTGAAGGAATAAGACAATACCTCTACTTCCCTTTCAAAAATCCTTCCAAATCTCTTTCATGTTGGTACTTAATGGCAGCTTTTTTATCTTTCTCAAAGATGGTTTTAGTTAGGTCAACATCATTGATGGCCGCGATTGCGACCGTGTAATGAATGATATCAGCCAGTTCTTTGGCAAGTTCCTCGTTTGAGTCCTGAACGCCCTCTTTTCTACCAGATCGTCCATTCAAGACCTCTGCCACCTCTCCGACTTCCTCCACTAGTTTGATAAAGAGACCTTCCTCAGTTCGAGACTGCTGGTAATGTTCGAGTAAGTAGGCTTGAAATTACCTGATCGTTATATCTTTCATATTCTCCTCCTCAAAAAAAGCGAGACATCTGTCCCGCTCTTTTGATTATTTTTCATCGATAACGATTCTTACTTTCTTGTCTTCAGTTGGGACAGAGTAGACAATCGTTCTTATCGCTGAGATAGTGCGACCCTTACGACCGATAACACGACCGACATCGCTCTGGTCAAGATCCAAGTGATACTCCAAAAACTCTGGTGTATCTTCAATCTTGATAGTTAAGGCATCAGGTTGTGAAATCAAAGGTTTCACAATCGCAATAATGAGATTTTCAATCGTATCCATCTGTCAACCTACTTTAAACTTATTTTGAGAATTTAGAATCGTGGAATTTTTTCAATACGCCTTCTTTTGAAAGGATGTTGCGAACTGTATCTGAAGGTTGAGCTCCATCAGCCAACCATGCAAGAACGCGGTCTTCTTTCAAAGTTACTTGGTTTTCAGCAACAAGTGGGTTGTAAGTTCCAACTGTTTCGATGAAACGTCCGTCACGTGGTGAACGTGAATCTGCTACGTTGATACGGTAGAAAGGTTTTTTCTTAGAACCCATACGAGTCAAACGGATTTTAACTGCCATTTTTAAAATTTCTCTTTTCTCTTTTTTATTTTTAGGAATAGCAGAGCTACTCCCAACATACTCTATCTTATCACAAGAAAGAAAAGGTGTCAAGAAAAAATCTTGACATCTTTTGATATTACCATTCTACGACTTCAAAGACTGTAGCTGTCAGATCTTCAACAAAAGAATCGCTAACTTGACGACTATTTCCAGCTACAAGTTTCAAATTTCCAATATCTTCAATATTGTATCTATCACCACTTGCATTAAAAATTACGAGGTAATAATTATCATCTTTCACTTCAAAAATGACAATTCCACTTCCGGAATGCGCTGAATGTACAAAGGCATGCTGGTAAATATCATCATAATGCTGGTAAGAAAATTCTTTTGTTGTCGTTTTTAAACGAATCATCTGTTTGATATAGTTGATACTTTCTTGATGATGAGCTAATAAATCCCAGTCTACTTGATTGACAGCGTCGGGAGCGTTATAACTGTTCATAGCGCGCTTATGATCTGCTTGAATGGTATTTCCATTTGCTCCAGTTGCCACTAGTTTGCTACGTGAAAATTCCTGTCCCAACTCCATAAAACTCATGCCTTGCAAGAGGAGACTCATCGCAGTTGCTAATTCAATCCGCTTAGTACGAGTCAATTCATCATCATCTGGGTGCAGTTCAGCTAACAAATCGTGCAAATTGTAATTATCATGCGCTTCTACATAATTAACGACTTGTTTTGGCTCCAGATAGGTTCCTAGTTCACTACTTCCTAGAATTGCCTTGGCAACAATTGATTCTGTCGCTTGACCACTTACAAAGCCAGCTTTCAAACCACCATAAACCTCTGCGCCTTTGATAGCATCACGTTCAGTATCGTTGAAAAATCCGATATTAGGTAATTCAAAGGCATTATCTTTTTTAGCTTTGTCAAGCGGAAGCAATCCTGTCCCCATATCCCAACCTTCACCGTATGTGAGAATTCTCGGGTCAATTTCATCTAACGCTTCCCGAATTTGACGCATCGTTTCAATATCATGAATGCCCATTAAATCAAAACGAAAACCATCAATATTATATTCTTTTACCCAATAAAGAATAGAATCAATCATATATTTACGAAACATTTCATGCTCGCTGGCTGTCTCGCTCCCCACACCTGTTCCATTTTGGAAAGATCCGTCTGGATTCATCCGATAGTAATAATCAGGCACTGCTTGTTGAAACGGTGAATCATGAGTCGAATAAATATGGTTATACACGACATCTATCACTACGGAAATGCCCGCATCATGATAGGCTTGAATCATCGTTTTTAAATCCCGCATTCCTTGAGATGGGTTTGCTGGATCAGTTGAAAAACTTGTTTCTGGAGCATTGTAATTTTGTGGATCATACCCCCAATTGTAGGTCACATTTCCATGCCAATCATACTCTTTATGTCGATCAGAGATGGGCTGCAATTGTACAACATTGATACCTAAAGATTGGATATAATCAAATCCCGTCGCCTGGCCAGATCGATTTTTGGTTCCTTTTTGACAAGCCCCTAAAAAGGTTCCTCGGTGTTTTTTAGACACGCCAGAACTGCTAGACTTCGTCAAATCTCGCACATGCATTTCATAAATAACTGCCTGACAAGGATTATCCAAACGCCAAGTCGCTTGTTGGCCTTGTTTCACTTGAAAATGTTTTGGATTTCGCTCTGTAGGTGACAAAATGACAGAGCGTTTCCCGTCTTCAGTTGTTGCTTCGGCGTATGGGTCACGCGTCAATGTTTTGTGATGTTCAAACTCTAATTGATACTGATAAGCTCTATCTGCTAGATCATCTGAAATCACTCGAGACCAAATTCCGATTGTATTTTCAGAATGATCTTTTGAAAAAATTTTCCCTCTTTGTAAGTCATAAACTTTCCAGATTTTCGAGTGGTTACTACCATTCTTATACACCACTAATTGAACTTTTTTTGCAGTTGGTGCCCAAAGTTTAAATTCAGCTTTTTTACCATCATACCGACAACCTAGCCAACCTTGATAGCCCCAATGCTGATCAAAACGTTTGCTATCTAATGCCATATCAAAAGCATGAGGATCTTGCTTTGCATAATACGGACTAGTCATAGCAGCTTGTCGGGAATAATAAACTTGACTGTCTCCTTCTATAATCCAAACCTCAGTCACTAAATGAGATGGTAACAACTGAATGGAATAGTCAACCGACTGGTGAGACCAATCGGTTGTTTTTACAATGACATGGACATTACTCAAAGCTTGTTCGCTTTTATAGGACAAGGTTCCTTGAATCCCGAAATCATCATACTGGGAAAAAGTACTCTCTTCTCCCCATTTATTCATTTGCCATTTCCACATATTATAGGCTGCATAATTTCCTAATTGATTATGGTAATGGATTAAGACACGATAGTCTAACATCACATTCTCCTGATTATTCTTTATTCTCCAATGACAAAGCACTATCGCTAATCTCATCAATATTTGCAAAAAATTCTAAATGGTTATGAAGAACTTCTAACTCAACAGGAGTGTCTCCACCATATTCACCATCCAAATTCAACATAAATGGTGCTTTTTTATCTAAAACTTCTAATTTTAATTTACTTGTTTTTAAATATTCTACATTCGCATCAGTCACATGCTGTCCGCCATTGATGGCTTGAATCATTAAGCCCAGCATATCAAATAAGCGAGCAGTTTTCACTAAAATCAAGGTGAAATTTCCGTCATCTAACACCGTATCTGGCGCTAATTTTTCAAAACCACCGATTGAATTGGTTAAGGCAACAAAGATTAAAGAGACCTTGCCTTCAAATACACCGTGGTCGTGCTCAATATGTACTTTACGTAATTTAGATTTTGGCAGCATTTCCGCTCCCTTGGCTACATAAGCAAGATAACCAAGGCGCGATTTTACTTCACTTGGAACACTATATGTTAATTCTGTCAAAGTCCCTGCCGCAGCGATATTGATGAAATATTTTTTCCCATAAGCCTGACCAATATCCATTTTTATGGTTTGATCTTTTTCAATAATCCGAGCAGCTGCTACTGGATCTCCCATTGGAATTTTGAGAGCACGCGCATAATCATTGGTTGTACCAGTAGGAATAAACGCCAACTTAGGACGGTTTTCCAACGGTGCCACTCCATTAACCACTTCGTTAATTGTTCCATCGCCACCAGCTGCCACAATTAAATCAAATCCTGCTTTAGCCGCTCTCTCTGCTTCGTTTTGAGCTGATAAAGGAGCGGGCGTTGTCTGATAAGCACTTGTTTCATAACCCACATCTTCTAAAACGTCTAAAACTTCTGCGATATTTTTTTTAATAATTTCCTGACCAGAGGTCGGATTATAAATCAATCGTGCTCTTTTTCTAGCTGTTTCCATACAAACCTCTATAAACTCTCAAGCCAAATTTCATCACGAATGTCAATTCCTAACTCTTGAGCTTTTGTTAATTTACTTCCTGCATCTGCTCCGGCAACGACTAGACTTGTTTTCTTAGAGACAGAGTTCGTCACCTTTGCACCTAAACCTTCTAATTTCTTTTTCGCCTCTGAACGATTGAGACGTTCCAATTTTCCTGTTAAAACAACGGTCAATCCAGAAAGCGCTGCATCTGCTGCCACTTTTTCGCCAAGGTAGGTGAAATTTAACCCCGCTTCTTTTAATTCCGACAATAAAATATGAGTTCCTTCTTGTGCGAAATAGCTGGAAAGACTCTCAGCAATCACCATTCCTAGACTATCCAGCGCAGCAATTTCTTCTCTTTTTGCTTTTGCTAATTGCTCCAAATCATGAAAATGCTCCAACAAAATCTGACTGGCTTTACTTCCAACATGGCGAATGCCCAAGCCAAATAATAATTTCTCGGCAGAGTTTTCCTTAGAAATCTGAATAGCAGTATACAACTTATTAGCTGATTTTTCCTTAAAATTTTCCAATTGCAGCAAATCTTCGACAGTCAAGCGATAAATGCCAGCCACATCATTTACCAACTGCTGATCAAATAACTTTTCTACAACAGCAGGACCAAGACCAGTGATATTCATGGCATCGCGACTAGCAAAATGAATCAAGCCTTCTTTGATAAAAAAACAGCAAGATAATATATAAAAACAGCAAATTAAGACATTTAAACTCATTAAAATGAATGAAATAATGTAACTTGTTGAGAAATGAGGGCAAATCAATTAGTGAACTGGAGTGGTGATAAATATGATTGTGACAGTATCAGGTTGAGAAAAAGAAAATGCAGAAAGGAAAGGTGAAAATGGTGTTTGAACAGTTTTTTAAGAGAATTAATGGGAAGATAGATAATGTAAATGATGATAATAGAGAAGTCATTATTGATATGGAAAAGATAAATCTCACAAAAAAGCAAGTTGAAAATTTAAAAGAGTTTGTTGTTGTTGATATTGAAACAACGGGACTAAAACCAGAAGTAGAAGAAATTATTGAAATTGGTGCTGTATATTTTAAAAATGGGGAGATAGTAAGCACATTTGATAGATTGATAAAACCGACGAAAAAAAATACCAGCTAGTGCTAAGAAAGTAAATAATATTACAGATTCGATGGTAGCTAATGAACTAAGTGAAAAAGAAGTTATCAAGTTGTTTGATAATTATATAAATGAAATTTCTAAAAGAAGTGTTTTGTTTTGTGCACATAATGCAAGTTTTGATTTTTCGTTTTTGGATACAGCTTTCAACAGAAGCGGTGTG
>ERZ773050.1497-NODE-1497-length-12940-cov-11.088785_pt1 | contig 12940 bp, 12 predicted proteins | sample MGYA00580632_ERZ773050 | MGnify/ENA primary metagenome ERZ773050 (study PRJEB29015, sample SAMEA2738123) | human oral metagenome | biome: human oral; feature: human-associated habitat; material: saliva | place: China | collected 2166 ... | reverse complement strand
AATACGGCGGCAATGCTATGACTGATGAAGAATTAAAAAAATCTGTTATGAAGGACTTACTGCTACTCCAATTGGTAGGTGTAAAAGTAGTTCTAGTTCATGGTGGAGGACCGGCTATCAATAGTACCTTAGAGGCGATGCAAATTGAATCACATTTTGCAAATGGTCTACGTGTTACCGATGAAACAACGATGGATGTTGTACAAATGGTATTAGCCGGCAAGGTGAATAAAGGTCTCGTGGCGGATTTAACGGATCTTGGTGGTAAAGCTGTTGGGCTCTGTGGTGTGGATGGCAACATGATTCAAGTTCATAAACAAAACGAAGCACTTGGTTATGTAGGTTATATTGATACTATTGATACGAGCATTATCCATGACGTAATTAGCCGTGGCTATATTCCAGTTATTTCTTCTATTGGCATGGGAGCCGATGGCAAGACATATAATATTAATGCTGATACGGTAGCCGCAAAGATTGCGGGCGCCCTCAAGGCGGAAACAATGGTGGCTATGACCAATATTGATGGTGTACTGCGAGATGTACATGATCCAGATTCTTTAATTTCTAAAATTACAATGGCTGAGGCAGCTCAGTTAAAAGCCGATGGTATCATTGCAGGAGGTATGATTCCTAAAGTAGATTGCTGTTTAGAGGCCATCGAAGCAGGGGCACAGAAGGTATTTATCATCAATGGTGAAATTCCACATGCCATTCTTATCGAACTATTGACCGATGAAGGTCTTGGTACCATGTTTGTAGCTTAAAATAGTAGATATAATTTTGGTAATCATTTGACTACCTTTTATATAGATGACGGCGGCAAGGCCGTACGTTTGGAGGATATCATGAATAATACAATGGATTTTGAAAAACAAGATAAAGAATATATAGCCAATACGTATGGTCGGTTTAACGTATGCTTTGAAAAAGGGAAGGGTTCTCTCTTGTGGGACGTAGATGGTAAAGAGTACATCGATCTTGGCTCTGGCATTGGTGTAACGGCTTTTGGTGTTGACGATGATGAGTGGACTGAGGCTGTTACTAAGCAGTCTCATGCGTTGAATCATATTTCTAATTTATACTATTCTTTGCCACAGATTGAACTAGCGAAACAGCTCTGCGCGAAAACGGGGATGAAAAAGGTGTTTTTCTCTAACTCTGGTGCGGAGTCTAACGAATGTGCTATTAAGGCAGCTCGTAAATATAGCCATGATAAATATGGCGAAGGTCGTCATGTAGTTGTTACCTTGGTCAATAGTTTCCACGGTCGTACTATTACCACCTTGTCTGCTACAGGACAAGATGTATTCCATCAACATTTCTTCCCATTTACGGAAGGCTTTATTCACACTCCGGCCAATGATATTGATGCGGCGTTGAAAGTCCTTGCTAATCCAGCTGTTTGTGCTATCATGATGGAACCTATCCAAGGTGAAGGTGGGGTTATGCCTTTAGATAAAGAGTTTGTCCAAGCGGTAACAAAATATGCGCATGAACACGATCAACTGGTACTCATCGATGAGGTACAAACTGGTAATGGTCGGACTGGTAGTCTATATGCATACCAACAATTTGGCATCGAACCAGATGTGGTATCTACTGCAAAAGGCTTGGCGGGAGGTCTACCAATGGGGGCTACTTTGTTCAATGAAAAGATGCAGTACGTTTTAAATGCTGGTGCCCACGCTACTACCTTTGGGGGAAATCCAATCTGCGCGGCTGCAGGGAACACTATTATTAGCCGGTTAACTCCTGAATTTCTCGATTCTGTAAAAGTAAAAGGGGAATACGTAAAATCTACCTTAACTGGTAAACCTGGTGTCATTGGTGTTAGTGGTATGGGGCTCATGCTCGGTATTGAGACTACAGTAGATGCAAAAGCTGTCATTGCAAAATGTTTAGAAAAGGGCGTAGTATGCTTATCTGCTAAAAATAAGGTACGACTTTTACCAGCCCTTAATATTCCACAAGAACAATTAGAAAAGGCGATACGTATTTTGGCTGAAGTGATTGAAGAATTAGCTGCAAAATAAGAATTCGTCTAGCTTTCATAAATATTGTTTACTATAGTTATGTAACATTGAACTATGGAAATAAACCGATGATTATATAGACTTTAGTCCGTATTCGTGTTACCCTAGAAGAAACAGTCTATATTGGAGGAGTAAATATGAATACAGAATCCTTACGTAATGAAGTATTGGTTCCGGCGGTAGCAAAAACGTTGGACATTGCTGCAAAAGCAAAACCTACAAAAGAAGAAATTATCACAACGGCGAAAATCACCGCTGCTGTGACAGTTGCAACAGCTGTTGTATCCTTAGCGGTACAAGCAGTATTGCGCAACCGATAAGAAACTGAGAAAACGACATGGCGCTGCCTGTCGTTTTCTTTTACATTTATCCTGTTATTCCCCTAAATAAGGGGTTTTTCTTGGCGCATGTAGATTGTGTATTTATAAATTCGTAGACTGTATAATCGTTATATATTAGTGATGCATATTGATATGTAATTGATATACTGATATTAGAGGAGGCGATACGATGCATAGTCGCGATTTAATAGAGCAATATAAAAGCTACGTTCAAGATTGGCGTAGATATTTTCATAAACATCCAGAGCTCAGCAACGAAGAGTTTGAAACGACAAAGACACTCGCTAAAGAATTAGGATCGATGGGCGTAGAGGTTCATGTAGACACAGAACGTGGTATAGGCTTAATCGGTATTATCCATGGTGCTAAGCCTGGAAAGGCTATTGCATTGCGCGCCGACATCGATGCACTGCCTGTTCATGAACATAATACAGTGGACTATAAATCTGAAGTAGAAGGTAAAATGCATGCTTGTGGTCATGATGGACATATGGCTATTTTACTAGGTGCGGCAAAGATGTTAATGTCTATGAAAGACCGCATCGAAGGCGACGTATATTTAGCATTCCAACCTGCGGAAGAAACTGGAGCAGGGGCTCCGGATTTCATTAAGTTTGGCGATTGGTATGATAAGGTAGATGCTATCTTTGGAGGACATGTGTGGATCGATTTGCCAGCGGGCCTTGTGTCTGTTGAGGAAGGTCCTCGTATGGCTGCAAGTAGCCAAATTACTATTAATGTAAAAGGTAAACAAGGTCATGGTGCGCAGCCACACCAAGCGGTCGATGCTATCGTGGTGGCTAGTGCCATCGTTATGAACTTACAAACCGTAGTTTCTCGTAATGTAAGTGCCCTTGATTCCGTAGTTGTTACGATTGGCAATATTCACTCTGGATCAGAATGGAATGTCATTCCTGGAGAAGCTTCCATGGGCGGTACCGTTCGCTTCTTTGATCCAAACCAAGAACAATACATTGTAGATTCCATTCGTCGCATTGTGGAACACACTGCAGAGGCCTATGGGGCTACGGCTACATTAGAGTATGTAAATAAAGTACCACCTACGATTAATGACCCTAAAGCCAGCGAATTGGCAGAACGTGTAGTAATCGATACACTTGGCAAAGAAAAGCTATCTAAGATGCGTAAAGTCATGCCAGGTGAGGACTTTGCTTGGTATTTACGAGATAAGCCGGGCTGCTTTGCTTTTATTGGCATTCAAAATCCTGATGTAGAAGCTATATACGATCATCATAATAATCGCTTTAATATGGATGACTCTGTACTCTCTGCGGCGTCAGCAGTATATGCGGAATATGCTATACAGTGGTTGAAAGAGCATAAATAGAATCAATTTTAAAAATGAAATTTAACTTATTAAATGTAAAACTTAGTGAGTTAATACTGTTTTATTAAGTAAATAACTCCTTTCAGGATGTCTAAAAAGACTTTATCTTAATTCCTCTAAGATAGAGTCTTTTTATGGTACAATGAAATTAATAGAAGAGGTGTTTTTTACTCATATAATTTGTTGCTTGTTCGCTATTAATATAGTGATTGGAGTTGATATTGGGGTTCTCTAATTATCTACACGATAAGGTTATATTTTAACAATTTAAATGGAGAGGGGTTGATATTATGTTTAAACGTTTTTTGCTTTTGCTTATTATGATAGTATCTTTTACTATGCCAGCAGGGGCTATTAGTCTTCAAGAATTACAGTCATTACCTAATTTTAAGTTAGTAACTTATGAGGAATATCCTTCAAAATCGAGTAATCATGTAGATAAGTTTTATTCATTTATTAATTTGGATTCGATTCATATTGTTGAGTATAATCCTCCAAAGTATGTATTGCAGGGTACCTCGTACATGGTATTTGATTATGAAAATAGTCCTTTTATCAGAGAGACTGAAATGACAGTTTATTATGATATCAATTATTCTCTAGCTAGCTTGATTCATTCTAATCGTGAGAAACAACAAAATTCATCGTTAGTTGATGTAATTTCGGCTGCTGAAAATCAATCTGGAATTGTTGCAAAGTTAAAATCTGGTGGTAAATACAAATTGAATGGAGAAAAGTGGTATATTGAAAACCGTTCTATTTTCACAGATGAGGAATGGATGGGACCAGTTGGCCGAAGCCGATATGATGAGAATACCTATAATAATGCAGATGCACTGTTTAAGGCCGTATATCTTCAAAACTTTGATGATATTCTAGTACAATGAGGTGGACTATGAGACGCATATTTTTACTTTTACTATGGGCGTTACCATTCCTTATTTTGCCAATATCTAGTCACGCTATATCTCAAACTGAATTAAGAGATTCTTCTAAATATGTGCAGTTTAAATCTATCAATGATTCTCGGACGTACTATGTTGATATGGAATCTATTACTCCTATATCAGCTCCTGAAGGGCATAGACGTATTAATGTTATATTATATGTACTATCAGATAGGGCAGATTATATTACTGCTATTAACATGGAATATGACTATCGACTAGATCGCTCTTTACGTCAACTCATCAGTCGACATGATGTATTACGTCATCAGGGTGGCAATAAGCCACTTATTTCCGTATGGCGTGATAAACGAGACAATATAGGTATTACTTGTCGTATTATCAATGTTAAGCGATACACTCTTTCGGGTGAAAGCCTTGTAGAACCATATGAAAAAAATGATGAATATGAAGATATCCTTGAGCGTAGATTTGAAGGTAGTCAATATAGCATCCTCAATACAATGTATAAACAAGCGTACGGAATAAATTTTGATGATGAAATGTCGTCAAAACTACTTTGACAATTTTAATTTAATTTTAGATTTATATACCCCTCTTTACATTGTTCGTAAAGAGGGGTATTATATCTTTCATATCATATTTATAGTTAAAATGGTTTCCTGCAGGAATGCAAGTTAACGCACCCTAGCGGATACAAAGGGCCTTTCTTCGCCGGACGGTTCTAGAAGCCAGAAAGGATGTAATGAACGATCAAGTTTCTATTTCAACAGCAAATATTCGTGGTGCTTTTGGGGCATTTTTTATCCCTGGTATGTACACAGCTTTATGGGCTGGTTTTGTGCCATATTTAAAAGCAAAGCTTAGTATTGGTGAAGATGTATTAGGTTCCATGATTTTGTTGCTCGGTGTAGGTTCTTGTTTATCCATGGCTATAGCAGGTAAGCTTGTAGAAAGCTTTGGGTGTAAGAGAGTCGTTTTATTGGCTAGTTTTATTGGTATGTTATCTCTTGCTGTTATTACCATGTGTTCTACCATTGCTACTACAACAGCTGCTTTATTCTTCTTTGGCATTGGTACAGGCCTAAGTGCGGCATCGGCTAATTTACAAGCCATTTTAACTGAAAAGGTGAGCAAAAAGCACTTGATGGGTGCCTATCATGGTGGGTGGAGCTTAGGTGGCTTTGCCGGTGCTGGCGTTTTGCTTGTCCTTTTAAAAATATTGTCCCTACCTGTTAATGAAAGTATTTGGGGACTTCTCATCGGATTATTCATTGCCATGGTTATAATTAGCCAATTTATGTTAACCTTTGGTAGTGATCCAAATGCAAAGGTTACTAAAAAATCTAAAAGCCCATTGTCCTTTCATCCAATCGCTCTTATTTTTGGTTTATTGTCCTTTGTTTCTTACTTGGTAGAAGGTGCTGTAGGGGATTGGAGTGCATTATATTTATTTGAAGATAAAGGGATTGTTATCGAAGAGGCTGTCATGGGTGTAATGCTCTTTAATGGTACTATGTGTATAGGCCGTTTGCTTGGTAATAGATTAGGTAAACACTTAACATCAAAGCAAGTTGTTGTTGGTGGCTACTTACTTGGCTCTATTGCGATGGGGCTTATCGTGTTCTTGCCAGGTCATGCATCTATGTATACTTACTTATTATTGGGTATTTCATTAGCTATGATAGTACCAAACCTATTCTCTGCAATGGGGGAACAAAATGTCATTCCTATGACACAAGCGGTCGCAACATCCACAATGCTCGGTTATATGGGTATTTTGATGGGACCTGCTTTAATTGGTTTCATTGCGCACGGTACAAGTCTTACAGTAGCATTTATCGTATTGACTACATTGCTTGTTGTAAGTGCAGGTATTGGTAAATACGCATACCATTTAATGAGTAAAGACTGTGGTCTTAGTGAAGAACAAATTTAATAGCCTATAATTAAGGAGCTAGGATTTTCGTATCGTAGCTCCTTTTTCATATTTTTATATTTTATGTATTTCACGCATTAAAAAGCCACAGGTCTAGAACCTGTGGCTTTTAGAACTATCATTATATATTGATTAGATTAGCGATCGCCATTGAAGATGGAGTTTTTAACAAGTACATAGTCTACTTTGCGAATTGCTTGTAGAGTCGTACCGCCAGCGTAAGAAATAGCGGATTGTAAATCTTGTTCCATTTCAGTTAATGTATCGAAGATAGAACCTTTGGAATCGATGAAAATCTTTTTGCCTTCTACGTTTTTGCGTTCCCCTTTTTGGAACTCAGAAGCAGAACCAAAGTATTCTTTTACTGCTTTACCGTCAACGATTTTTTCATCCCCTGGGGATTCTTCATGACCAGCAAAGAGGGAACCGATCATAACCATAGTAGCACCAAAGCGAATAGATTTAGCGATGTCGCCATGGTCACGGATACCGCCGTCAGCGATGATAGGTTTTGTAGCTGCTTTTGCGCACCAGCGAACAGCAGCTAATTGCCAACCACCAGTACCAAAGCCAGTTTTTAATTTAGTGATACAAACTTTACCAGGACCGATACCAACTTTAGTTGCATCTGCACCAGCATTTTCAAGTTCACGAACTGCTTCTGGTGTACCTACGTTACCAGCGATAACGAAAGTTCCAGGCAAGTTCTTTTTGATGTATTGAATCATATCGATTACTGCGTTGGAGTGACCATGTGCAATATCGATTGTAATGTATTCAGGTGTTAAGTTTGCTTTTTTGAATTCATCAACTAAAGCAAATTCTTCAGCTTTTACGCCGATAGAAATGGAAGAATATAAGTTAAGGTCGTGCATGCGTTTTACAAAGTCCATACGACGTTGAGGTTGGAAACGATGCATAATATAGAAATAGCCTTCGCGTGCTAATTTTTCAGCCAACTCTTCGTCAATGATAGTTTGCATATTTGCAGGTACCACTGGTAAGCGGAATGTGCGTTTACCTAATTTTACATGTGTATCACATTCGCTACGGCTTGCGACGATACATTTATTAGGAATCAATTGCACGTCTTCATAATCAAAGATGTTCGTTGTGTTAATCATAGTTTCTATATCTCCTTCGGGTATTACATATTGAACCTGTACCATTATACAAGAGACTCGCAAAATTTTCAATACGTTCCGAATATTTTGTTTGGTATCACAAAAAAACTGTAGTACAATACAAGTAGACTGTATAAATAGAAAATATGAGTTAAAATACATATATGAAAACATATAATTGTGAGGAGGTCGATTGAAATGGATCAATCAAAAACTCGTATGCTTACTGAAGCAGGCGTGGCAATTGCTATTGCACAAGTTTTGTCATTTATTACGCTTTTCCATATGCCACAAGGGGGATCTATTAAGGCCGCAGCTTTAGTGCCACTTATGATTTATGCATACCGTTGGGGCGGTACACGCGGTATTTTTGTCGGTGTTGTGTACGGTATTTTACACTTTATTTTAGGTTTTAAATCATCTGTTCATTATTTAAGTATTATCTTAGATTACTTGGTAGCGTATGGTGTTATTGGCGTTTGTGGTTACTTCAAAGATTCTATTTCTGGACTTATTACAGGCTCTATTGTAGGTATCGCATTGCGTTGGGCCGTATCTGTTACTAGTGGCGCCGTAGTCTTTGCTAGCTATGCACCACAAGGGCAAAATCCTTGGATTTACTCTATGGTTTATAATGCTTCCTATATGGTGCCAGATGGCATTTTAAATATTGTAGTTTTATTATTCATCTATCAAGGTGTTAAACGAGGTTTACGACGTCGTGGATAAATTAGGTTTAATTATTTTAGCTGGTGGTCTTAGTACCAGAATGGGCCAACCAAAGGCTTTACTGTCTTGGGTTGGTGGTGAAAGTCTCATATCTCATGCCCTCCGCAAGGGGCTTGATGCAGATGTACATGATATTTTGATCTCTATTGGGGACGATGAGCAATTAGGTCATGCCATACAGACTCATATTATTGATACTTTATCGAACGATGAGCAAGAAAAAGTTTCTATTGTTCGGGATTCTGTTGAACGATGTGGACCGTTAGGAGGCCTGTATAGCACCTTGGCGGTAGGACCTAGCCCTGCTTATGCAGTTATGGCCGTAGATATGCCATTTATGGAGATGGATCTCTATTTTGATTGGCTATACCAAGTAGATCATAATGATTGGAATGCCATTGTTCCTTATAGTGACAGTGACAAAGCTGAGCCTATGGCTGGTATTTATAGAACGCATATTGCATCTTTAATTCAGTCTGTTCTCGTCGGTGAGGATATGTCTTTGCATCATGCCCTTGATGTCATCGGTCATGTTGAGCCTGTGGATGCTAGTGACTATACTTGGGAACTAAGTAATATTAATCGATTTGAAGACTATCAATGGGCACGTGCTTTAGCAGAAAACGAGTTCCGTCGTGTGCCGCTCATTAGTGTAGTAGCATCTAAACGGAAAACTGGAAAGACAACGGTAGTAACACGTCTAGTTTCAGAATTACAACGAGTTGGTTTATCCGTCGGTGTTGTAAAGAGCGATAAGCATGGCTTTCAAATGGATCATGATGGAACCGATACAGACCTTATGTATAAGGCCGGCGCTGATGCGGTTGCTATTGCAGGCCCTACCGAAACAGCGATTCGTATACGCACAAAAGAACAGTCTAGTTTGTATGATTTGACACAGCATATGCCCGTAGATATTGTTATACTAGAAACAAGGTCCCAAGGTATTGCCCCTATTATAGAGGTTACCCAAGAGGGACATACGGAAGAGCTTATCTCGGACGCAATGGACCGAGTGGCCACAATTGAAATTGCTAAGTTGGAACAAGACGTACCTGAATTGGTACGCCATATACAGGAAATGATGAGGTGTTTACATGGCCGTCGTTACTGTTGAGAAGGCACTCCAATTATGGGATGAGGCCTTACAAACACAAGTTCATAAAACTGAAACTATTGCTGTTAAGGCTGCGAAGGGGTACGTATTGGCAGAGGATATTATGGCATCTACTGATGTACCTGCATTCCCTAAATCTGCCATGGATGGCTATGCTATCGCCTACGAAGCAGATCGTAATGAATATATCGTTGACGGTATTATTGGTGCCGGCGTTGTATGGGAGCAGGCTGTTGAACCTGGTCATGCAGTGCGAATTATGACTGGAGCACCTGTACCCGATACATGTGATACGGTTATCATGCAGGAACAAGTAGTTGGCTCTGGAGAGCCGGGTACAACAATTACCATGCAAGGTAAATACAAATGTGGGGATCATATCATTCCTCAAGGTGAGGAATGTCGTGCTGGTACTATTGTGATTCCTCGTGGAACAGAGGTAACATCTACAGTACAAACCATTTTGACTGGTCTTGGTCGGACTGAGATAACTGTCAATGCGATGCCACGTGTGTTAGTTCTTACCTCCGGACATGAGGTGATTGAGCCTGGTGAAAGCTTAACACCTGGTAAAATCTATAATTCTAATCGAGCTATGATTTGTGGTCTCTTGGAGGATTTAGGCTTTCATAAGATTACACACTATCATGTAAGCGATGCGCCAGAGGAACTAGAGTCTGAAATCAACCGCGTGTTGCAGCTCAGTGAAGAGGCAGATATTATCATTAGCTCTGGCGGTGTATCAGTAGGTCTCTTTGATACAATGCCTCTTATTTATGAGAAACTAGGTGCTCAATCTATTTATGCACGTATTCAAATGCGTCCTGGTGCGGCATCCTATGGTGCTGTAACACCGAAAGGTCAAATCATCTTTGGTTTATCTGGTAATCCAGGGGCTGCTTTCAATGGCTGGCATTTAATCGTAGCGCCAACGTTAAAGCGCTATAAAGGTTTGGCAAATTGGACTACACCAGTAGTGGCCTGTGTTATGGATTCGGAAATCTTTAAACGCAATGCTTTTGATCGCTATGTACAAGGTAAAGTGATCTTTGGTGGTGGCGCTCCACGCTTTGTAGCCAACCGTCACTTTAACAGTAGTAGTATGTTAGGCTTATATACTATTAATGCGTTGGCATGTATTCCGAAAGGTATACACGAAGTGCACCCTGGAGATACCTTTGATGTGTATCTATTAGATCTGCTGCCTGCCATCTGAAGTGCCTCATAGCCTCGATGCCCGAGAAAACTTCAAGATGCTGTTGACCGTTGTTAAATAAATATATCATAATGAATGCATCCCTTGGATTATAAGGGGTGCATTTTTAATACGTTAAGAGCGAAATTACCTTAGGGAGTAAAAGTGTAATGGATTACTTCGATTATTCATATAAACATAATTACATAGAGTTTAGTAGCAATATATATCGGGTTGGTACATACCATTACAACTGGCATGGGGAAACAGAGATTCTTATCCTGCTAAAAGGGCGCGTTGAGATGAGCTGTAATGATGAGGTGTTTACATTAGAGCCTCTTGATGCAGTTATTATTTCACCTCAAGTGGGGCATTCAATATTAGCCCTTGAGGAGGATGTAATAGCTTTTGCAATTCATGTGGGTAACGAGTTTTATCAACAGTATGATCCCGATTTCGGATCCTATGAATTTGTTGTTCGTTCAGATGAAAGTACTCGGCATAATCAATTCTTTACTACCTTACGTCACCATGCGGCTATGACGATGTTACTGATGACTAAAGGTGAAAGTCCCGTACATCGAATGTGGATAGAGCATCATTATTTGGCATTAGCAGGTGATGTATTTAGAGAGTTTGAGCCTGTTAAACTTGTCCATGAAAACGCACGACCTGGCGATATTAAACCGGCTACCTTTGATAAGATGATTGCTTATATTGATGAACACTATCGGCAAAAGCTTGAGTTAGAAGATATTGCTAAGATTGGTGGTTATAATGTGGCTTATACATCTCAATTTTTTAAACGCCAAATGGGAATTTCCTTTGTAGATTATGTGCTGAGATTGAGGTTGAGAGATGCCACTGTTCGGTTGACGAGCTCAGATGAGGCGATCGCTAGAATTGCTAGTAGTTGTGGCTTTGCAGATATTAAAGCCTTTAATGTAGCTTTCAAAAAACATTTCCGTATGACTCCCACAGAATATCGGAAGCAAGTAAAAGCCATTGGCCGTAAAACTACATTACAAGATGGCGTAGAAATCGTATCTGTTGAAAATCAAGATGTCCTTAATCTGCTACACTCGTTTTTATCTTATGAAGATGATTCGAGGGCTAAGAGTGAGCTAGAGTTTATGAGTCAAAAACTTGAAACTTTAAAAGCGAAGTTGGCCGACGTGGTAAAGGCATTATAACTAATCTAATGACTAATCTTCTAAATTAATATTCTAATTAATGATTTAACTCCAATATATTGCAAATAAAATTTGGACTAATGTAAATTAAATTTTTTAGGTATATAGAAAGATTAGAATTGGGTAATTTTCTATATATTTAATAATTGAATTAAACATAAGAAGGCACTACACTACGATAAGTAGTGCCTTTTTGTATAGGTGAATATATAGAATGATCTATATCAAAAGTAAGAAAAACCGATAAAAATCTATAATTTTTACCTCATTATAAGCTAAAAATTACCTTATAATTTGGATAGTTAGATTCTCTAAACTGAGTAGAATATACTTCATCAGGTATTACAAATAATCGTAAATTAATCATTTTGGAGAATATAATGAATCAAGTAAAATTTATGGAAAATGTAGGCAAAGTTGCAACTGTTACTGCTGTAGCTATGTATGTATCTTACTTCCCACAAATCATGCACAACTTAGCATATCCAGGTACCGGTGATTGGATTCAACCACTCGTAGCTGCGATTAACTGTACATTATGGGTAGCGTATGGTCTGTTCAAAGAACATAGAGATATTCCAGTAGCATTAGCCAATGCACCAGGTATCTTCTTTGGTTTAGCAGCAGCTATTACAGCGGTTATGTAATTTTATGAATAGAGATAATGATATAGACACATAAAACTATAATTTATTGACATATAAAATAAGATTACTGTTGACCGCTGTTGATTTTATATATCATAATGAATGCATCCCTTATTATAAGGGGTGCATTTTTTGTAAATAATTGTGCAGTATTTGTTTGATTTCGTAAGGGGCATTACGTTGTTATGGATTACTTTTACTATACATACAAACATAATCACATAGATTTTAATAGTGATATATATAAGGTTAGTACGTATCATTACAACTGGCACAGTGGCGTAGAAATCCTAATCTTGTTAAAGGGTAGAATTGATATGAGTTGTAATAGTGAGGTTTTTACAATGGAACCGCTTGATGCTA
>ERZ773050.1495-NODE-1495-length-12956-cov-8.990388_pt1 | contig 12956 bp, 15 predicted proteins | sample MGYA00580632_ERZ773050 | MGnify/ENA primary metagenome ERZ773050 (study PRJEB29015, sample SAMEA2738123) | human oral metagenome | biome: human oral; feature: human-associated habitat; material: saliva | place: China | collected 2166 ... | reverse complement strand
CTTCCTCTAAGCCTATGGAGACCTATCCCATCAACAAGGGGATCGGTCGCTCGGTAGAGTTTCAGGGACTCAAAAGCCAGTATCTGTTCATTTTCGCCGGAGGGTTGCTTGCCCTTTTCGTGCTGTTTGTCATCCTCTATATGGTGGGTGTCAATCAATGGATCTGTATCGGCTTCGGAGGGACTTCCGCATCCATTCTGGTGTGGCAGACCTTCTCCCTGAACAAGAAGTATGGGGAACACGGGCTGATGAAGCGTTCCGCGCTGCACAGCCATCCCCGCTACCTCATCAACCGACGACGCATCCCCCGTCTCTTCCGCCATCGAGAGCGGAAAAGAGCGGTAACCCGACCGATGAAGAATCTGCAAAACAGAAAGGAGGAAAAGCAATGAGAAACCTATTGAAAGCCACCACGCTGGAGAACCGCTTTCCGCTGCTTGCCGTCGAAGAGGGCTGTATCCTCTCGAAAGACGCCGACATTACGGTCGCCTTTCGGGTCGAGCTTCCCGAACTCTATACAGTGACAAGTGCGGAGTATGCCGCCATCCATCCCTCTTGGGTAAAGGCAATCAAGGTGTTACCGACCTACAGCGTCGTACACAAGCAGGATTGGTTCGTCAAGGAGGGCTACCGTCCGGACTTGCAAAAGGAGGAGATGAGTTTCCTCTCCCGCAGTTTCGAGCGACACTTCAATGAGCGTCCGTTCCTGAACCACGCCTGCTACCTGTTCCTGACCAAGACGACCAAGAACCGCAACCGACAGCAAAGCAACTTCTCCACCCTCTGCCGGGGACATATCATCCCCAAGGAGGTACGGGACAAGGATACCGCCCGCAAGTTCCTCGAAGCCACCGGGCAGTTTGAGCGGATTATGAACGAGTGCGGTTTTGTCCGCCTGACCCGATTGAGCGACGAAGAGATTGTCGGCACGGAGGAAAAGCCGGGACTGATAGAAAAATATTTCTCACTGTCCCTCTCCGACACGACGGTTTTGGAGGACATTGACCTCAAAGCCGACCAAATGCGTATCGGCGATAAGCGACTCTGCCTGCATACCCTTTCCGATACGGAAGACCTACCCGGGCTGGTAGGCACGGATATGCGCTATGAGCGATTATCTACCGACCGCAGCGACTGCCGCCTTTCCTTTGCCGCTCCCGTAGGGCTGTTGCTCTCGTGCAACCATATCTACAACCAGTATGTCTTGATTGATGATAGTGCCGAGAACCTGCAACGCTTTGAGAAGAACGCACGGAACATGCACTCGCTCTCCCGTTATAGTCGCTCCAATCAAATCAACAAGCAATGGATTGACGAGTATCTGAACGAGGCACACAGCTTCGGGCTTACCTCCGTCCGCTGTCATTGCAACGTCTTGGCGTGGAGCGAGGACGAGGAGGAACTCCGCCATATCCGCAACGACGTGGGCAGCCAACTCGCACTGATGGAGTGTAAGCCACGACACAACACGGTGGATGTGCCGACGCTCTTCTGGGCGGGCATTCCCGGTAATGAAGCAGACTTCCCCGCAGAAGAAAGCTTTTACACGTTCATCGAACAGGCGGTCTGCCTCTTCAACGAAGAGACCAACTACCGCGATTCGCTCTCGCCGTTCGGCATCAAGATGGCAGACCGCAGCGGCAAGCCGATTCATCTCGACATCTCCGACCTGCCGATGAAGCAAGGCATCATCACGAACCGAAACAAGTTCATCTTGGGTCCTTCGGGGTCAGGAAAATCGTTCTTCACCAACCACCTCTTGAGGCAGTATTGGGAACAGAACACCCATATTGTCTTAGTGGACACGGGAAACAGCTATCAGGGCTTGTGTGAGATGATACGCCACAAGACACAGGGTGAGGACGGGGTCTACTTTACCTACTCGGACGAGAGTCCCATCAGCTTCAACCCCTTCTACACGACGGATAAGGTATTCGACGTGGAAAAGCGGGAGAGCATCAAGACACTGCTGCTCACGCTGTGGAAGAAAGACAACGAGCCTGCCACCCGTTCGGAGGAGGTCGCCCTTTCCAATGCCGTGTCGCTCTTTATCGAGCGTATCAAGGCGGACGATGGTATCGTACCCTCGTTCAACAGCTTTTACGAGTACCTCACCACCGACTATTCGGCATTGCTTCGTGAGAAAAAGGTCAGGGAAAAGGATTTTGACTTGGCCAATTTTCTCAACGTGCTGGAGCCGTACTACAAAGGTGGCGAATACGACTACCTGCTGAACTCGGACAAGCAACTCGACCTCTTGAATGCACGCTTTATCGTCTTCGAAATTGATGCGATTAAGGATCATCCCATCCTTTTCCCTATCACGACCATCATCATTATGGAACTGTTCATCAACAAGATGCGGCGTCTGAAAGGAATACGGAAGGTCATCCTCATCGAGGAGGCTTGGAAGGCGATTGCTTCCGCAAATATGGCGGGATACATACGCTACCTCTACAAGACCGTGCGTAAGTTCTTCGGCGAAGCGGTTGTGGTGACGCAGGAGGTGGACGACATTATCTCCTCGCCCGTGGTCAAGGAAAGCATCATCAACAACTCCGACTGCAAGATTCTGCTTGACCAGCGCAAGTACATGAACAAGTTCGACCAGATTCAGGCACTCTTGGGACTGACGGACAAGGAACGGGGGCAGATACTCTCCATCAACCAGAGCAACGATGCCACACGGTCGTACAAGGAGGTGTGGATCGGACTGGGAGGTGTGCAGTCTGCTGTCTATGCCACCGAAGTGTCGAAAGCCGAATACCTCACCTACACGACGGAGGAGACCGAGAAGATGCGCGTACTTGCCCGTGCCGAGCAACTCGGCGGGAATATGGAGCTTGCCGTCAGGCAGCTCGCCGAAGAAGAGTAATCAATGAATGTTTAACCGCGTAATACAACAAGTCCGAAAAATATGACGTCATATTTCAAGAAAACAGTCGACTGATTTTCAGATTTACTCGACTGATTTTTCCGAGTGGCTCGAACGACATTGTATCTACGCTAAAATCAATTTGAAAAATGAGAAAGAAAATTTTAATGCTTATGGCGTGCGGTTGCCTCTTGGCAGGCAGCGCACACGCCCAGTGGGTGGTCACAGACCCCACCAATCTTGCACAGAGTATCATCAACACGACCAAGGAAATCGTGCAGACCTCCAAGACGGTCAAGAACACGCTTGACAACTTCAAGGAGGTCGAGAAGCTCTACAATGAGAGCAAGAAATACTACGATGCCCTGAAAAAGGTGAACAACCTCGTGCGGGACGCCCAACGGGTAAAGGAGACGATTTTGATGGTCGGAGAAATCTCCGATATCTATGTGAAGAACTACAAGAAGATGCTCTCCGACCCGAACTTCCGACCGGAAGAGCTGGTTGCCATTGCCAACGGCTACACCAAACTGCTCGGAGAAAGCAACAACCTACTCAAGGAACTGAAGCAGGTGGTGAACATCACCACGCTGAAGATGACCGACAAGGAGCGTATGGATGTGGTAGATCGCTGCTACAAGGAAATCAGGGACTACCGCAACCTTGTGCGTTACTACACGAACAAGAACATCTCCGTGAGCTATCTCAGAGCCAAGAAGCAGCAGGACACTGACCGAGTACTCTCGCTTTATGGAACGGATAACGAAAGGTATTGGTAGGTATGGGAGCGGAATTTGACAACCTGCATCAGGTGCTCCGTTCGCTTTACACGGAGATGATGCCGATGTGCGGTGACATGATTGGTGTCGCCAAAGGCATTGCGGGCTTGGGCGCACTCTTCTATGTGGCACTCAGGGTATGGCAGACGCTTGCCCGTGCCGAACCCATCGACGTCTATCCTTTGCTCCGTCCGTTCGCTCTCGGTCTCTGCATTCTCTTCTTTCCGATGGTGCTGGAGACCATCAACGGCGTGCTTAGTCCCGTCGTGCAGGGTACGCACAAGATGCTCGAAAAGCAGACTTTCAGCATGGACGAATACCGCAAGTTGCGGGACAAGCTGGAATACGAGGCGATGGTGAAGAATCCCGAAACAGCCTATCTGGTGAGTAACGAAGAGTTTGACAAGAAACTGGATGAACTCGGTATCTCTCCCTCGGATATGGCGACAATGGCGGGAATGTACGTGGAACGCAGCATGTACAACCTCAAGAAATGGTTCCGCAATATGGTGCGGGAGCTCTTGGAACTGCTTTTCGCCGCTGCCGCCTTGCTCATCGATACGCTTCGGACATTCTTCCTGATTGTCCTCTCCATCTTGGGACCGATAGCCTTTGCCATCTCCGTGTGGGACGGTTTCCAAAGCACCCTCACGCAGTGGTTCACGAGGTATATCTCCATCTATCTGTGGCTACCTGTGGCGGACTTGTTCAGTTCGATGCTGGCAAAGATTCAGGAACTGATGCTCAAACACGACATCACGCAGTTACAGAATGATCCCACCTATACGATAGATGCTTCGAATGGGGTGTACCTCGTCTTTATGATTATCGGTATCATCGGCTACTTCACCATTCCGACCGTTGCGGGCTGGGTGATACAAGCTGGAGGAGCAGGAAACTTCGGAAAGAATGTGAATTATGCCACCACCAAGGGCGCAGGCATCACGGGTGCTGTTGCCGGGGCCGCAGGAGGTTTTGTAGGCGGACACGGAAAACAAGTATTGCACAGTGCCGGACAAAAAGCCAAAGATGTGGCAGGACGACTGTTCCACAAGGGCGGCAATTCCCACGAATAATAAACAAGAATGAAAAGCTATGGAATTTAAGTCATTAAAGAATATCGAAACGAGTTTCAAGCAGATACGCCTCTTTACCTTGGTCGTCGTCTGCCTGTGCGCTCTTCTTGCGGGGTATTCGATATGGAGTGCCTACTCCTTTGCCGAAGCCCAGAGGCAGAAAATCTATGTGTTGGACGGCGGTAAGTCGCTGATGCTCGCCCTGTCGCAGGATCTGTCGCAGAACAGACCCGCGGAAGCCAAGGAGCATGTGCGCCGCTTCCACGAGCTGTTCTTCACCCTTTCGCCCGACAAGAGTGCCATCGAAGGGAATATCTCCCGTGCACTACTCTTGGCGGACAAGAGTGCCTACAATTACTATCGGGATTTCTCTGAGAAAGGGTACTACAACCGTATCGTGGCGGGAAATATCAATCAGGTCGTGCAGGTGGACAGCGTACTCTGCGATTTCGACCGCTATCCCTATGCGGTACGGACGTATGCCCGGCAGCTGATTATCCGCGCCAGCAACGTCACGGAACGCAGCCTTGTCACGGAGTGCCGCCTGCTGAACACGAACCGAAGCGATGACAACCCGAACGGTTTCAATATCGAAGGATTCGAGATTGTGGAGAACAAGGACATCAGTACCCGTAAGCGATGAAAAAGAAAAGTCTGTTCCGAATGATGCAGGAGGGATCGGAGGCAAGACTCCGCCGCCTGTGCGGACGCATCCCCGCTCATCTGAGGCTGTATGTCGTCCTGACGATGCTTCTTTTCTTCGCTTTCCTTGCCAATTATGTTTTCTTCAGCGGTTTGTTCCGCCTCTTCTCCGACGGAGACTCCGAAGAGGAAACGTTACCGGCAATCGAGCATATAGAAGCTCCTGACGTAAGGCGGCTCTATCCCAAAGACAGTATCAACCTATTAAAGTATTACGATTATGTTCCCATTCAAAAGAAAGACAGCCTCCGATACGAGCACCTCGCCTGAGCTGACGGAGGAAGAGAGACAAAGGCGAAAAAAGTTTGTCATTTACCCCCTGATGTTCCTGCTTTTTACAGGCTCCATGTGGCTCATCTTCGCTCCTTCGGAGAAAGAAGGGGAGAAACAGGCGAAGGGGTTCAACACGGAAGTACCGGATCCGCAAGCCTCGGAACTCATCGGCGACAAGAAGAAAGCCTATGAAAAGGAGATGATGGAACAGAAGGAGCAGGAACGAAGTCGTGCCATGCAAAGCCTCAGTTCCATGTTCGGGGAGATGACAGGAGGACAACCGGAGCAGAGTTCCGAAGAGTTGGCATTAAAGACGGATTTGTCGGAAAGAGAAAACGGCTTTGGCTCTCGCACTGCTACTCCACAAGACGGCTTTCACGCCTCTGCATCAGCCTACCAAGACATCAACCGCACGCTCGGAAGTTTCTATGATGCACCGAGAGAAGACCCTGAAAAGGAAGAATTGCGTGCCCGTCTGGAGGAGTTGGAAAACCGTATGAGCAGCGAACAGCAGTCGCCCGCCATAACCGTGAATGACCAGATGGCACTACTTGAAAAGTCCTATCAGTTGGCGGCAAAGTATATGCCGGCGGGTGGTGGACAGTCCTCTTCCAATATGCCATTGGCATCGGACGGGGAGACGGCTTCCGAAAGGAAAGCGGTCTCCGCAAGCCGCAATGGAAAGGCGGTGGCGTTTCCGGTCAGGCAGGTGAGCGGTCAAGTGGTGTCGGCTCTGGCACAGCCGATGAGCGACTCGACTTTCCGCTCCGAATATGTCAAGGAGAGGAACTACATGTTCCATACCGCCATCGGAACAACCCCGCTGACGGAGAAGAATACCATTTCCGCCTGTGTGCACACCCGGCAGACGGTTACGGACGGGCAAACGGTACGTTTCCGTCTCTTGGAACCGATGCAGGTATCCGGCAAGGAAATCCCTCGGAACACCTCGGTGGTCGGCGTGGCGAAGATACAGGGCGAACGCCTGAACGTACTCATCTCTTCGCTGGAATATCACGGGAATATCATCCCCGTGGAGTTGGCGGTGTACGATACGGACGGACAGGCTGGGATATTCATCCCCGGCTCGATGGAACGCAATGCCGCCAAGGAGATTGTCGCAGGAATGGGTACTTCCGCAGGCAGCAGTATGAACTTCTCTACCAATGCGGGGGCTCAGCTTGCCGCCGACCTCGGCAAAGGACTGATACAGGGGACGAGCCAATACTTTGCCAAGAAGATGCGTACCATCAAGGTGCATCTGAAGGCTGGTTACAAGGTATTGCTCTATCAACTGGACAACAAATAATTCACAGTTATTATTCACCACTTTAATCCAAAGTAAAATGAAAAGAACAGTTTTAGCCATCGCCCTGATGCTGGGCGTAGTCTGTGCAAACGCACAGGAAACAACTTCAAGCGGAGATCTCTATGAGGGTCTGACACGCAAAATCTCCTTTGAGCGTATGATACCGCCCCATGGGTTAGAAATCACCTACGACAAGACGGTGCACATCATCTTCCCCTCCGCTGTACGCTATGTGGATCTGGGTTCGCCCAACCTTATTGCAGGAAAGGCAGATGGAGCGGAGAACGTCATCCGTGTGAAAGCGACGGTCAAGAACTTCCGGGAGGAGACAAACATGAGTGTGATCACGGAGGACGGTGCTTTTTACACCTTTAATGTCAAGTATGCCGATGAGCCGCTGCTTTTGAACGTGGAGATGACGGACTTCATTCATGACGGTGCGAGCATAAACCGCCCGAACAATGCGATGGAGGTCTATCTGAAGGAGCTTGGCAGCGAGAGTCCGATGCTGGTAAGGCTCATCATGAAGTCCATCCATAAGGAGAACAGGCGTACCGTCAAGCACATCGGCAGCAAGGCGTTTGGCATTCAATATTTGCTTCGAGGTCTGTACTCGCACAACGGGTTACTATATTTCCACACCGAACTGCGCAACAAGTCCAACGTGCCGTTCGACATCGACTTCATCACGTTCAAAATTGTGGATAAGAAGGTCGCCAAGCAGACCGCCATGCAGGAGCAGGTACTGCTTCCGCTGCGTGCCTACAACTACACCACCTGCGTGGCGGGGCAGAAGAGCGAACGCACGGTATTCACCCTGCAAAAGTTCACCATCCCCGATGACAAGCATCTCATTGTGGAGATGCACGAGAAGAACGGTGGAAGACACCAGTCTTTCATTGTGGAGAATGAAGACCTTGTGCGTGCGAGGGAAATCAACGAACTCAAAGTGAAGTGATATGAGAAAGCTCGCATTTTTCCTGTTTGTCGTGTCGCTTGCCCTCCTTGTAGGGCAGGCGCACGCCCAGCGTTGTCTGCCCAAGATGAAAGGTATACGCCTGACCGCAGGCATGGCGGATGGTTGTTATTCTTCCTCTTCCAAGAATGAGACGGGCTATACGTTCGGGGCTTCGCTTGCCACCTACACCAAAGGCGGGCATCAATGGGTGCTTGGGGCGGAGTATCTCCGCAGATACCACCCCTATCGAGAAAGGCGTATACCTGTGGAGCAGTTCACGGGCGAGGGAGGTTTCTTCTGCAACGTGCTTTCGGATGGGAGCAAGACCTTCTTCCTCTCCGCAGGTGTTTCCGCCTTGGCAGGCTATGAGACGGTCAATGGCGGAAAGAAGCTGCTCTTTGACGGCTCAACACTACGCAATAAGGACGGCTTTATCTACGGTGGGGCTATCACCCTACAGGCAGAGACCTATCTGACGGACAGATTCGTGTTACTGCTCTATGGCAGGGAGCGTTGCCTGTGGGGAGGCTCTACGGGGCGTTTCCATACGCAGTACGGTGTCGGACTGAAAATCATGCTGGACTGATGGATGCACGACAGATGAGAGAGATTCCCATTGCGGACTTCCTCAGCGCAATGGGGATTCAGCCGAGCAAACAGAAAGGAAACGCTTTGTGGTATTCCGCCCCTTACCGCACGGAACGGACACCCTCTTTCAAGGTTGATACCGCCAAGAATGTCTGGTTCGATTTTGGGACAGGCAAAGGAGGGGACATATTCGATTTGGCAGGAGAGTTTATCGGAAGCGAGGATTTTCTCCTGCGAGCGGCTTTCATCGCCAAGAGCGGAACGTGTCCGTTTCCCGTTATAGAACGCCCACAAAGGAATGAAGAGAAAGAACCCATCTTCGAGGATATATGGGTACGCCCGTTGCAAGATGCCAGACTGCTGGGCTACTTGAAAGAAAGAGGCATCAATGCCCACGTTGCCATCCCAAACTGCGAGGAGGTTCGATACCGGGTGCATGGCAAACGGTACTATGCCATCGGCTTTCGTAACGATGCAGGAGGATTGGAGCTGCGTAATCGCTTCTTCAAGGGCTGCATACCACCGAAGGATATTTCCCTGAAACGTAACGGCTCGGACGTATGCGCCGTATTCGAGGGCTTTATGGATTACCTCTCGGCTATGCATTTAGGCATCATTGCTTCGGACTGCCTTGTTCTTAATTCCGTTTCCAATGTGGAGAAGGCACTGAAAGTGCTGGGCGTTTATCGCAGGATAGAATGCTATCTCGATAATGATGATGCGGGGCGAAGAACATTGGAAAGGCTGAGGACTGATTTCGGGGAAAAGGTCATTGACCGCAGCTCTCTGTATGCCGACCATAAGGACTTGAATGAGTTTCTGCTTTCCAAGAATGTAGGGAACAATGTATAACGAACAAAACAATAACAAACAATGAAGAAGAAAATATTGAATACGCTTTGGGTAATGGGAGTGCTTGCCCTCGCAGGGTTTTGTCTATCTGCTTGTAATCACGAGCTGGATATTCAGCAGGCGTACCCCTTCACGGTAGAGACGATGCCGGTGCAGAAGTACATTGTCAAGGAACAGACGGCGGAGATACGCTGTACGCTCAAACGGCAGGGACGGTTTGAAGATGCACGCTATACCATCCGTTATTTTCAGCCCGATGGCAAGGGAAGATTGAAGATGGATAATGGTACAGTCTTCAAGCCTAATGACAGCTATCCGCTCACTAAAGAGGAGTTTAGGCTATACTACACATCCGCTTCCTCCGGCCAGCAGACGATAGATGTGTATGTGGAGGATAATTTCGGACAGACGGTGAAACTCTCGTTTGAGTTCAACAGCCAAAAGGACGAGGAAAAGGAGAAACCGAATGGGGACAAGAAGTAAACTTCTCGTTTTATCGTTCTGCCTTGTTTGCCTATCCTGTTTCCGCCTTTTCGCTCAGGAGGGCGGAAAGGCTCTCTTCTCACTACCGCCGTTTGAGCGTGGCGTAGTCTGCATCAAGTATTTCGAGGGCTTACATTCTTGGAAGGACTATCCTTATGTGGGTTACGGACATCGGATTCTGCCCGGAGAACGGTTCACGGCGGCGATGACGGAACGGCAGGCAGACTCTCTGCTTCGGGCAGACCTGATGAAGCGTTTGATGATGTTCAAGGACTACGAAAAAGATGCCCTGCTGCTTGCCGTTCTATCCTACAACGTTGGAGCGGGCAGGTTGCTGGGATATGGCAAGCATCCCAAGAGCAGACTACTGCGGAAGATAGAGTCGGGCGACAGGAATTTCTACTGTGAATTTGTCTCTTTCTGCCGGTACAAAGGCAAAGTCCTCAGAGGGCTTGTCAAACGACGAAAAGTAGAGTTTGCCCTGTTTTATATACCCTGATTTTCAAATACGCCTCTTGCGACATTTTTATGCTTCGCAAGGGGCGTTTTCCTGTTGTTTTCTTCGCCTTTCTCGCTATGAATGAGTAACTTTGCAAACTTAATAAGAAAAGATAATGATTATATCGCAGAAGACTATTGAAAAATTGAGAGAGTTAATAAATGAAGAAACAGAATATCGTTCTGGTTCTAAGCTTGTTGCTTTTTTCAATCAATATGGATTTAGAGATGTGTATGGAAATGGCTTTCCCTCAAGATGGATATACACAGAGGAGAAAATACGTGCATTGAATGGAAAGCCCGAATTAGATAGATGTATTAAGGATGTTTTTGCGCCAGTAAATTTTATCGGAAGATTCTCTGAATTAGATTCTTTTATAGCAGACTTCAATCAATACCTCTGTTTTGATGGGTGGAATGTTATACGTAAAGGTCGAGAAATAACTTTTTCAAAAGCAACAGGGGTAGATATTGACAAGGAAAAGGAGAAAGAACGCATCGTAAATAATACGGAAGCAGAGTTCCTAAATACGGAATTTGCAGATATTTCAATTGAAAATCTGCCAATAGGTAATTATGTATTACCCTATATAGAAGCACGTATCAGCGAAATCAAAACTTGTTTATCTGCAAAAGCTGCTTTATCTGTAATATTCCTTTCTGGAAGTACATTAGAGGGAGTTTTGTTGGGATTAGCTCAAAATAATCCAGCAATGTATAATCAAGCTAAATCTGCTCCAAGAGATAACAAAACGAGAAAGATTCGGCCGTTTCATGAATGGACACTTAGTAATCTTATTGACGTATCTTGTGAGGTTGGTTTCCTAAGAGAGGATGTCAAGAAATTCAGTCACTCATTGCGAGATTTTAGAAATTATATTCATCCATTTCAGCAGATGTCAGAGCATTTTTCCCCTGATTAAAATACCGCAAAAATTTGCTTTCAAGTATTGAAGGCCGCATTATTTCAAATTACTCAAAACAAAAAAAGATGAAAACAATATGAATTTTACAGAGCGAATGGGCATTGCTATCCCACAGGCAGATATTACTATCAGAAACGATGCACCAGTATCAATGAGACATTACATATTCCAAATAATGCAAAACTACGAATCAAGTCTAAAGAAGATTCGTAGCATTGTCTGTTTTGTGACAAAAGAGGCTGAAGACCCTAATAATTGGGGAGAAAACGATTTCATGAAAAGTGAAATTCAGGAGATAATTGATAACTGTTTATGGAATAGAGTCTATGATATAATAGAAGCGTTTTATTTCAAACTTTCAGTACCTCAAAAAGGAGATTTTGAAAAAAAACATAAATGAATATTTTATTGAGAAAGGTATCGGATGGAAGATGCAAAACGGCATTATTGAAACAAGAGGTGATGATATATTTGAAGATGGAATAAAACAAGCAAAACTCAAACTTCAAGAAAAAGGACTAATGACTTCCCAAAACGAAATAAAAGAAGCTATTGCAGATTTATCAAGACGTCCTATACCCGAAATAACAGGCTCTATTCAACATTCATTAGCTGCATTAGAATGTGTTTGTAGAGAAGTTACAAGAGACAAGAAAGCAACACTTGGAACTCTTATAAATAATCATCTCGACATTGTCCCTAAACCTTTAGACGATGTTATTAAGAAAATCTGGGGATTTTCATCAGAGCAAGGGAGACATCTTCAAGAAGGGAGAAATCCTTCTTATGAAGAGGCAGAACTTTTAGTCCATCTTTCAGCTTCTCTTTGTGTGTATCTTACAAATAAACTTTAGTGTAATTATATTCAAAATGAAACGTAATAGACAAGATAGAAACAAAGATTTTGATACGTTCTATGATGAATCGAAAGACGTATTTAGGAGTCTTCAACAGTCAGACAGAAGAACTGAAAAATTTGAAAGAGAACATATGTTATGTGTGTGTCCCGGTAGCAGGAACGGAGGGACAGATAAGCGAGTTGTAGAAGTATTCTGGGGAAGTAAAGTATTTGAAACTGAAACACAAGGAAGGCATTGGAAATCATTAACGGAGCAAGGGAGTACTCTTTTCTTCTATAGAAATGATACGGGACATGTTACGATTTCATTGTATCCTGCATACACTGATTTTAGAAGACCCATCGAAGATTCTATTACATTATATAGTTGGTTAGACCCTCTGAAACTAAAAAAAAAGAACTTTGTAAAATCTCTTTGGCAAGATTTTATTGCGTATATGGAATGCACATGTTTAGATGGAACACCTTCTTGTAGACAACGAATTAGAATTGAATATTTAAGATTTACAAAACACTTAATTGTTAATAAAGAGTGGAAGCCAACAAGATTCAATTGTTTTCTTTATGATATTCTCAAATTCGTTCTTACAGTTGGGCTTAGTGGATTTATAATATACTTTGTGACAAAATGTTCCTCCTGATTAGGGGGGGGCTTTATTCCGGTTTTTTGTTACTTTTGAGCCGTCTCAACTCACTGTCAAAAGTAACGAGGTGCTTTTCATCGGGTTTCTTTGCTCCTTTCTTTATCCGCCCGAAGCTCACGAAAGAAAGGAGCGGT
>ERZ773050.1486-NODE-1486-length-12992-cov-3.500193_pt1 | contig 12992 bp, 17 predicted proteins | sample MGYA00580632_ERZ773050 | MGnify/ENA primary metagenome ERZ773050 (study PRJEB29015, sample SAMEA2738123) | human oral metagenome | biome: human oral; feature: human-associated habitat; material: saliva | place: China | collected 2166 ... | reverse complement strand
GCGTATCTCTCTCTATATTATTTTCTTTTCTTTTCTTTTCTTTTATTAGTTGATTTTGTTGAACATGTGTTAAATTTTGTTGAACATGTGTTAAATTTTGTTTTTTTGCCTTGCGAGACTCTGCGCTTTTAAGGCCTGCCAACCTTCGTTTTTCGCGGATAGTTTCCTCTTTCACTTTTTTAAATTCAAATCTTCGAATTAAGCTTGGTGACCAAAAATATTCGTCATCACAGTCCAATAATTCGTAGTCATGAATCAACAAATAAATCAACAAAAATGAACAAAATGAACACATTGGATTTTGTTCCAACACGTGTTGATTTTTGTTGAACACCTGTTGAACACTTGTTAAAATTTGTTCATCATTCATTCTTAATTTATTATCCAGAGCAACGAATGTATATTTTTTTAGTGGCAATTTATAGTCATCTGCTGCGGCTAATTTTTCGATTAGTATCCACCACCAGGCATATGAAATCATTCCTAGTTCTGAAATCATAGCGGCGATTTTAGGGTCATCGCTCGCGTTGATGTCATGACTAAAATAGTAGGATTGGTTTTTCGCCATTTCTATCACTCTTCACTGTCATTAAATAAACTATCCTGGGCTCGCCGGCCCATAATAAACTTTATGCACTCATCGATTAAGTCTTGAACGGAAATAGCGAATGTAGAGTCTGCATACTCAACATTTAACCAGTCTGTTTTGAACTTGAATTCGTTAGGAGTGTTCATATCAGATACGATGCCTTCAACACCAACCTGATTAATAAGACCTTCAATGTCGCCATACTTAAATTTGAATGTATTTACCAAAAATGGGATTTTAAATTCTTCTAAGAATTCAAAGTTCTTCTTCACAATAGACTGCAGTTTGCTGAATGCTTGCAGAAGCTCAGGACGCGGATCATCTTTAGATTTTAGCGTGAATATATCTGTTAACCCAGTAGCAGATAATTTCTGATAAGCAATACTGATGTCGTTATCCTTTATTTGAATTGATTTAATAATCATAAGGGACTCCTTTCTTGTTCTACGACTACATATTTACCGGTAGCGGCTTCAACAGCTTGTTTAAATAAAGCTGCATCGGAGTTTTCATCAGATAAATGAAGTAGTCGAATGTCCTGGCACTTGGTAAGGTCCATAGACTTTAGAAATTTAATAACATTCTCTAGCGAAAAATGGGATTGAATTAATCGTTCCATACGTTTCTCATGTAGGCATCCATCGTCAACGCGTTGGTTTAGGATTTCATATGAATGATTGCATTCAACCATAATGTGGTCCACATCCTTAAACCTAAAACGGCAGTAATAGGTATCAGTGATGTATAACAGTTTCTCCTCACCGTCAGAAATTAAGAATCCAACATTCGGAACATCATGTTCTAGTTCGAATGGCAATATAGTAAAATTACCTACCTTAAATTGAATCTTAGGCGTGATACACACCACTTTATGATGTTCAGCTACATATAGAGCATCTGCAGTATCTTTTAGCATATACACGCGATGTCCGAGTTTTAATAAATCATGTACGGCCTTGCAATGGTCTCCGTGTTGGTGGGTCACTAATACTCCGCAGAGATGTACAAAATTAAATCGACAATACCGCTGTATGTCTTTAAATGCTAACCCTGCATCTAGTAATAATTCATCCCCATTAGTTGAGGTTTTGATTCGGTAGCAGTTCCCTTTTGAGCTACTACCGAATGCTTGAATACTAATCACGATTAATCACCAAACATATTGACGACTTCGCCTGTTTCAGGATTAACAAACTCACTGGCAGGACCAGGTTCTATGTCAATGGCTTCAGAATTTGCATTATTAGCGATTGTTTCTGCTACATCTGATTGAACATCGATAGTTTCACCTTCGAAATCAGGGGTGAGCTCGCCATTATTATCACGAATGACGGCGCCATCTACAGAGATTGCATTAGCCATGTTCTGCATTTCGACTGATAGAATGCCATATTTACTTAACAAACGTTTTAGTACTGTTTTGATGGCCATTGCGTCAAAGTCAGTTTTCCAAAGACCAAAACCTCTTTTGTATGTTTGGGAATACTTTATAGCGTGTGCTTCAGCATCTTCTTTAGACATATATAAATACTTTTCAAAACCATTAATGAGCTTGAAATAAGCGATGTAACCAACTACATTATCACCAGTTCGCTCGCCTAATTCGAATTCGCCTGTAAGTTTGTTATGGCGTTTGATTTCGCCTTCGTAGATTTCACTAGCATTAATGGTCTTATATTGACCTGTGCGCATAGCCAACTGGATATACCCTTTGTAACCCATTTGAAATTGAGCTTCATTAATTTTCTTTTTACTGTTGTAGAAAGGAACAATATAGGCAAATCCCAAATTTTGATTGATTGGAAGATCCAAAGTGGCTGCCATCACACCTGCAGTAATAACTGTAGTAGGGTCAGCTTTAGATAAAAGTTCATTATTGTTAGATACAGAAATCAAGCTAGACACAAAGGCCGCTGATTTTTTACCCAAGATTTCATTAAAACGTTTCTTTACCGACTCACTAGACACCATAGTTTTAAGCGATGGTGTTTGAGTTTGTGTTTTTGTTACTTCACCCATTATGTACCTCCTATGCTACGTCTTCACATACAGCGTGGATGTTTAATTTAGTTAAGATACTATGAATTTCTAAGCGTCCTTTTTGTGTCCACTTAGTCGTGATTTTTGAATCTAAGCGACCATCACTTCTGCAGAATGTAAAGGTTTCTGATTTGGTGAAGCCTTTTGACATATGCTGCTTGTAGAGAATCCATTGATCACCAACCTTGCGTTGTAGTCCTGCTTCATGCAAGATTTTATTTAGCTCTTGAGCACTCATGCCGTAGTCAGCGGCAATTTGTGTGATCGTCAAGCAAGATTTGCTTGAGAGGATTTTATCCACGTAATCCTTAACTGGTTTAAATTCTGCTATCTGCTGTTCTTGTTGTGCTACAATGGCTTTCGTTGCATTATGTGATTCTACCTCATCGGCATACGCTCTAAGAGCTTCAGGCAATGTCTGCGGAATCACCATAGAATAAGAACCGGTTTTTCTAATAGCAGGGATTACATCATGCGTAATCCAACGTTTGAATTCTTTGGCTTCAGGTTTTCGACTTGAAAGCACCAAGCTATATAGACCATATTCATTTACAGTCAATAAATTCTGATTGCCTCCAGGGGTAGGAATTGAATTCGTACCCTTTTCATCTTCATCTAAACGCCCTACAGCTTTAGATGTATCATTAATGCCTAAACATTCACATACATCTTTTGCTACAAACCATACTTCATTGTCTAACTCCTGGACTCTAACTTGCCCAAAAGAAATGTTATTGAAAACTTGCAATTCGTCCATATCTACACCTCCTTAACCACTAATTGTGGTTCTGATTCATCAACGATCAATTTAATTGTTTGGCTATTAACAGGGATAAAGTCTGTTACAGCCTCCGCATTATCGATAAAAACCGGAGCGTTTACTTTGAAATAGCTAGTCAATGCGTTAATGATATCTAAACCTACATTAATGCGTGCTGCATTATTCATGCTACGGTATGGAACCCCTTTATAGGTAGTTTCGCAGCACTCTTCAATATTGCCATTTAACATAACATTAAACATTTTGAATCGAGCTAATTTGAATCTCGAGTTAATGTTTTCTTCCAACATATTAACCTTTGCTTTAATGAATTCATCCATTAAGAAGGACGCTTCATCAAGTGTGTTCTTTTCTGCTACTAATTTTTGTTGTTGATTTTCTAGTTCAAGGATTCGATGATTAATATCATCAATAAGCTTAAATTTATTTAACTCAGTCTCAAGCCCTGCTTTTTTAGACTTCATAGATCTCAACTCTTCGTCAAGTTTAGTAAGTTCTTCAATATCAGCTCCTGGTTCATCGTCAATCTCTAATAAGAATAATTGAGCCTTCAAATCAGCATAGGCTGGATCATCTTCAAGATTAGGCTCAGAGTATGCCTCATATTCTTTAAACTTAACATTGTAAGCATCATTATGTTGAGATGCCTCAGTAGTTAAACTATCAATCTTTGACGCCATAATTTCTTGTTGCTCTTCATAGTTTGCTTTAAGCTTCACTGCACTTTCAATAAGCCCTTTCCACTCCTCAAGCTTCTTAGATTTATTGGTGTTAAATTCTGCCTCGAGTACTGCTTGCTTATCAGCGGGTAGTGCTTGGCCACAAGTAGGGCAAGATTCTTTATTGAATCGTTGTGCGTTAAATGTATCAAATTCAGATTGTAAAGTTGCAATACGTTTAGACTCACGCTCAATTTCTTTGTTAAGTTCGTCTCGTCTATCAGCACATCTATCTCTGTCTACTTCCACCATTTTTAGTTTGGTTAAAGAGGCTTCATATTCATCACGCAAGCGTTGTTTTTGTTTGTGATAGTCGGATAGTACTTTAGAGCTTTGAGCCTCTAACTGGCGTTTAATATCGCGGATTTTAGATTCCTTTTCAGTAGAACTAAACCCGTTTTGAATAATTGCCTTTTGCTTTTCAACTTCATCTATACCAGCGGATAAGGTTTCAATATCACGGATGAGTTTTTCTTTATCAGATACAGTTTCAGGCTTATTACGAACAGCTTCATCGATGCGAACTGGAATCATATCCAGCTCTTTATTTATGGCGGTCTTCTTAGCTGCAACTACCTTACGATGATCATCTACTGTTCTCCCCTCTAACAGTTCAGCCAATCGTCTTAAATCATCACGGCTATTAATTACAGCAGCATCGTCAATATTGCCACACATTTCAAGAAGTAACTTACGGCGATTTTGCCAAGAATACGTCTCATTGAAATATAAAGGATTAGTGATTAGTTTGAAGATGCTTTCATCGACAAGAGAACTAACTATTTCTTTGTATTCTTTTTCTTTTTTGGGAACACCATCGACAAAATAATCTGTCGTATGACCTGTGAGGGTAACTTCGCCACCACGAGGGGATGAATACTTTTCACGATACACACGCTTAAGTTCAACTGTGCCCCCTTCGTCCAAAGTAAAGCTTCCTGTCACTTCATGATTAACTTTATGGATAGGTTCGCCCCCATCTAATGTTTTGATTTCAAAATCAGCCCTATCTAGGCTATCTTTGCCGAATAGTAACCAACACACAGAGTCAAATACAGTCGTTTTACCAGTAGCATTATCGCCACGGATTACGACATCGCCATTAATATTTATGGCAAAGGACTTTAGCCCTTTAAAATTTAGTAATTCTAATTTTGTGAGTTTCATATCATTCTCCTATACAACAGTGGCCTCCACATCAATGGTGTGCGGCTCAATCTGTAATTGATTGGCCCATTGCATGACCGTCGAATTAATTTGAGCATTCTTTTTTAGTTTTTCATTAGCAAAGAGCTTCGCCTGCACTAAATCGAATATTTGACGACCTTTCTTTTTACCTTTATTGGCCAATTCTAGGCATGCTACCGGCTTCATTGCATCGTCAGTGACAACCACTATTGCAGTAGTCCCTTTCATAACACTATCTCGGTATGATCCAACGCAATTTTTTAACCGTTTACCTGCAACCATCAAATCAGCTGCAGTCTTAGGAACAATGAAGTGCATTCCGTTTACATCAGCTTGTAGCTGAGGAATTTCCGGAAGAATTACGTCACCGTACTCTTGTTTGTTGTAAATATTAACTACAACATCATGGAAGTCTTTTAACTTGCAATTAGTATTCCAAACTTGAGCTATATACTTACCATTTATTTGACTGTACATATTAACAATATCCCTGATATCTGATGCAGTGACATTTAGCAAATATCGTAATAAATTTCGCTCACCATATCGTTTGGAAAGGCCAAGCCACATATTAAGTATTTTTTTAGTCCTAACACCCATATTCTCATCTAAATGAGCTGCATTAATTATTTTCGCAGATACATCATCGAACCCTTTGTCTCGATTAAGAGTCAATATTGTCCTTCGATTATTTTCATCTTTAAAAACATTCAGCATATCTGATAGCTTAACAATCATAGGGTCATTAACCATCATGCTACGCAATAATTTACTATCAGGAGCTCGATGATAAATTCGCAACGCTTCTAAGAATCCGGTCCCATTTTTAGTCATAGTTAAAATCGAATCATCAAAATGCAGATCTCTTATGGAACCAATCCAATAGCGTGAAGTCCATTTAATGTTGCTTTTAATAATTTTAGTGACAGCAGGCATATCAGGAGCTCTGAGCTTTAAGATCATATTAACCAGCATATAAATCCCATATCCGCCATATTCACGAATCGAATGTGGGATATAAACATCTTTTACTTTATATCCACACTGTTCTGTCAAGCGTTTTTCAAATGTTATGCGCAGGCTTTTGAAGAGTTTGGCCAAATGTTCTTTATTAACTCCATGAACTGCATATGATTTTCCTATGTATTTTAAAATTGGCATAATCGGATTATCATACTCACGAATATAATCGACTGTGAGTTCATGTTTTCTCTTATCTTCATCGATATAAAAAGCTTTTCTGGCTTTGAAATCAAAACGCAAAACCTCTTTATAAGAGCCATCTTCAGATGTTCCATCCCAAAATAGCTGAATACCTTTATATTTAATACGAAGATCAAGGAAGTCTTTGCAATTAACGACCTCAAAAAACATTTCTTTAGGAAATAATTCCTCGTCATCACATGTTAATATCACTTTGTGTACATATGGTTCGGAGCGAGTTCCACAATTAGGGCAAACATAACATTTCGCACCGGTATAATATCCGCTACCCATGCTATATTTGCGATTCCATGTACCACCAAATGTATGATTGCAATCGCAATGGTGAATTGTTGTGTAAGCAGCATCATAATGTTTTTCAATCATGATGCTGTCGAACATTTTGCGGATGTATAAACTTGACACAGTTTCCACAGAATACCACCGCCTTAATCGCCAAACATAGCAAAGAGGTCAGCGTTATCTTCTACACCAGGCTCAACCATTGGCAGTGTTTCAGCTGTAGCCGGTTGATTATCAACTGACGTAGGTTCTTTAGCTGTTTTAGTCTTACGTGTACGCTTTGGCTTTTCTTCCTTTGCAACATCTTCCGTTTTATCCTTAGGAGCAGCTAACTTAGGAGGCTCGACCACATCAAATGCTTTTACAATCGCATTAGATGCTTTCATAACTCCTTCTGTGTAAGCAATACCAGCTTGGTATTCTTCAACGTTACCAGGGTCCATTTCAATTGCTTTATGTAATGTATCCAGAGCCTTTTTACAGATATCAGCTTGAGCTTTAAATTGTTGTTTAGGCATATTTAAGCCTCCTTCTCTGCCATGATGGATTTTAAATCGGTGATAAGATCATCTGTCAAAGAGTCACTAGATGGGCGACTAACACCATGCTTGCCAAAAATCGCAATCGCTTTCTTAGCTTTTACCCCATCTTCGCCCATCCATTCACGGAATTCCTTATAAAAGGCTTTTTTATCTACAGGCTCAGCAGCAACATCTAGTTCTGTATCTTGTTTAGGTGTTTCTATTGGAGTCTGTTCTTCGACCTTTGTTGTTTCAGCAGGTTTAGGGGTTGCAGCAGGTTTAACTTTTTCTTCTTTATTAAGTTTCGTCGGATTACCTTCGAAGTCTGTTACAGGAACATCATCTGCAGGCGTTGACACTTCATTTTCTAAAATTTTTACCTTACAACCTTCAGCTTCAAGTTGATTTATACCTTCTGCAATCTTTTCAGTACTCTTTTCAATTGCTTTCTTGAATGTATCCTCAAGTTTATTTTCTGCTAGTTCAAGACTGGTGCCTGACGTTACTTTAACAATTGGCTTTTCCGACATATATTGGCCTTGGCATTGATGATTTAATCGCTCATTCCAATCTGCTACTTGCACTGCTAGATCGTCCAATGTATTGAATTTAATAGTTAAGATATTTTGATTTTCCATGATAGTTTCTCCTTAAAATTTAAACAATAATTCGCCATCGACTAATCGACCTTCTACAATCTTAGGAATACCCAATTTTTTTAGTTGCTTAATTACACTACTGCTTTTGGTTATATAGATTGTATTACGTTCAATTTGTTTGGCAGTTGGTTTAAATGTATAAGCCTCTGTTGCTAATGCAGGCGCTACACAAATTACTTTGTTATTAACATCAATACCAACCTTTAAACACTCAGGTCCTCTTAATCTTCTATAGGCAGGGAGTGAAAGCTTGACATAGCTATTAGTTACAACAATTGCTACTGTATCTGCTGCATGATGCTTTCCTTTATTATCAGCAAAAAAACTGAAGTCAAATGTATTTACAGATGGCAATGATTTTTTAGATTTTATTTCAGGCATGTTATCTCCTTATCTGGTATAATTTACATAGGATATTTTTATCTTTGCCCTTTACGCATTGCCGTGCGTGAGGGCATTTTTACTTTTACGGCGAACATGTTCATCGTGGCAATGCTTACATACTCTAATTGCCTTACGATTTATCTCGTCATAAACGTAACTGTAAGTATATGGAATTAATCTAACTCCACATTTAGTACATGTTCGAACCGAACGTCTCATCGTATTAGTACCCAAACTAGACCGCCGTAAAACATAATGCAAGCGGCCATCACAAAGAGAATAAATAACACGCAAATCACATCAATATAATTCATATTCCACCTCCTATTTGTAATATGGATTCTGGCAGTATTCGCCGTATTTTCTTATTTTAGGAATATAATTGACTTCACATTCCTCGGCTTCTACTTCTGCCATATCCTTTTTATAACCATATATTGATAACGCTAAACCTATGATCGATTGAATAAGGAATTGCATATATCCAATTTGGTCAACTTCTAAGGCTCCCATAGAACCTGCGACCCAAAACGTACCGATTAACATATAACCCATTATTCATCGTCCTCCTTAATCCATTCAGCCGTAATGCCGTCTGTAGTCACGATAATACGGATTTCAGATTCATCATAATCACACATAAAATTTTGCAGCTCATATGCCGCATCCATGATATTGCTATCGATGTGATTTAAAATTCGATCTGATTCGATTGCTTTTAGATGTGCCGCCATTGCTGTTTTGTTTGCCGGAATAGCTTTCATAATTACATTCCTCCTAATGAATATGTGCAGCTTTAAATTCTGCATCGATAATTTTTAAATCCCAACCTAATGCGTGCATCAGATAGGTCTTAAAACCTTCCTTGTCTATCACAAAGGCTCTTGACCTCTTTCCTGGTGACTGCCAAGCGTAGGCAAACGGAAATTTACCTATCGCAATTCCTTCACGGACTGCGGTCAGGCTAATTCCGAGTACTGCAGCCATCTGAGAAACGGAAATTGTTTTAGTGATCATTTTTACCTCCTTTACTACTTTTCCTATATTTTCATCTGTAAATGTTAAATGCACGAAATATCGTACTATTTTTTAAAAAAAAGATAATCTAAAGACTCACTCACGCCAAGTGCAGATTTAATTTTAATAGCCTCGCCAAGCAGCAAAGGGTACTTTCCGTTTAATTTATCTATCAAGGTCATATATCTTATCCCTGTTTTAATAGATAAATCCTTTCTGCTCCAACCTAAACGTCCAAGCTCTGCATTTACATTTGGGTACATATATCGTCTCACCCCTTTCTATCCATTCAAATATCCATATGTATACACGATATTTCGTGTGTGCTTGTGACATCATTGTAGTACGAAATATCGTGTGTGTCAAATTTAAGGTTGTTTAATCTTCTTTGTGAACTAATTTATATATGAAATATCGTGTTTAGATATTGAAATATCGTGTTTGCGATGCTATAATTGGGGGTAGATAGCTAGTTAGTTAGGAGTAGACAACAATGACAAGAGAAGAATTTTTAAAAGAACGAATACTACAAGTAGATAGTATTAGAGGATTTGCAGCGTCAATAGATATGCCTTATACAACACTTTTATCTATTCTTAAAAATGTAGGCGGAGCATCTATAGATAATATCCTCAAAATTTGTAGCGGACTAGGGATTTCTGCGGATTATTTGGCCACTTTGGAAGACGGCTCTCGTTTAGATGATTCATTTGATCCCGATTTAATTGCATTACAACGGAACTATAAATCATTAGACAATGCGTCAAAAAAGGAGCTAAGTTCTTATGCCCAATATCTTTATACTAAGCAAGGAGGTAAAATGCCCGAGGATGATGATATCGACTAGTAAAGAAAATGTAGTACAAACAGCCAATAAAATAAGGCCTAAACTAACTAACAATTTAAAACTAACAGCCAGACCCATATTAAGATATTTGGTTGATAACTATGGCGTCAACATAATGACTTACAAAGAAATCGAAAGGGATTATAATATAAGCTCTTTTCAGCTAAATCGGTTAACTCAATCAAATGATGCCGTATCTTATTACCTACCATCAACACAACAATTCCATCTATTATATAATTCCGACGTTTCTACCAAAGCCCGCAAAATATGGAGTATTTATCATGAAGCGGGGCACATTATTCGTGAGCACCAATTAGCTTGCCCGGACAGCAGTAAAGACGAAAGAAAGCTAATGGAATGGGAAGCTAATACGTTTACCAGAGAAATTTTGGCACCAACTACATTAGTTTTAGGTGCAATTTCTAAATATCGTAAAGGCTCGGCAACCTTTCAGGATTTATATTTTATGTACAGACATTTATTTGGATTAAGTAAACATGCCGCTTCTTTAGCTAGTAGCAAAGTGTATAGGGAATCGCCAACAATTAACCAAGATATTTTGAACTTTTACAGCGATCAGCTCAGCAATATATTCCCATATATAAAAACAAGATATGACTACGAACAAGTATTAGCTTGTATAACAAAATCAGAGTACGACGTATTTAAGAGTGCTAGAGATTTGTTGGGATCGTGGACACCTATTGGTCGTACTTATACACTATCTAAAATTTAGGAGATTTTAAAAATGAAATTGCGTAAATTATTGCCTTTAATGGTTATGTTCAGCCTATCTGTAAGTACTTCTTTTGCCGCACAGTTTATCGATGTAACTTCGGATACGTACAACAAAATATGGAGTGTTGGCCAATCATATAAGACGGACCGCAAATTAGAAAATCCTGTCAATTACGGTGTTGAACTTCGGAGTGGCGCAGGCGGTGCGGCCGTATTAGTTACACCTGGCACAATCGCAAAGTACATTGCATACTCTAAAGACGAGCGCCTAATATTTCCTGGAGAAGCATTTAAGAGCGCAGTAGTAAATAGCAATGACTATGTATATATTGCCACTTATGCAATGCATCTTAAGAACCCATTAGCCGGTACTGTAGCTCAACAAGTTCCATCACAGCGATTACTTATTGAAAAAGACGGTAAGTATATTATGCCTGAACAGATGAACTCAGTTATATATGACGCAATGCCACATAGCTATGCTATCGTGTATTACGCCTTCCCTAAAAATGTAGTGCTTAACGCACCGTATACAATTAAGTTCATCAACGGCAATGGTGATAAAATTGAAATCCCTATTACTGCAGAAAAGATAGCTGATATCATCGATAAAGAAAATAACTTAGTATTTAAGTCTAATTAAATAAAAAAAATAAGCCCTCACCGCAGTGAGGGCTATTAAAAATATCATACCTTAGAGGTACTCTATTTTTACTCCACAATCATTATAGCATACCTCTAAGGCTATTCACTATACCCAAGGAGGATATCTATGGCGATGAAACGAGCCAATGGTACTGGAACCGTATATAAGATGAAACACAAGCCACTACGCAAGCCATATCGAGCCGTGGTGACCCTTGGATATGACTCCGAGGGTAAATCCTTGCGAAAATCGATAGGCACCTTTACAACGCAAAAGGAAGCATATAATGCACTATCTGCTTATGACGCTAACGCCCCGCAATACGAGACCAAGGATACAACCTTTGGCCAATGTTGGGAATGGATGATCGAAGATAAGATGCGCAAAGGGGTACAACTAGACAAAGGCGGTTACCCTCACAATAAAAAGAAAATGCTACATCTTATGAATATCCCCATTAAAAATATTAGATTAGCCCATCTACAAGCAATTATTGATGATCATAGCCACATGAGCGGGCCTGCGTTAGCACAGATTAAAACAGCCATGAACGGATGTTTTCTGGCAGCCATACGAAATGACATTGTTGACAAAAACTACGCTAGCCTAGTCACGTTGCCCGCAAAAGAAAAGTCAACTTTACATAAGCCATTTTTACCGGCAGAGATTTATGATTTATGGCAATTATCGAATACAGATGAATATGCAAGAATCATGTTATGCTTAATATACACAGGCATGCGACCTGGCGAAATTAAGGCAATAAAAATTGCTGATGTGCATATAAAGGAACGCTATATGATTGGCGGTATTAAAACGGATGCGAGTAAAAACCGCATCATACCGATAGCCAATTGTATTATGCCATTTATAAGAAAATGGTACAGCGCGAGTCGATTCGAGCACGGAGAGTATATGCTTCCGGTATCCACGCCTAAAAACATACAAATGGCGCTCAGCCGGTATTTAAAAATGAAAGTACCAGGGCATTTGCCCCATGACGGGAGACATACATTTGCCACTCTCCTTACACAGATAGGCACGTCCGATGCTATGACAAAAACGCTAATGGGGCATTCGCATAAAGATGTTACAAATCAAGTGTATATTCATAGAGACGTCGATGAATTGATATCCGTTGTTAACCAAATACCGCATGGCGAGGCGATATTATCTGTGAAGGATGTTATCAAAAGGCATGAAGGTTGAGCAACGGTTGAGCAACCGATTAAATTTCAAAGAATTTTAGCCGTTTTATAAAACGAAGAACCCAGTAAACATCGATGTCTACTGGGTTCTTTAAATGAAATTCTATATATCCCTTACATATATACGTGAAATTGATGATTTTTAG